>Ga0209089_10000050_pt1 | contig 107653 bp, 103 predicted proteins | sample ArcticOcean_MG_C_FD_187431 | JGI IMG/M metagenome (GOLD analysis project Ga0209089, IMG submission 187431) | Marine microbial communities from western Arctic Ocean - ArcticOcean_MG_CB2_150 (SPAdes) (version 2) | ecosystem: Environmental > Aquatic > Marine > Oceanic | place: Arctic Ocean...
ATTGGCGTATATACACAAGTATGATATGATGTGGGTTCTGTTTGAGATGAAGTGGTGTTTGTGGTGGTGGCAGATTGCACCTTAACAATTGAATAGTGGAAGGTAGGTTCTTTTAGAGCGAGTTTGATCCTGGCTCAGGACGAACGCTGGCGGCGCGCCTAATGCATGCAAGTCGAACGGTCTTTTCGGGTCTTCGGACCTGATAAGGTAGTGGCAGACGGCTGAGTAACGCGTAAGATACCTGACCCGAGGAGGGGGATAACCCATCGAAAGGTGTGCTAATACCCCGTAAGCTGGTTTACTGCATGGTAGATCAGGAAACGCCGTAAGGTGGCCTTGGGAGGGTCTTGCGTCCTATCAGGTAGTTGGTAAGGTAACGGCTTACCAAGCCTAAGACGGGTAACCGATGTGAGAGCATGAACGGTCAGAGGGGGACTGAGACACGGCCCCCACTCCTACGGGAGGCAGCAGCAGGGAATTTTGCGCAATGGGCGAAAGCTTGACGCAGCGACGCCGCGTGAGGGAAGACGGCCTTAGGGTTGTAAACCTCTTTTCTGGGGGAAGAGTAAGGACGGTACTCCAGGAATAAGCCCCGGCTAACTACGTGCCAGCAGCCGCGGTAATACGTAGGGGGCAAGCGTTGTCCGGAGTTATTGGGCGTAAAGAGCGCGTAGGCGGTCTAGGAAGTCTTCGGTGAAATCTCCCGGCTTAACTGGGAGGGGTCCGAGGAAACTCTTAGGCTTGAGGATAGCAGAGGAGGGTGGAATTCCCGGTGTAGTGGTGAAATGCGTAGATATCGGGAGGAACACCAGTGGCGAAGGCGGCCCTCTGGGCTATGCCTGACGCTGAGGCGCGAAAGCGTGGGGAGCGAACCGGATTAGATACCCGGGTAGTCCACGCCCTAAACTATGGATGCTAGGTATAAGTGGTATCGAACCCACTTGTGCCGAAGCTAACGCGATAAGCATCCCGCCTGGGGAGTACGGCCGCAAGGCTAAAACTCAAAGGAATTGACGGGGGCCCGCACAAGCAGCGGAGCGTGTGGTTTAATTCGATGCAAAGCGAAGAACCTTACCAGGGTTTGACATGTCGGTGGTAATCTTCTCGAAAGAGAGGATGACCCTTCGGGGAGCCGTCACAGGTGCTGCATGGCTGTCGTCAGCTCGTGCCGTGAGGTGTTGGGTTAAGTCCCGCAACGAGCGCAACCCTCGTTGCTAGTTGCACTCTCTAGCAAGACAGCCCCTTAAAGAGGGGGAGGAAGGTGGGGATGACGTCAAGTCAGCATGGCCCTTACACCCTGGGCTACACACACGCTACAATGACCTGGACAACGGGTAGCCAAGCCGCGAGGCGGAGCCAATCCCAACAAACCAGGTCCCAGTGGGGATTGCAGGCTGAAACCCGCCTGCATGAACGAGGAGTTGCTAGTAACCGCAGGTCAGCATTACTGCGGTGAATACGTTCCCGGGCCTTGTACACACCGCCCGTCACGTCATGGAAGCCGGCAATGCCTGAAGTCCGTGAGCTAACCCGTAAGGGAGGCAGCGGCCGAGGGTGGGGCTGGTGACTGGGACGAAGTCGTAACAAGGTAGCTGTACCGGAAGGTGCGGCTGGATCACCTCCTTTCTAAGGAGACTTTTGGGAGTAAAATTCCAATAAGATCCTAGTTCGGTCGGTAGGAGTCTGAGTATGAAGGTTATGGTAGAAGCATGACCCGGTGTCAAAACCGGAGGGAGCTCCCATAATTGGATTGCTTGGTCCATTAGTAAACCTACTGTGTAGTTTTTATTTATATTAAATTCCTTCCTTCCACTATTTAGTTGTTAAGGATTCAGTAATGTATTGTGGGGCTGTAGCTCAGTTGGGAGAGCACCTGCTTTGCAAGCAGGGGGTCAGGAGTTCGAGACTCCTCAGCTCCACCAAACTTTCAGTCATAAAATAAGACCTCTCGTTAATTTGAGAGGTCTCTTTCTAGGCACAAAAAGAGACCTTCCGCTAAGTTGAGAGGTCTATTTTCATGAAATAGATTAGAAGTGCAATCAATATGATAAAATCACACAGGTAACTAAGAGATAAATTAAGGGTCGTTCTATGGGAGTTATATTGTGAGAATATACTTGCTAGCAATCTGCATACTCTCGACCTCCGTTGTTTTTTCCCTGCTGATTATGAGTGTATTTACTGTGTACGCTCAGGAAGAGCGTACATTACAAGAAGTGCTTCTTGAAAATGAATTATTGCGCTCTGATATTGATCGCATGAAAGCGGATTTTGAATACAGAGAAGCAGAGAACACTGCTAACCAAAATCAAGATCCACCGCCAGGATACATAGAAATAGATCAGGCTGAGTTCGAAAAACTTGTAGAAGGCCTTGATGCTCAAGTTGCTGAAGGACAGTCACCTCTAGACGAGCAGAATCAGCTGGCTAAAGATTTGATATCTGCCCGGACAGACCTACTCATTGGTAAAGCTAAGGAATTTGACATAGGATCAGAAAAAACTGCCAGCGGGTTCCCTGTCTCGCGGATAGAGGAAGTGAGGGAACTTGCTTCTGGTTTGCGGGACTCAGTACTAATATTTTCACAATATACGGAAATTGCCTCAGGTTCTTGGGGCGGTGGTATCGCTACGGCGTTTCTAATAGAACCTGACCTAGCAGTCACAAATTCGCATAATATTCGGGGATTGGACGGCTCTCTTCGCGGTGGTCAGATCAATCTCCTTACTTTTCAGGGAAAGTCGATTAAAGCTTCACTGGTTGGGGATAATGCAGATGCAGATGTAGCTTTGCTTCGGCTTGAAAAGTCCTTGTCACTGCCTACACTCAAGTGGGGCAATGCTGACAGTATAAGAGTTGAAGATCCAATCTTTACTATAGGCAATCCAGGAATGATGGGTAGCTGGGTAACCCACATTGGGTTAATTAACCACATTGATGACACGGGGGTTTATACAGAAATACACTTCTCTGCTCCGTGCCAGAAAGGGTGCAGTGGATCCCCAATCTTCAACATGAATGGCGAAGTCGTGGGAGTTCTTTTTGGGGCATCAACAGAGGACGAAAGACATCTACCGCTTCAATTGCATACTAGCCTTCGTTTCCTAAAGGGAGAAACTGGTCTAGGAGTTTCAGCCCAAGATGCATCCTCTTTGGTGCAGCAGTTCCTGTCGGAAGACGGTGTAAAGTGATTAGACACCTTCGACAGATTTGTGGTGCTAAAATTAAGGCGAGATTGGTGCTTGGATGGATGTTATTTGCTGGATTGCTAGTAGTAGGTTGTACAGAAAAATCTAATCTGCAGCCTCAAATCGACACAGATCCTATCGCGACTGTCATCAATACACAAGCAATTGAAGTAACGGTTGAACCAACCCTGCAGCCATTCCAAACTCCTTTGACAAACCCTGATCTTTTGTCCCAGGCCATACAGGAAAACGCAGAGCTCCAAGCCATAATTTTTGATTTGATGGAAGAGTTCAATAATTCAAAGCTTGAGGAGCAACCTACTACCGTGGATGCCTCGAAGATTCTTATGTTAGAAGCCGATTTTAATGCCATGTTTGAGCAGGAATCCTCCGGTCTTTCGGAAATAAAAGATCCGCATACAGAATTTCTCAAGAATGAGATTACTAGGTTGTCATCGGAGCTTGAACGTATAGATAATTTGGGTTTGCGATACGATTATAGCTTTCCTGAGTCTGGCTTCCCAATCGAGGAGAGTAAGGAAAGGGTATTGGCTTTGGCTGAAGACCTGCGGTCGTCAATCGTAGTCGTTCAATCGGGTGGCGGAATGGGAAGCGGGTTCGTTATAGGAAATGAGCTGATAGTAACTAACGAACATGTCATATCAGGGGAAGGAACAGGTTATCGGAGTGGAGTGGTCTCTGGTATAATTGTAAAAACCTTCGCTGGCGAAGAGTTCAATGCTGTGATGATAGGGTATGATAAAGTTTGGGATGTGGCGCTTCTCCAAACGGATGCTCCGTTGGATGTCCCTGCTTTGACTTGGGGTGACTCTAAGAAACTCCAAAATGGTGATCCATTATTTGCCATTGGGCATCCTGGACAGATGGGTAATTGGGCTCTTACAGCAGGTATTTTCATACAATCTGAGACCATTATTTTTGCGCCTTTACGTGAACAATATGAGACAGAGGTAGAATTTAACGAAGCTTTGGACAGTCAACAGAAATTGATGGAACAAAATGCTTCTTACAAAGAAGGTTATCTTGGTACAAAGACAACTGTGCAGACTACAGTTCCAGGGATGATTGGTAGCAGTGGCTCTCCGATATTGAACGTCGACGGTGAGGTAATTGCATTGCTATGGGGTGCCGTGGGTATAGAATCTCATACGGATCTGGATCCGACTGACATTGGAGCATATAAAGACCCTGCACCGCATATTATGCATTCTGTTCCCGTGCAGGTTTCACGAGAGTGGACGGTAGGTTCTCCTGCTTGGAAGGTTCAAGAGCTTACGCAAAAATGGCTAAAATAGTACGAGAGATCTCTTCTTTATAATAGCTAACATAGTATTGTGGTCTTACCAAATTTCATTCACAACCATCTCAACACGCCTACAATGCCTGCTGTAGCATAAAAGAACTGAAGTAATAAAATTCCGTAGTGCTTGCACAAAAAAGCCCAAAAACCGAGAGCGATTGCAGAAATAAAAAGTAAAGAAAAACCAAGTACTTCATTGCCAGTATTCGATGCGACAAGCACCGAATAAACAATTGCAGTTAACACACCAAACCATTCAAGTGACTTGTTCATTAAATTTATTTCTTTGATCATAATTTATCCGATCTCCTAGTGTGATTTATTAAGAAACTTCCTCAGATCCTTTTAACTCCTCTTCTCGAAATTCCATGAATAGCTACATCAAGTAAGAAGAATTGCTAATAATCCACAACAATAAGAGAGAAAGTTTTCTTCATAGCACCACCCCTGCATTTGGTGTCTTGATTATATCATCGGTTAGTGGACACCAATATGGACCCCAACGCCAATTGATATAGATTTACATAGGTTAACTAAACATGTAGATTTAATAGTGGCTTACGTGGACTTATATCGTAGCACCTAATTTGCAAGTAGGGGGTCAGGAGTTCAAGACTCCTCAGCTCCACCAACTTTTCAGGCCTAAAATATGCCATCTCAATTTACAAAGTGAGTTGATTTAGTAGGTTAAGTTGAAGTCTGTTACTACATTTTCTTGCACACTCAGAATGACATGAGAGTATATATCCAGTGTGACTTTGATAGTAATGTTATAGGTATAAATCTGAATTACTCAGTTAATTTTCCCTACCTATTCCCGATATCTCCCAGATTACAGATATGGTAAAACCAAGCAGATAGTAAGAGAGAAACTCAAGGGACTATACTACTTGATCCGTTTCAGTGCCTTTTGGCTGTCTTCGGCCACGCTTCCATCCGAGAGCCACTAAGAGTTCGCCTACCGTTGCATTGCTAATATCATCCTTCAAAGGAACGTTCGCATGGATCCGATATGAGTTTCGCCTCCCATCCCGGTACTTGCTTACGTACCCTTCATTCTCCAAGTCCTTGATAATCTTATGGGCAGCCCGCTCCGTTATCCCGGCAGCGTCGCCTATCTGCCGAGCCGTCTGGTCCGTATGCATAGCTATTACAGCCAATACACTGCCGTGGTTTGTGATGAACGACCATTCAGCCATAACTAATACCCTCTCTAATCCCTTGACACAAGCTGGCAATTCTGTAGAATAAAGTAGGAAGTACAATACATGTCTTAATAATAAGGTGTTGTAAAGGTTATGTTGTACTTCTTGTGTCCTAGGCCATGCTTTGGGATTCGTCCTTTCGTAGAGTTGAAATTTCTCGTTAAGTATGAACATGTATGCACATACTTTGTCAAGCGTTTGGGTTTTGGTTTTTGAAAACCCGAGGCTCCACTCTTTCTGATGAAGCGAATGCTCGGAATCTGAAATAAGAAAGGCACAGTAGGAAACGCAAAGTGTTGTTCGAAAGCTTCTCTTTGGGATTAATAGCGGGGGTTGTCTTTGGGGTCGCTGACCTCATAGCTGTTGTAGCTGCTAGAAGAATAGGTATCATCCGACTGATGCTATGGTCTCATATCGGGGTTGTTGTCATAGCCACGCCGTATTTAGCACTAGGTGCAGAGTTGCATGCTATATCTCTCACGCATTTTGCCATCCTCGGTGGATTGAGCGTTCTTTGTCTCGGTATGTTGGTAGTATTTTACAAAAGCCTTAAGGTAGGCCCTATTGCTTTGGTAATCCCCATTATTTCCACACATATTATTCTAGTTATTTTCTTATCTGCAATATTTCTTGGAGAGGATCTAAGTTCGGTCCAAGCCTTGGGAATAGCAATTGCTACCATCGGGATTGTGCTCGCCTCGATGACTGTAGGTGGCCCATCTCTGGGCAGAACTCACTTGGCAAAGGGTGTTTCGTACGCTCTCCTCACGATGGCCATTGCTGGGTTGTTCATATTCTCGATAGGCGTCATGGCTCAGGAGATGGGCTGGTTCCTTCCACTCTACTTGATACGCCTTTGCGGATTGGTGATTCTTATACCGGCTCAAATAGCAACCAGAAGCATGCCGTTGTGGTCACCCTCTCTCACCATTGTTCTTGTCGCGGCCATGGTAGGGATTCTTCAGTTCATTGGTTTGGCAACATACGCCATGGGGGCAGGAGGTGGCTCGGTGTCCTTGGTCGCTGCTGGGTTCTCGATCTATCCGATTATCCCCATAGTCGGTGGGTTCATTTTCTTTCAAGAGAAACTTCTTCCCAGACAATCGTTCGGTGTAGCTTCAGTTCTTGTGGGATTACTAGTATTCCAGATAGCCACTTAGTTATAGAGCTTTGCATATTGACGCGGCATTCAGTTCGACTGTTGACAACATTTCACAAACACGAATAAGAGCTGCTACTGTTCTAGGTAGATATACGGGTTTGTTTACTCAACAGGTTCAAATGAAGCAAATAAATGTAGATGCTAAGAATGAGCTTAAGTAATCAATAATAAATCCTAGGCAAAGAATTATTTGGATTGTTCCTATTCTTAGATTAAACACTTATAACATTACCTTAACAGTACTTATAAATAGTACATCAGCGAGTATATACTGTATGGAATTGATTCCAATTAAAGGAGTCTAAAAATGATGAGTATAGATGAGTATAATTGATCTAAAGGCATTGCAGGCAGCAGTCCGAAGTTGGATTGAGGAGAATGTTCCTAGTGATACTGTGCTACCTAGTCCGAACGAGGATCTGACTCCTGATATGGAAGAGTGGATAAGGGCTATACGAAGGGATTTTGGAGACAGAGGTTGGCTTGCTCCTAGATGGCCGACTTATTTTGGCGGAGGTGGCTTTCCTGCTGCTGCTGCTGTTATAGAAGAAGAAATGAGACGACCACAGGATGCCTCCTTTTGGATTGAACATGCCATTTTTGGTGGCTATGAGAGTGTGTGGGACAGAGGAACAGAAGGCTAAGTGGCTTACTCCAACTTTGCGTGGAGAGATAACTGTTTGTCAAATACAAAGCGAACCATTAAGTGGATCTGATTTGGCATGGCAGGCGACTACTGCCATAAAGGACGGCGATGAATATGTAGTAAATGGTGAGAAAGGTCATATAGCCTCTCAACTCACCCCAGATTACCTGTTTACATTAGTTACCACGGATCCGGATGGTCCGAAACATGAGAATCTAAGTATGATTATTTTAAGGGCTAAGGGGAGTGGGATAACGATTAACAGTAAGAAAACGATGATTGGTAGATCACAGAGGAGTTTTGTTATAAATGACGTTAGTTTACCAATAGAGGATGTGGTTGGAGGAGAAGGCAATGGTTGGGAAGTGGCCCAGACTCTGTTAAATGTTGTGCGTGGTGGTCAGGGAGTAACATTAGAACAACGTAAGCAAATAGAGATTAGTGAATTGGAACATTGGATAAAACCAGAACCCTTTCTTATTTAATAAGGATAAGTAATTACTCTGTAAAATTTTCCTACACCAACAAGTACACCAACGCCGTCTACTAAGATATTACAGGTCACCCAATTTCTAGCTACAGAATGTTACATGTAGATACTACGTGAAATAGTGATACCGATAACTTGCAAGCAGAGGGTCAGGAGTTCGAGCCCCCTCAGCTCCACCAACAATTGAGTCATAAGGTGAGACCACTCTATCCTTGGAGTGTATTCTTCCTATATACACTAAACTAATTGCAGTCAATGACATATATATAATAAGATAGTGCAAGTATGAATTCTCTCAAATTAATTCTAAAAGCTCTTATGTTATTTGTATTGGTGGGTTGTGGAAGTGGGGCTGTTGAGCCTATATCTCCTACTGAGGCTATTCAGTCTCAATCTCCGACTCCAAGTGCTTCTGAATCATTAGCTTCACCTACTCCTGTTAAAACTAACATTTCTGATACATCACCTACTATTAAACTTGAACAGACTAAATCACAAGTAGAAGAACAAAAGCAAAACGAAACTGTACCCCAGATGAAAACAATTTATGAATTTGTGGGGAATGGTAATGGAGAAACAGCACAATTTGATGTTAAAAGTGGTGATATTCTACTTATCGATTACACAGGTGGACCAATAACCGTATATTGGGTTGAATCTGGTGACTCCGCTAGGCAGATATACAATGGTCCTTCATCAAACAATGGTAAATATGATACTAATGTTGGTGATACCGGACGCTACTCAATTAATATAAAGTGCGATGGCGATTGTGAATGGGGAGTTGCGATAGAAAGTGATGGCATTGCTGTTACTACTTCAGATACTGTTGTATCCCAATCACCAAAGAAGGATGAACCTGATAGTAAAGATCAATTCCAACAGCAAGACAGTGATACAACAGCAGATGTAAGTAGTCCAAGGATATTGAATACTTCAATAGTTAAGGAAGAATGGGATGTATTATCCCAGTCAGAATCAGCTGTAATCCTTTCTGCTCCGGACACACGAGCAATTAATCTTGATTATAATGCTGGCTCTAGAATGGCTAGTATAACCGGAGCAAAAAATGCTGTTCCTCCAAATGCAAATGTTATGGTAGCAAATTTGGAATTAGGCACTTTTGTTGTGGCAGAAGCCAGTGAGAATGGAACATTCGAGGCTGAGATAGATGGTCAACCCGGTACTCACATATTAATTAAACAAGACACAACCAAACAAATATTCAATGTTGAAGATCCGGGATCTACTCACGGGCCGAATACCTTACGAACTATATTCCCGCCGGGTGTCTTTCTACGCATACCAACAGACGATTCTGGATCAGGTATTTCTTTCAGTTCAGCTGGGCGCCTTCCTAGTGACGAAGATGCACCATGGACTATAAGCGGTGATCTAAGTGGAGATGAGTTTTCGCCTGGCCAAGAAGTGGATATATCTGGCCAAATAGCAATACGAACAGACAAAGCCAATGAACCCAGTTCTGCAGAGTTGAGATTTGATGCAACTCTACTAATAAATGCCAATGGACGACAGGTTGGGGGGGCCAGAGTTTTTACCACAACGCTGTTTACATCAACTGACTTGCCGATAGAGAGTAAAGGTTTGTTGGCACAAGATTATTCACTTGGCACCACTCAACTAGACTGGAGATTTGAAGATGGCCTTTGGGTAAGTGATTTCTCTACTACATTAACCGTTAATGAAACTTCGCGAGATGGGTTATTTCAAATAAAAGCAGGGCTAAGTGGAGTAGACGGGTTGCCTAGACAAGGGACACCGAATATCCTTCATAGATCATTCTTGCAGAAAGCTTCTATTGGGACATTTATTGTGGGGCAACCAGACGCCATGAGCCTTACGGCCACCATATTAGCTGACGAAATGAGTGAAGGGTCTCGTGGAGGAGTTGTCGCTAGAGAAGATCAAGGTTTCTTCGATCTTAGCCATAGGGCCGGAGTACGTCATCAACCTGTAATTTCACGCTTAGATGATTATGGAATACCTTGGGAATATAGCTTAGAACCGTATGTTCCAATGTTAGGAGTTGTGGATAGAGCACCTTCAGCTGCACCATCCATAGAATTAGATTTCTCAAATAGTAGTCTTACTGTTACGGTACGCAGGCCAGATGGCGAAATAGATACAATGGGACCTACTGCATTGGCACGATATACAATAAAGTCCCCCCGTACTCCTTGGCATAGGACTGTTGCTGAAGGAGGAGGTAACCTTGGCGAAATACCCCAACTGCAGGCTGACAATAACCAATTTAAATATGAATTTCCTACAGATGGGAGTTATGTAGTTAGTTTGGATGGTGAGATCGCTGATATATATGGCCGAGCATATACTATATCAGGCACCTATGATGTCACAGTTGCAAATGTTTTGGATATTGAGACTAGTCTTTTACCAGGAACACCGTTTGAAATAGGAGATAGTATGCCAGTTGGGTTGAGGGTGATGCCAGGAGTCCCAGCTGCCATTTATTACGAAGTAAAATTAATAGGTGCCGATGGAGAAGTTACTAGTAGTATCTTCACCGGCAATGCAAATCAAAATGGATGGTGGGATGGTGATGGGGATTATTTCAAATTTAACAAAGACGGGGAATATCGCGTCGATGTAGAGGCACGTTATGCCGATGATAATGCTAACCTCTGGGTAGGTAGCTTAACATTTGGAAGTGCTGTTGCTACTGCAGATGGACCGATGATTCTCCATGGGAGGCGAGGACCGAACAGACTTACTGAAATTCCTCCTGTATGGGGCTTTGTAGAAGATTTTACAAGTACTAATGCCGATCATATTCAAATGCCATATTTCTCAGGAGATGTCATGTGGGGACAAAATAGTGGGCACTTGAAAAATTCCGTTGTTCTCCTTACGAGCCTCCAGATACTCGATGAAAATAACGCACTTATCTCTAGAGTAAAAGAACAGATAAGTGACGAAGGTCACGATGGAATAGCCAAAGAGGATTTGATTATTGCTGGGCAATTGCCATTTTCAACATCTGTGCTGCCTGGCACCGTAAGTAGAGATGAAAGCGTAGATCTCTGGGCTTATAGCTATGTCTCTGTTCAGAGGCCAGGAATTCGTGTGAGGGAGCATATCCTTGGAGATGATCTTGGTGGCACATACTGGAGATTTGATGATGCCTATCATATGCAGTCTGGTAATGGTCGTCAGGGAGATTTGCCGGGTGATTTTAAGTTTATGTATGCAGCTTCCACGATACGAGATGACACGTTAAAGCAAGGAGTATATGCGGCATATGCCTCTGGGTGGGTTATGGCACAGGATGATGATCCTATGGGTGCGAGGTTCATGCCTCCTTTCCAGGGAGCAGCCGGTGGGCCTGATGGAGGACCGCTATTTACAGTACATGGACGGCAAGTAGACATGTTTATGCTTCCTCTTGGAGTGCAACCCGGAGCAGTTCTAGAAATGGGAGACTATTTCCAGATGGCAGGTCCGATTATGCCAACATTACCTAGCTATGTGGAATACACTGTTACTTCCCCAGATGGTACGGCTCGAGATTTTGAAGGCCGTGCGAATACTGTTGGATATTTTTATCAACCAGATGATGATTTTATACTAGATCAATCGGGTATTTGGAGCGTTAATCTAAAAGTAACACATGATGGTATGACCAGTGCTGGTCCAGTAGAAGCACCGTATCCAAACGGTGGACTATTGTCTCCAGATGGATCAACATTTAGGTTCACTGTAAAAGGACCAGGAACTCAATCGTTGTTGATAGAAACAGATTTATCCCAACTGACTCCTGCTGAATGGTTTGCCAATGTAAGGAATGCGAACTTTCAGGCAGAATTACCGAGCGGATGGAATGGAGATAAGGCTACAGTTATTGTAACAATGCCTGGTGTGGTGTTGGTGGATGAAGACGTATCAGTTCAAGGGAATAAGATAACATGGAATTTGGATGCCCAAGCACTGAATAACCTCGCTAATAACTTTGATTACGAAGAAGGGATTGCTGATACCATTACAGTTACATTTCACTCTGTGGGGGAAGCAAATGGTGTTTCATCTGAGGTGGTAGGAACAATAGTTACACATGGAGCAAGAGTGCCCACTGTCCCAAGTTTTACTACTACTCTTTCTGAATTGCCAGAACTTTCTTCCTTTGAAACTAATAAAACGGATCAATTCTTAGTGGATTTAAAAGACGTGGTGGGAGGGCACCCATTTAAAGGGCAAGGCACAAAAGACCCTGACGACGGAGCCCATGTTAATTGGGACAATAGCAACTACAAATGGCCGTACGGGACGTCTGTTACCGATTTCCCAGCTATTTATGCGGTTTCCGATGGGTACATAGAACGCATAGAGACTTATGAGACAGTAGGTGGGGGTAACCACAAATATAGTGTGAACATTGTCTTCGCTCAAAAAGATGGTGAACCCGTCAAATTTGGCATGTCAATGGAACCGTCTATGTCTCCTGGGGATAACTCTTTTTATAAACCGTTTATCCTTGTAGAAGAAGGTCAATCGGTTTATAAGGGTCAAATCATAGCTTATATGTACCTAGCCCCGGATGGAAATTTCCCTGGTCCACACATTCACTTTAGTGTTCAACCAAATAGAGAGTCTCAACAAACACCAGCGATTTTCACTGACCAAATAGTCCAGGATTTCCATGAAAAATGGGGGATTTTCGGGTTTGATAGAGGTCAAAGTCAATCATCTGAAGATATTGCAATGCCTGCTTGTATGGGATACAAATTGGATGGATCTGAAAACCCATTTTCTTCAAATGCCACAGAATGCCTGAAATAACCTCCAGTCTCAGGTAAATAGTTAAGAAAACAGTAAGGATTATTTGGTTGTGTATCTCAAGTCTATACTGATTATCGCATTGATATTAACTTGGATTTTAGTAGGGTGTAAGAATAATGTGGATATAGTTGCAGTTGATGCAATTGAACCGACGATTTCTGCACCTATATCATCGCCATCAAATGCTAATGAACCAGTTAATTCAGTTACAGAACAGACTTTACTAATCGAGTCGCATTCTTCCTCACCTATCGCTGTTTCTCCGGATGGCAATCTTGTGGTAGCAGTTAATCCTGATAGTGACTCTATAACACTTGTAGATGCTATTACCCTAGAGTTCATTACAGAGATATCCGTAGGTGATAATCCAATAACAGTAGCTATCACACCTGATGCTAAGAAGGCCCTAGTAACAAATTATGATTCAGCGACTCTGTCTGTAATAGATCTTAACCAGCACAAAGAGATCGCTCAATACGAGGTAGGTCACATGCCATATGGAGTGGTTACCAATGGTATCCTTGGTTTCATCACCGAGTTTGGCATTGGCTCTGTTAGTGTGATAGATCTATTAACAGGAGAATTGTTGACTCGTATACAAGTTGAACCTTTCCCCTCAGGAATAGCTTTAAGCCAGAATGCCGAAAAATTGCTTATAACTCATTTGTTTACTGGGAAAATTACAGTTATTAACGTATCGACGAATACAATAATTGGAATGGCATCTACTGGATTAGAAACTAACCTATCTCAATTTATAGTTATAGATCAGGATGGAAAGAAAGCTTATATACCACAAACACGATCGAATACTACAAATCTGGCTCCTCTGTTTGATACCACAGTATTTCCGATAGTAAATGTACTAGATCTCGATGAATTGCAAATACTGACGAAGAAACGCATCACATTGGATACAGCGGATCAACCTGTGAATATGCCGTTTTCAGCGGCGTTATCTCCTTCTACACATATTTTGTATGTAACTAACGCTGGTAGTGACAATGTATCTGTCATTGATCTCAGAACAAATAGGGGATTGGCAAACCTTATGGTAGGCTCAAACCCTAGAGGCATAGCGATAGTGCCAGATGAATCAAGGATATTTGTAAACAATGTCCTTGATGGTACGCTGTCTGTTATTGATACCAGAACTTTAATTGTATCAAATACAATACCAATAACTAAAATTCCATTGAGCTCTACTCTTTTGACAGGAAAAAAACTATTCAATTCAGCCGCAAGTCCTGGTTTAACAAATGATAATTGGATTTCGTGTGCTACATGCCACTTTGATGGAATGATGGATAGTCGTACATGGCTTGGTTTTCCAGATGGACCTAGAAATACACCAGCCCTGTTTGACATAGCACAGACCATGCCTATGCATTGGTCTGGTGATTTTGATGAACTTCAGGATGTAGAAATAACCATCCAGAAAATTCAATTTGGTAAAGGTTTGACTGGAAAATTAGCTTACGACTCATTGGGAGATTCACATGTAGGAATTTCTGAAGAACTTGATGCTTTAGCAGCCTATCTTGCATCTCTTGTGAGTCCAAATGCACCTTACAACAGCGAGAAAGATGTTATAGCTTTGGGGCAATCTGTCTTTGATGGATTAAATTGCCAGACATGTCATATGCCGCCTTTCTATACAGATCATAAATTACATGATGTAGGGACAGGTGATAAGAATAAAGAAAAGAATTTCCACGGTAGCAGTACAGCATTCGACACGCCGTCTTTGCGTGGTATATGGTTAACGGCACCGTATTTTCATGACGGAAGTGCGAACAATCTTGAAGAAGTTTTTCAAACTGGATTAATACACAACATATCTCACGAAATAGATAATGCAGAATTACAGGCATTGATTAGCTTTATTATATCTTTGCCACTTAACGAATGATATTTATATACAAATGATGACAATAGAAGTGTGAGGTGATAGAGTCGAGTCTGAAAATAAGATTTCTAAATACGGCGGAGTAGTGTAATTAAATTTTCCTTTAAGAAACAGCAATGGCTATATCTAGTAGCATTTCCTGTAGGACATGGTGCGGTTGATTGGGGAGGAGGTGCCCTATGGCTACTGGCACCTGCTATGGCTCTGGCTATGGACCTTAGTCCATTCCAAATAGGTCTACTTTTTGCTGCAAGGCAGATGGCAGCTGGCATTACGGATCTTCCAGCAGGAATCTTAGGAGATAACATGAGAAGGAGAGGGATCTTCTTGCTCAGTACGTTTTGGTTGGTTTCTGTAGCCCAGTTAATAGCTTCAACTTCAAACAATTATTGGATTGTATTAAGTTTCCTAACACTTGCCGGTTCTGCTGCTGCTGCATGGCATCCTGTTGCTATGGGGGTAATGGCCCAATGGATGCCGAATAGGAAAGGTTACGTTCTCGGAGTACATATGATGGGCGGCACGGTTGCTGAAGTAGCAGCTCCTCTTATGGTGGGTATGCTACTTATGATTTTGGATTGGGATCAGGTACTTCAGATTAGTACAATACCATCCATAATAATGGGTTTGATTTTTTTTAGACTTGCACCCATGGTTATGGCCCCGACTAAAGAATTGGATTATAACCTAGATAGGCAAAGCTTGTTGAGGTCGGTGATTAAGCCTGAGGTTTTACTTATATTATTTATGTTTCTTCTACATAACATGGCTATAGTGGCATTTATGGGTATGGGGCCACTGTATTTCCAAGAGGTTAAGGGATTTTCTTCAAGTATGACAGGCTTGGCATTTTCTTTATTCCTGATTGGCGGAGCAGTAGCAGCACCGTTGGTTGGAAATTTGTCGGATAGGGTCGGTAGAAAAGTCATCATTATGGTAGGGTTAATTGCTGGAGGGTTTTGCACAGGGCTTATAATTTTTGCATCAAGTAATATTTCAATACTCCCACTCTTGATAATTGCTGGGCTTCTAATGTTATCAAATCGTTCAGTAATAATTGCTATGGCCTTAGAAAAGATAGGTCATCGTGAATCCACAGTACTGGGAGTGATTTCATCGTTTGCAGAGGGATTTGCTGCACTTGGTGCGGTTCTTGCTGGAATATTGGGCGGTATTGATCTGCAATATGCCATTATATTTGCCGCGATTTTGTCTATAAGTGCTGGACTGGTTATCTATCCAGTTAATAGAAATAATTGAGATTAATTTACAGCATAATTAGCTGTGGAATGTTTGAAGGCGTAGTTGATTCTATAGACAAATAAGTGATTCCATTACTCATCTAAAGGCATCAATTTATAGTAGCATTGGAGGGAGCATTATATGAGACTTGGAGTAGATCTGGGTGGTACAAAAATAGAAATAATTGCTCTATCAGATTTAGGTGATGAGTTGTATAGAGAGAGGGTCTTAACTCCAAAAGATAACTATGCTGAGACACTGCGTACTATAAAACAGCTGATTAGTGAAGTAGAAGATAGTATTGGTGTGGCAGATTCTATAGGTATAGGTATACCTGGCACTTTATCTTCAGTGACTAATACGGTAAAGAATGCTAATTCTATATGGCTTAATAGGACAACTTTAGATCAGGATTTGGAACGAATGCTAGCCAGGCCGGTTCGGATAGCAAATGATGCAAATTGCCTTGCTGTTTCTGAGGCGGTCGATGGGTCAGGAGTAGGATTTAAAGTAGTTTTCGCTGTGATTATAGGTACAGGTTGTGGAGGAGGTATTGCAATCGATGGTAAAGCACATATAGGTGTAAATGGAGTAGCCGGAGAGTGGGGACATAACCCTCTTCCATGGCCAAGCGATGAGGATATACGTTATACAGGAAAAGTTCTTTGCTATTGCGGCCGAACTGGCTGTGTGGAAACTTTTCTATCTGGACAGGGATTCGCGAAAGATTATGAGCTTCATACAGGGCATTTGCTTGAAGCCTATGAAATTGTTGAATTGGCTGCAAATGGCGAATCAAATGCTGAGCAATGTCTATTAAGGTACGAACAAAGGCTTGGGAAAGCATTGGCGGGTTTAGTTAATACATTGGACCCAGATATAATTGTGTTAGGCGGTGGTATGTCGAATATTGAGCGGCTTTATTCCAATATTAGACCTGTGCTGTCTAGCTGGGTTTTTGGCAAAGAGTGTGCGACAGAAGTTCGCCAAGCTAAGTACGGGGATTCGAGTGGTGTGAGAGGTGCCGCTTGGCTTTGGTGATCAGGTCCATCTGGCCCATTCGGTGACTGTATCAAATCCATCAGGCGATCTGCGGTCTTCAGCCCTTGAGTGGATATCTATCAAAACTGTTTTCCCTTCACTATTTAACTGTTGAGCTTTTTTGAGTGCTATGGAGATATCCTTGGGTTTAATTACTGTTATCCCAGTTGCGCCCATACCTTCTGCAATTTTAGCGTAGTCACCATACATGTGTGACACTTTGTACAACTCTCTGGCTATTGGGGAGAAGCCAGGGTATGTTGCCATACCTCCGTTATTAAGAACTATGGTTGTTATGGCAGCCCCAGATCTTACGGCAGTCTCAATATCTAGTCCAGACATACCGAAAGCACCGTCCCCCATGAAATTCAGGCAGAACTTATTTGGCATTGCTATTTTTGCGCCAATCATGAGGGGTATTCCATAACCTAAATGAGTGGATTTACCCCATCCTATATAACTGTGAGGAGAGGTTGCGGTGAAAAACGGCACCATCATGTCTCTAGGTGATCCTGCATCATGTGTAACTATGCTGTTCTGCAAATCTAAGGTTTGATTAAGTTCCCATATTATTCTGTAGGGGTTAATTGGTTCAGTGTCATCATTAAGAATTGGCAACCACGTTTCGAGCCATTCCTTTTTGAGTTTTTCGATTTCTTGTGGAACTTGAGTCGTACCTTTGCGTCCGGTTTCGCCAGTCCTGAGTTTTACCTCTTCTATCATGCTTTGCAGAGTAGCTTTAGTATCTCCAGGAAGAGCTATATCTACCCCGAAATCTTTGTTTATATCCTCTAAACTGCCAACATTATGTATTATTGTTTTACCTGGAGGAATTCTTTGTCCATACCCAGTTTTAGTCATACTGGAGCCTACTGCGAATAGAACATCAGACTTCTTGAGCCACTCACGGGCTGCCAAAGTAGTAGCTGAACTTCCACCACCAAGAGCTAGCGGATGGCGTTCATCTATAGACGACTTTCCAGGCATAGATGTATAAACCGGAATCTCTGTTAATTCTGCAAATTCCTTTAATTCTGTAGTTGCATCTGCCAAAAGCACTCCCATGCCGGACCATATGACTGGGTTTGTTGCATTTAGCAGTGCTTGCACTGCATCCTTGATATCTGATGGGTCAGGCAATTGTATAGATATTTTGGGGGAATGGTATCCTATGTCACTTTCGTAAATTTCATTTTCAACTACATCGCTTGGCATCTCTACTATGACAGGACCGGGTCTACCGTTACGCAGAGCGTGGAATGCGCGCCTCATTACTGCGCCAACCATATCTGGCCTTGATATAGTTTCTACATGTTTAGATATATCTCTATACGTAGTGGCAGCGGTAAAGTAAGGTCTAACAGATATACGCTCTAAACTAGATCCACGTGGCATTACTAGGATGGGTACATTATCTGCGTATGCTTGACTTATAGCACCCATAGCATTTTCAGCACCGGCTTGATCTTGTATTAAAACTACCCCGAATTTCTTTCTGCCATTCATCCTGCTATAGCCATCAGCAGCCATAACTGCTCCACGCTCATGACGAAAAGCAATAGGTCTTATTCCTTCTTTAGCTACTGCTTCAATCAATGGATTACTTGGGAAACAAGAGACCCATTCTATTCCTTCAGATTTTAGTATTTTCGCAATTGCTTCTGTGACGTTCATGTCTTTATTCTCCTAGCAAGTTCAAGAAGAGAAACCATGGAATACATGATTAGGTTACTCGACTAATTTAACTCTGGTATACTTTATTTATTCTACTACACTATTTGGGTTAGTTAGAAATAGAGTAAATAGCCGCAAAGCTTATACAATATACATAATATATATGAGTTATAAAATATGGCTGGAAAATTATCTCAGGCACCCACTTCAACTTGGGTCATTGTTTCCCAGCAGTGTTGCCTTAAGTTCACTCATAATAGATCACATTAAGCCTTATCCTAGTGGAGTTATTCTTGAACTAGGTGCAGGGACAGGTAATGTCACTAGGTCAATGGTAAGAAAGGGTATTCCAGAAGAGAAATTAGTGCTCCTGGAAAAATCATTAGAATTATCCAATTTCTTAAGAAAATCTTTTCCAAAAGCTGAAGTCATATGCGCAGATGCCATAGATATAGATACTCTGACATGCACATTAGGGATTAAGGAGTATGATAATGTGGTATCTGGGATACCTTTAAATTTAATTACACGTGATACACGTAAAATCATATTTGATAAAAGTTTCAAATTACTTAGACAAGGTGGTTCGTTTGTTCAGTTGTCCTTTATACCTATATGCCCGATTCCGGATAGTGTAATTGCCGCTTATTCAGCTAAGAAAATATACTGCGGTGTATCACTACGTAACGTACCTACAGGTTTCGTGTGGAGGGTGGAAAAGCAGGAAGTAGTTACTCAAATTAGCAATTAACATAAATAATATATACAAGTATATATAAATGGGAGCCAATATGGCGAAGTTTAATGCACTAAATTCTAGATTAAATGCCAGAGAAGTTGTAATAATTGACGGAGGGACGGGCACTGAGATTCCTAGGAGAAAAGTTCCATTGTGCCCTGATACTTGGTCAGGAAGAGCGAATTTAACCCATCCAGATGTCATACGTCAGATACACGAAGATTATATTAGTTCTGGAGCGGAAGTTATAATAACAAACACATTCTGGACAAGTAGGAGTGGTTTAAAAAGAGGTAACCTAGATGATAAGACCGTAGAAATCAACAATATTTCTGTGACATTAGCTAAAGAAGCTAGGGAAAACGTACAATCTGATAAAGAAATTTTGATAGCTGGCTCTATGTCCACTTTCTTTCCTATGAACGATCCGACCATCATACCATCATACGAAGAAGCTTTGGGTAATTACCGTGAACAAGCACAAATACTGGCGAAAGCTGGGGTTGATTTCTTTGCATTGGAGATGCTTATAAGGACAATGGATGCGAGAGCTGCGGCACAAGCAGCATCAGAGACTGGACTCCCGATTTGGGTTGGCTACTCAGTAACAGAATCGGAGGATGGACAAATCTATTTGGGATTGCGTAAACATGGCAACGAGAGTATAAAAGACGGCGTAGAAGCAGTACAGGATATAGAAGGAGTATCTGCTTTCTGCATAATGCACTCAGATGTGAAACACACTAAATCAGCATTGAAAATACTTAGGAATCACACCTCTCTCCCCATAGGTGCCTATGCGCATTCAATAGAAGCTTCCCAAGACACTGTTCAACAATATGAACATGTAGTGGAGCGCAGTGTTAAAGAATATGTTAATTACGCCAGGGACTGGCTTTTAGCCGGTGCAAGTATAGTAGGTGGATGCTGCGGTATAACACCAGATCATATAGAGGCATTAAACAATGGGTTACCGTCGAGATTATCAGATATTTGATCCAAGGTAGATTTAAGTCTCCGGATGTATCTATTGGGTACTACAAAGCCCAAAGACACCAATGAAGCTATTATATCTAGCAATAAGAAGAAAATAGAGATCTAGCACTGGTACTGGTGGAGTTATGATTTCTTATCCCAGAGAATATGTTCTCCATATCGTTATGAAGACCTATCTTGTACAAGAATGTTCATTTCCTTAAGCGAAGTTTAGTTATTTTACTCAAAATACTGCATAACATATAAGGGAATATATTGAACGATATACTCTCTTATGCTAACATTCCTTTGGTCAGAAATTCTCCGATTGTAGGAGGCGAGTTGACAGCACCTTCAAATGACATTCGAGACAGAATAACGAACGCGTTGGTTAATAAGAATGCTAAGACCGTTACCGTATTGTCTTCGCTGTTAGCAGTCGAGGATGAGTTTGGATATATTCCTTCTCGTGCAATAGAACAAGTAGCGATCCATACTAAATCTACTATTAATGACGTTTGGGGGGTTGCATCATTTTACACTAACTTCAGATTTACTCCGCCGGGTGAACATGTGGTAGAGATTTGTTGGGGACCAACATGTCATCTTCTGGGTTCAAGAGATATACTTAAATATACACTAGACGCTTTGGGTCTGACTGAGGAAGGTGACACACCTGATAAGAAAGTGTCACTAAAGTATAATACGTGTTTGGGAGCCTGTTCTCAGGGGCCTGTAGTACACGTAGACGGTAAGATATTGGGTTCACAGGCGCTTGGAGGACTTAAGGGTGATGCCTTGGCTCAAAAGGTATCTGATATGATTAGTAACCTACGGAGTAATAATTCCGAATAAAAATGCGATGAGTATATATGCTTAGCTTTGCAGAACTATTAAATCTATCGAACCGAAAATATCAAGAGCTTGAGTCTGGAGATATACCGTGGATACGCGTCGGAACAGCAGTATGTGGTGATGCCGCTGGGGCTGATGACGTCTTGGAATCACTACGAAGTGAATTAGATAAAAGAGGTATATCCGCGAATATAAGTCCAGTTGGGTGTATTGGCCTGTGCTACGCAGAGCCGTTGGTTGATATTCTTAAGCCAGGTCAGTCTAGGATATTTTTCAAGAATGTGGCACCTGATCAAGTTGCTCAGTTGGTGGAATCATACCTTGTAAATAACGAGCCGCCACAAGATATGGCTCTTGCATACTCAGGAAATACACCAGTTAATGGAATACCATCCCTAGATTCTTTGCCTATGTGGAAACACCAAGTCAGAGTGGCTATGAGGAATTGTGGTGAGATAGATCCGACTGATATATATCAATACATAGCTAGAGGTGGATACTCAGCTCTTAATAAAGCTATATTCGGCATGGAGCCTGGTGATGTTGTCAAAGAAGTTCAGGATTCTGGCCTAAGAGGCAGAGGTGGGGCTGCATTCTCAACCGGTACGAAGTGGAGTTTTCTAGTTGGATCTCCTGGTCCGGTAAAATATATATTGTGTAACTGTGAGGAAGGAGATCCAGGAGCTTATAACGATAAAGGTATTCTGGAAAGTGATCCTCATACACTGGTGGAAGGTACAATACTTGCCGGTTACGCTACCGGAGCTAGTAATGGTGTGGTTTTCATTAGGCATGGCCACGAAGGTCCCATCACTAGGACGCAAAAGGCGATTGATGATTGTTATGAACTAGGTTTATTAGGAGATAATATACTTGGTAGTTCATTCAGTTTCCACATGGAAGTGAGCCTTACTGGAGACTCGTACGTTGCTGGAGAAGAAACAGCGTTAATGGAATCTATAGAAGGGAAAAGAGCAATGCCGCGCTTCAGACCTCCATTTCCAGCCCAATCTGGAGTTTGGGGATTACCAACTAATATAAATAACATAAAAACCCTATCCTATGTACCGGAAATAATATCCAAAGGAGGGGAATGGTTCTCAAGCATTGGAATAGAGAGGAGCAAGGGAACTGCTATATTATGTTTATCAGGTAATATAACTCGTCCGGGCATGATAGAAGTACCAATGGGAATTACTCTCAAGGAAATTCTAGAAGATATAGCAGGTGGCTCACCAGATGGACATAGTCTAAAATTCCTTCAGACTGGAGGACCACTGGGAGGTGTGTTGAGTGCCGACCAGATTGACATACCCTTGGATTTTGAGGCAATGGCTCAGGCCGGAGCAATACTTGGTTCGGGTGGAATAATAGCGGCGGATGATAGGGCATGTGCGGTTGACATGACACGTTTACTTATAGCATTTTGCCAGTATGAATCTTGTGGCAAGTGTTTTCCGTGCCGGTTAGGTATGACTAATATTATAGAGATATTAGAGCGTATTTGTAACTTTGAAAGCAGACCAGGCGACATGGAACTTATGCGGAATATCGGTCAGAATATGGCTGGGACTTCTCTTTGTGGACATGGGCAATTGGGCTGGAATCCAGTCCAATCTGCACTAAGATTCTTCCCAGAAGAATTTGCAGAGCACATGGAAGAGAAGAAATGTAGGACAGGTCAATGTTTAGGTCCTATTATAACCCCACAGAGAACTAGATCTAGATGGACCTCGGCTCAACCACTTGAGCTTAGAATATAAGGAGGGTTATGGCTGGAGAGCTTACCCTACAGATTGATGGGAACGAAGTAAAGACAGAACCTGGTAAGACAATTATACAGGCGGCTATGGATGCGGGATTATATATACCTTACCTATGCTACTATCCTGGAATGAAGCCGTTTGGTGCTTGTAGAATGTGTGTGGTAGAGGTGGAGAATGCCAGGGGGACGCCAGCATCATGTACTACACCCGTTGCCGAAGGTATGGTGGTGTGGACAAAGACGGATAAGATACAGGATGCACGGAAAGGTATTATGGAATTGGTTGTATCTGAACATCCACATGGCTGTCTTACTTGTCATAGGATAGAGTTATGTGGCCCTCAGGATATATGTTTGCGCCATGTCGGAGTAACTGACAGATGTGTATCATGTCCCAAAAATGAAAGATGTGAACTCAAAGATACAACACAGTACATAGGAATGGAGCTTACCACTCCTCTTACATACAAATATCGGAACCTACCAATACAGAATAAAGACCCATTCTTCGATTTGGATTTAAACCTTTGTATAGTTTGTGGACGTTGTGTCAGGGCTTGTGAAGAACTTAGAGTGGATAGTGCGATAACATTCACTGAGCGATCTGGAGTCTCATTGATTGGTCCATCACACGGCTCGTCACTACTAGAATCTGGATGTGAATTCTGTGGTTCTTGTATAGATGTATGCCCTGTGGGCGCGTTGGTAGAGAGGGAATATAAATGGGAAAAGGCTACTGATCGTGTCTCTACTACCTGTTCCTTATGCCCAGTGGGCTGCCAATTGAAACTTGAGGTTAACAAACGCGGTAAAGTGATTCGTGCAATTCCTGAACTTGACGCCGAAGCTAATCATGGGCAGGCGTGTTTCAAAGGCAAATTCGGGTTTGACTTTGTTAACAGAAAAGAACGATTAAAGACCCCACTAATAAGACATGGGGATCTATTAGAAGAAGCTACATGGGAAGAAGCAATAGCATACATAGTACATAATCTTAATAACTATGTTGGGGATCAATTTGCATCCATAGGATCATATAGAGGCACAAACGAGGAGAATTATCTCCTGCAGAAATTCACCAGAGCCGTGATGAAAACAAATAATGTGGATCACAGTACAAATCTAAAACCAGAAATGACACGAACCTTGAGAGAAGCCCTTGGTTACAATGGGGCTACTAACCCTATATGGGACTTGGAAAACTCTTCTTGTATACTTGCAGTTTCCACTAACGTTACAGAGGAACATAACGTCGTGTCAGTTCCGATAAAAAGGGCTGCCAAGAATGGATCCAAACTTATTGTTATAGATTCAAGAGAAGTAGAATTGACTAGGTATGCTACTCAATGGTTAAGACCTAAACCAGGTACAGATGCAGTTGTTGTTGGAGGAATCCTTCGTGTAATAGTAGATGAAGTTATGGAGGATCAGGAATTTATAAACTCAAATTGTAATGACACGCAAGAACTTAAAAAGTCGTTGTGGCAATACGATTTGGTTAAAGTAGGAATAATTACTGGGGTAACTGAAGAAGAGATCAGGAAAGCAGCTAGGTCGTTCGCTCTGAGTGATACAGCATCCATAGTCTATGCTCTTGATACCATACCTTCGACCCATAGTGAGGAATTAGTAAAGGCTATAACTAATTTATCATTGTTAACAGGGAACTTGGGCAAACCCAACTCTGGCATCTATCCTCTTAGGCCGGGTACAAACGATCAGGGGTCATGGGATGTGGGTTGTGTGCCAGATTATCTGCCAGGATATAGATCCGTAGGAGATCAGTCAGTATCCGATGTAGCTACATTATGGGGCGTGGATTTACCAACTTCTCAGGGTCTAGGGATAGTAGATATATTTGGTGCAGTAGAGAAAGAACAAATTAAGGCGATGCTTATAGTAGGAGATAGTCTTTCTTACTACAACGGGTCTGTAGGGGATGTAAAAGAAGTGATAAAGAAGCTGGACTTCTTAGTTGTTCAAGACACTTTCCTCTCTGCATTAAGTGAATCTGCTGACGTAATATTGCCATCTGTAACATTTGCGGAAAAGGAAGGAACCTACACAAATTTAGAGCGTAGAGTTCAACCACTTACCAAAGTCTTGGAGACACAGAATACTCAGGCAATGCCAGACTGGTGGATACTAGCGCAGATTGGCTACGCCATGGAAGGCCAGGGCTTTGAGTACCATTGCCCAGCTGAAATATTGGACGAAATTGCAAGCTTAGTTGAGGAATACTCTGGTATATCTTATGGTAGGCTAGTATCTGGTGTTAGTAAGCTTCCCATAGTCATAGGTGCATCCCCTCTACCTAGTCAGTTACTGCCTGCTTCTGCTGGCCAGAATAATGGTTTGCAATGGCCATGTAAGGCTAAAGATGATTTAGGAACACCGATATTGTATACCTCCGGATTTAAAAACAGGCAGGCTTTATTTATGGCTTTGAGTTCGCCAGAAGCACCGGTTATGACTGATACGGACTATCCTTTTGTGTTCCTTCCGGGTCGCATATTACATGACCCACGGAGGGAACTAACTGTAGAGGTATCTGGGCAACGTAATAGTGTAAAGAGGGAAGAACTACTTGAAATAAACCCATCTGATGCTGCAAGCTTGGGTATAGCCGACGGAGACTGGCTAGAAATAACTTCTAGAAACAAAACAATAAAGGCGAAGGCTAGTCTAACAGACATAGTCTTTACTGGAACCGCCTCTGCAACCTTTCTGTTTGCTGACCTTGCAACATCTCTGGACTCGAGTGAAGAACCTGAACCTATGTCTAAGGTGCCAACTTTGGATGCTAGTGCAGTAAAGATTAGCAAGATAAAAGCATAACAATATAGCCTTAGACTCAATATAGATTTACTGGTGAGTGTTCAACATTCTTGTTTGATAGAAATTTAGCCTCTACGGCTAAGCTGTTTCTTATTATGGTGTTTCTACATTTATTCTTGTGAACAGGACTTTCATATGAATCTCCAAACACCAATTCGTAGGCAATATTTAGACATTAAGAAGCATTATATGGATGCTATTCTCTTGTTTCGCATGGGCGATTTCTATGAGACATTCGATGAAGATGCAGAGGTAACATCTGAATTATTGGATATAGTTTTGACGTCGAGGGAGCTGGGCAAAGGGAACAGGGTTCCCTTAGCCGGTATTCCATATCATTCTCTGGATAACTACTTAGCACGTTTAGTAAAAGCTGGTTACAAGGTAGCGATATGCGAACAATTTGGAGACAGTAACTCAGGCAAGGGACTTGTAGATAGAGCTGTGACTAGAGTGGTGACACCGGGGACTGTATTAGAATCTTATTTATTGGATCAGAGCTCCAATAACTATCTAGCATCTGTAATCGTAGGGAGTCATGAAGCAGGGTTTTCATATGTTGATATAAGCACTGGTGAGTTCTTCGTTACTCAAATAAATATGGATGATCTTCGTTTAGAATTGGACCGTGTAAAACCTACCGAATTACTAATGCGAGCAGATAGTGTCAATTCGTTTTCTTCACCTGGATCCATGGTGACTGTTATAGAAAATCAAACAGATATTTCGACAGAAGAAGCAGGTAGAAAATTAAAACAACATTTCGGTGTTGCTACATTGGAACCTTTTGGTATTGATAGCAAACCGTTGGCTATATTGGCTGCGACTGCAATATTGGACTATATTGAGAAAACTCAATTTGCGTCTCTGCAGTACCTGTCGGATCTAAGGAGTTATTCTCCTAACTCGTATATGGTTTTGGATGCTCAAACTAGGCGCAATCTAGAATTATTCCAGAGTGAAAGGTGGGGTAATAGATCCCATTCCTTATTAGGTACTTTGGATTTTACAGCTACCCCGATGGGTGGCAGATTGCTGAGGGTTTGGATAGGACAACCGCTACTTGATATAGATGCCCTGAAGCGCCGTCAAAGTATAGTGGATATTTTATGTAACGATCAAATATTGAGAGAAGATATTAGAGGAGCACTGAAAGACGTTCCAGATTTGGAACGCATATTGAACAGAATAGTAAGCAGCATTGCTATACCTAGAGAAATGATATCCCTAAAGAATGGATTGGTGGCAGTGTCTAGGCTTGAAGATATATTACGACAATCTGATAATTATTCAGTATTCGTTACAAGAGAACTAAATCTCTGTACGGAAGTTATATCTCTTGTAGAGAGTTCACTGGAAGATGTTAATGTCCATGATAGTTCACAGCCTCAAATAATAAAAACTGGGTTTTCATCTGAACTAGATAAGATACGAGATATTTGGAAAAGTAGCAGGAATCATATAGCATTAATAGAAGCTGAAGAACGCGAAAGGACAGGAGTTAAGTCACTCAAAGTAGGTTATAACAGGATATTTGGATATTATATAGAAATTAGTAAAGCCAACCTTGTATATGTGCCTAATGATTACATTAGAAGGCAAACTCTTGTAAATGCTGAAAGATTTATAACACCTCAACTCAAAGAGTTTGAAGAAACACTTCTGAATGCTCAGGGAGCTATAGAGCAGTTGGAGAACTCTTTGTATAAATACGTATGCTCAGAGGTGGTTGGCTTTATAGATAAGATAAATGACATCGCTGTATTCATTGCAGATATAGATGTTCTTTCCTCATTTGCTGAAGTGGCATCAAAATATGCGTATGTTAAACCAATTTTAGACGAGTCAGGTAGTATAAAGATTACAAATGGAAGGCATCCAGTCCTAGATAAGATATTAAAAGCAGGGTCGTTTGTACCCAACGACGCTGATCTGAGTAATAACGAGTCTCAATTAATAGTACTGACCGGACCAAATATGTCTGGCAAGTCTACTTATATACGGCAGGTGGCATTGATTGTATTGATGGCACAAATAGGTAGTTTCGTGCCAGCGGAGGCAGCTTCCATAGGATTAGTAGATAGGATATTTACTAGAGTTGGATTGCAAGACGATTTATCTACAGGTCAATCTACATTCATGGTGGAAATGGTTGAAACATCGGCCATACTCAGACATGCTTCTCCAAGATCACTGATAATATTGGATGAGATAGGTAGGGGGACTAGCACATATGATGGACTAGCTATTGCTAGGTCAGTCGCTGAGTATATACATAATGATCCAAGGCTAGGTTGTAAGACATTATTCGCTACTCATTATAATGAACTCACAAAGTTATCCCAGCTTTTACCAAGGATGAGGAATTATAGTGTTGCGGTTTCGGAATATGACGGTGAGGTAGTGTTTCTGCATCGTATAATTCCTGGTGGAGCTGATAAGAGTTATGGCATTCATGTTGCTCACCTCGCTGGTCTTCCACCTTCAGTTGTAAAGAGGGCATGGGATTTACTGGGGGAATTGGAAATAGAAGGAATGCCCTCAGTAATTAAACAGAAGCCACTCTTCTCAATACCACATCCTGCCATAGAAAAGTTGTTAGATTTAGATATTGCGAACATGACACCGATAGATGCGATCAACATACTCTATGAACTCCAAAGTAAGGCTAAAATTCCTGAGTAATTGGGATTGTGTATACTTGATTCACAGAAGGTGTAGTAAATATAATTGAATGGATTTTGATATGAACATATTTTTTGACTGTGATTATACTCTTATAACCTGGGACGGTAGATTGCGTCCTGGGGTAACTGAAAACTTGAAGAAACTAAAGGAAGATGGACATACAATTTATGTATGGTCCGGAGTTGGGATAAGGTGGCTTGAAGTCCGGAGGCATGGTTTGGAGGAGTATGTTACAGACTGTTTTCATAAACCACTTTTCGATTACGAGAGGAGGTTGAAAGAATTCGGCGTTAACCCAAGGCCAGACATAATCATAGATGACTATTTGGATATAACACGAGCTTTCGGTGGCATTAGGATAACTCCATATGTATACGAAAAATTGGATGATAGAGATATGTGGAAAGTGTACCAGATAATTTCATCTATCAGTGCTAATCGGGGGATGGAATTTACTACACCTGAGGTATTGGATGTAAATTGACTTATAGAGGAATTTAATATGCCGATTCAGGTTTTATCCACCCATATGGCTTCCAAAATCGCTGCAGGTGAAGTAGTTGAAAGACCTTCTTCTGTAGTAAAAGAGTTAATTGAGAACTCAATTGACGCAGGATCGACTTCTATAACAATTGATGTTGTAGATGGCGGGATTGGTTCAATAAGCGTAGTCGACAATGGGGTTGGTATACCACCTAATGAGGCTGCATTGGCTTTCCGGAGGTTTGCCACTAGCAAAATATCAAACGATGATGATTTGGAATCTGTTAGGACACTTGGGTTTCGTGGAGAAGCTTTACCAAGTATTGCGGCAGTAGCTCAAGTGAACTTACTTACCAGAGATAGTGCCAATATTGCAGGGTTATTTGTAGAAGTAGAAGAAGGGCAAATTGTTAAGACTTCAACAAGCGCTAGTCCGATAGGCACATCAGTAGCAGTTAGACATCTGTTTCATAAAGTGCCTGCAAGGTTAAAATTCTTGAGCACACCTTCTAGTGAAGGCAACAAGATACAATCTGTTATACGCCAGATAGCCATGTCATTTCCATCTGTCAGATTCACTTTGATTATGGATGGAAAGAAAACCTTCTCTACCTCTGGGACTGGGGGGTTGAGGAGTGTCTGCTCTGATATATATGGGCACAATACGGCAAAGTCATTCATAGAAATTGAGCAAGATATACCTGAGTTTACAACAGACAATAAAATAATCGTTCATGGTTTAATAAGCCCACCAGATATATCAAGGTCTAATAGATCGTATATACATATAATGGTCAATAATAGGACTATTCAAAATAGATCTCTATCTTTTGCAGTAGAAGAGGCGTATCACGGATTCCTCAAAGAAAGAAGGCACCCGTTAGCTGTAATCAATATAGATATTTCACCACAAGACATAGATATTAACGTTCACCCCGCGAAAATGGAAGTTCGTTTCTTGAGAGAGCGTGAGGTTTTTTCTGTAGTGCAGAAGGCAGTTCGCCATTCGCTTTTGGCATTTGCTCAGTTGCCTATAATAGGGTCTGCGCCATACCTAGATCGAGTAGATGCTGGCTCTAATTTTTGGAAAAGGACTGTTATTTCAAATCCACAGCAACCGATATCTATATTCTCAAATACTGTTTTTGAAGATAAAAGGTATACACCTAAAGCTGCAGTTTCATCTATGGTGGTTATTGGTCAGTCACATAAAGTCTATATCGTTGCAGATGGTCCTGAGGGTTTATTCTTTGTAGACCAGCATGCTGCTCATGAAAGAGTTTTGTATGAGAAAATTTGCAAGGCTATTTTGAATGGTGATGTACATGTCCAAGGATTACTTAACCCAGTTATAGTTGAAATACCACCGCACCTGATGGATTCCCTGTTAGAACATGGTGTGGATTGGGATAAAGCAGGTTTCACACTAGATCACTTTGGGGGTAATTCATATGTGTTGAGATCAGTTCCTGTGCATCTTAATAATCTTGATCCCGGTAAAGCCTTCATGGAAATACTGGAGGAAATTGGATTCGGTGGTAATTATTTCGAATGGCAGGAGAAATTGACAAAATCGCTAGCATGTCATTCTGCAGTACGTTCAGGAGATATTATGGACCGTACAGAAATGGAAAACCTATTAACATCGTTAGAAGGTTGTGATCAACCAAATACATGCCCACATGGTAGACCTACAATGATTCAGATAAGCTCGAAGTACTTCGAAAAGGAATTTGGGAGAATTTAGTGGAAATATCGAGTGTTTGGCAATTTCCACACACTCAACTTCTGGCTACGATGATGTAGGATACTAGTCAACTAGTTTAGTATGTTAGTTTCCCTTAGGTGATTTTCTACCAATAAGCGTCGTTCATCGTCTGGCATGGGTTTAATTCTCATCAGCAGAGCATCTGTCTCATCTGCAGCAATAAGTTCTTTACCTTCATAAAGGATAGGGAATTTATGTATCTTTTCTACTACGCTGCCGAACAACGGGATGTTCCTAGATCGCTCCATTTGTTCCAGACTGTCTTGTACTCTGGTTATTTTCTTAGCATTTGACCATCTGTATAGATACTCCATTAGTAAATGTCTAGTGTCACCACTAGTCTTATCTTGGTTTGGCATAGAACTTAATAGCTTGCTCATCCCTTCTATACCATGCATATCTTTAGTCTCAACTACTACCATACCGGAGCAGCTGATAGACATATTTTCAGTATTTGCTTCGTCAATCTTTTCTATTATGCAGTCTACACGGTCGCGGGACTTAATATATTTAAGTACTACATCTAGTTCGGTATCACTGTCGGACTTTCCTTCAAGATCCGCTTTTAAGGTACCTAGATCTGAGGAGTAAACAATTATGTTCCCTTCAACTGTGGCTAATATGTCCCCTTCAGCATTGCCTATTGACGCCAGAATCTGGTCAGCATCTATACCATCCTGGTCGGTAACGCAATTCACAGTAAGAATCAAACATAGTAACAGAACAGAAGTAAGTTTTAGTAGGTTGTGATTGGATGTACGTTTACCGTGGTCAAATAGTTTCAAGGTTATTTCCTTTTATTCCAAATTCACCGTTAGAATCCAATTTCCAGCTAGCTTAACGCAGAGCGGATATGATAACTGATAAATACTACCCAGCGGTCAACTGATCAATGTCAAACGTCAACTGAGAATAATCAGCAGTATATCAGTGAGCCAGATACACGTCAATTAGATGTAGGGAATTTGGCAACGCATCAGTTTAAACTTAATTGCCAGTAGTACGGGGTAACAGTTTCAAGTGTAGGCAATTAAGTTAATGCGGAATTTGTAACTTATCGAAGTCTGAATTTTTCGAACCATCTTCCCCAGAATTTCAATCTGGATCCTGGGCGGGGTGTGAATATTGATTGTCCGAAATCTACAGATCTATTCGCACTAGATTTGTTTGTAATTTTGTTTGTAATAGTGGCGAATGTGGCTGCCGCAGCGATGCCAAGGGAGAATTTAGATATAAAGTCCCTACGTGTAAGCTGGGTAGTTCGATTCTCTGATATTTCTGCCACTGTGTCCCTCCGTAGTTTTGACTTAGTTTGGAGTCTTGACTATTTTATTCCTAAAGCAAGTGGAAATCTATTGACTAACGCTACATACGAATTGTACACTACGTGAAACTTATTGCAAAGTGTATTTGAGTATTAAAGAATAAATCCCTCAATTAGAGGGTTTACATTTTGTAAGTCTATCTAATAGAATCTTTTGGTTGTTCCTGAAATTGACTGATACTAAAAACTAAGATAACTAGAGAGTGAACATGGATCCACAGTACATTACTGGTGACACTTGGAGAGAAATTGGCGGATGGCTCAAGTTCCTTTGGCTATTTCTTTTATTCTCAGTAAGTTTTGGTTTCAACTTCCTTATGGCCCATGCCATAATACCTTCCCTGATTATCACAGGACACATTCCAGAAAGTCTGAATAGATTTAGACGATTCTTTTACTATGGCGCAATGGGGTCACTTGCCGGCGTAGCATTTGCTTTGTTCAAGTTTTTCTCTGGAGCAGGAATCTTGGAGAACGTTTGGGATCGTTTCTGGATATAATTAAACGAATACAAAATAATGTAAGAGGTGTCTCTCTAAATTGTTAAGAAAGAAATACATATTCATCTTAGGTCTGGTGATAGCATTGGGCGTCGGCGGACTGGTGACCACCGTAGGCTTAGGCTTTGTGCTAAAGGCATGGTGGGGCACTCCCTTTGAGGCATTCGGTTTCGGGGGCTCTCCGGAACAACCAGTTGCATTCCCTCACACTGTACACGCAGGCACTGGCCTATTGACGGATTCTGAGGGTAATCCGAAGCTGGATTTGGAAGGGAAAGAGATGAATGGGTTAGGGTTAGATTGCATATACTGTCATAGAGCAGTTACTGAAAGTCCATACGCTGGTGTCCCTCCAGTAGAATTTTGTGTTTATTGTCATAAAACTGTAGGGAGCGACTTGCCAGAAGTTAAGAAACTGCTTGAAGCATGGGACAGTCAGACACCGATCAGATGGGAAAGAGTTCATAGGTTGCCTGACCATGTTCGTTTCGTACATGAGGCACATATGAGATACTTTACTCAACCTGGTAACATACTACCTTCAGGTGAGCAAGCCATGGTGGCTTCTGCTGTGTGTTCGACTTGCCATGGTGAAATTGGGACAATGACTGAAGTTAAACAAGTTAGAAGTCTTAAGATGGGTGATTGTGTTGATTGTCATAGGGCAAACAATGCACCTACAGATTGTACTACATGTCACTATTAAGAATAGGTGTTATATAGATGGGTTTAACCAGAAGACAGTTTTTAAAATGGTCAGGAGCATCTGCACTAGGAGCGGTTGTTTTCAACGGCTGTAATATACCTAGCGAAGAGCTTCAGATAGTAAGTCCAGTTGAGATGCCAGAGGAATTGGCACTGGGCAGAGATAATTGGTACGCAACCGTTTGTGGGCAAGACGCCGGATCTGGCGTGATTGTAAGAGTCGTAGATGGCCGTGCCAAGAAAATTGAAGGTAACCCGGATTATCCTACTAACCAAGGGAAGCATAGTGTTAGGAGTGAGGCTGGATTACAGGCTCTCTATCATCCTGATAGACTAGCATCTCCAAAATACAGGTCCCAGCGGTCTGGAGAGTTTAGTGATATATCTTGGGATGAAGCTCGCTTAATACTGACTGAAAACTTAAAAAATGAAAATATCACTTTGATAACTGATCCTTTGAATGGGCATCTTGCCTTGTTAATAGATGAATTCACTAAGGGTTCTGGGGCCACTTACAAGGCTTTCAGTTCCGTAGAAGAAGGCAATCTCGGGAATGCTGTTCAAGCAGTGTTTGGAGAGAGTAGGATTCCGGACTTCGATATAGCTAATTCCAAATACATTCTATCCTTTGGGGCAGACTTCCTTTCTACTTGGCAATCACCAGTGAGATACTCAACTGGCTATGGAGAGTTTAGGCAAGGAGGATCAGTTCGCGGGACTCATGTCCATGTCGATTCTAGATTCTCAATGACAGCTGCAAATGCCGATGACTGGGTTCCTGTGAAACCAGGGGGTGAAGGGGTGTTGGCACTAAGTATAGCTTACGTAATAATAAGGGATGGTTTGGCTCCTTCTGCAATAGTATCAAAACTTACTGATGGGGAAGGATCTGACTACCTCTCAGCGTTTGATCCTGCAAATGGCGATGTGCAGAAGGCTACGGGGGTAGATGCACACAGGATTGAGGATCTGGCACATGCTTTCGTAGATCCGTCAAACCAACCGAGTTTGGCTATTGGTGGCGGGTCAGCTGGAGCTCATACAAGTGGTGAGTTCAATCTTAAAGCCATATACGCATTAAACTTACTTGCGAACAACCTTAATAAGGTAGGTGGTGTTAGATTCAATCCTGATTCACCACTGGAATCATTGAATTCTGATGACGTCCTTAGTAAAGGTAGGGCAGCTGGATTGAAAGAATGGCAGGACCTTGCGGGTGCTGGAGTGGGGGCCGTTGTTATTCGAGGAGCTAACCCATCTCATGGTCTTATCAAAGATGCGAACTTTACATCGCTTATGGATAATGCTTCATTTATTGCAACTTTTGCTAGTTCAATGGATGAGACGGCATCTAAGTCAAATTTGGTACTACCAGAACTTAACTACCTAGAAACCTGGGGGGATAACATACCAAATCCTGGCCCAGGATATCAAACCTTTGGTTTGCAGCAACCAGTAGTTACTCCGTTCAACGAAAACGCGAGTTCATTTGCTGACGAAATTATAAAGCTAAGTGAAAACCTTGGATTGGACCTAGTTTCCAAGCTTGGTATAGATGATGATAAAACACTTCATGGTTTGATACGCAACGGAGCACAAGAGCTTTGGTCTCAAGGTAGGGGGTCTGTAAAATCGGCTACATTTGAAGGCTTCTGGCAAGGCGTACTTCAGCGTGGTGGTTGGTGGGATGTAGACGCAACAAAAGTCTCTTCTGGTACTGTAAATGCTATAGATGCCAGTTGGCCTACGATCGAATTCGGCGGAGAAAAAGGTGAAGGTAGCGATGTGTTCCATCTGATACCATTCATATCTAATTCAATTGCTGATGGTTCTCTGGCCAATTTGCCTTGGCTTCAAGCTACGCCAGACCCAGTTACGTCAATGACATGGCATGCTTGGGTAGAAATAAATAGAGAGACAGCTGAGGAAATGAACATAAAGGAAGCTGATGTTCTGGAGTTGAGTGCAGGCGGAGTCACAGTTAAGGGCCCTGCATACATTCACCCAGCGGTTCCTCCATGGACAGTGTCTATGCCGTTTGGACAAGGGCATTACACAGGCGAATACTCAGGAGGAGTAGGTGAAAATGTACTGGCTGTGGTGTCAAGTCTGGCAGATAAGGATACTGGTTCACTGGCGTGGGCTGCTACAAGAGTTAAGGTTAAGAATTTAGGTAACACTGATGGTGAAAGGGTACCTAAAATGGAAGGTACTGTAGAGGCCTATGAGGCCGAGGAGAGGTATATACTGCAAATTACTGGCCCTAATGGCGACGGTAAGGGGAGTCATTAGGCTGAATTTGTCACTAGGAGGAATAGAGAATGGTTCAACAGCGCAACCGACATAAATGGGGAATGGTAGTAGATATAGATAGATGCACAGGGTGTCAGTCTTGTGTGGTTGCATGTCAGTCTGAAAACAACGTTCCAATTAATGATGCACGAAGCTTTAGGGCTAGGCGAGCAAATCAATGGATAAGGATAGAGAGATATTGGGAAGGCACATTCCCGAATGTTAAGGCTAATTTCATGCCAGTTCTTTGCCAGCATTGTGAAAATGCTCCATGCGAAACTGTCTGTCCAGTATATGCTACATACCATAACAATGAAGGTATGAATGTTCAAATATACAATCGTTGTGTTGGTACGAGATATTGTGGTAATAACTGTCCATATCAAGTTAGGTTTTTCAACTTCTGGGAGCCAGTATGGCCTGAAAGCTTTAAGAACCAACTAAACCCTGATGTAACTGTAAGAGACAGAGGGATTATGGAGAAATGCTCCTTCTGTATACAGAGATTACATAAAGCCGAAAGGATAATAGAAGGGCAAGAAGGCAAAGATATCACTGATCAGGAAATGAAACAGCGCAACTTTATGCCAGCTTGTGTACAAGCCTGCCCTACTAATGCATTGGTGTTCGGTGATTTGCTAGATCCGGATAGCCAAGTCTCTAGGATGAAGAAAGAAGCATTTGAAGAGGGTGGGAGAGGTTATAAGCTTCTTGAATCCCTTGGGACCGAACCTAATGTGATATATCTCAAGAAAGTTGATATACACACTGAACACGAGGTTGCTACGCATGCATGAATTGCACCATCTACCAATGCCGGCAGTGATTGACCTAACTCAGAAAGAGGTCGCTGAAGATATCATAAGAAGGCAATCTGAGGCTGGCCCTAAGTTTAAGAAAATTACAAGCCTGCTTGCAGTTCTGTTCGCAGTTGGGATTGTCTCCATAGTTATGCGAATTGCAGACGGTTTTGGGGATAGAAATACATGGGGATATCATGCGGCTATATTTGGGTATATGCTGATAACTGCCCAATCTGCAGTGCTAGTTTCCATAGGCCTTAGAATGGTTAAGGCACATTGGAGAAGGCCTCTTGCACGTGTTTCAGAATTGTTCGCTATAGTTGGTGTCCTGAACTTTATTATATACATACCACTGTTGTGGGTTCTGCCAAGCTCGGAGGGTAGATTGAGCTTGTGGTTCGACTTCCCTGGGAATAGCCCGCATATATGGGACACTGTTACGATGTTTACTCTGGTTATAACTGGCTTAGCGTTACTCTACTTCGCTGCCATACCAGATATAGCGGCTATGAGAGATAGTGAAACAGGAACGAATAACGGTAGGTATAAGCGCTTCGCTATGGGCTGGAAGGGTACTGATAGACAATGGACATTGCTAAATGCTGGGATCGGCGTTCTGGGTGGATTTTACTTCTTAATGCTAATATTTGCACATACTATGATAAGTGTTGACTTCTCTATGAGCCTGATTCCTGGGTGGAAAGATGCTATATTTCCAACCTTCCATGCTTTGAGTGGGATTCAGAGTGGCATTGCTACAGTTATAGTTACACTGTTCATATTGCGAAGATACGGTGGGTTAAGTACATACATAGAAATTGACCAATTCTGGGGACTTAGCAAGATATTGATAGCGACCTGTCTGCTTTGGTTCTATTTTTGGTGGTCTAGTTTCTTTACATACTGGTATGGGCGAACGCCAGCAGAACAAGCCGTGCTTAATTACCTAATGGTAGATACATATAGGCCATTGTTCATGCTTACATGGGTTATGTGCTTTCCAGCACCATTCCTCATTTTAATTTGGAATGCTGTTAGGAAAACTGATTGGGGTCCAACTTTAGCAGCTTCTATAATTTTGATTGGTCAGCTTTGTAATGCGATGCGGTTATACGTACCGGCGTTCTCTATAGAAGATGTATCGTTGCATTCATTGAAAGTTGCTCCTCCGGCTACTATGCCAGGCCTCCTTGACATTGCAACTATAGTCGGAATGTTGGCAGGAGCTGTTTTAGTATACATGTTGGCCACTAGGTTGATACCTATACTTTCTATATGGGAAATTAAAGAAGGCATGTTACTGCAGAGGAAACGTAAATTCCTTAAAACTGAATTGAGAAGTTTGGGTAAACCCGAATAAAGTAATAAGAAAATATAATTGTTCAGGAGAGCAAACGGATGCAGCAAAGAGTAACACTCACAGATGCAGAAATAAATAGAGACCTTCTGCGTTCAATTAACGAGAATCACTTGTGGTTTTGGTTGTTAATTGGAGCACTGGGATCAGTTGTGCTATGTGGGTTTGGTGCGGCAGCTTACATGATATATACAGGAATAGGCACTACAGGTCTTAATAGGCCTGTCCTGTGGGGCTTTTTCATCACTAACTTTGTCTTTTGGATTGGTATTAGCCATGCCGGAGTTATGCTGTCAGCAATACTTAGACTGACACAAGCAGAGTGGAGAAGACCAGCTACTAGAGCTGCAGAAGTGCTTACAGTATTCTCATTAATGACAGCAATGCTTATGCCACTCATACATGCAGGCAGACCTTGGCGTGTTTTCTACTGGGTATTTCCGTATGACTGGGCTAGGGGAATATTCCCGAACATAAGGACTCCGTTGGTTTGGGACCCTGCAGCAGTATTTACATATCTTACCAGTAGTATTCTTTTCGTCTATATTGCACTGGTTCCTGATATCGCTGTAGCAAGAGATCATGTTACTGGTTGGAGAAAACCACTTTACACCGTACTCTCTCTTGGCTGGAGAGGTACAACTCGGCAGTGGAGACTTCAACTTATTGCAGGTATCCTGCTCTCAGCCGTGATACTTCCTATATTCGTATCAGTTCATAGCATAGTCTCATGGGACTTTGGTATGGCGATAGCCGTAGAGGCATGGCATAGTACTGTATTTGCTCCATATTTCGTTATAGGGGCTGTTCACTCCGGAGTATCAGGTGTTGTTACTTTCATGATAGTTCTACGACCATTCTTTAAATGGCAGGACTATATAAGACCAGAACACTTGGATGCTTTGGCAAAGCTTCTGATAGTAGTAGCTACAGCTTGGTTCTTCTTCTTCTGGATCGAAATTGTATTTGGTCTGTATGCAAGAGAGGCGCCGGAAGTAGCTTTGAGAGAGATGCAAATGCTAACGCCACCGTGGTCTTGGATGTTTGTTATATTCTTGATTACTGGATATTTGTTCCCTGTGACAGCTTGGATGTTTAAAAAAGTTAGGCGTAGTATAAAGTGGATGTTGATAACTACAATATCGGTTAATATCGGAATGTGGCTTGAACGATTTTTGATAATAGTTCCTGGCTTAGCCAGAAAACAAGGCTTCACGTTTTCCTGGGGCACTTATACCCCCAGTCCTGTTGAAATAACAATAGTGATTGCTTCATTCTGTATGGTTTCTATGCTCGTTCTTCTTTTCTCGAAGATATTTCCACTGATACCTATTGGTGATGCAAAAGAGGGACAAATACTACAAGATTATATTCAGATTGGTAAAAGGAAAGTACCTGCCGTTCTAAGAGAGGAATAGTAGGAGAGGTAAAAGAATATGGCAAATAAAAGTATCCTGGGACTATTTAGTACAGCAGAGGCGGCAGCTGACGCTACCGACGTACTTGCTGAGGCTGGTTTAGGACAAGACAGCTTTGATGTCTTGACCGGCTGTCCCTATCCAGAAGGAGCTTTTGGTGAAAGGGAACAAAAACATCATTTGTACGTATTCCCTTTTATTGGAGCAATGATGGGTTTCACGGTTGCAATACTGCTTACTGCAGGAACGCAGATAGCTTGGCCACTTGTCACTGGAGGTAAGCCGATATTGGCGTTGCCTGCAATGACTATAATAACTTATGAAGGGACGCTACTTGGTGCTGTGCTGTTCACAATACTGGGTATAATATTTGAATCGCGTCTGCCTAGGCCTATATTGAGCCCATATGACACAAGGATAACAGAAGGGTACATAGGCATAGAAGTCACATGTGAAGCTGAATGGCAACTAGAGGCAGCTGAAAATGCGCTGCGCAAAGCTAACGCGGATGACGTGATCAGATAACTGGTGTTTTAACTTAGAGAAGATTAAAGGAACACTCAAATATAATGATAGGTTTGAACAATAAATATCTAAAGATTTTCCTTCCAGTGCTAATGCTAATGCTAATAATGGCGGCCGGGTGTAATACTATAGGAAGAGGCACTAACCAGATTGATATATTCAGGGAGATGCATTATAGCCAATCTGTAAGGTTTCAAGAGCCACCTTATATTATGCCTGCTGATGGTATTCCTTTCGCATCTGCGGGTTCGGGTGTGTTGGAAGTTAATTTGGATACTAGAATAGCAAGATCTAGTGACACAGAGAATGAAGGCGCCCAACTATATCGCGTAAACTGCGTTGCGTGTCATGGACTAGAAGGTAAAGGGGATGGTCCAATGAGGGAGGTTCTTCTGAAGTATAAGAGTATTCCTCCTGCCAACTTCGTTGCTACAAGTGCTGCTAGCACAGATCAAGAGATATACAACTTTGTAAGTTTGGGTGGGAGAACGGCTGCTTTGATGGCTGAAAATGATATGCCTTCGCTGCCTGAGACATCAAGGCCAGGTAATATGCCTGTCTTTAGTAAGCTGCTGACTGAAGAAGATAGGTGGAAGGTTGTACACTACATTCGAGTGCTACAAGGCCAATAGGTCATATTTAATCTAGTTGTGTTTGTGCTCCCCTGCTAATACCCTATAGTTTGTCTGCTCGTAAGGCTAGGATGGTGGCTTCCACGAGCTCTCCACTGTCAGGTACAGCCGCAGGAATGTTTATGATTAGTTACAGAATGGGTCGAAAAGCTTTATTGTTATGGCTAATGGCATTTATGTTCTTGGCTACGTCATGCTTAACTAATGAATTACCTATAATTGACCAACAGGAACGATTGGCCCAAAGCATAGATCGTGGGTTAATGTGCCCTGTTTGTCCTAGTGAAACTATTGATGAATCCCAAGTTCCAATTGCTAAACAGATGCGTGGCTTAGTTCGCGAGAAATTGGCAGAAGGATTAACGGAAGAAGAGGTACTGGGATTCTTTGCAGACAGGTATGGTAATGGAATACTGGCAATGCCCCCAAAGAGTGGATTTAATCTATTGGTTTGGATAGTTCCTCCGCTAATTGGTATTGGAGGCATTCTATTGATAATTGTTATAATTAACCAAATGAAGAAGCCTGTCTCAGCATTGTTTGTACAAATGCCAGAATTTGATGGCGAGTTAGATGTTTATCTCGAAATTGTAGATAGGAACATTGATGTTTTGAAAGAAGATGTAATGCCAGATGTAGAGAAGAGTTAAAATGGGATATATTGAACAGTATAGGATACGAGGAGTAATGCATGGCTGAAATTGGTAACATCGCCTTGTTTATGGCATTATCTTTGGCAATATACTCTGGCTCAGCATCTATGCTTGGGGTGTGGAGGGGGTCGGCAGAACTTATAGCAAGTTCTTACAAAGCGACGTACGCTACAACAATGATATTGGTGGTGGCTACTGCGTGCTTGGTCGGAGCATTCGTTACTAAGGATTTTCAAGTTGAGTATGTAGCTGCGCATAGTAGCAGGGCTATGGATATTCAATATATTTGGGTAGCGTTCTATGCTGGGAATGAAGGCTCTCTTTTATTTATAGCATTAGCATTGTCTCTGCTTTGTACGCTGGCGATATTTTTTAAGATTGATTCAGCAGTCAATATTATGCCGCACGTGAACTTTGTATTGATGCTGGTTATGATATTTTTTCTGGCCGTTATGGCATTGTTGGCTAACCCATTTAATAAACTGGATTTCATTCCACCAGACGGGCAAGGTATAAATCCATTACTGACTCATCCGGGTATGTTTATTCATCCTCCTATATTAATGACTGGTTTGATTTCTTTTTCGATTCCGTTCGCTTTTGGAATGGGCTCTATGATTTCCGGTAGGACTAGAGACGAATGGGTTGATGCGGGTAGGACCTGGGGGCTGATAGCCTGGGCTTTGCTGGGAATAGGCTTGCTATTAGGTTCTTGGTGGGCCTATACAATATTGGGATGGGGTGGGTATTGGGCTTGGGATCCGGTAGAAAATGCTGGATTCATGCCTTGGATAGCAATGACGGCATTTATACATTCTATTATGGTGCAGAAAAGGCGTGGTATGTTTAGGATGTGGAATATGGCCCTAGTGATTATAGCATTTGGCTTTGCTCAATTTGGCATGTTCATTAATCGAGGTGGTCCTGTACCGTCTGTTCACTCATTTGGTCAATCTACGTTGGGCTGGATATTTCTCATGTTTATGGGATTGACACTATTAGTTTCATTTGCTGTATTTTTCATAAGATATAAAACATTGAAGAGTGAGCAAAATCTAGAGTCTGCAATGTCTAGGGAAGCTGCATTCTTGATGAATAACCTCATGCTGTTGGCTGTGGCATTCGTAACATTATGGGGTGTTATATTTCCACTGATATCTGAATTAACTACCGGTGAGATAATTACTGTTGGGCCACCTTTTTACAATCAAGTGAATGGACCATTGTTCCTAGGACTAATTTTTCTAATGGGAGTGGCTCCATACATTCCATGGAGGAGGTCATCTTGGAATGTGTTTAGGAGAGCTTTATTCTATCCCTTTATACTGTCATTGACTATGATGTCTGTATTAATAATAGTGGGTATTCGAGAGCCTTTCTCTGTATTATCGTTCACTCTTTGCTCTTTTGTAGTGGCAGGTATATTGCAAGAATGGGTCAGAGGCGTGATTGCCAGGCATAGTCTTGGAGAAAATTATCTAACGGCATTTTTCCGTCTTATAGCGGGTAATAGGCCAAGGTATGGTGGATATGTGGTGCACTTAGCAGTTGTATGCTTAGCCCTAGGTGTTGCGGGATCTAGCTTCTATGACCTCCAAAGAGATATAGCTCTGTCACCAGGGGAAAGCGTTGTGATAGGTGAGTATGAACTGAAATACCTATCTCATGATGTCAGGGATAGGGTGGATAGGATTGAAACTACCACAGTTGTTGAGGTTTATAGAGGGGGTGCATTTCTTGGCACGTATAAACCACAAAGGAGTTTTTACCCTAGTTTCAATATGGCTTCTACAAGAGCTGCAATAAGATCTACTCTTGTAGAAGACTTGTATATCATACCAGGAGAGGTATTGGACAATGGTGGTGCACTTTTCAGAGTGCGTATTAACCCACTGGTAATGTGGATGTGGATAGCAGGGCCATTACTATTTCTAGGTATACTCATAGCCCTATGGCCAACGAAGCAAGGAAATGTAACATCTTCCAATAATTGAAAATATAAGGGCATGTAATAATTGTATGACAATGATTATGTTCCAGATTAGTAAGATATTAAAAAGGGATAAGCAATATGATAATCGCATTTACGGGAGTGTTAGCAGCACTTTCTATTTTACTAGTAATATGGCCGATCATCAGAAAAGGCACTATTACTTTAGGCGGACCATCTGTTGCGGGTGACTTAGAGTATGCAATCAATAAGCAAAAACAGGCATACGAAGAAATAAGGATAGCAATATCAGATTACCACGTTGGTAATATATCAAACGATCAATACATTCGAATTCTAAAAGATAGGCGCTGGGATGCGGCAATTGGACTCATGTCTGAAGAACGTATAACAGATTCTCTGAATGAATTAATCAACCAAATAGAAGACGATATTTTGACAATTAGAGGCACGCGTGGAACAATTACTTTGACAAACATTTGCCCAAATTGCGATGGACAAATGGATATTAACTGGCCGATATGTTTTCGTTGTAGATAAGAATTATTATGCATAATATTCTCAACTATAGAACGATAATACACACTACTACTTTGCTTATACTGGGTTTTTCAATATTGAATGCTGTATTTGTTGCAAGCGCCAATGATACAACTGTAATAATTGGTTCAATTGTAAATGGTACAGAAAACGGAGAAAGGCCCATAGGTCTGGCTGTAAGCGTTGAAGTATTTGATCAAGACACCTTAGTCGTTATAAGAGAAGGCTTCACAGATACGGAAGGTAATTTCGCATTAGATCGTATACCGTCGAAAGATGGATACATGTACATAATTAGTTCAGAATATATGGGGGTACCGTACTCGAAGACTATAAATTACTCTATGCTTGGACAAAATGTTGACATTAAGGTTTATGATTTAAATGAAAATAACGATTTGTTAAAAATACGAGGGTATACTATGGTGGTTAATGGAGTGAACCAGAAAGATTCTCTTATTACATCTATGGAGATGGTGACATTGGAGAATATTGGAGATACAACATTTCTTGCCAATGTGTCCACTCAGGGGCCAATGAATCTTATACGATTCTCACTGCCGCCTAATGCAATTGGTTTAGATGTACAAAGCAATCTGGTCGGAGGATCAATACTTCAGGTAGATAGAGGGTTTGCTGTTAGTGCCCCAATACCTCCTGGAAACCACGAGATAATCTTTCAGTATAGTTATCCGTATGCTGGTGACAATATATTCATAGAGAGATCTTTCCCATTTGGAACAGAAATCTTCAGGGTTTTGGTATTGAATGGTATGGTGGGAGCTAGTGGTGAGGGATTGGAAGTCATGGATGCAATAACGCTAGGATCAGATATATATCACAGATTAGAAGCTGCTGATATACACTCCGGAGATTCAATGGCAATAGAACTAACGAATTTACCACAACCGTCAGTATGGCATCGCCTGACTAATTTAATGCAAGGGGAAAGGTTTCCACCTATAGCAATAGCTTTTATATTTTCTATTACCTTGTTGCTATTCTTGCTGTTTCTGGTGAAAAACAGGCGTATAACAAGAGGATATAATATATCCCAGAACAATGATCAATTTGTACTATTTAAAAATGAGATAGCTGATCTTGATGATTTCTTCCAACAAGGGAGTATAGAAGAACAAGATTATATCAGTAAAAGGAAAGAATTGAGGACTGCATTCCTGGGATTCGATTATAAAGAATCGAGAGTGTAGAATTCCTTTGATGTCGCACAACATATTTTAGGAGACTTATCAAACACATGGTTCTGAGAAGAGTAATTATATCTCTATTGTTGTTGATATTCGTAGTGTTTTTTTGTTTATTAGCAGTGTCTCTATCAAGATCCGGCAGTATGTCCGGAGGTATGGGAGTCAATAGTTCTTTTGGAGAAGTTAAGATAAAGCGTATGTCTGCGCCAGACTTTTCAATGGAACTTTTCGATGATTCGCAGATTAGATTGTCTGACCTAAAAGGCAAGATTGTTGTACTTGATTTTTGGTCATCCTGGTGTTCACCATGTCGGAAAGAAGCTCAAGTATTATCAGATACATACTTAGAATATAGAGATAAAGGAGTGGAATTTATTGGGATTTCAATCTGGGATAGAAAAACAGATGCATTGAAACATATAGATGAATTTAATATTGAATATCCGTCTGGCCCAGATGCGAAAGGAGATATACTTGTAGATTATGGAGTAACAGGTATACCTGAGAAGATATTTATAGACCAAAATGGGAATAAATTGAAGAAATTTACTGGACCTGTTACTAAGGAAGAGATGGAATCTATTCTAGATGGACTCTTAGGATACTAATTAATAGGTTAGTATTTCTTTTGAGTGAATACTTGTGCTATAGATTATATCCCTGTAGAATGTGTAGGCCCTTTCGATAATTAATGTGAGATAGACAGAGGTGTATAGCGATGGATTTGAATTTTATAATACCTGTAACTCCTAACCCTAATATGGTAGATTTTAGACAAGGGGATAGGATTACAGTTACAGTTAGAGTCAAAGAAGGTGAAAGACAAAGGCTCCAGGCCTTCCAAGGGGATGTCATACGGAAAAGAGGCAGTGGTCTTGGGTCTACCTTTACTGTAAGAAGAATTTCACACGGTATAGCAGTAGAAAGGACATTTCCTTTTTACTCTCCTTCCGTAGAGTCTGTAGAATTGGTGCGCCATCAACGTTCTAGGCAGTCGCGTCCGTATTACCTACGCTCATTGTACGGCAAAGCGGCTAGACTTAAAGAAGATCGAAGAAGATCTAAACATTGAGAATATGATTGGAACACATAGGCATATTTTCTAATAGTGCCTCAGAGGATTCTACAGAATGATGAATTATGCCGAGGTTGCAGTTGATGCACCATCTGGTTACTCTCGCACATTTACTTACTCGCTTTCTGGCAGTACTGATATTGTTACAGGGCAAATGGTCAAAGTTCCATTTGGTAGCAGAGTCGTTGCTGGAATAGTCGTAAACGTAAGTGACTATTCCGGTGGTATAGAAACTAGAGAGATACTGGGGTCCTTTTACTCCCAGCCTGTACTGAAGGCAGAGCACCTGCACTTAACTAGATGGATAAGTGAACATTATATGTGCTCCTTGTTTGAATCCGCATCATTAATGATACCACCTGGGACACGTTCTCGACCCTATTTATATCTTTATGTATCTGACACTGGCATTAGAAGTAGCCTTGGTAATAATCAGCAAGTCGTCTTTGATTACATTCTAGACAGAGGTGAGGTTGCACGTCAGACCTTATTGGAAGAATTAGGCTCAAAATATGAGCCACATTTGAAAGACTTGCTAAGATCTAATGTGATCATTGATTATTGGTATTGGTCTCGGCCATCCGTTAGACCCAAGTATGTGGATCATATTGTATTATCCGAGCCTGGTATTTCAGAGGTGGATAATTGTATGCCAAACATCCGTAAGTCTGCGACTAAACAATCGCTAGCACTGAAGTATTTGATTAGCCAGTATTCACCAGTGCCATTCTCTGAGTTAGCTAAGAAATTTGGCTATTCTGCTAGTAAGGCATTGGAATCCAAGGGTTTAATAAAAAGAATAGCAGTTCGTCTAGAGCGGGATCCGTTTCTAGGGACTGTGGTGGCACAGGATACTCCTCCAGATCTTACTAGCTATCAGGTTTCTGCACTGGCAAGAATTCATGATTCTTTGAATGGAGATGAAACGCATATATTCCTTTTGCATGGCGTAACGGGTAGTGGGAAAACGGAAGTCTATTTGAATGCTTTGTCTCGTACGATTAGTGTAGGCAAAACTGCGATTGTCATGGTGCCGGAGATATCTCTGACACCACAGACAGTAGATAGGTTTCGGGCAAGATTTCCCGGGAGAGTTGCGATAATGCACAGTGGCTTATCAAATGGGGAAAGATTTGATCAATGGTGGGGTATTAAAGAGGGTAGATATGATGTAGTTATAGGTCCTAGAAGTGCTATATTCGCTCCCATCAATAATTTGGGTTTAATAGTAATAGATGAAGAACACGAATGGACATACAAACAGAGTGACATGTCCCCGAGGTATCATTCACGTGACGTGGCCATAAAATTGGGCGAGATTTCAGGAGCTACTCTAATTCTGGGTAGTGCTACACCAGATATTGGTTCTTACAATAATACGATTAACGGTAAGTATGAACTGATTGAGATACCTGAGAGAGCAGGTTCTGGGAGCAGTATTTTGAATAGAAGTAATTGGAGCCTCCCAAATGTTCATGTTGTAGATATGAGGCAAGAACTTTTCCAAGGCAATCGTAGTATATTTAGCACATTGTTGAGAGAAGAAATAGAAAGAGTTCTGGATGCTGGACAACAAACGATTCTTTATCTGAACAGGAGAGGAAGCGGCAGCTTGATTCAGTGCCGAGATTGTGGTTATGTATTACATTGTCGTAGATGTGATATGGCTATGTCTTACCATAGCAACATCAAAAAATTGCTGTGCCATCGTTGTAATTACAGGTCTGATACACCCAGTGTATGCCCAAAATGTAATAGCGTGCGAATACGCTATCTAGGACTAGGCACACAGCGGGTAGTGGATGAGATTGAATCACAATTTCCTAATGTCAATGTATTACGTTGGGATAGTGATGTAGTGTCCAACGACAAAACCCATAAGGACATGATGGAAAAAGTCAATTCAGGAGTGGCTCAGATTGTAGTTGGCACACAGATGATAGCAAAAGGTTTAGATTTTCCAAACGTTGCATTGGTAGGGGTTATTTTGGCGGATATAGGTTTGTTTCTTCCAGATTTTAGATCTAGTGAACGGGTTTTTCAATTACTATGCCAAGCTGCAGGTCGTGCGGGCAGGGGTTCGTCAATTGGGGAAGTTGTAATACAAACTTATAATCCGGAACATTATGCAATAGAGGCAGCCTCTAAACAAAGTTACATAAATTTTTTTGATAAAGAGATGGTATACAGAAAAGAGCATGGCATGCCACCTGTTTCTAATCTGATAAGGTTCATTTATTCACATGTGAACGCTTCAACTTGTGAGAGAGAAGCGATAAACTTGGCAGATAAACTGAAAAAGCGCAGTGCTTTGGATGGTTTGACTGGTTTTGACATTATAGGACCCTCACCTGCTCATCCCAGTAGAATTAGAGGCAGGTATCGCTGGCACATATTAGTAAGGGCGGTTAACCCCAGAGTTCTGATAGATAGGATTGATATACCTCAGGGATGGATAGTAGATATAGATCCTATATCCCTAGTATGACGTTGGGTCCTGAGTTATGTTGCTATGCGATAGAACTTTTTCAAGATTTACACTATGTCCAACCCAAATTATAATGGTAGATAGATTCTAAAGTTAGATATGTAGGAGATAAACATTGGCTCTAATGACAATTCGCACACTGCCAGATCCGATTCTTAGAAGAAAAGCTAGGAAGATCACAAAGATAGATAATTACATTGAGAAACTTATCGACGATATGATAGAAACAATGCGGGCTGCTAATGGTGTAGGTATTGCTGCAAATCAAGTAGGAGTTTTGCTTAGAGTTGTAATAATAGAGATACCTGATGAAGACCAAGTTCGTGTACTTATAAATCCAGAGATAACAAAAATGGAAGGCGAAAGGATAATTGAAGAAGGGTGTCTTAGTATTCCCGGGTATAGAGGTGAACTAACTAGATCTCTGAAAGTTCGAGCGCGTGCAACCGGTAGAGATGGTAAACCCATCCGTATTAAAGCTGACGGGCTATTGGCACAAGCATTAGAACATGAGATTGACCATATAAATGGTGTGCTATATATAGACCATCTAGATAGTTCAGATAAATTGTGGAAGATAGAATATCAAAGTTCTGAAGCTGTCCCAGGCGTAAATTGAATATATCTACTTTCATAGCTGGTGGTGATACAGGCAAATTCAAGTTTGATAATCCTTTGATGGTTGAGATAGATAAATTTTTCAAATCCAACTTCGTGGAAGCATATCTTGTGGGTGGGTTTGTTAGGGATTACATAATGGACAGACCAACAAAGGATTTGGATATAGTGATCTGTGGGCCTTATCCTAACATAGCGCATGAGCTGGCACTGGAACTGAATGCAAGACTAGTTCTTCTAGATGGAGAAAAAGCTGTCTACAGGTTAATCATACCTACTGTAGAAGCAGATGAAGAATCTGGTGGGATAGTGCAACTTGATTTATCAATAACTGAAGACGACATTTTGACAGATCTGTCGCGCAGGGATTTTACAGTTAATTCTATTGCTTCACCTTTAGCAAAATTCATTTCAGGTGTAGAAGTTTCAGATTTCATAGATCCTTATGGTGGAATAGAAGATCTCAGAAATTTGACACTTAAGTGTACGGCGCTGGATATATTCCAACGAGATCCGCTTAGGCTTATCAGGGCAGTACGGCTAATAGCTCAACTGGGATTTGACCTCGACAACACTACAAGAGATTTGATATCTGAAGAAGCTCAGATGATATCCTCGGCATCTCACGAAAGGGTGCGCGATGAATTCTTAAGAATTATATCCCAACCTAACCCATCAAAATATTTGAGGGTCTTGGATCAGCTAGGTTTGCTATCAATTATTATTCCTGAATTAGATTTTGGCAGGGGCGTGATTCAACCTAAAGAACATTATTGGGATGTATTTAACCATTGTATAGAAACACCCAGTTGGATAGATGCGGTTATATCTGGAGGAAAAGAAATACTAGGGGATTCAGTTTTGAGCAAAATACCATGGTCAGATTACTTGAATAAATACTTTTATGAGGAATTCAGTGATGGTTTTAGCAGAGCTACTATGCTAAAAGTTGCAGGATTACTGCACGATATTGCAAAACCTAATACCAAAACAATTGACATTTCTACTGGTAGGGTTAGATTCATTGGTCATGATAAAGAAGGATCTGAGTTGGGAAAAAATATATCGCGCCGTTTGAGATTTAGCAACAAAGGTATAGATTATATATCTACATTGATTCAGCATCATTTGAGGCCAACACAGATGAGCCATGGAGATACTATGCCAACTGACAAGGCGATTTATAGATACTATAGGGACTTAAAAGAATTCTCTGTTGATATTCTGTACCTTAATGTAGCAGATTATTTGGCTGCAAAAGGTCCACAGATAAATGATATAGAGGATTGGACCAGACATTGCGAATTGATAGGCCATATATTCACACATAAATTATCTGAATCTATAGGTGTTAGTAAGTTGGATAGGCTGGTAGACGGACATATGGTTATTAAAGAATTAGGTATTGAACAAGGCCCTATAGTTGGGCATATACTAGAGTCAATACATGAAGCTCAAGCCGCAGGGGAAGTTAAAGATGTCAAAGATGCCATGGCGTTGGCAAGAGTTTTGGTTAATTGGAAGATATAATTAATTCCCAAGAAGAATAATTACTCCTAATCAGGTCTATTTCTCGGAAGCATGTCAAATAACCCTTGCAATCCAGAAAAATCATGTTATTCTGTAGGTGCAAAAAGGAAGTTATAGGTTGTAATAGGAGTGTTCAGGTTTGACTCTGGCTGATTTTGGATTCCTAGGAGAGCATGAACATAGAGTAGATCCTCAGGGACGCATCTCTATTCCAGCGCGATTCAGGGAATCGTTTAAGTCAGGTTTTGTCCTTGCAAAAAGTCCAGACAAATGTATTTCCGTATATCCTCCATCTGAATGGCAGATTGTTGCAGCTGATATTGCAAGAGCATCTATGAACCAATCTAAGAATCGCCGCAGGAGGCGTATAAATTTTTCTGGTGCATATCAGGTTGAGGCAGATAGGCAAGGACGATTTCACATACCACAAAGCCTCAGGGAGCATGCTGATATTAAAGAGGACATAGTGCTAACTGGGATGGGTACATATTTAGAAATATGGGCTAAAGAATCTTGGGTTGAAGAGGAATTGGATATGAATTCAGATGCATGGTTACTAACAGAAACAGCCGAATATAGGGATTATTAAGGGTAAGTTCTATGGTTTATCACATACCAGTTCTATTAGATGAGGTTTTGAATGGTTTGCAAGTTAGACCTGGGGGTGTCTATGTAGATTGTACTGTTGGCGAAGGTGGCCATTCTACTGCCATAATGGAATCGTGCGGTCCTACCGGGAAGCTCTTAGGATTAGACTTAGATGGCCAGGCTTTAGGCACAGCTATTCAATCACTTGAAACCTATGGCTGTTCGAATATATTAGTTAATGATAATTTCGGCAACCTTGTGGAGATTGCTTCAAAAAAAGGATTCGATGCTGTGGATGGAATACTATTCGACTTGGGTTTATCTTCACTACAACTTGAAGGAGAAGGTAAGGGGTTTTCCTTCAATTTAGAAGAACCTCTGGATATGAGATTTGATTCGAGTCAAGATCTTACAGCTGCTCATGTTGTGAATGAATATTCCGATAAAGAATTAATTGATGTAATAAGGAAATATGGAGAAGAACCACGGGCCCGTAATATAACTCGGGCTATAGTTGCTAATAGGCCGATAGAAAATTCATTAGCTTTAGCTCAAATTGTAAAAAGAGCAGCCACTCGTAAATGGAGTCGAACTCATCCGGCTACCAGAACTTTTCAAGCTATAAGAATAGAAGTAAACGGAGAGCTTCAGAATATAGAATGTGCTTTGCATCAAACTATACCTATTTTAAAACCCGGAGGCAGATTGGTTGTGATTAGTTATCACTCTCTGGAAGACAGGATAGTAAAAGGATTTCTTAGGCAAGAGAGTCGAGAATCTGAGAATTTCAGATTAATAAATAAGAAGATCATTTCCCCCTCCCAAGAGGAGGTTAAGGCAAACTTTAGGAGTCGAAGTGCCCGCATGCGGGTGGCTGAGCGTATCTAGGAGGTATTCCTCCTAATAGATCTAAGACTGGCTTGGGGGTTAAGAACGCAGAAAATCGGGGCAAAATAAAAGTAGCGATAAAAAGTTAGTGGTCGAACCCAACCATTAAACCCGGCTGTGTTCTTACACCCGTGTCAGATCTCTTTGTAGAGAAGCTGAGAGGGTGGAACTAGATGAGAAGAAACAATATATATACTGCAATAGACGTAGGGACATCAAAAGTTTGTACTCTAATAGGGAGGGTGGATTTGTTAGGATCTATGGAAATCATAGGTCTTGGTTTAGTTCCATCTAAAGGAATGAAGAAGGGGATGGTAAGTAACCTGAACGAAGTCTTTGAGGCCACGCAAGAATCAATAAGACAGGCTGAAGGAGATGCAGGGTTGCGAGTCCATTCAGCTAATGTGGGTCTTACTGGTAGCCATATACATTCGTCTAATACTATTGCTACTCTAGAGAATAGAGACTATGCCACTCCAGTTGGTACACAAGATATAAAGAAAATAATTAGTGCTTCTTCTACATATGGAAATAATGCAAGTGAGGATTCCAGAACCCTGCATATTATTCCTAGAACTTATGCAGTTGATGGGCACTGGGGCATTGGTGATCCCATAGGAATGCACACATCTACATTATCTGTAGAGGCACATGTTATTCAAGGTAGCTCAGCCCCTATAGATAATCTTATAAAAGCAGTGTCCATGGCCAAAGTCAAAGTGAAGGGACTTATGCTAGAACCTTTAGCTAGTGCCAAGGCTATTTTGGCCGAAGAAGAATTAGAGATGGGTGTGGTTTTACTAGACATTGGTGGAGGGACTACTGATATGGCAGTATTCCTAGAAGGGAATATATGGCATTCAAGAGTAATCCCTGTGGGTGGGTTTCAATTAACAAGAGATATAGCGATAGCTTTCAATACATCCTATCATGCGGCAGAGGAAGCTAAAGTTATATACGGAAGTGTAAATTTATCTGACATAGATCCTTCCGAAGAAGTAGAATTGCCTGGTTTTGTTAGTGATCTGACGTATGACATTAAAAGACAGGATATATGCAATGTCCTTCGGGATAGGGTAGATGAAATTGTTCATTTGGTTTTGAAAGAGCTCAAGGACTGTGGGTTAGATTCAGTTCCGCCTGGAGGTATTGTAATTACTGGAGGTTCTGCAAAAATGCCTGGATTAGTAGGCATGGTAGAGGAAATAGCTGGCAAGCCCGTACGTATAGGAATTCCCAGGGCTATTGGGGGCATACCAGCGGTTCTGGAAGACCCCTCATTTTCTACAGCATTAGGTCTATTGATTGCAGATGCTCAAAACAATGGTGGAAATTATTGGTATACAAGTAGCAAGGTTCAAAATATAAATATTGGCACTAGAATGGTCAAGAAATTTATGAAATTGGTAAATAGGATTAACCGTGGCATATATGGGCAATTAAGGAAGAATAATGATTGATAAGCAGTCTGTAGAGAGGAACATAAAAGTTCAAAATATAAATATTGGCATTAGAATGGTCAAGAAATTTATGAAATTGGTAAATAGGGTTAACCGTGGCATATATACTCAGTTAAGGAGGTCTAATCATGGCTAGTCAGTCTTTGGAAAATGATGGGGTAGCAAGAATAAAGGTTGTAGGTGTAGGAGGAGGTGGTTGTAATGCAGTCACGCGCATGTTCAAGGAAAGAGTGCAGGGAGTTGAATATCTTGGTCTTAACACCGATGCACAAGCTTTGATGAAGAGTGAGGTTCCACTGCGAATCCGTATGGGAGACAAGCTCACCAGAGGCTTAGGTGTGGGTGGAGATCCTGAAATCGGTAAGCAGTCTGCCGAAGAGAGCAGGGACGAAATATATGAATCAGTGAAAGACTCAGATATGGTTTTCATAGCAGCTGGCATGGGTGGAGGTACTGGTACCGGTGCAGCCCCAGTAGTGGCAGAGATTGCTAAAGAAGCTTCGGCATTAACAATCGCAGTAGTAACAAAACCTTTTGGGTTTGAGGGAACTAAGAGAAGAAAATTTGCAGAAGAAGGTATAGCTAAATTACGAGATAAAGTGGACACACTTATAGTTATACCTAATGACAGACTTTTTGCTGTGTGTGATGAGAAAGTTACTATAGAAAATGCATTCAGATTGGCTGATGACGTATTACGCCAAGGTGTACAATCCATAGCTGAATTGGTAACTATACCAGGGGAGATAAACTTGGATTTTGCGGATATAAGGACTGTAATGAGCAATGCCGGCCCAGCATGGATGTCCATAGGTAGAGGATCAGGTGATAACAAGGCAGTGGATGCGGCCAAAGCGGCCGTAAGCAGCCCGCTTCTGGATGTTTCAATAGATGGAGCCAAGGGTATATTGTTCAATGTTTGTGGTGGTAGTGATCTTTCATTAATGGAAGTGGAAGCTGCTGCTGATGTTATTCGTTCATCTGCAGATCCAGATGCCAACATATTCTTTGGATTGGTAACAGATATAAAAATGGAAGATGAAGTCAAAATCACACTCGTTGCTACAGGTTTTCCAACTGCAGAAGAAGTGTTCATACCAAGAGATGAACAAGTGTCTCAATTGATAATGGGTAATATACAGGATGAGGCTGAATTAGATATACCGCCTTTCCTGAGAAAGCAAAATGGTCACAGACGCGTTGGAACTGGGTAGTTAAATCGAATAGTTTAGTTACACAAAACGAGATCACATTATATCAAATAGTGTGATCTCGGAACTATGGATCGTACAAGTACCAAAAAAGCGTTAAGTACACTTAAAATAAAGGTATATCGTCTTAGTGGGGGGCTTGCCTTTTTAATTGAGTGGCGTAGAATAGACATCGATTAGTCCTGAGAAAAATATATGCGTAGATTTCCACTTCGTAGCTTTATATTCATATTGTTGATAACGTCTGTTTGCTTATCTTCGCTACTTGCCCAGGAATTCAGCATTGAGTTAGCTGGTATAAAATTCGAGCGTGGTGAAGACTCTCCTCTAGGCCTACGGCTTGGTTTAGATTTGGAGGGAGGTAGTCATTTAGTATACAAGACAAAGATGCCTGAAAACTCTGAGATGCCGAGTGACGAACAGATGGAAGGCATATTGAACATCATAGAACGTAGGGTCAATGCATTTGGTGTTTCAGAACCCAATATTCAGAGGATGGGCCCGGAAAGAATATTAATTCAACTGCCTGGCGTAGGTGTTACTAAAGCAATAATCGAGTTTCAAGAGACGATTGATGTAGAAGATTTGAATAGTGTAATGACTGATGTTGGTAGGCAGACCTCAATAATTGAGACTGAAGATTACTTGTCATTTACAATAGAACTTCCTTCTCTGAAGCCAGCTGTATTTGATACCTATGGGAATGTGGTCGTTCCACCAGAGAGAGATAATATCAAGAATGCCTTGGACGCTGCTTTTGGACCTGATAGTATGAACTTTACTATTACAGGTGGGGTGGAAGAGGCAAAACGACTTATTGGGCAAACTGCACAGTTGGAGATCAAAGAACGTATTTGTACCAATGATTTTTTAGATATAACTCAACAGTGTTCAGATCCGGCATACAATGTAGATAATGACTTAGGTTTGACCGGAGAAGATTTGGCATTGGCCTATGCCGGAACACATCCAACTACCGGTATGCCGGTTATAAATATCGAATTCAATAGTGAAGGAGCACGTATATTCTCGGAGCATACCACTCGTATAGCAGGAACTAACAATAGGACAGCATTTTTCTTGGATGAAGAGCTCATAATAGATCCAATTGCGGTACAAGCGATTAGTGGAGGTAAAGCTTATATCCAAGGCCCTGATTTCACGCCGGAGAGTGTACGGACAATAGCCATTCAATTGGAGTCTGGCCGTCTTCCTATACCACTAATTCTTATTCAAGAAAAGGAAGTAGATGCAACTCTTGGGGCAGATTCACTGAAAAGAAGTTTCTCCGCGGGTTTAATAGGATTGGCATTAGTTTTGCTGTTTATGGCGGCCTACTATAGATTGCCAGGTATCGTAGCTTGTGTGGCGCTTATTATCTACGGTGTACTAGTTTTGTCTGTATTAAAGCTTTGGCCTATAACATTAACTTTAGGTGGGATAGCTGCATTTATACTCTCTATTGGAATGGCGGTTGATGCTAATATACTAATATTTGAACGTATGAAAGAAGAATTGAGGTCTGGGAGAAGTTTTATTGCCTCTCTGGATACAGGATTTAATAGAGCCTGGCCGGCTATAAGAGATAGTAATGTATCAACATTCATTACCTGTGCGATACTTTTTTGGTTTGGGACCAGACTTGGTACAGGAGTTGTTACAGGATTTGCGTTTACGTTGTTTATTGGAGTATCAATTAGTATGTTTTCTGCCTTGGTTGTAACTAGGTCACTCCTGAAAATAGTGGCTATAACACCGTTAGGTCGTATGCCTTCTGTTTATACAAACCTAAAGTTAGAGAGCAATCAAGACCCGAGAACTAGACCTACTAGGGACAGGAGGTAGATTAACGTGAATTTTGTTGGCAAAAGGCATTGGTTTATAATTTCATCACTGTTGGTGATAGCAATAGGATTGATCTCGTTGTTTATGCCAAATGGCTTGAACCCAGGACTAGAATTTACTGGCGGTTCCTCTATGACTTTAGAATTTGATAGACAGGTTGCACAAGATGAACTGAGAATTAGCTTGGCAGAGCTAGAACATCCAGATGCCGTGATACAAAGAGTTGGCGAGGATAGTTATTTTGTTCGTACGGTTACACTTTCAGAAACATCTTCTGGGGAGACATCGGAACGGGAAAAAATACTCCAAGGCTTGCAAGATAAATTAGATGTGAATGTGAGAAATGTTGATTATTTCTCTATTTCGCCAAGTATAGCTACTGAAACTGTTCGTAACGCAATAATAATAGTAGGAACATCTGCTATAGCGATACTGTTTTATATTACATGGGCTTTTAGAAGAATACCTTCTCCGTTTAGATACGGATTCGCAGCCATACTTGCTCTCATTCATGACGTATTAATTGTTGTTGGACTATTCTCTATCCTTGGGAGATTCTTTGGGCTTGAGGTGAATGCAATGTTTATTGCTGGAATATTGACAATAATTGGGTACAGTGTGCACGATACTATAGTTGTATTTGATAGGATTAGAGAGACGCTTGGTAGGAATGTAATAAGGGATTTGGATGTTGCAATAAATGTAAGTATTGAAGATACACTTGCTAGATCGCTTAATACCAGCCTTACGATGCTTTTTACAATATTAGCATTGATGCTGTTTGGTGGATCTACTATAGTAGACTTTCTGGTAGTTCTTCTTATAGGGATTGTAGTCGGAACTTACAGTTCAATTTGCATAGCAAGCCAGATTCTGCTTGTTTGGGAGAACGAGGAAATGGGTAAGATTTTCAGAAAATTCCCTATACCATTTGTTTCTAGATAATATAAGTAAACCTGAGTTTACACTATATGTCTAGACATCCCTTCGCCACTCAGCTCTTCCTTGTTCTAATAAATCATTCCCATATATGTCATTTACAACTATAACAGGAAAATTTTCAACCTCGAGCCTTCTTATAGCTTCGGGTCCTAAGTCTTCATAAGCCACCACATCAACTTTTTTGATACTTTCAGATAATAATGCCCCTGAACCACCTATTGCTCCGAAATACACCGCTTTGTGGCTGACTAATGCATCTCGAACTTCCTTACTTCTACCACCTTTGCCAATTGCCGCCTTTACTCCTTGATCCAGCAGTTGTGGAGTAAAAGGATCCATTCGATATGCTGTAGTAGGTCCAGCGGAACCTATGACCTCACCTGGTCTTGGGGGAGTGGGTCCCACGTAATATATTATTTGACCCTTTAAGTCTATTGGAGCACTTTCACCTCTATCTAATGCCTCAACAATCCTTCTGTGTGCTGCATCTCTAGCAGTATATATCACACCGGTTAGTAGTACCTCATCTCCGGTCTGCAGATCTGCAATGATTTCCTCAGTTAATGGAGTTGTAATTGTTTTCATTGGTTCGTATCTTTCTTATATATAGAGATATAGTCTATGCTCAAATAACTGTGCTTTTCAACCTAGCACTATGACATTGCAAATTAACACCTACAGGTAGGGATGTGATATGAGTAGGATGAGTCTCAATGTTAACAGCCAATGCTGTGGAGCGACCTCCCCAAGCTTGTGGCCCTATTCCACTCGCATTTACTATTTCTAGTAGTTCAGCCTCTAATTCCGCTACTTCTGGGTCGGGATTGTGCTCGCCGACTTTTCGAAGTAATGACTTCTTTGCCATATGCATTACATGTTCGGCCGTGCCACCTATACCAATGCCAACTATTAGAGGAGGGCATGGGTTTCCACCTGATTCTTCTATGGCTTTAATGGCGAAATCTATAATTCCCTTTTTCCCATCTCCAGGTCGTAGTATGGCAAGACGGCTCATATTCTCACATCCACCACCTTTCGGTAGGATAGTTATTTTGACTTGTTCTCCTGGTACGATGTCAGTATGTATTATAGGAGGAGTGTTATCTCCAGTATTTATTCGAGCCGAGAATGGTTGAGTTACTATAGAGTTTCTCAAGAAACCTTCTTTATATCCCACCTTGACTCCTTCTGAAAGAGCCTCCTTCAAATCGCCACCTATCATGTGAACATCTTGGCCGATTTCTAGGAATAGCACGGTGGTACCAGTATCTTGGCATAGAGCTATCTGCTTTTCCGCCGCTATTTCTGAGTTGCGGAGTATCATGTCAAGTACTTTTTGTGCTCTAGGAGCCTCTTCATTGCTTCTGGCTTTCTTTAATGCATCCAGTACATCTTGAGGAAGGAAGAAGTTGGCCTCTTGGGACATTTTTGATACGGCGTCCCGTATGTCAGATACCTGAACTTCTCTCATAATTCCTCCAATATATAGAAATACTCAGCGTTACTATATTAAGCTTACCGTTTTAAATATGGATGTATACTAACTGGACCTTTTGCTCATAACATCAACTAGTTCTGTTACAGCAGCAGCTGATTTGTCCAGATTTGATTGTTCGTCAGGTGATAATTCCATCTCGATAATTTCTTCTATTCCGCTAGCTCCTAATTTTACAGGTACTCCTATATACAGACCATCAATACCGTATTCACCTTTGAGATATGCTGCACATGGCACGATGCGTTTCTTATCCAATATTATGGAGTCTACCATTTGAGCTACCGCGGCTGATGGAGCGTAGAAGGCACTTCCTGTTTTTAATAATCCTACTATTTCGGCACCACCATCACGTGCTCTTTGAACTATTGAATCCAGGACATCCTTCTTTAGTAATTTTGATATTGGTATACCAGCTACATTGGTAGATTGTACAAGTGGTACCATAGTGTCCCCATGCCCACCTAATACATATGCCTGTACGTCTTCTACTGAAGCATTCACCGCTTCAGATAGGAAGGTCCGGAACCTAGCAGTGTCTAGTATTCCAGCCATTCCGATCACTCTTTCTCGTGGGAATTTTGTTACATCTAAGACTTGCTGTGCCATTGCATCCAATGGATTGGATACAACTATGATTATGGAGTTAGGTGAGAAATTTGCTACCTGTTCTGCTACACTTCCTACAATGTCCATATTAGTGAAAAGTAGATCGTCCCTGCTCATGCCAGGCTTTCTAGCTATTCCGGCAGTGATAACAACTACATCAGAATTAGTAGTATCTTCATAAGAATTAGTCCCGGTGATTTTACTATCTGTTCCTAAAACAGGACCAGACTCCAACATGTCCAGTGCCTTCCCTTGGGGAAGACCTTCTACAATATCAACAAGTACAATATCAGCATATCCTCTTTCAAATAGACGTTGTGCTACTGTAGCACCTACGTTTCCTGCTCCTACTACTGTTATCTTCTTACGCACGTTAACTCAGAACCTCCTTAATAATCAATCTATATATTTAATATTGCAAACTATATGTGTATTAAGACGACCCACTATATTTAGCCCATCTTTCTTCCAAGTCTGGTTGCATTACAGTAGCAAGCAGGTACTCTCCAAGGTCCCTGCTTGTGGCACCTGTATTTCTACCTGTCATAACAACTTTCCGTTCGTATTGACCGCAAACGTCTAATGCTTTGTGCAACTTGGAGCCTAGTTGAGGGAATCCGATATGCTCCAGGAGCATTGCCCCAGCCCTCAGTACAGAACTAGGGTCAGCGTATTGATCCCTGCCTTCTTTAACCATTCTAGGGGCTGTGCCATGTATAGCTTCGAACATTGCATATCGTAGCCCTATATTAGCACTGCCTGCTGTTCCTACACCGCCTTGGATTTGTCCTGCTTCATCTGTAAGAATATCGCCATACAGGTTTGGCAGTGCGAGTACTTGGAACTCATGGCGCCTTTCAGCGTCTAGTAATTTAGCAGTCATTATGTCTATGTACCAGCCATCCCAGCTGATATCAGGGTAGTTGATACTTACTTCGCGGGCAACATCTAAGAATTTGCCATCTGTAGTTTTAACTATATTTGCTTTTGTTACAACAGTAACTTTGTCTTTGCCGGTTCTCTTAGCATAATCGAATGCTAATTCAAGTATACGCCTAGAACCCTGAGTTGTTATTACTCTAAAATCTATTGCTAGATCTTCGGTTACGTTAATTCCTTGGCTCCCCAGAGCGTACAAGTCTTCAGTGTTTTCCCTGAAGAAAGTCCAGTCTATATTGTCTTTTGGGATACGTACTGGCCGTACATTAGCGAAGAGATCGAGTGCCTTACGCAGACCAACATTAGCACTCTCTATATTAGGCCATCCGTCACCACGCTCGGGTGTGTGCGTAGGCCCTTTTAGAGTTACATGGCATTTTTTAATTTCTTCGAGAACGTCATCTGGTATGGCTTGCATATGCTCAACTCGGTTCTCTATAGTCAGCCCCTCGATGTTTCTAAATTCCACCCTGCCACTTTCCAATTGGTCTTTAAGCAGATGTTCTAGAACTATTCGAGCTTCATTTGTAATACTTGGACCTATGCCGTCTCCACCAAGGACACCTATTATTATAGGATTGGCTGTGGAGTAGTCAATCCACGTTTGGTTTTCCTTAAGACCCTCTACTCGTTTTAATTGTTCTTCAAGTAGTGTCCCAAAATGTTCTTTTGCATCCTCTATCGCACTATTATGAACCAATGTGGGTCCCTCCTTTTCTCCAGGGATTGGAGATTATATAATTCTATGGGTCTTTTTACAGATATACCATCCGAATCTTATATATTTTAACGTAAAGGCTATGGTATTGCTAATCTAGCCTATAACAGCCATAACGTCATTTTTTGCAACCCAGTTTCCGGGCTGAATATTTAGTTCTTTAACTACTCCATCTACTGGTGAAGGAATTGCATTTTCCATTTTCATAGCCTCTAGGAAGGCTATAGTATCCCCTTTCTTAACAGAAGCTCCTACCTCAACGGAGTATCGTAGCACTATTCCTGGCATGGGTGCCATTATCTTAGTACCAGAAGTTTGAGTTGGTAAGTTTGCAGTATGTGCCGGTGTTGGGCTAGGTACTTGCGGTGTAATAGGCGGGTGGGTCTGTCCGGATATATTCTGTACTGATGTTTGTATTGGTGTGTCTCCAATAGGTTCAACAGCTACTTGGTATATCTCGCTGCCAATGTATACATTGAAGTGCCTGCTTGAATCAGGGGCATTAACCGCATTAGATATGTTAACTGTTTCCGTATTTGTTGATACTTCACTTGTACTCGAATGACTAGAAGTATTTGGTTTTTCTTGTACATCTTCTGGAATTGGTTCTATTCCGTATTTCCATTTTAGAAAACGTAATCCTGTAACAGGATATAGGGCGTAAGTTAATACATCTCCTGTATCTGAAGATATTTCCTTAATAGCATCTATAGCTTTTTCCATTTCAGGTTCTAAGTAATCTGCAGCTCGTCCTTTCACAGGAACTTGGCCTCGTTCATAATCCTTAAGAACTTTGGATACCACTTCTGGGTCAAGGTCTTTTGGTGGTTGTCCATATAGGCCATATGCATAATCCTTAACTTGCTCAGATACCATGTTGTAGCGACCGAATAGGACGTTTAGTACGGCCTGCACTCCAACTATTTGACTCGTGGGTGTCACTAGTGGTGGATACCCTAGCTCTTTCCTGATCCGTGGCAATTCTTCATATACTTCATCCAATCTGTCTAGGGCATCTGCCTCCTTCAATTGCGAAGCCAGATTGCTTGCCATACCACCAGGTATTTGATGACTTAGTACATTTGTATCTATGACTGCAAATCGGCTATTGTCAAAATGCTCTTTATACTTTGGAGCTATAGACTCAAAGTAGTTAGCAAGTTTGAGTATGTTATCCAAATCTAACCCAGGGCTTCTGTCAGTATCTTGCAATGTCACAAGAAGAGGTTCTATTGCAGGTTGGGATGTTCTGAGTGCAAATGGAGCAAGGCATGTGTCTACTATGTCTACTCCGGCCTCAATTGCCTTTAATACAGTCATTGAAGCCATACCACTCGTATAGTGAGTATGCAGTTGAATCGGGATTGATAGATTTTCCTTTAAGGCTTTTATTAGTTCATAGGCATCATAGGGAGAGAGTAGTCCTGCCATATCCTTAAGACACAGTGTGTCGGCATCCATTTCCTCTAGTATCCGAGCTTTATTGATGAAATAGTCCAAATTGTACACATCCCCACCCATACGTGGGCCTGTCACTGAGTAGCAGATAGTTCCCTGAAAGTGTTTCCCTGCTTTCTTTATTGCCTTTGCAGCTGTTTCGAAATTGCGTTCGTCATTTAAGGCATCAAAAACCCTGAATACATCTATTCCCACCTCAGCAGATTTATCTATGAATGCGTTGACTACATCATCTGGATAGTTACGGTAGCCTACAAGATTTTGACCCCTGAGAAGCATCTGTAAGGGTGTAGATGGCATAAGTTTCTTGAGAATTCGAACCCTGTCCCATGGATCCTCTGCCAAGAATCTGGTTGCAACATCAAACGTCGCACCACCCCATACCTCTAAGGACCAGAATCCAACTTTGTCCATTTCTTCCGCAATTGGTTCCATGTCGGATATACGCATGCGTGTAGCAGCCAGACTTTGGTGGGCATCCCGTAGTGTGGTATCGGTTATTCTTACGGGATTAGAAATAGTCATTTAATTTGGTTGCCTCCGTTCTAAAACATTGAGAATTTCTGTTGGTATTACTCAAATACAATGCGAATTATCTTACACATGGGATTCGAGCCAGAACATGACTGGTTTATAGCGGTATACTGCCGTGCTTCTTAGGAGGAAGAGTATCTCGTTTGTTCCGGAGCATTTCCAATGCAGAAATTATTCTTGGACGAGTTTGAGCTGGGTCTATAACATCATCTATAAATCCACGGCTGGCTGCTATGTATGGGTTACCGAATTTCTCCCGGTATTCCTCAACCAATTTATCTTTTGTTTCTTTTTGGTTAGCAGATTCATTGATATCATTTTTATATATTATGTTCACTGCACCAGCTGGTCCCATTACAGCAATCTCAGCAGATGGCCATGCCAAGTTAACATCACCTCTCAGGTGTTTGCTGCTCATTACTATATAGGCTCCACCGTAAGCTTTCCTTACAAGTACGCTAATTTTCGGTACAGTTGCCTCTGCGTAAGCATAAAGCAATTTTGCTCCGTGCCTTATTAAGCCACCATACTCTTGTTCTGAGCCAGGTAGGAATCCAGGAACATCTACTAGAGTTACTAGGGGTATGTTGAAAGCGTCACAGAATCTCACGAAACGAGAGGCTTTTGTAGAACTATCTATGTCTAGCACCCCAGCAAGCACCTGAGGCTGTTGTGCAACAATGCCCACAACCCTGCCATCCATTCGTGCAAATCCTACGATTATATTTTGTGCGTAGAGTTGATGGACTTCCATGAAGTCACGCAAGTCTACTATTCTCTCTATAATATCTTTCATGTCATAGGCTTTGGAAGAATCTTCAGGTACTATGTCTCGTAGTTCAATATCTGCACGGTTAGCTGAATCTTCCGTTTGGTAATACGGGGCATCCTCTCCGTTATTCTGGGGCAGGAAGCTTAGAAGTCTTCTAAGTTGTGTTATGCACTCTTCTTCACTGTCTATAGCGAAATGTACAACACCACTCTTGGTCGCATGCGTCATTGCTCCGCCAAGGTCTTCATGGCTTATGTCTTCTCCAATCGCTGCCTTTATTACATCTGGTCCTGTAACATACATTTGACCAGTACCTTTGACTGCAAATATAAAATCAGTGAGAGCAGGAGAGTATACAGCTCCGCCAGCGGCAGGTCCCATTATGACAGAAATCTGTGGTATTACTCCTGAGAGTATTACATTCCTGTACATGATTTCACCGTATGCTGCTAGGCTTGATACACCTTCCTGTATCCTTGCTCCACCAGAGTCATTGAGACCGATCAGAGGAGCACCATTCTTAGCTGCTAAATCTATAAGTTTACTGATTTTTTCACCTACAACCTCAGACACAGAACCACCTAAGATTGTGAAGTCATGGGCGAACACGAAAGTAAGCCTTCCGTTTACTCTACCGTACCCGGTTACCACAGCATCGCCGTAGTAGTGTTTGTCGGACATTCCGAAATCTACTGCCCTGTGTGTAACGAAAGAATCTATCTCTTGGAAAGAGCCCCTATCCATCAGCAGTGCTATTCGTTCTCTAGCTGTTAATTTACCTTTGTTATGTTGCTGATCTATACGAGTTTTTCCGCCACCGACAGCGGACTCCTCTCGCATTTTTTGGAGCTCCTCCAGCTTTTGGGAGGCTGCTCTATTGATGGCCATAGTCTTGTGTGCTCCTTTATTTATTAATCTCTACTTCATAGAAGGAGTAATAACTTTTCAGTGAATCATAGTACCAGATTATATGCGTATGTGCAATTCAATCTGTGCCTATTGTAGCACAAACAATGAAGAAATATTATAGAGTTATGCTTTATTGTTCATATATGCATATATAGTACGTATTAATGCTATGTCATGGCTTATATCGCATGGTTTAGTAAATAGTGGCATTGGCGTTTGAAGCTTCATATATCGGTAGTATAGTCAGCAATGTGTCAATTAGTTGAATTTAATGGGTAATGTTTTGGAGTATAATGGTGTCTATTATTCAAAATTTGTGGACTTGGAGATTCTATGATTTGGGTAAGAAGAATTGCTTCGATTCCTTTAATATTTATATTTCTTATTCTCTTCCTAGTTACGTTCTTAGTACTAAAACCAATCAATGCCATCACAGATCCTTCATTCATTCAGAAACAACTTGTTGAGGCAGATGTATATACACATATATTGAATGATACTCCCAATGCAATGTTACCTGCAGTGTTTCAATTTTTGGAGCAGAAGTATCCTGATAAATGGAGGGCAATAAAAGCCCTGGGAATATCTGAAGTAGATATAATGGATCTGGTAAACGTAGCTATTACTCCAGAATGGCTTCAATTAGAAACAGAGCAAGCTGTAGATGAGATTACTAATTATCTTAACGGCGATCAAGATGACTTCAGGACAGAAATACAATTGAAGGGCATAGTCGAATCCGTCAGTGATGTCATGTTCAAATCTATTCCGAAGGCACAATTGTATGATTACATTGTGGATGAATTATTGGCAAACAAAATACAAGACGGTTTATCAACATTACCTGAAGGATTTCATATATCCGATGGAGAATTCGATATAGAGGCATCAATCAGACGGGCTGTACCAGAATCTTGGGTTATAGATCAAGTCAATAATGCGGAAACTGAATTGACGCCATATATTTTAGGAGAAAAAGACTCTTTTTCTATTCGAATTGCACCCAGTGACATAGATGATAGTGTACTGGCTGAAATGAGAATATTTATTCAGACTAATCTTTTAGGAGATGTTGTATTTGCATTTATTTTAGATAGTTATCTACTTGAATTGTCTAATGAGCTTGGCATATCTATCTCCTCTAGCGAAATACAAACTGTGATCAGGTATGCTATGACATCAGAGACATTAGAGGAAATCATGCTGGATTTTTCAAATGAATATGCCAGATATCTGCTTGGTAAAACTGATCATTTTTCTCTCAATATAGACATGAATACAATTCTTGTAGATGAAGATAGTCAGGAATTTCTGGAAACCATGGATCATGTAAGAGATGTTTTCAAGAATGGTTGGGTTTATACACACGCCGACCTCTTATCGGATATGGACCCGAATGAACAAAAAATATTTCTTGAGGCTAGAGAATTAATAAAGACCGGCTTTATATATACGGAACAGGATTTACGAGGTGAGATAGATAAACGATTAGGCCTTGGAGAGTTGGAGAATTACAGACATACGATATCACTAGTGAAATACTTCGATAACCTATCTGTTGTAGCAATTATTATATTACTGAGTTTTATTGGTGCTATAGCTGCTAGAGAATGGCGGAATAAGGCCAAAGCTATTGGTGTCATTTTGTTGGTAGCATCGGTACTTCTTTTTGTTATTACTGCATTATTAAGTTCTGCTTTAGAGGCGGGTATTAATTCAGTCGTTATGTCCGCGACTCAGGATATGTTGCAAACAAGCAATAGCATCAACGATTTGTACAATACATTGCTAAGTCAATGCGTTAACCTTATTAACAATATAGTATTTGTAACAAGAGTCAGCTTAGTGTCCATTATAAACTGGTATGCTTTCATCTGCTTTGTTTCTGCATTATTCATACTGTTATTGGCATCAATAGGTCCAAGATTTATAGGCAGAAAAAATGAATATATTTAAGTAGGAAAAGGCGAATCATGTTTTCGCTCATGCCCATTTTACTCTGTATTTCTGGTACATTTCTATACCCTGTGGCCACAAGGATAAGGAAGTAATAACTCGTTCTGTATATCTGTTACAGGTAATTTGGCACATGTGTGGCACATTTGATTGAATCGACATCCATTCTTCAGGGGTGGGATAATAGATCATAGGTATGCTGAGAAAAATGGTTTGTGGTGGAGGTGGTATAGGGCTTGAAGATTTCTTTGTTTTGGTATGGATATGTTTGACGGTTTAATTTCTATAAAAGGGTGGTGTTTTTTCGTCTTTTATCTACTTTACCCAAGTAAGAAAGAAAACCTATAAAACCAATAGTGGTAGCACCAGTTATGACCATACTACTAGGAATATTTCCAGTCTGGGTATATAGAACCCAAAACACTACATTCTTGAAAGTCCCAACAAAAAGCCCTATCAGACCAAATGCGATGAGTGGTATTGCCCAGTAACACATACGGGCATTATAGCAAAATGAACCTATAGCGTCACAAACTTGTGCCTAAGGTCACTTAATCCAATTCTATTTTGGAGATATACGATTCGTTAGGGCACTGAGGCTTATAGGTCAACCTCCTCCGGCACCCCAGTGACCAGGTTTCTTTGTCCTCTCTCTCCATTCTCTCAGAGTGCGCCAGTTTTTGAGGGCAATTCTCCAGGTGGGGAGATCGTATGGCCTATCAGTGAGGGATCGTACTTTTGTGTTGACATCATCTACTAATGGGGGTCCGTGGCCGAACATTGCTATGTCATTATCTAAATCCCTTAGCCTTCTCAAAGAGCCATCTAATTCTCGCCTCTTGTTTCTGTCCCACATTAACGGTCGACTCAACCTATTTATGTTATTAAGAACGGAATCGCCTAGGAAAAGTATACGCGGTCCCTCTAACACAGGACAAATGCTGCCAGGAGTATGCCCAGGAGTATGCATTATTCGTATTCCACCCAGACATGGTATTACTTCATCTTCTTCTACTGTCTCATGAATTTCCGTATCATGATAACGTATTTCCTCAGTTTTATTAGTGTTACGTCTACCCATCAATAATCGGTATATCTTAGGAGGACCCTCTGCACCCTCATTTCCTTTGAGAAGTAGAAGTTTACCTTTGTCATCAACTTCTGTTTCTGCACTGTGTGAGACTATTTTGGCTCCGGTTAACTCATGGAGTTCCTGAGCACTTCCTGAGTGGTCGAAATGGAAATGAGTTACTAGGATCCATCTTAGGTCTTTCGGGTCGCGGCCGATACTTTTTATATAGGATACTATTGCCTCACCATTACCTGATATGCCAGTATCTACTACTGCCATTTGCTCATCTACTATTAAGACTGCATTACTGCCATTTATACCATCGATACGATGAACGCCAGGTGTGATTTCCATATCTAAAGACCACCGCCTTGTAAGAATTTGTAGAGATTAGTTGGGTTGAATCATGGTGCATTTTATTGAATAGAAACACTTATGTCTATATAGTTTTCGACAAGTCAGATCAAAAACTCCAATTAATCCATCGGTATTTTGATTCTGACCCCTGTTTTAGATGAGACTCTAACCGCATCCAATACTTGTTGACACTTGTAGCCGTCATAAAAGTTTGGCGTTGGGGAATACCCTTCATTCACTCCTTTTATAAACTCTCTAACTAATAGCCTAAAGGGCCCGATTCGATCATCTCTGTCGTCAGTGACAGTTTCCAATCGATCAGGAATCGATATACCTTCTAGTTGTTTATCCCCTTTATTTGCCCCTAAGAGTGAGCCGTGAGCAGGAGGGTTAACTCCAGTTCCTACGTGAGGTGTTATTAAGGTTCCATCACTGCCATATATTTCAACTTTAGCTCCTGAACCAAAAGGAGCAGCATTGGTTCCATTCATTGTTGCCAATCCACCTTGCTCGAATTGAACTGTAAAAGTGAAAGCATCATCTGAGGTAGCATTAATAACTCCATCGTCATCCTGGTTGATCCTTTCACCATAATGGGTTTGTACATGGCCAGTGACGGATATTATATTCCCAAACCAATCCCGCAGACAGTCTATGTAATGGGATCCCAGTGCCCATAAGAAACCACCACCCTGCTCAGCATAATCTCTGGAGGTTATAGGCCTAGGCGTAAAACCGTTCCTGGGGCCATTTGCTAAGCTGATTAGTGCCATATGTAGATTGCCTATATAGCCTTCTCTAATAAGTTCTTTAGTTCTCATCCTGGCAGAGGCAAATCTAAACTCGTGAGCGATCATAGCTGTAAGTTCACTACCTTCGGCTTTTTTCCACATATCGTATGCTTCGTCTTGGTTTAATGCGAATGGTTTTTCACATATTACGTGTTTACCTGCATCCAACGAGTCAATAGCCATTTGGTGATGAAGAGCTGGTGGGCTTGCAATGCTAACCGCATCCAGTGACTCCATGTTGAGCATTTCACGATAATCAGTAAAAATATTTGGAATAGAAAATGTATCTGCAGCATCTTGGGCTCGTTCTTGTCTACTAGCACAAACAGCTACCACTTCTAGTCCCTCAGATATGAACGCAGGTATATGCACAGTGGTTCCAAAACCAACACCTATTACACCAATTCTTATAGGATCAGTAATAATCCACCTCCAATAATTGAATGATTTATGAATCTAGAAAGTTAATATGTTTTCCTATAATTTAGACAGGAATTTATTAATGCCCTTGTTCTAATCGGCGTTTTTCACGGCTCTGTATAAGTCGAGTAGCTTCCTGAGGAGAGAATCTTCCAATAGGCCCAGATGCATACATAGATCCTAGTACGATTCCTCCTTTACTAATTATAAACTCTGAAGATTGTATGTAGTTTCTAACATCCCCTGGTGCTGACCACCATGCACCTATTGCATCGCAATCTCCACGGGTTGCCCCATATGCTAAATTGAATGAAACATTTCTGCTATCTGAATTCATAGTTTCTTCCAATGTATCTGCACTTACTGCGTATATAGTAGCGCCAAGTTCATCTAACTCCTGCTTGTTCTCTTCCCAAGCGGCCAACTGCCGCTGGCAGTAGTGTCACCAATGACCTCTGTAAAAAAGAATTATAGTATATCTGCTAGGCATTTCTTCTGGTATGGTTATAACCTCACCAGTTACTAAACTTAACGTTATAGAGGGGAATTTATCTCCCTGTTGAAGCTGACTATTCATAATACACTCCTGTTAACTCAACTACAGTTAGTATTGGATAATTCTATTTATTAGAATTAAGTATCTTATAAAAAATACTTAGTGTCCATTTAAATTTACCAAAATATATTGACCACATTTCAACTGATCACTATTATTTCCTTGTATAGATGATAATTTTATACTGGGATTTGTAAAGGAGGCTACATTGGATTCAGCACAATACGATGTCCTTATTGTAGGAGCAGGTAATGCTGGTTTGTGTGCTGCGATGTCAGCACTGGAATTAGGTGCGAAGGTTGGTATTTTGGAAAAAGCCCCCAAGGCACAGCGTGGAGGAAACAGTACCCTGACTTCTCACATGCGCTTTGCCTTTAATAGTGTAGAGGATTTGGCTCCTTTAATGGATAATCCTTCGGAACAGCTAATCAAAGATATGTCAGATAAATTGACAGGCAGGCCTCAGGCAGATCTTTGGGACGAAATAATGCGCGCTACAGAGGGTAAGAGTGATGAAGATTTAGTCCTTATACACGTTAGGGAATCATACAACACAATAAGATGGTTACGTAGTAAGGGGAATTCATGGGTGTCTAACTCTTCAGACCCTACTGCAGGCGACCTCATAGTAATGAATGGCGGTGGTTTTGGATTACAAGATAATAATTTCGGCTTTGTTGAGAGAAATGGCTGTATAGTTCATTATGATACCTCTGCGTTTGAGTTAATACAGGATCAAAATGGAAAAGTAATAGGAGTCAGAGCTTTAGGTCCGCAAGGAATAATTAATATATATGGTAAAGCTGTAGTATTAGCTAGTGGAGGGTTTGAAGGTAACCCAGAGATGAGAGCTAGGTATCTTGGAGCCAAATGGGATACAGTCAAAATGAGAGGTGTCCCTTATAACACTGGTGAAGGCTTGCAGATGGCCTTGGACATAGGAGCCATGCCCTACGGAAGTTGGAGCAGTTGTCATGCTTCCCCACAAGATATGAATAGACCTACGTATAGCCTTCCCTCATCTCAGAGCATAGGTGGTAGAGAGTGGAATAGATATGCATATCCTTTTGGCATTCTTGTAAACGTCAATGGTGAGAGGTTTGTGGATGAAGGAGAGGATATCCGGGCTATGACTTATGCAAAAATGGGTAGATCTATATTGGTCCAGCCTCAGGGCGTAGCGTTTCAAATTTTTGATGCAAAAGCTAGGAAGATGGGTTTACTGGCAGCTTACGGTACGGCATCGGGAGATACAAAGTATACTCTAGAGGAATTAGCTGGTAGCCTGGGTATAGATCCATTAGGATTGATAAACACAGTCACAGAATTTAATGCAGCAATACAACCAGGATCAGCCAGCTTAACACCTTTCAAAACTGACGGGTTGTCTACATATGGTATTACGCCTAATAAGAGCAACTATGCGGTCAGCATTGAAGAACCTCCATTCGAAGGATATGCTGTCTGCTGTGGAATAACTTTCACATTTGGAGGTTTGATGGTCGAACCTCAGACAGCCCAAGTCCAACATGTTGCTGGCAGATCAATACCTGGTCTTTATACCGCAGGAGAGATGTTAGGTGGTCTCTGGCATTGGAATTACCCTTCAGGCTCAGGAATGATGTCGGGTGCAACGTTTGGTCGTATAGCCGGATCTAGTGCAGCCAAAGCTGTATTAAGTAGCTAAAAACTTCACTAGCACTTGGAATATCCTGCATAGATAAACGTTGATGATTGTCAAACCTTAGTTAGTTATAGGTCGACATTGAAGTACGTAGAGTTCTGTGTCTTTGTATGCTATTTCAATATCAATAGCCCAGCCCATCTGAGATTCCAGTTCAATTGCGATAGAGGCTAACTCTAACACCTGAGAATCATCTATAGACTGTTTGCGCCAAGAATCACTTGGTAAAGCTATCTCTTTGGTACCGGATTCTACCAGTGCAGTCATGACGGTCTTGATTCCAATAGTCCGTGATATTATTTTAAGATCGTCCTTACTAACCACATATGTGTCTGGGTTAACCGTTCCGTCAACCAGGCTTTCTCCCAAGCCGAAAGTAGCATTTATATATATTTCGTTGGTGTTTCCATTCACAGGATTTTTACTGAAGACTACTGCTGATGTATCTGATGGTATCATTTGCTGGATAATAACAGGTATAGTTTCATCTTTTTCCGATATGCTGTGTTTAACTTTGTAAGCCATGGCGCGTTCTGTATGGGCAGATTGCCAGCATTTTGACACTGCATTTGCTATATTATCTTTTCCGATGACGTTTAGGTACGTGTCATATTGACCTGCGAAAGATAAAGAATGTCCATCTTCATCCAGTGCCGATGAGCGAACTGCCACTGGGATATCAGAGGTGCCAGTCGTAGATGATAGTTCATAATATGAGGCTATTATTTTATCTAATACTTGTGCCGGTACATTGAATCCATCACCCTTAAGACTGTTTAGACTAACCGGAGTTACTATGAAACCCGGAGGAACTTTATAGTGACTAGCCAAACTCCCAATATTAGATGCCTTACCACCAACAATGCGTGGATTCTTACTGTCTGTATCTCCTAGCCATATAATTGACATATATCCTGCTTCAGAATAAATTTTACGGAAATATAATACTTATATAAATACTATAATGAAAACAGTATGTAAAAATCACTGTTTGCATTATTATGTTTATCTGTATACATACATGTTTTTCCAAAGTCAAATTCATATGGAGTTACAATGACAGATAAAGGCGTATTTACCTTACCAGATCCTAGGTATGAGAATTATACTTGGATTCTGCAAGACGAGCATAACCCGGCGGCCCATACACCTCTTATATCTACAGGTAAGCATACTGGGAGAGTTACCAATGAGACTGGTACAGATGGAATTCCAGAAGCAATAATAATAAATGGAGTCAATTACGCTAGAGCGGATGTTATGGCTACAGGATCTTCTCCATTTGGTATGGTTGAGTTACCTGAAACAGTAGAAGATCTTACAAGGTGGAGAAATGAATGGCTCCCAGAAATTGATGAACTAGCTGACATGCTGGAAAACTTTGACCCTTCATTGGTTGAGGAAGGTAAGTGGGCTGATGTTCTAGACATGCACGATTCTGAATACAGGCGAATATTCGGAGGAGTTCACAGAACAGCTGTAGGACCTTCACGTATGGCAGTAGCTAGATTTGTAAAAAGCTATACAGAGATATTTGGAGATGAGAGGCGATTGGATGCGATATCTTTATTGCAAGGATTCCAGAATTGTTCACTAGATAGAGTATATGCATTATGGGATTTGAGCAGGATGCTTACACATGATCCATCCCTAAAAATGTCCATACTCAATGGAGAGGACTTACCCGATACACCTTCTGCTGAAAAATTTAAAACCTCTATGGATTCAATGTTAAGAGAATTTGGCCATACTTCCAATAACGGACTGCAGGACCTACCAACATGGAAAGACGGATCTAAAATTCCTGTCGACATTATGGTCTCTTATTCCAATGAAGACGAAAGCAAGAATCCGAGAGGGAATGCAATGTCTCAGGTTGAACGTAGGATTGCGTTGGAAACAGAGTTAAGAAACGCTGTTACTGAGAAGCAAGTAAAGGATGACGTTATAAGGTTTATGGAAGTAGCCCAACAACTTATTCCTAATTTGGAGGACCACAATCTCTTGTGTGATCAACGATGCGTATCTGTTTCGCGATCTAAATGGCTAGCTATAGGGGAATATTTATGTTCTAGAGATATATTAACTTCCAGTGATTACGTCTTCTACTATACCAGAGAAGAATTGGTTAGGACTCTTGAAGGAGATTTTGTAGTGCATGAATCTGACTTAGAGAATAGGAAGGTACTTCAGTATACGTATCGAAATACATATCCACCTCTTTATTTGGGTAATCCGCCGGAGAATGAAGAGCAAGACGCGTATATTCCTGCAGAAGGACATACTGAAAGCTATGTTAAAGGTGTGGCTGCGTCTACAGGTGTTTATAGAGGTAGGGCAAGGGTTATACAATCCTTAGAGGAAGCTAAGTCATTAGAAGAAGGTGATATCCTTGTAGTAAGAGCATTGACTCCTCCGTGGACTCCTTATTTAGGAATAATAAAAGCAGTAGTGACAAATTCTGGTGGTGAGTTATCTCATGGCGCAGTAGTTGCAAGGGAATTTGGCATACCTGCTGTTGTTGGTACAATAAATGGGACAAGCATTATTTGGGATGGATCAATTATATCCGTTGACGGATCAAAAGGGTTAGTCTATATAGAGCAGCAATAAATTCCAGAGAATAATACTATATTATAGGTTATAGAAATAAAGGAGTTGGAATATGGAAGAATTGCAAGATTTGTTGTTATCGAAAGAGGATGGCATTGCTACGATAACCCTTAATAGGCCACACCAACTTAACGCTATAAGTCCCGCATTAACTGATGGGTTGGTTAAACTAGCAAGAGAACTTCCGGAAGATCCAGACCTTAAAGTAATAGTCCTTACTGGAGCAGGTAGATCATTTTGTGCTGGTGGTAATGTGACAAATATTGCTAGCAATGTGGAAGCGAATCAATCTGGTAAGCGTAGCGCTCCTTTAAGACTCCCTCATCCAGAAGGTAATTACCAACTGGCTTTTACTCAGTGTGAACGTCCTATTATTGCAGCTATAAACGGCTATGCCGTTGGATTAGGACTAGGATTAGCATTGTCATGTGATATAAGAATAGCTTCCGATGAAGCAAGATTTTGTGTGTCACAGACCAATATAGGAAGAAGGCCAGACGGTGGTTTGAACTTTCTATTACCAAGGGTAGTTGGCATTGAAAAGGCACTTGAACTGATGTGGACCGGCGAGATGATAGATGCAAAGGAAGCTCTTAGGATAGGCTTGATCAGTAGAGTAGTGCCTGCTAAAGATCTTATGAGTGAAGTAATGGAACTTGCACAACGTATAGCCAAGGGTCCAACTGTAGCCCAGATGTTGGCCAAGAGGATGGTATATAAAACAATGTACCCAGAAGAATCCCAGATTGCGGCTTCAGAGATGGAGCATTACACTGGGTTTGTTATTAATATGACAGAAGATGCGCTAGAGGGGGTTCGCGCTTTTAGCGAAAAGAGAAAACCGGAATTTAAAGGTAGATAGCGCATGTAAATGATGAATATTAATTTATTACACTATCTGTATAAGGCGTACGTTCCATTCCTTTTCACCAGAAAGACGTATGTTTATATTCCATCCTTGCTTTAGTGCTGCATTTGATACAGTTAAGACAGCTGGAAGAAAGTCAGTTATCATTTCTATTTCTTGATTGCCTTCTGCATCTTTCATAGCCTCCATAGCCTTTATAAGTGGGCTTGGGCAGATTTCACCGCGGACGTCTATAGTTATTAACGTGGAATCGTTGGACATTTCTTGTGAACTCCTTTCATTTTATTAAATCACATTTGCAAGATTAATTTACAGGTTATTCTGTTCTAAATGTGTGCATAAATGTGATGATAGCAGATTGCTCATGCTCAGACAGGTTATCGTATTTCAACCTAGAGCTGTTAGCTTCACCGAGGTGCATGTCTATAGCCTCTCCCAATAGAGTTGCTCTGCCATGGTGTAAAAACGGTGGTTCTGACATCATTCCCCAAAGTTTCTTTGTTAGCCAATGAGATGGATCTACAAAACGTTGTTCTCTTTTCTCATTAGATAGTAATGGTCCCATGTCGTGCCTCTTCAAATCTGTATATGCATATATTTGGAAAGTGCCGGCATCTGTTTTCTTTATTGCATTAGATTTGGAAAGTTTTGCTAAGTCGATACTATATACCTCTGGTATGTAGTAATCAGATAGTGTTCCAGATGGGTTGAAAGGATTTGGTTCGGAAAAAATAGGGGAGTTCAATTCTAGATAAGGCTTATGGCAAACTGCACATCCAATCTCACTAAATAATCTATCTCCTTCCATAACTTTGGCTTTGTCTGACTCAGATTCGGGTTCTGCAAAGTGAGGTGCTCTTAAACTTGCTTGGAATAATATAAGTGCAGTTGTATCTGCAATGGTAAGTTCATTGTGTACACCATCTAAATCTGCGTCTACGTCGCTACCAAATCGCTCTTCAGCTTGTATTCCATGATGAAGATTGAGTGAATCCAATGTGAATTCCCTTATAGATACATAAACTCCTTTCTGTGAAAATGGTCTAACCACAAGATCTTCATCTATTCCTTCTATTTTTGAATTATCTACCAACCCATCAGGCCATGCTGTTAGGCTACCAAACGATATTCCCTTTGATGTTGCCTGGAGAGTTATTGGACTGCCTTCAAGGACCGCCTGTTCCTTAGCTTTGTCTCTTATATTATGCAGATCAATAGTCATTTCTTTTGCAAGTAGTTCTATCAAACCTGATCCGAACATAGATATAGTCCCGCGTTCATTGCCGATGTCGGATAGCCTGTTTTTTTCATATTTGTCACCTGCACCCTGGTCAAAATTGGCATTTGGAAACTCATGGGCTAATACAAACACGTTTGCCACATTGTCTCCTCCCCCTCCGGAACTAGGCAGGTTGTGGCATCCTAGACAGGAATTGGCATCTGGTCCTGAGATACGATTGAATCTCGAATTTATCTGGGACAGTTCAGATTGATTTGGTAATAGGCGAGTTTTAGAGTTGCCAGCACCATCTAATGTATTGAAAGAAGCATTAAAGATTTGTTCACCGATTGCCAATAATTCTTCGAGTTTCAATGATCCAGTGGCTATATCCTCATTACTAGCGTGCTTTATTATTGCTGGTTGCTCGGATGAACTTATGGATTCAATTTTATAGTCTGGCCCGGCGCAGGACAAAATTGATAAACCGATAATTATCAACAAAGCTACTGCTATTAAATGAAGTTTGTTAGTATAGAAAAAGAGGCCCACTGGATATATCCAAGTGGGTCTCTTGAATTTTATGTCCTGCATAATTAGGAAATCACCTTGGTTCCGGTATAGTTATCTCTCCATCAATCATATCACCAGTGAATGTGAACTCTGGCCCAAATATTGCGTAATTGACTGGGGAGACATCTGGATCAAAGAATACTGTGAACTCAAAAGTGTCTCCAGCCTTACCACCACCAAGACCTGCATCAGTAGCTTTTATCCTGTATTTTGCTAATTCAGCTACCTCTCTGGACCCCAAAGTCATATTAGCTTTGGCCACTTCTGTAAAGCAGTCTAATCCTCCAGTGATTAATATTTCGTTGTGCCCGTCACTGCCTTTAGTAACCTTGAATTCGTCTATAGTTGTCGTTGACATGGCCATGAAGAATTCATTTTTCTCTATTAGGATATCACCCATAGAGAATGTAGGCATTATAAATGCTTCGGGGTTGTTATCTACCCTGCAAAATGCATGATTATTATCAAAACTAAATACCTCTTGTAATTCTACTGACATCTCTTTGGTTTCTGGGTGAGGCATCATCTTAGAATTAACACCACCACCAGATGCTGAACGCAGTGTTAATCTAGAAAGTTCTGCTTCCAGGGACCCTGCTTCCTTAACCTCATCATTTAGGGCTGAGTTTTTCTCAGCTAGTGTGACTGTTTGGATGGACAAAGCAGAGTTTTCTTCCTGAAGCTTTAATATCTCTGCATCTCCTGAGGAGGAAGCAGGGATGTAACCAATAACTAAGCCAAGTATAAAAGTTGCTATGGGTAGGAAAATATTCCTATTCATTTATTATTAATTCCTCACTGAGATGAATTTAGATTTTTTGAAAGCCTAATGTATTTAGAAGATTGGTTATTGACACAATCTTTCATCATATAATATCAGGTCTACGTTGTCTCTACGGCATCCCGCTGTTCCTTCAGGAACATCAACCACATTTTCGAATCCGCTCGCTTTAAGTAAGCTTACTGCTGATGAGCTTCTTATTCCCGCTTCACATATAACAGCTATAGGGAGGTCTTTGGGGATAGCATGGATGTTTTCTCTTAGGTTGCCGAGGGATAGCAAGTAGGAGTTAGGAATGTAACCCATCTCCCATTCTATTTGTTCTCTCACATCCAGTACACGATACTGTTCATTCAATATTTCGCTTATTGTTATTTCCTTTACTTTTTCAATGGGTATACCAGTTTCATCTAGATTAATACCAGACGAATCTAGTACACCGAGCAGGTCGAAGGAACTATCGGCTAGCTGCGCAACAGAACCTTCAATCTGCACTGAACCGTTAGCGAGCACTATGATAGCCCTGCCTGTATCTAGCAATATATTCAGTCGTCCTTCTAATCCGCGTGCACTATATGGCAGGCTGAGGGCCCTAGGTGGGTGCCCGAGGCCGAATTCAACGGGCCCTCGGACATCCACTATTGTTGCTTGTCCATCTTCAGCAAGCTTCCATGCGTCAGCGAACGGAATATTCCGTTCCATTAATTATCCGACCATAGGAACATACCACCTGGGTTGCTGTCCAGCGTGATTCTACCTTCAACCGACCAGTCTGATGTCTTTATAACAACTACAGACGCTTCCTTTGAGGCACTTGCATAGATGTACTTACCATTTGGATGTACCGCTATTTTGGTCGGAGAAGTACCTACGGTAATACGAGTAACTTCAGTTAAAGTTCCAGTGTCTATCACCTGTACTATTGGATCTCCTGAATGGCCTATGTAGGCAAGTGATCCGTCTGGACTAAAAGTTGCTACCACTGGTTTCTGTGCTGCTGGGATTCTCTTAACTAATTCTAGTGTTATAGGATCGTATATAGCATTCGTATGAGTGCCGATTTCCTGTACCCACATACGTCCATCTTTGTGGTTGTTAGTATGCATGACTGGTAGTGAACCGTCAGGACTATGTGTCTCGGCGAGTACTTCACCAGTTTGTGCATGTACCATGACAACTGAGTTTCCAGCTAGAGTCGGATAGTAGAACCGTTCAACGCCATCTGGGCCTTCTACAAGATCGGCATCACAAACGACACCGGACTCACTACTTCCACTAGGCATATTCGCCCATGTCTCGAGAATTTTATGTGCTTTTGTGTCTATAGTAACTATTTCAAGTGATGCTTGTTTACCAATATGAATCACACCATTTTTATCTGATTTACCTATGTAAATATTCTTCTTTTCTTTGCCAATTGAGTGCCTGGACTTCACTTCTAGAGTGTTTACATCCAACGCTATAACAACCGCGTCGTCCGCCTCGGGGTATTTGAGGCCCAACCATACGTGTGTACCATCAAAGTAGTTGTTATCATCATTCCATGTCCACTTTAGTAAGTCTTCCACATCTTTGGTTTCCAGAACCATTCTGCTTTCGGCATCTATCACTGATATATGAGGTGAATCATTGCTGAAAGATAGCAGCTTAGCTGTTGGTATCGGTACAGGCGTATTAGCAGGAACGCTTGTCGGCGCCGGTACTGGTGTAGCAGTTGGTTCAGGGCTGCCACAAGCTACCGCAGCTAGTATAGACACCATAGATACTACAATTCCTAATATCTTAAATATTTTCATTATCTACCTCCTTCTGGTATTAAAGAAATTTTCCATTCTGGAGACCCAGTCTCCTCTATCTCGCAAATGTATCCATACCTTCCTGCTTGAGGAGGAATGGTTTCTAAACATGGTGCGTGATCAGTAATTACAACTACACTGTCGGTGCCGTTCAGCTTTTTCATAGCTTCCACTGCCTTCATCATTGGATAAGGGCAGATTTCGCCTCTAACATCTAATTCCATGTAAGCTCCTTTTATATAACCTAAACTAAGAAATCATTTAACTGATTCTCTTTATAGCCTGAACACCCACGAAAGCTCCGAATGCCAGGGATATAGCGAATAACCATCCGCTTAAACTTAGTGATGGTACAGAAGAGAAAAACGCTCCAACTGTACATCCTATTCCTAATCCAGCTCCATATCCCATAATGACGCCGCCTCCAAGTGCCTGGATATATCTTTTTCTGTTTTGAGGGAATCTTAATTTGAATTCCCTTGAGAACAAAGCGGCTATTAGACTGCCAGGCAGTACACCAACAGTCACGGCAAAGGTATGAGTAAAGAAGCCAGTTTCTCCAGCCCTCCCAGCACAACCGCCAAGATCGCTTAGTCCTAGGGCATCTGGCGGAGCTATATTCATGAAAGTCATTATGTTATTTGACCATCTAGACAATTCCCCAGTGACACCCCATGGCATATGGGTCATATACATGAATATACCTATGCCACCAAGTATGGCTCCACCTAGGATTGGGGACCAGCCTCGGACAAATATAGTATTCCATAAGACACCCAATTTTTCATTGAACGTGTCATCTGGTTCTTCTTTGCGTTTGATGCTTGGCATGGATAGCCCGGCTCTAGATTCCCACCAGAGTACGATAAGGAATACTGATATTATTATAGTCAGTGTAATTAGAACGGATCCGCCATATCCTAAGTTTAACTTTGATGGAAGCCATATCTTAGGTTCATTGGAAATGAATGTGCTCCACCACCAGTTCCAGTTTTGTGATAGTAATCCTAATCCTATTAAGACGCCTCCTATTGAGACCCATGAACTTATATATCCTTCAGCCATTCTATAAAGAGAACCAGAAACGCAACCGCCTGATATCACCATCCCAAAACCAAATATAACTCCGGCTATTACTGTTGAGATGCCGAAAGGTAATATATTTGCCTGAGGAGGGAGAGCACCAAACTTGGGGTCTAGGATCATGCCATACATATTGATAGAAAAGCCTATCGTTGCGACTGCTAATCCAACAAGTATACCTTTCAACATACGACTACTACCAAATAGAAAAAGGTCCCTGAAGGCAGAAGCGAAGCAGAATCTGCTTCTTTGCAGCGTAAATCCAGCTGTCATTCCCAGAAGCCATAGTGGCGCTAGTATAGATTCCATACCCGACATAACTAGTGCTAGGGAGAGTGATGCAAGAAGCACACATATGGCTGCGAGGTTATGGGTTCGCAGTAATCCCGGCATATTAGCTGGCTGGTTAGTATTTGTTTCTATTTTGTATGCCATCTGTTTCCTCTAAAAATAAAAAAAGCCCAAGACTTATACGTCTGGGCTCTAAAAGGAGTTAAATATTTTAATGAATCTGGCTAATTAACTTCCTCGCCCACAGTGGCGAGGCACATACAAGAGCAAGTGGTATCACATACAGACTGCACTTGAGCTAGTCTGTCCCAAAAATAATTCTTGGTCTCCATTGCATTAAACACAGTCACAATATACATAATTGTTCATGGTTAGTCAAATATCTGATTCGATATCATTATTACATTACTAACTTAATGAAACGAAACACGTAGTCTATCTTAAGGTTTCAATGCTAAGTTATCTGTGTCTATATAATTACATTGGCATTTAATGTAAGCCATATTCTGGGCGTGCAATTAACAGACCTTTTTCACGGGACACTACTATAGCAAAATTCATACAATCTATGTCTAGTGCCCATTTCTTGTCATTAGTATGGAAATGTGGCAGGTGTGGGTTGCCAAATTTCTGGGATTCCTCTCCTGCTTCTATCAATGCTAGTACAGCAAGTTTGTCAGGACTCCTACCCTGTAATAGATTTTTTATATATAAACCACATTGTTCATCTTCGTCGGTTCGGTTTTTGCCTCCTGCGCCCATTGCTACTATGCTAACTGTTTCTGGGTTCTGATTGAGTATGGATTTAGTGGTAGCAGCTGCTGTAACTAGTGCCCCTGCATATATTTTTTCAGCCTTCATTGCGGCGTTTACACCAACAGTGCCTGCTCGCGTAGATTGAATGAGTGTTTTCCCGTTCACGTCCGCAGATGACATCTCGTGTGGTGAATTACCTAGATCGAACATATCTGGTTTAATTCCATCAACTTCGCCAACACATAGTTCTCCCAACCTCTTTGCTCTTAAGGATATCGCCTCTTCTATCTCTGAAACGAGGATTATTTCTTTTGCCCCGCGCGAGAAAGCAACGGCCGCAGTAGTAAAAGCTCTGTAGACGTCTATTATGATAGTAGTTCCTGTAGCTTCTTGCGCTCCATTAAGAAGACTATACATATTAATAATCAATACGAAATACCTCTCTGTTCAACTAGCTGTTCAGCTCTACAGTAAGTTCTATCTCTACCGGCACCCCTCCTGGTAAGCTGCTCATACCTGCAGCTACTCTGGCATGTTTACCATTTTCCCCAAGTAAATATACAAGCGTATCGGATGCTCCGTTGGCAATTGCTGGATGTTGGGAAAAGTCGGGAGTGGCATTTACCAGACAGAATACTCGGATTATCCTGTTTACCCTATCCAGATCTCCGATGGCTGCCTTCAATGACGATAGGAGTGAAAATGTCACCTGCTGTGCTATCTCGTATCCTTGCTCTACGGAAATATCGTATCCAAGTTTTCCTACAATAAGCGATCCATCTAAGTTCCTTGGCACATGACCAGACAGGAAAACCAGGTTTCCACTGATAACTGCTGGTAGGTAGTTCGCTACAGGTGGAGATGGATCTGGTAACGAAAGCCCAATTTCTTTCAACTTATCTTCAATAACTGACAAATGCTGCCTCCTTAGTACTATAAAATATAATCCTCAATCATGTCACTGGCGGTTTAGGTGGTTTAGCGAACAGTATTAACACCCCCGCAGCAGACCATGATATAGCAAATATTGTGAATGATAGATCGTAGTCACCAAAAGTATCCCACATCCAACCGGCAAGCACAGGAGTAAATGCTTGTACAATATTCCCGAATGGCGTCACTATTCCACGTATTGCTCCCATATTTTGTCTTCCGAAATAGCTTGCTAAAGCTACACTCATTAGAGGAGACCATCCTCCCATGCTTAAGCCGTGTAGTATTGCATATGAGTAAAGCATACCTATGTTATCAGCAACTACAAGTATGTATAGAGAAAGTCCTGCTGGAATTAGAGAAGCAGATAGTACGTACCGTATAGGAAATCTTTCAGCAAGGATTCCATAAACTAGCTTACCTAGTATAGCAAATCCTGCTAGGGTAGTGGCCACAGTTGCAGCTGTAGACAAGCTGAAATCCTTATCTTGTATATAGGGTACCTGATGGAGAAGAACAGGCATGAGTGATAGTGCACCTAAAGTTTGTACACCTATTAGTATCCAAATGGCCTTTGTACGGATTGCTTCTGATCGAGTCCACGGGTACTCTGTTTCGACCCAGGTTGGTTTATGAAGTTCGTTGGACCCCTCAGCCTTTATTGCACTCACACCATCTGGTAATAGCCCAATGTCTTCAGGTTGGCGTCTCATAAGTAGCGCAGAAATAGGGGCTATGGATATTATCATAACTATTCCTAGGGCAATCCAAGCTGTTCTCCATCCGTACTCAGACACCAACCAGCCTGCTAAGGGAGCCACGACGAATCCTCCGCCTGATATACCCATGGCACTGATTCCCATTACCCGCCCGCGCTTTTTAATGAACCACTTGGCTAATATAGCTGGACCTACTAGCATGCCGCCCATACTGAATTGAGCAATGCTAAATATCACTCCGTATATAAGGTAGAAATGCCATAGCTCTGTTACTAAGGCCGTGCTCATTAGGACAAATCCAGCAATGAGACTACCGAATGTTATAAGTATTCTCGATCCACTCTTCTTATCTACAAATGATCCCAGAAAAGGAATTAGTGGCAATGCTGAAAGCCTGAAAATAGTTACCATGGAGAACTGGGTTCTCGATACACCCATTTCCTCACTCATAGGCTTTAAAAAGAATGGGAGGCCGTATCCAGCGATTCCGGCAGTGATCATACTTGTCATAAATATTATGAGCACTATATACCAACCGTAAAAAACTCTACCGCTGGCCAATCTTGATGATAATGACGCTGATTGCATATATTAGTCTTATTACTTGTTTTAGATTACAGTGACTTAGAAACTTTCGCTAATAATTTCAAGGTTCGCTCCATAGACCCTTTCTTATCACTTCCTGCAGATATTGGGGTAACCAATATCTCGTTTGCTCCGAATGAAAACAATTCCCTAAGTCGTGTTTCGACTTCAGATTCATCTCCAGACAAAACTACAGCATCTAGCATGCCATCACTCCACGTTCCCTCAGAAGCTTCTGGGAATCCGGCATCTGCAAACATACTGGCATAGAAAGGGGCCCTTGGATAGAAACCAATCTTTTCTTTGGCAGCAGATTTTACTTCTTCTGCGTCATCATGTACACATACTGGTGCGTGTGCAATTAGTGGAGGAGTTTGCCTTCCTGTTCTATCTGCACCTGATCTTATAGCTGATACAGCGACATCTCTCAGATATACGCCTGGGCATACCCAACTTATTGCTCCATCGGCTTCTTCTCCGCATAATTCAAATGATTTTTGCCTGAGCGCAGACGCCATAACAGGCACATTAATAGGTGAAGGTATTTGAGTGTTTGCTTTGTAGTAGTGGCCATCGAAATTTACTTCTCCATTATTGAATAATGTTTTAAGTATTTGTATGTATTCCCTGAGGCGTCCAAGTGGAGCATCGAAATTAATGCCGTAGTTATCCTCTATTTGTTTCTTGTGACTCGGACCAATTCCTAATCTGAATCTTCCTGGGGCGAGGCTTTCAAGTGACTGAACTTGTTGGGCAATTACAATAGGATGCCTAGGGTACGTGGGGATTATAGAAGTACCCATTAAGATTTTCTCTGTACGCACAGCAGCGGCTGCGAAAAAAGTTAAAGCATCGCCTCCAACTCCGCCAGTTGTAGACCATACTGCAGATATTCCTATATCTTCCATATGCTCTACTGTAGCTAGGGCTTCAGAGGTATTTTTTGCCGATAAGGCAACGCCTATAATATTTTCAGCCATGGAACTCCTGTCTATTTCGGTTATTCTTATACAGCCCTTCCGTTTTATTTAAAATAAGATAGGGCCTACGACAAAATTGTATATCACGGGTTATAATTAATAATAGCCTTTATATCCAGACATCCAGTGTTAAAGGATGAAGAAATTTGAAACTCTTTGATTGCCATACACATTTATTCGAATATCCTAGGAACGAAATAAGTGAGATACTTGATAGAGCAAGCGATGTTGGTATTGCTGGTGTTATATTAGCAGGCACTACTTTAGAGTCAAGCAAAGCTTGCGTGGCATTGGCTCAAGAGGACTCTCGTGTATTTGCAGGAATCGGCATTCACCCGATGGATATAGAAGGTGAACTTGATGAATATACAATCAATGAACTTCGTGAACTAGCTAAGGATCCTAGAGTGGTTGTCGTGAGTGAGGTGGGATTGGACGGGATGGAAGGAGCTCCAGAGCATAGTTTACAAGAGAGAGTGCTGCGGGCACACATACAGATCGGCCATGAGATGGCATTACCTGTCATATATCACGCTAGGTTTTCCTACCCTAGGATACTGGAAGTCCTGGAGCAGGAAAACGCAGGTGAACTTGGAGGTGCAGCACATTATTTTCAAGGTAGTGTAGAAACTGCATATCGTTGTATAGATATGGGGTTCTTTATATCTCTTGCAAGACCATTATTGCGAATGCCAGAGCTTCAGGAGGTTACCAGGAAAATTCCACTTGATAAAATAGTTCTTGAAACAGATTCTTACCCCCAGCCGTTTAAGAAAAAAAGAGAAAGCTGGACAGAGCCAAGACACATTGTAGAAGTTGCTCAAGCTGTTGCAGATATAAAGGGAGTAGGCATTGATGAAGTTATAGAACAGGCTGGTAGGAACCTTATATTTATGCTAGGTAATAGAGCAACCGATATAAATGCTCTTATAGATAGCGATTAAGACAGGATATACACTGACAGTGTAGGAAGGTAGTAATTTATGGCTGAAGAAGTTGAACATAGGGTAAATTGGGTTTATCAGTCGGCTGGTGACACCAAAGAATTAGCAAAAAAATATGATGAGTGGGCTAAGGATTATGACGAGGATATAACAGAACATTTTGGTTATCAACTACCAGGTCGAGTAGCCGAATTGGTAACTAAATACGTTACAAACAAACAGAACCGCATTCTTGACGCCGGAGCAGGAACAGGTCTTGTTGGTAAATTACTTTCTGATTTTGGATACAATAATATGATTGGCATTGATTTATCCAGAGGTATGCTTGCTCAGGCTGAAAAGAAAGGTGTATATAAGGCACTACATCAACGGGTTCTAGGCGAGGATTTGGGTTTTGACACACATTTTTTTGATGCAGTTGTATGTGTAGGTACCCTCACTATTGGACATGCTCCAGCATCTTCTTTAGAGGAACTCATAAGAGTTACTAAATCGAATGGATATATCATTTTCAGTATGAGACGGGATGTTTACGAAGAGCATGGATTCAAGGAAAAGCAGGATGAATTGGTGAGAGGTGGTTTCTGGAGAATAGCGGAAGTAACCGAAGACTTCTTAAGCTTACCAAAAGGGGAGCCTGATTCGTATGGTAGGATATACGTTTATAGGGTTCTCAGGACAAAGGGCATTACTAATATCGGTGACGACGATGGGGATGTTTTCCATAGATGGTCGTTGGAATTATAATATCCATATATGAATCGTAAGGTGTTTTCTGCACATGGTTTGGCGTTTCGTATAGATTGACTATTGTGCCTGTTTGGCCATTATTGAATTGAATTGTTGATGCCTTGTATATGCACGAAATAAGTGGTTTAACTAACAATATTATTGGTTTTGAATGCATCTCTTGGTAATGGTCGCTTACCCCTGGCTGCGGAAATTACTATTGCAGTTAATACAAACAATAGTGCAACGACAAACCCATCAAAGTATCCACCTATCACAGCCTGTTCTGATAGCAGGATTGGGTCATTTACCAACGGTACTAGCCTGTCATAATGGAAAGTTTCTCGTATAGTATAGATTGTTCCTACAATAGTTATTCCAAGTGATAAACCGACTTGGCGAACGACGGGTATAATCGCAGATACCATTCCTAACCGCTCTCTTCCTACTGACCCCATAATTACATTATTGTTGGGAGGCAGGAAAGTAGCACTTCCACATCCTGCAAGAAATAGTCCTATGACTATGTTGGGAGTAGATGAGTCACTATCGAGGTTCAGTAACACTACGTATCCTATGGCCATCACTATAAGCCCCAATGTTGAAATTGTCCTAGACTGGAACCTGTCTGAAAGGAAACCACTTAATGGAGAGCATATCAGGCGTGTGATTTGCAATGTCATTAGTATGGGTCCTGCTTCTATAGGTCTCAATCCTAGTCCTTGTAACAAGTAAAATGGCATTAGAAATAGGAATGCAGCCTGAGCAATAAAATGTAGCATAGAGCTTGTAACTGCCATTGCAAATATTCGTTGTTTCAATAGCCTGAAATCAAATATTGGCAGATCTATTCTCTGTTCTACAAAAAAGAATAAACTCAAATTTGTTACTGTAGATATGAAAAGGACTATTATTAGTGGAGATATACCGTCAATTGGGGCTCGGTTTATCAGAAGCAGAAGGGAAGATAACCCAAGCATAAGTAGAATTGCTCCTTTGTAATCAAACGGCCTTCTTTCTTCTTGAGGTGTATCAGGCCTGAGGACTATCAATGCCATTAGTAATCCAACTATTCCTACAGGTAGTCTGGTCCAGAACAAGGCTCTCCAGTCTAGGAATTCTAGTATGAATCCACCTATAACCGGACCACTTGCTAAGCCTATCCCAACCATTGCTCCATTTATCCCTAGTGCCCTGCCACGTTCATGGTCTGGAAACGCGGAAACTATAAGTGCATTACTTATTGCCAGCATCATGCCTTGGCCAATGCCTTGGAATATTCTAAATCCTATTAATTGACCGATAGTTTGACTGGCAGTTACCAAACCCAGCCCAATTGTGAATATAAGGAAACCACCAACAAACAGTCTTTTCCTGCCTATTAAATCACCAACGCTGCCTAATGGTAGGGCTATGGCTGCACTAACTATTAGGTACGAGACTGTTACCCAAAGTACAGTGGATGCCTTAATATTAAACACATCTGCCAGTATTGGATAAGCTATATTAACAATACTTCCGTCTAAAGTACTGGTCAAAATTCCAGCACCCACTGTAGCTACAATAAGCCATTTGTAGAGTTGATCAGATACTTTTATCAATTTATTGTGTTGATTTACAGCAGATCAAGTAGCCTGCTATGATTTCCTATTATTTATAAACGGTGCCCACCAATTAAAGTTGCCCATGATTCTCATTAACGCTGGTACAAGAAGGGCGCGTACCAGTGTAGCATCTATTAATATTGCAAGACCGAGACCTATACCGAACATTTTGACTATTACTATGTCTGCCAAAGCAAAAGAACCACACACCAATACCATGATTAATGCGGCACTTGTTATAATTCGTCCTGTTTTTTCTAACCCATACGATACACTAGCTGTATTGTCACCGGTCTTGTCGTATATCTCTTTAACCCTACTCAGAAGGAATACCTCGTAGTCCATACTTATCCCGAAAGTAATGCAGAATAGCACTATTGGCAACACTGCATCTACATATCCAGTTGAGTCGAAGCCTAGTATATTCTGTAGATATCCGTCCTGAAATATTAGAACTACAGCCCCATAAGTCGCAAAAATACTCATTCCATTCATTATCACCGCTTTTAGTGGCAGGACAACTGACCTAAACAGGAGGAATAATGCAATGTAGATGGTAATAAGGACATATATTACTACTGATGGGAATGATCCATATATTACCTCTATGCTATCCATTATGTCTGCAGTACCCCCAGTTACGTACATTGTCATATCACTTCCTGCAGGCATTGGGTGAGATCGAATTGTTCTTACAAGTTCCTTGGTTTCTTCAGACATAATACCGTAGCTAGGAACCACCTTTATGTAAGTAGCGTTTTTCTTGGCGTAAGTATTAATAAGCTGCTTCGATATTGGATCAATGCCGTTAAGATTTGCAGCAAATTTGTCTTGATATTCTTTCAATGAAAAGTCTGGATAAAGAGATAAAACACTTTCTGCTCTACTAACAGCAGGATTAGATGACAAGGCTTGAGTAAGCGTGTAAAGAGCTTCTATGTTAGAGGGGCTAAACACACTAGTCGGAGAGGAATATACCACCATGGTTGGTCCTGATTCTCCTTGCCCTATCTCTTCACTCAATACGTCAAACCCTGCTCTAGATTCCACTTCTTTAGGTAGAACACTCGCCCACGGAGCCCCAAGATTCACTCTCAAGAATGGCAGACCTAATACAATTAGAAAAATCATCAGAGGTACAATAACTCTTATGGGATGGTTCATAACCCATGAGGCCAGTCTATGCCAGAAGTAGAAATTTTTGATTCCGCGTATAGTTGGGAAAATCCTTAATGAATTCACTCTCGTTCCCAATACTGCAATAGATGCAGGTAGCAATGTCAATGCAACTGTCAATGACAGAATCATTACTGTAACACCACCGATACCCAAGGATCTCAACATCATAAAATCAAAAAGAAGCAGCCCAGACAATCCCAATATGGATGTGATGGCTGAGAATATTACAGATTTACCAGCAGTGGACATTGTTATAGCAAGAGCTTCTCTTACTTCCAGATTGACTAATTCTTCTCTGAATCTGCTTACAACAAGCAATGCATAGTCAACTGCAACCCCAAGTCCAAGTAGTGTTGCTATGTTCAGGACAAATAGTGACATGTCTGTGAATTGAGCGAGTGCATAGATCAAAGCAGCAGTTACAAGTATGCTGCAGCCACCCATTAACAGAGGTAATCCTGCTGCAATTAAACTGCCAAAAACTATGACTAATACAACTAAGACTAGAGGGAAAGCCACGGTTTCGGCTCTTCGGAGATCATGTTCACTTACAATATTGATGTCATAGAATATGGGTATTCCACCAGTAACCCATATGCTCAGAATGTTTGATTCAAGATTTTCTCTTAGATGTGGTATACCTTCCATTGCTTCGTCTAATGTTTGTTCAAGTTGTACGACAGCATAAACAGTCTTTCCATCGTCAGAAACCATAAATGGGTCGCCTGACTTGTATGGAGTTAAGAAACTTGCAACCTCAGGTCGGGCTTCCGAAAGAGTTGTTAATGCTCTATTAACTTCGTCACGATACTCTTGGTCAGTGTAATTTAAGGATTCACTTTGGAAGACTACTGTTACAGAAGCCTGTGTAAGTCCCATATCCTGCTCTAGGATATCTATTCCTTTTTGCGATTCAGTGTCAGTACGCCCAAACCCACTACTCAATTCATCTGTAACTAACCTACCAAAAGGCATTGCAAGTAGTAATATTAGAACCCAAGTTCCTATTACTACCCACCGCCACTTATACATTAAGGTTCCCCAAGCGTAAAGCATGAATTTCCTTCCGTCCTAATTGGGATTAATTCCAAGAGGGAGATACACATTTCAAACAGGCTAATTATACGTGATATATATAAAATCGCTAGTGTTTATAGCCCTTGTTCCGGTAGGGGTTTTGGGCAATAGAGGTATAAGCAACATTGCTTTATTTATTACTTGAACCTATGATCTGACGAGTGGTATAAATAAAGTATGCTAGCTACTAACCTAGGGAGTTATGCCGGATGCAAAAATACCTAGTTGATCTTGGACCCGGTTTGAGTCTATGCTGCTTTATCGCTTTAGCAATTACTTTAGTGACTAACAGTGTTGATATAACCTTTCTGGATCCACTGGTCATAGCATTAGTTGTAGGTGCTCTTTATAAAAACATCTTTTCATCATCCATATGGCATGTGCGGGGATCTAAGATCGCAGAAAAATATATCCTCGAACTCTCTATAGTGATGCTAGGTGCAAGTATATTCCTTCCAGATGTGGCAAGTGCCGGAGCACCATTGTTCATACTTATAGCGGTTGGTGTTGTTGGAAGCATGCTTATAGCCTTGTTTGTTGGCTACTGGATTCTTAATCTGGACGGGAAACTTGTAACGCTGATTGGGGTTAGCAACTCTATATGCGGTAATGCGGCTGCAGCCACTATAGCTCCAATAATAGGTGCAAGTTCCACTCAACTTGCTACGGTTATGGGTATAAGTAGTATCCTGGGAGCAGCACAGATAATTCTGCTGCCGCTACTTGTTTCGAGTTTTGGGTTAACTGATTATCATTATGGAATAGTCTCAGGTATGGCTGTATATGCAGTGTCACAGGTTTATGCCGCTTCTGCTACAGTCAGTGCTACATCTGCCTCGGTAGCTACATTCGTCAAATTGTGTAGAGTTATGCTTCTTGCTCCAACGGCATTTGCGGTGCAAACAATAGTATCTCTGCGAATGTCCACTGCTAGCAGCGGAACAGGGAAGGGGAGTGCTTCACCTGTTAGCACTAGCACATCCATAAACAGATATTTACCCTGGTTTGTTATTGGATTCCTGCTACTGGCAATATTAAGATCTACAGAGATTATTAACGAAGGTTTAGGAGATCAGATAAGGCAGGTATCTAGGTATTCATTTCTTATTGCTATGACTGCTGTTGGAATGAGTGTAGACATAAGAGAGATATTTAATGTAGGGCTTAAGGTAGCAGTTGTTATTTGTTCAGTAATAGCCTATATGCTATTAGTAAGCCTTATTGGTGGGCAATTAATCCTCTGATATTAATATCAGTATATTGTAAAAAGGTGCACATATGTTAAAGATAATAAAATGGCTTAGAAACATTCTATTTTTCATATTGGGCATAGATCAGCTCAAAGAATCTAAGGCAGATCTCGATAGTGAACGCCTTAAAGAGCAATTTAAACTTATATCACATGATGTTATCAGCGAGATGCAGAAAACTTTCCTGACTACAGCCGAGCTTCAATTCAAGGCTCAACAACAGCTAAATGATAACGACCTCACAAACAAGAAAAACCTGATAGACCAGCGACTTGAGGCTATGACTAAGGATATGGCTAAGGTCACAGAGTATATAAACAAAGTAGAGGTGGATAGGCAGAGGCAGTACACAGAATTGGATGTTGGAATAAAACAGGTAGCTGAGAATACGAGCAACCTTGAAAAAGTACTTAACAATCCTCAATCCAGAGGTCAGTGGGGAGAGCACGCTGCTGAGGATATTCTCCGTAGCCAGGGTCTTATAGAAGGCATAAGTTACCTTAAGCATTTCGTACTTGATAATGGAGCAGGTATTCCTGACTATACTTTTTTGCTTCCACAAGGTAAGAAACTGCACATGGATGTAAAATTTCCGTTTACTAATTATAACGTGTATATCAAATCCGAATCTGAAACAGATAAAGAAACATATAAATCTAACTTCCTGGCTGATGTGCGTAATCGTATAAAGGAAGTTACTAAATATGTAGATAGTGGGGACGAAGCAGTAGACTACGCTTTATTCTTCATTCCTAATGAAGGGATTTTTCACTTCATTGCAAGTGAAGACCAAGAGATATTTCAAACAGCACAGAGGGCAAAGGTAATATGCTGCTCACCTATGACACTTATAGTAGTGATATCAGTAATAAGACAAGCCGTAGAGAATTTTGCACTTGAACAACAGTCGAATGAGATGCTCGTTATTCTCAATCAGTTTAAGAATCAATGGGAGATGTTTTCCAAAGCCTTTGAAGGATTGGGGAAGAATATAAACCAAACTCAGAGGGCGTTTGAAAGCCTTCAAGGTACCAGGAGCAATCAACTTAACAGGCCACTTCAGAAATTGGATCAACTTCGTCAAAACAGGGGCTTATCATCAGCAGACTTTGAGCCAGAGTACTACGAGATTGATAATACTGATGACGAATTAGAAAAGCATTCAACAAATGGATCAAATAATTAACATGGTTACAGCGAAGTCCATTTAGGCATGAATATAACCTATCCTATACACAAAATATAGAGAATAGTTTCTATTGCCGTTCTAGATACTATTAGTATTTTGTGTGGATCTTATCACTGGATGTTACTCAGAATGTTAAGATCTCATGTAACAATGATAAAATACATACGTTCATGATAATAGCGAGACTGCTTGGCCTTGTGGGTGGAGCTATCGCCTTGGGATTTGTGCTCATGGAGAAATTTGGTCAGTAATAAATATTTTTAGGAGACCATTAAAGTGAATTGGATTGATTTTGTAATTATAGGTATATCAATAACAAGTATTCTTATAGGCTGGAGAGTTGGATTATTAGGCACTATTTTCACAACCGCTGGGCTTTTCCTTGGAATTCTTTTTGCAGGCAGATTCTCAGATGATATAGCAGCGTTAATTACAGATTCTGTATCCAATGATACTTTGGCGACAGTTATATCCTATGCAGTGATAATAATCGGAGCCTTCATTGTATCTCAGATAGTTAAAAGTACAACGAAGCGAATGCTGAATATGTTACTGCTCGGATGGGTAGATTCGGCAGGGGGTATTTCCTTAGGGTTCCTAGCAAGCATGATCATATGTGGTGCATTGCTTATCACACTTACTAGATTATCTACTGATGTTGTATCTAGTACACCCGGTGACTCTTTAGGGACTATGTTAATTAATTCTCAGAGGTCAGAGGTTCAAAGTTCAATACATAACTCTCTTGTAGAGTCTTCACTTGTCCCTACTTATGTAGATATAGCACTCATGTTGCCTGAAAACGCGTTAGACATTGTCCCAGAGGAATTTAGGTTGGTAATGGCATCCCTTGATGAAGATATAAAAGCATTCAAATTAGCTGAAGGTTCTAAACAGAATTAAATAATTTTATTAATAGGAGCATGGAATGAAACTCATAAATTATTTAATTCTGAGCTTGCTAATTACATCTGTTGGAATAGCTTGTGGAGGAGGCGATGCTGCGCCGGCTCCGGTAGCTACTACAGCGCCTGCACCAAAGGCAACAGCAGTTCCGAAGCCTAAAGCGACTACTGTACCTCCTACAGCAACACCCACACCAGAACCCACACCGAACGCATCACTTAATAGTGGACTTATTTCGTATTTCAGGGGCGATCCCGGTGAGATTTGGACAGTTAATACGGATGGGACATCCAACTCGGTGAACGTAGCGAACCTAGGCATAAGCTGCTGTAGTCTCGATTGGAGTACTGACCATCAAAAATATGTATTCAATAAATACGACACAGCTAACAACTGGCCAGGGACATTTACACCGTGGACTTTGACGGAACCGGTCTGAAGTGATTAACCGAAAATGGCATATTCGACAGTCAGGATCCGATATGGTTACCGGGCGGAGATAGAATCGGATTTACGTCAAGGGTTGGCGAAGATGAGTATGACAGCATCTTCACCATAAACAACGATGGAACGGAGCAGGTTAGAATCACTATCGATGGTGGCGGCTTACATTTCTTTAGTCCGAACTGGTCCGCTGATGGAACCAATATAACGGCACTCCTTTTTGAACCGGTACTCGGAGGCGAGTGGGAGGTTGTGGTAATGGACGCTGATGGCTCCTCGAAGATGGAAGCAAGAATCCGAGAGAGAAATACGCAGTTTACTAATGGTGATGGATTACCATCCACGGTGGTGGACTTCCATCACCCTTGGTCTCCGGATGGGAATAAGATTCTGTTTTCGAGACGTATGACAGTCGGATACTGGGATATTTATGTGGTAAACGCAGATGGGACTGGCTTAACGAATATTACTAACACGAGTGATGAGACAGAACTGTATGGTGGATGGTCTCCAGATGGATCCCAGGTTGTCTACGTTAACGAGGTATGGGACCCTAAACATGATGCTACTGGTTACCCGGATCTACATCGTGGATAGCGATGGCTTAAATAAGACTACGCTGATTGATACCTCGAGCACGCTCATGGCGAGCCCGATATGGCGGCTCGACTTGGGTCACTAGGGTTTTCAGTAGAATATATAATGTTCAAGAAATCGCTAAAGATAGTGCGAATGATAATATTCATAACAATACTTGTGCTAGTGATAGCAATTGCAACCCCACAAGGGAGATCTGCGCTTAAGACGATAGGATTCGTTTTCCAGGTAATCCCGTCTATTCCTGTTAAACCGTTGGCATTATTTTCAAGTGAACCAATCAGAGAAGAAGTCAATTTTCCACGAACCTTTACAGATGGAATAGCTGATATATACAGACCCAAGAATGATAAGAAGAATGCGGCTGTATTACTCTTTCTGGGTGTTAATCCGGCAGGCAGGGATGATTCCAGGGTAGTTGATCTCGCAGAAAGTTTAGCTCGCACTGGCATGGTAGTCATGATTCCCTGGTCAGACACAATGACCCAAAATCGGATTGAGCCTGACGAAGTAGGTAATCTCGTGAATGCATACAAATACCTTATGAAACAGGAGTATGTAGATGCTGATCGTGTTGGGATAGGTGGGTTTTGTGTCGGAGCTTCACTTGCAGCTGTTGCGGCTCAGGATACGTCTATTAGGGATAATATAGCTTTCATAAATTTGTTCGGTGGCTATTTCGACGCCACAGATCTTATGGCCTCTATATCTAGTGGTACCAGGTTTGGTGATTATGGTGAACAGCCTTGGGAGCCGAGTGAGCTTGCTACATCGGTTTTGAGGGGACATTTAATACAAACCTTGACGCTGGAAAGTGACAGGCTTTTGATAGAAAATATATTTATAAATCAAGAAGAAAAAACTGCTAACGGAATAGAGACTTTATCAGAACAAGGTAAGAGGGTATATAAACTGCTTAGTGGCACGTCTTTATATGAAGCCAGAGAATTAATAAGTGAGTTACCAGTAGACTTTAAGGACGAGATGGAAATCGTATCTCCTATAGGAAATGTCAAAGATATTAAAGGCAAAATTCTAATAATGCATGATGCTTCTGACAATAACGTTCCTCCAGAGGAATCCAGACGGTTGTTTGAGTCTGTAAGCGATAGGGAGGATGTGGTTTACACTGAATTTGCTTTCTTTAATCACATGGACCCTGCCAGGGATGTTGGTCCTCTGACGTGGGTTGTAGATGTGTATAAGCTTTTCATGCACCTTTACAACATAATACGTATAACTTAGTACGGAAAAGCAAGGTGATAAATGCAATTGAAATTTAACATTGTGAGAATTGTCTCCAAGATACACGGATATATATACCGTGCGTCTGGTGGACGGATGGGTAAGAACTTAGGCAGGCAAGAGATCTTGTTGCTTACCACTACTGGTAGGAAATCTGGTAAGAAAAGAAGTGTTCCTCTGGCTGCTATAAATTATGAAGGCAGATATTTGGTTGTAGCATCTTTTGGAGGTAGTCCAGTTCACCCTGCTTGGTTCTTGAATATAAGAGATAACTCAGTGGTACAAATCCGACTGGGTGCTGTAATACTACAGGCTAACGCCTCAATAATTGAAAAAACGAATTCAATATACGAGGAATTGTGGGATAAGGCTGTGGATACCTATCAGGGTTTTGACAGTTACAAGAAGGCGACTACAAGGAACATACCAATAGTTGTTCTTGAGCCAGTTTATTAGCGATTCATAAGAAGTGTAGCCGTGTTCTCAAAGTATTCAGTCAAGAGTTTGGTTTCATATTCAGGGGCATCCATGGATTTCACTGCGGCTGTCATATGACTTACCCAAGCATCTCTTTCAGCTTGCCCGATAGCAAATAGCCTGTGCCTTTGCCTTAATCTAGGATGTCCTCTTTCAACAGAGTATTGGGCAGGGCCTCCAAAATATTGGACCAGAAATCCTGACAAATGAGCTTTTCCGGGATCTAAGTCTTTGGGATACATTGGTCTCAATAACGGCTCGTTCGTAACATATTCGTAGAATCTATTAACAAGTTCTATAAAAAAAGCTTCTCCACCCACTTTGCTGTAGACGAGCAGTATGTCTTCATTTATACCTGGATTACCCTGTAGCATAGATTATTCCCCTGACATCTTATGGTTGTTATTTTTAGTAGTTTACAATATGTTGGGTAATGGTTCCAATGAAGTATTAGAATGGTGTGCATTATTCTAGTTCGTTGATCTAGTTGTGGGGATATAAATTGAGCCACATTGAAGATAATCATATTCAGGCAGGTTTGTGGCTACGACTATGGGCCACGCTGATAGATGTCCTGATAATATTTATGATTATGTCTGCAAGCTTTACACTTGTAGATAAAATTGCAGATATTGCTGAAGGCCAGAGAATTGTTTCATTCTTAGCATTAGTAGTGGGTATATTCATATTATTGATTCCAGGCATATACCTTTGGGTTTTTACCTGGGCAACTGGGCGGACGCTTGGCAAAAGGATATTCAATCTGAGCGTTGTTGATGAAGAAGGAATGGCACTCAGATTGGGGCGAAGTTTCCTAAGGGAAGCAATATTAAAATACACTCTAAATATAGTTGGCATATTTATTCCAATTTGGTATATCGGTTTCATATGGATAGGTTTTGACAGGCATAGCAGGGGTTGGCACGACAGAATATCAGGCACATATGTTATAAGAGGTAATCCAACACTACCAACAATAAGTAACAGGAAGTCACTGGACAGACGAGAATCTATATCAAGATTTGTGATGTCTATATCAATACTTCTTGTAGGCCTGTTTCTCTCAGTGCTAGCTATAAATTACATGTCTGGTCTTATCGGATCCATTTTAAGTGATAGTGACAATATTAAATCTGTGAATGAACCTTTGGTTCCAAGTTTTTATGAGTTGGGAGATGATAATAGCCAGCAATCAAAAGACGAGTGGCAAAGAGTTCTTGAAGTTAATAATTATGTTGCAGATATAATTCCTGTGGGGGTAGAGGATACATCAAAGGAATTAATCATCTTTATTCCAGGGCATGGTTTAAATTTTCAGGACGTATCTGCCATATCGAAGCTTGAGGACAAATATCAGGTTCTGATCCTTGTATACGACAAGAGGAAAACAATCAATATAATTGGCTATGAAATAGCAGATGCTATAGAGCGTTATTCAAGGTATAGGAGTGACAGACCTGTAGTAGCCGGGACATATATTGAAAAAAATATTAGTATCATTGGGCATAGTTTGGGGGGCACTGTAGGGACGCTCGCAATTAAGCACCTATCAGACAGAGGAATTATTGGAGATAATGTAGATAGCCTCTTTACCCATGTCAAGTTTATCAATATAGATGCACCATGGAGAGGCATAGATGTGCCTAAAATACTTACCTTGCCAGGTATAAAGCATTTGGTAGGGGAGATATTCCCATTGGTACCTGTGGAAAAGCCGCCATCGCTTAGTGGGCTATCTATAGTCAATGGTACTACTTCTATGAACGTACTTTTGAACGTAGATTTACCAGATAATGTTAACCTGCAGATAGTGAGCGTTATACCAGAACCTGGGGTTCTTCAGAATAGGAATCCGTATCCAGTTGATGGTTGGTATTCTATGGAATTAAATGAAGACGAAATCATATCAATATGGGATACATTTTCTTCTGATGATGTAGACTTAACTTCATTAGGCAGATGGATGTTCCCATCATTTACATATAAACAGAACCTGCATCAGCTATTTCGCACCTTAGAAAGAGATAGTGATTATGACAAATACTCACATTTATTGATAAAACATGCGAAAGAATCAAACGATATAAGTGAATTTAAAATGAGATATGATTTTGTTATATCAAATATAATAGATACGTTTCAGGGAGAGCATACTAATTTCATGTGGGAAGATGAAACTTTTATTGATTGGCTAAGGGTTTCTCTTTTAGATATTGAAGGATAGAAGGAAACTGTAATTGTATTAGGTGATTAGATTGTTAAATGCAATAAAATTGGGTTTGATTGGGTGCATGTCTTTTAGCGGTAGATCTACAAGAACTGAGTTTTGGTGGTGGATATTCTTTTGTGTTTTGGTATTTGTATTTTCTGTGATAATAGTAGGATATCTAAATGCATATGGCATTGCACTTATTGGACTATCTTTGACAGTGTTGTCAGTGCCGACTAGTGCTGTTTTTACTAGGCGCCTTCATGATATTGGTAAACCCGGATGGTGGCAGATACCAATGTGCATGATGGGGGGTATTGGTATGTTTTTTGTGCTCTTAGGAGGGCTGGGTTTCGTGTTTGGTATCTTACTATTTTATATGGCTATATTCTTATTGCTATTTAGCTTTACTGGAGTGTCTCTGGTCTCGTTATGCCTTATGTGGTGTTTGTTTTGGTTGGGAAGGCCTGGTGATGATGGACAAAACTTGTATGGAATAGGTCCCAAAATATAACAGCTTAAAGATTCAAAATGGTCATAATAAAAGAGGACTCTAGTTTTAGACTAGAGTCCTCTTTATTATACTGCAATATCAGTTTTGGTTAAGGTTTTACCAGCTTGGGCCACTGCCTCCGCCTGTGCGCTCTTGACGCGGCCTAGCCTCATTTACTGTTAGGGATCTTCCAATTAAATCCTTACCATTTAGGTTATCTATTGCTGCTTGAGCTTCCCCTGCAGTTGGCATTTCCACGAATGCAAAACCTTTCGGTCTCCCAGTTTCCCTGTCCTGTATCATTGATACTTCCTCCACCTCACCGTACTGCTCGAATGCTTCTCTTAGTTGGCTCTCACTAGTCTCGTACAATAAGTTTCCGACATAAATCCTCAAAATCTCTACCTTCCTTACTCTATCTATTTATGCATAGCAGATTGCTAACATAACTTTCTTATTTTCTACCATATTGCGTTTTTGTGCAATAGTTTCATTGTTATACAATTGCTTGATTATATAAACGGGCTTCTTGATAACAATGGGAGTTTGGCTGTTGCCAAAGAACCAAGCATACTTTTCTTTGGCCTGTGATCTATGGTTGTTCGCATGTAACTTTTACTACTATCTTGGTTCATACTGTTGATAGCATTTGCAGTTATGTTTATAAAACCACGATTTACTTCTTCGTTCGACATCGATTAAGTCCTTTCTAGAAATATTTGGCAGGAGACTAACCGATACATGGGATATACGAAGGAGTCTGGATTACATGTTGAGACAAAACTGAGGTTCCACGAAGAGTCCACATGGGAAACAGAATACGCTATGTTTAATCATTATAGGGGTTCAAACAACTACCACTTGCGTCAGTATATCATAAATATGCAAATATAGCTTTAATTAGCATATAATTAAGATTGTAATTATGACTTGATCATGTATGTTATTGAGGTGACTAATGAGAATACCATTGTTTGGCAGAGGTAAAATGGATACATCTGTAGACCCTGTATGTAAAATGGATGTTGATGTTAAGAATCCTAGAGGTGGGTCGTATGAGCACAAAGGGGAGAAATACTATTTCTGTGCCCCTGGGTGTAGGATTGCTTTCTCCAAAGATGCCGATGCCTACCTGTCTGGAGAAAAGCAGATAGAAATGTAATTTATTTCCTTTTGCACTGTTCAGTTGGAATATATTTTAGATAAGGTTACATTATGAAATTGTTAATTCTATGTTGACAAGAAAACATCCACTTGGTTGGACTATTTTCTTGTTATTCACAATTATTAATATTTTGGCATGTGCCAGTGAAACACCGAGCACCATTTCAGGAGGAGTTCAAGTACAAGAAGGTTCAGGGTTGAAGGGTGATATTGATAAGGTTTTGGATTCTACAGATCCTACTTATAGTGAGGCAATAGAAAATACTGATTTAGACAACAAACCACTAAGAAAAGACAATGACGTATCGCTATCTATACGCCTATCGTCTGATTCTGTAGTCCGATATCGTGTCCAAGAACAACTGGCAAAATTCAGTTTGCCGAACGATGCAGTTGGTGAAACAAAAGAAATAGACGGTGAGCTGATATTCGATGAGAGTGGATCTGTGCTTCCTGGTTCCGGGTTTAGCCTGAATGTTTTGTCTATAACCAGTGACGAATCCAAGCGGGATAGGTATGTTAGCAGAAACACTTTAAAATCTGATATGTTTCCGACTATAGAATTTAATATTAAGGATGTCCGGGATTTGCCGTGGCCATTACCAATAGATCAAGAAGTAGAAATTCAACTTCTAGGAGATTTGACCGTCAAGGATGTTACCAAACCGGTAACTTGGAATGTTTCAATTAATTTCCTAGATGACATTGCAATCGGGAGTGCTAACGTAATAATAACTTTTGAACAATTTTCCATAGACAAACCAACCCTAGCTTTCATATTGAGTGTAGAAGATGAAATCAGACTAGAATTGGCATTCAAGGCTCAGATATTCAGACACATTAGTAAATAGGAACTTTAACTTTACTTTAAGCAGATCCAATATATGAAAATTGCAGTTATATGTGCAGGTATAGTAGGAGCACTAACTGCTTTAAGGCTTGTCAAACCTGGAGAAGAAGTTACCGTGATAGATAAATACCACAATCTATCTGAGCGAACCTCAGGGAATATTTATCCAAACTAGAACATGTAGGTTCTGTAAGAACAGCAATGGTTTATAGGCCGATGCTATTGATGGATTACCTATTATAGGTTTTGCAAAAGAGCCAAATAATATCTATATTGCCATTATGCAGGGGAGTAACACTGCACCATTGGTAAGCGAGTATGTGGTTATTGAGGCTACTACTCAGCCACCTGTGGGATTATTTATTTAGCTTGTCCTTAATCGCCCCGATAAACCTATATGCGTAATAAAACCAGTCCTGTCTCTTCAGAACCCATTCATATATAAGCCACAACAGCCCACTAAAGACTACGATGCCAAGCCATAATTCCATACCTATATCTTACCTTAACAACACTAATAAAGTCTTTACAACAATACTTTATTAGGCATATTTGAAGGTATGTTAGTAGTATGTTTCCTGGGTTTCATAGCTAAACTATACTGAGAATGTAGTTATATTTTTAGCTTCATAGGCACAAACTATACCGTAATAGTACATTATTTCAGGAAACATAATGGCTAGGAAAGTGATGCAGGAAAAGTACAGTTATTTAATCATAATGTTATGGGTATAAAACCGATATTTAGCCAATTGCTAAGGATTAGTAGCCCATTCGTTTAGATATTGCAACCAGAATAATGCAGTCACTCAATCTGTTGTATTTTTGGATCATAAGACATTCCGTACTGCAAAATAGTCTCCAAACAATTATAATTCTTACCATGGCAGAGGTCAGTGCCAACAGAATTTATATGGCCACATTTTTTACATGTCATATTCTCTTTTTCTGCTTGAGCCTGCACATCTGGTGCCAGTGATATCTCACACTGGATACAGGTTTGAGACTCATGAGAATTGTTCTTGCCGCAATTCTTACATATTAATAAGTATAATCCTGTCATTGTTCACCCTCACTAATTCAGATACTTACCAAACATAGTGACCACTACGATGAGGAATATAATTAGTGCCAGAAGTCTATACTTTTCCACGAAGGATATTTCTGGTTTACTTCCTATTTGTTCTTCGTCATCCATTGCTCACCCTTGTTCCTTAGGCTGTAGTTACAAACCATAGAAAAACTTTAAACAAATCAGACAACGATGGCTAGGGTTGGCTGATCGGTTGGCATATTTACTAGGTGGTAGGGGTGTGGTATGTTCTAATAAAGCCACGATTTATGCCTAAATAACTGGTACGCCCGGAGGGATTTGAACCCCCGACCCTCGGTTCCGAAGGGCGAACTCACTACATTTACACTGATTCTAACCGTTCTTCATTGAGCATGTCCACTCATAAAACCGCCAGTTATCCGTTGTGATTGTATATTGTCGCGTTTGCATGTTTGTGTTGGGTTGGTTGATTCGTTGGTTGATTTAATACCGACTTCCAGTCTTGGGGGTATGGGTAGTTACTATAGGTATGTCTTTAATAATCGCCGGTGGTGGGAGGGGGTATATGGCTTACAGATTTGTGGTTTATGGGTTGGATATGCGTGCCAGTTTAATTTCCACAAAAAGGGTTACTCCTTTTTTCTTCGACCCAACATATATAAGCGTATGTCTTTATAACAAAGAATACCCATAAGACTTATACAGATACCCGCACTAATACCAATACTACAAACAATATTCCCAGACTGTATATATAGAACCCAAAACAAGGCCCACGTGATTATCCCAATAATGATACCTGGAATATATTTCATAGAGACATATTACTACAAGTTAAAGCTAACGTGTCGCAAAGTGTGATTAAGGCGTACGAGATAGAAGCCCTACAAACCAGACACTTAAAAAGGAGACGCATGAGTAAGTACAACCTACGAGAATGGTTCAAAGTACAAGGATATGACATAGATAACCTTCCACAAACTATTACATGGTATCGTCCAAGCTTCGTAAAGACAGATGTATTCAAACTTTATAGTGGTGGAAAAGTCGCGACGTGGAATAACACTCCTGGCATAACGTCAGAGAACTTCCTGCATAATGCTGAGATATATAAGAACCTCGGATTAGTTGTGAACAGGGAGTTTCTACAGAGATGGGCTCACATTCAACTCCAACAGGGTGGTTGGAGAAGGATATATGACGCGGGATGGGATATTCCTGTCGTCATAGAGCCAAAGGAAACAGAGAACCCTACTCCTAGGCTAGTGCAGTCTATTATTGCCCTTATGCAGACGCAGAACGTATGGCTCGGGACTGCTAGTGCATTGCTTACTGAGTTGGGTAGCAAGAGTGGTATACCAAAATCCGCCAGTGCATTGTCCTCGGCCATCATACAGAGCAAGATAGAAGATCATCTGAAGGATGCAAACATAGTTGTAGGCAGAGAGCGTTCACATACCAAGAGACTTATACGCCTAGAGCGTCACTCATAGCATGAGATAGTATAAGACTATATAAAAAGGGGGTATGTTATTAGTCTAATGTTACCAATTGGTAACACTCCTTAGGCACAAATCGCACTGAGTTAATACTAAGGTTTTGAGAATTGCCGTGCGTAATTTTAGCAAGTTTGGGGCAAGGTTTCAGGAAACATATGGCGAGGAAAGCGGAGAGGGGGTTCTCTACACCAATCTACACCAGTATCTACACCAGTTGGGGTACAAATACTTGGTTTTGAAGTAGACCGACTTCCCCTTTTGGATGGTAGGTATACCCTATATAAGGTATCGGAAATTATCCAACCTTCTGTTTTGACTGAAGATGAATGGACAAGTGTAAACTACCATGTATAATTCAAAACGGCAGTTAGAAACCTCATAGGGTGAAGCATAAAACATCTAACATATTTATTCTTAGCAGCATTAATACTTCTACAGGTAGGTTGTGGAGTTAGTACAGAAGATGTCTATGCTACCGTCGAAGCGAGGATAGCTAGCATACCCACATCCACACCTCAAATAGTTATAAAAGAAGTTATAAAAGAAGTTATTAAGGAAGTTATTAAGGAAGTGCCCCATACCCCTGCTCCAATACCAACACCAAACATAACAGTTACACCTATTCCAACAGTTACGTCAGTGCCACCAACAGCTACACCCGTATCACCAACACCTGAGTCGACCCCCGTATCAGATTTAACAAATACCTCCTCTGAGAAAAATAATATACCCGATGAATACCGTAACTTCCGTGGTTGCAGCGGCACAGGTTCGGTTGAGTTCGACCAATCTCCAATGTATTACGAAGATTTCATTTCTATTAGACCTTATGGACAGCTTTCTGGCGCACATGTAACGCCAATTGATCACATGTACTTTAATCCTATGGATCGCTCACTTGGACGAGATTCCTACGAGGTTCGTGCCATTGCTGATGGAGTGATTTACTATATCAGCCCACGTGATGTCAGTGTTGATTCTGGAAAAGAAAAATTAAGAGAATGGCGGGTGGATATCGCACACACATGTTCATTCCATAGTTACTTCGACCTTTTAACAAGCCTTTCACAAGATCTAATAGATGAATGGGAATTATCAGAAGGAGAGAAAAATTTGGGTTGGAATGGTATTCCTGTCAAGTCAGGCCAACTCATAGGCAGAATTGGAGGACAAACCTTAGATTTTGGAGTTTATAATTACGAAGTAGTGTTGGAAGGATTCATTTTCCCAGAACACTATAGTAGAGAATCCTGGAAAATACATACCGTTGATCCATTCCCTCATTTTCCTGATGAAGTAAGAGAAGTATTGCTTCAAAAAAATCTACGTAAAGTGAAACCATTCGCTGGAAAAATTGATTACGATATAGATGGTAAGTTGTCTGGGAATTGGTTTGAAGTTGATACTAATTGGTTAGCAGGCAAAGATTCGCATAAATATTGGGATGGCCATTTATCGATAGTACCAAACCACATAGATCCGACTGCGTGGATGTTTGCAATAGGAAATTGGCCGGATGCAACTTCTAGCTCAGGTGCTGCTGATTTCAAAATTGTAAATGCCGAACCTAGTCCAGGAAATGTTGGAGTTGAGCAGGGCATAGTTAAATACGAATTGTCAATGTATAAGTATTGCCCAGAACCAGGTTCAGAAATTAAGGTGATATCACATATTTCTGGAGGGGGACTTAATTTAACAGGTTGTAAAAAATCAATTGGCCTAATAATCCCCGATATACAGCTACTTGCTACAGATGAACCCTCAGGAGATGCTGGGGTAATATTGGTGCAATTAATCGAACCGAGGTTGCTGAAGGTTGAGGTGTTCCCTGATAAGAAGCTTTCAGATGTTGATGGATTCACTGAAGACGCAAAACTTTATGAGCGATAATATTACAAAAACAGAATCCCAAGGTATCGGGGAAAATATCGCCTTGTGTCAGGAAACATATGGCTAGGAAAGAAATAGTCTCGTTTCCTATCGTACTACGTCAAATTTAAAACGTTCAGGGTTCTTAGCATAGTCACATTCAATTTCCCACATGAAGAAATTAATGTAGTACCAGAGATTGTCATCGTACTCTTTGGCATCGGATTTCGCTTCCCATAGAGCAATGCAATCTTTGTTAGCCACCCAGTCATCAATGTTAGATTCTAGGTTAGGATGCTTATCCCAGTCGACTAGGTCATCCAGTATAAGAGTGTCCCTTTCGCAGGCCGCAGAGACTAATAGTAATAACAAGAATATTCCAATGATAAAGTAGGATTTCTTCCCAAGTAGTCTATTTTTCATTGTTCATCCTTGTTCTTTACGCTGTCAGGACTATGCCAAATAGTTCTAAGCTTGACACGGTAGTATACACAGTATGACTGCAATGATATAGAAAATAATAAAGATCACTACGGGGATTCCTATAAGCAAGAAGCAAACAGTGCCAGTAGATCTAAACTTTCTTGTTGCTTTGCCACAATTGGGACAAAACATATTGTCTCCGTCAAGACTTAATTTACAAGGCTGACACATTCTAGCCATTACTCACTCCCGCATTTGGTTAGTTAATTATAGCATTAGGTCTTACTGGTAACTTACTTATCCTTACTGAGTAAAGTAGAGTAATTACTCAGTAAATACCACAAGAAAACCACAAGGTTTTGAGATTTCTCTACACCAATATCTACACCAACACCAATGACCACGATGTTACAATATGTTACAAGTAAACCCTTGTTTAGCTACGGAATGTTACATGGAGATACAATGTGAAACAGGTCTCCCCATAATTTGGGAACAGGAGGTCGAAGGTTCAAATCCTTTCACTCCGACCATTTCCTAGGCACAAAAAGAGACCTTTCACTAAATTGAGAGCTCTCTCTTTTAAGCAGAGTCTATAGGATTTCTTTTTTTTGAAAAACCAGCGTATACGATATCGCCAGAATTACTGTTGATAGTAGCAATATTATCACCGCATTCAAAACATGATATGAACCAGCCATTACAATCCCGTCTTCTCTCCACATATTGATGAGAGCCCATTGGGAATGTGACAAGAATAAAGTTAGAAATGTAATCCCGGCTAAAACAAATCCCTTTTTCCTCGCCTTAAGAAAAAATGCCAGAATTACAAAAGGTATTGGAAGCAAACCTAATATGTCAGCAATAGCCTTGTGCCAATCTGATGAACCGCCACTCATTACGTTGTAACCAGCGGAATAAAACTGAGTAATCATCAAAATCAAGAAGGTTAGTGCAAAAATAAAAAAGCCGTACCGGAAAAATTTATACACTGCTAATCTCCTCCACTCCCTCTATAACGCTCTCCATAGCCAATTTTGTAGAGGGCAACGAAGATGATAGCTACTATTACAGTACTTCCCCACATAATCGCTATAATCAGAGATATGTCTTTCACAAACATCTGAAGCATGGATATTCCTATTCCTACCATGGCTAATATCCCAAAAATTGGAAATGGATTCTTCTTCATTATTTATCCTTTGAGTAACTGACTATAGTCAGTGTACCAAAGTGCTTCTCCTTCGTCATTCGTCAATAACATACGGCATGAAGCACTCGGGTTTTCAGTTTTTTGTGCAAGCACCAATTAACAGTCATTTACACCAGTGGACACTTCATGTATAAATGACTTCAGCGGTAAACAGTGGTGTACACGTGGAGACAACCTAGCACACTTTTGGGAAGCAAGAGCTCTACCACTGAGCTACACCCGCATATCGTCTATTTTCGTGCCTGAAAACAACCTTGGCATTATATTAGAGTACTTAATTGTTGTCCTTGTGATATCTATAAACCCTTTAGAAATTGGTAAATCCTGACCATAGCCAGAGTGTCCAGTTTGCAGTATTCGAGAAGGTTTTTTTCTATGAGCTTTTGTTCTGCGGGTTCGAGTTGTTGGCCGATA
>Ga0209089_10000051_pt1 | contig 105437 bp, 148 predicted proteins | sample ArcticOcean_MG_C_FD_187431 | JGI IMG/M metagenome (GOLD analysis project Ga0209089, IMG submission 187431) | Marine microbial communities from western Arctic Ocean - ArcticOcean_MG_CB2_150 (SPAdes) (version 2) | ecosystem: Environmental > Aquatic > Marine > Oceanic | place: Arctic Ocean...
TAATAGAAGCCTTGTCAAATTTATTCGCGTATTTAATATATGTTTCAAACCATTTTATTTTACGAGAACAATTTGAAGTCATATGTATGCGCTGACGATTACAATTACCTTCATCATCCGCAAGGTGTTGTAATATATTCAAATAACCAGGATGAAAGGTAGGTTCTCCACCTGATAAAGACCAATTGAAAGAATTAAATCCTTGATTTCTCGCTTGTTCTTTTATACTATCAATTGTCTTAATACAAAGTTCAGTTGGTCTATGATCTTTTTTATCTGATCTAGCATATGGCCAACAATAGGTACATTTATAATTACAAAATCTACCTAACAACCAGGATATTGTAAACGTATCTCGATACAACATTGTTTTAGTACCGAGAGCTTCAATATCCTTCCATGGTATTTTTGTAAAATCTTCTTCATTGCGTCGCATGAACAAAATCAAATTGTTTAGGTGTATAATTCATTAAATTCATTTCATTATCCATATCCCATAAAGGGGCTGTCAATGTGTGAACGTTTTTAAATTTTCCTTTAAATCTTGCAAACACCTTTGTTATTAATTCTTCATACTTTGGCAAATACATAATTTTGATTTTACAAGGTAAATTTACTTCTTCACAAAATCGTTCTAATTTATTAATATATCTATCATTAATAAATTCTGGATGTATTGAAAAATTTATTAATGAAAGTTTATTTAATTCTTTTAAATAGGATACTTGCTTGGTGCCGTTAGTTAAAGTCCAAATTGTCGCTTCGGGTACTTTTTCTTTTAACCATTTTACAAAATCTATATAATGAGGAATAAGAGTTGGTTCTCCTCCTGAAATAGTTATTTTTTTAACATTTAAGGGATTAACTTTGGTCCAGGCTTCTTGCATTCTCTCCAAGGAAGTCCAGGAGCCTTTATAATCATGGCTACGAGGGTCACAATAAGTGCAGCTGAAATTACACCTACGATCAGTATAATAATCAACGGCAACACCAACATCACTCGTAACAGCGTAAATTTTATCATGGGGTTCCAACTTTCCTTTTAGTCTCATATTGTCTATCATTAATAAATGATCTTCGGTCCGGCCTTTTGGCATCGCTATATCAGTACCACAAAAACAATTTTCATTAGGACATACTATTGTTTTAGGTTCTGTATATTCATCTATTGAAACCGGATAAGGTGTCCTACATACCGCAGTGCCTACCTCCCACCATGCAGCATCAATAATATAATTCGTTTGTTTACAGTGCCATCCTTTAAAATTAGTTCTATTTTTAATAGTTTGATCATCACAAGATTTTAAACCATGGTCGGTTAAAACTTTAAGCATTTAGAGACCTCGTAATATATTTCTTCACATTTATTTGGAAGATAATCCCTTTTATTCATCCAGTTAATTAATTTAATGCAATAATTTTTATCGAATACATTTGTCTTTAAGAAATTTATTATTTCTTTCTGTAAAAAATTATTATTATTATTTATTATAATATCTTTTACGCTAGAAGGCAAATAAGATGCGTTTAACCATTCTGGTGCGTCTAAAAAATCATATGATATAGTATTATTGGTTATACCTTTTGATTCTAACCACTTAATCGTGTCAGTTAAATCTGTACTATTAAGGGTATGAAAAACGTAATGGGGTATTACGAAAAAATGTTTTAATTGCTTATCAAAATTTTTTTCAAATCGAGACCATTTGGTTCCATACCTAACGAATTCCGCTACATCACTTATTCCGTCAATACTAACATTATAATTCAAACTCTTGAATCTAGTAAGATATTCTCTCCATTTTTCATTTGGGAAAATAGAATTATTTGTAACAATCATTAAATTAATATTTTCAATTTTAAGAGTATTAAACAATTCTAAATACAGTGGATCCATAAATGGTTCACCACCAAGAATTTTCAAATCTTCTAACTCACTTAAATCTAAATCCGGAAGTAAATTTTTATATAATTTTCCACCAATTGCCGAACTAAATTTGGAATTGCAACCTATGCATTTAAAATTACATAGATTAGAGGCAGAAAATTCTAATTCCTTTATTTTTGGGTTTTGAATATATTTTTTATCATATTTGCTATTGAAATTTTTGCGATAACTAGGCTTGCCTATTTCGTCATCTCTATAACATTTTTCGCAACCCTCAATCCATTCATCTTTAAGCATTTTTGATCTAAGGTCTATATTTTCAGGACCATTAAATGCCTGAAATAGACTATCATATTTTGGATAAATTCTTTTATCAAAAATGCAACATGGATTTATTTCTCCGGACGGATTCAATTGCATATGAGTAAAGGGCGCCATGCAAAAATGTTTCATTTTACGCGAACCAATTCATTATGTTCATCTATTTGATAATTTTGAAAATGGTCATTGAAATTTTGATCCCATATCATATCGGATTTTTTTCTATAAATTAAAAATCTATTATAATCATGATATTTGGGTTTAAAACTTTTAATATATTTAACTATGCGATGTAGTTTTTCCAGAGTCTGTTCATGCTTTACCCAATACATGTGCCCAGTTTTTTCGGAAACTGTTTCTATATTTTTATCGAAATGTGATTTAATTAGCTTCTCCGTTTTTTCTATATCCTTCATTGTTTCTTTTTCAAACTCTAATAATATCAATGAGGGATCTAAATATTTTGGGGATTGCACTATGGATATATTCACAGATGCTTCTAAACTTATAAAAGATTCAAATACATCATAAATGTCCAGCATTTGATATATTGAAGTTGTACATGTAATATCCAACCAGGTATAATCATTATGTTCTCTAAATTTTTTAATATTTTTTTCTAATTGATCCCATGTTCCACCATTCCTAAAATAAGAATAAAAGGTCTTGCCGGCATCGACCGATATTGTAATAGTGGAAGTTTTAAATGATAATAACAATTCAGATAATTTTTCAACATCAAAATCGGAATTAAAATTAGAATGAAAACTAAGATGTATATTAGAAGCATTGGGATGCTCTCCTAATTTTTTTAATACTGGAATGAATTGTTTTTGATATAAAAGTTCTCCTCCTGCAAAATTAATATGTTCCAGATAAGGAAAATTTTCATTCAAATCTTCAACTATTTGCAAAGCTTGTTGGACAGTCAGAGACATTTCATAATCATCATTATCATCATGTCTATGCTCAGTTCCTAATAGCTGTTTTAAATCATATAGATGTGTTTCTTCATCTGGTATAAAATTTTGAAGCTTCTTTTTCCACCCGGAGGAAAACACCTTAGAACAATGTATACAAGCAAAATTACAAGCATTACTAAATCTAAGTTCTATATGTCTCAATCCTTCATTTCTCACATAATGAGTTTCTGGATCGTAACACTTTATTAAAAAATGCTCCTCTGGGCAATGTTCCTTATGAAATTCTTCATAAAATTGAACAGTATATATGTTAGCACCTTTGGGTGGTTTTCCCTGGTCCTTATAAAAACTACCATTCTTTTCTAAAGTAAAATCCTGTCTCATAGAAGTGACGCCAACTTCTTCCATTGATTGGCAGGTATCGCACCCTTTAGGCCATTCATCATTATGAAGCTTTCTTCTCAACTCTTTAAAATTTTCATGATTATAAATTTCCGAAGGTAAAAAAGTATCTTTTTGGAAAACTAATTGATCTGACTGCCTAGGACAACAAGAAACTGTCCCGTTTTTATAATTTATTCCACCCATTGCATAAAAACATTGCTTCATATCATATCTCCTTATCTATAAAAATATCTCTTTTTTTAACTTTACAAGTCTTCCAGCATTTTTCTACTGGTGAAGGCCACGTCCATGATTTTTGTATAAGATCAAACATTTCGCCATCTATAACTTCAGATATGGTATTATATTTTAAATTATTTGCTAAAATTCCTCCGGAGCCAGTCCAAATTTTTCCAAATTTAGTTTTTCCTTTTCTAGTAGCAGTTATTTCTAAAGCTTCGGAATTTAAATAGCAACAAGGTAGCAGCGCACCGGTATGATTTATAAATAATCTTTTTTGATTACCATATTTACATTGAATTTCTTTTTCCTCTTCTACTTCTTTTTTTACTTCTCCACTTCCTTCTCTATGTGACCAAATCGTTCTAAAATTTTTAAATCCTTCATCTTTAGACATCTGTTCTGCTTGTTCATGTAAATGTTGATTAAGTTCAAACACTATAAATTGCCAAGTTGCTTTTCCACCCGCTTTTATAAATGCTCTCCAATTTTCTTGAAGCTTTTTAAAATTAGAACCAACTCGATATTTTTCTAGGGATTCTTGATCTGTTCCATCTATTCCGAAAAATACTGATATTTTTGTTTCGCCTAATTTTTTCCAAAATTCTTTTGTTTTAGTAGAACCATTAGTAGCAATATTAATATCCGTGAAGGATTTAAAATGTTTTACAATATCTAATATATCGGGGTGGAGAGTAGGCTCATCTACGGAACCACAAAAATTTAATAATTTAAGATTGGGAAATTCTTTAGAGGTAATCCATCTTTTAAGATCTTCTATATCAATAATATTTTTATTTAAAATAGATTCAACTTGCTTTTTCTTTTCTTGTCTGAGACAGCCGGGACAAGCTATATTACAAAATGATGTTAACTCAACATCAATCCATTCAATTGTTTTATTATTCCACATTTTTTATAACTGCGCGTTTTCCACCATCACCACAAGTCAAATAACATCTAGGCAAATGTAAGGGATGAATTTTATTCCAACTCGCCTCTAACTCATTTTTATACCAATTACTATCTATTATATCATTAATTGATCTTTTAGTCAAGTCATTAAAATCATGGCCGATTTTTTCATATAGGTGATCTATATCATTATTTTTATGGGCAACAGATTCATCATATAAATGACAACAAGGCCATAATCTTTTATTGGCTCCAATATAAAGTTCACCCTTTATTTTATGCCTGCACATAATCTTAGCATCTTCATATTGCTTAGTCCGCGCCCTTTTTTCAACTACTTCATATGAATCGGAATCTATTTTATTAGCAGCTTTAGAAGTTACTTTATTTTTTTCAGAAGTATTTCTCCAACTTACTCTAGTGGCAAATTTCATTCCGTTTTCTTTTGCTTTTTGCCTAGCCATTTCAACTTCGTCTTCATTATAATCAAAAATGATATACTGCCAGATGCTATGGCCGCCGGTAGAATGGTAAGCATTAATATTTTCCCATACCTTATCCAGGATAACGTTTTCTCTATAATCATTTCTTGTAACACCATCAACGGCCCAGTGAATATAAAATCTTTTATCAGATTGTTTTGATAACAAACCTAAATCTTTCCAAAATTGAGCAGTGCGGGTTCCCCCATTTGTAGACATTTCAAGATCGCGCACATTTTTTTCATATAAAAAATAAAATATTATTTCATATAGTTCTGGATTAATCATCGGATCGCCCAGAACACCACACATCTTTATTTTTGTATTAGATATATCAAGAGGTTCAAACCAATCCATAATATCATCTAAAAGAAGATTTCCTTTATGATAATATTTTCCTCGATTATCAAGCATGGTTCGCATGCAACCAGAACATTTTGCATTACAAAGAGAGGACAATTCTATTTCTATAATGTTTATATCAAATTGCATCGAGTTCTTGAAAAACTTTTTTTGTTGTTATATCAATATCCCAATTACTTTCTTTTTGAGAAACAATATCATATGTAAGATCTTTAACCACATGTTTTGTAAACATAGGTTCAATATTTTGACTGGTTTTTGTTATACACATTCCACATCCGCAAAATGTCTTAGGGCATGTAATCATCGGCACTTTATTATGTACATATAATTCATGTTCTAAACTATCAATAATTTTATCAAATTCTGAAATCTTACCTAATGGTGCAACTTCTCCATCTAAATTAACTCCGCATGTTTGATGAGTCCAAACTCTATCAGCTTCGGAATTTATAAAAAGAAAATACCAATTGACCATACAATTCCACCCCACAAAATTAGTGCTAGGAAGAAAATAAGTATCCACGCCATCAGCTTTGAAACATCTACCCCCGCAGCAGGGTCGACCAAGCCCGGTTTGACTGTTTCCTTTTTCTGTGACAGATTGACCTTTCTGTTTCCAATAATTTCGAAACCATTTCATTTGTTCTCTATCATATATATGCGTATAGCCCAGCTTAATAGATCTTTTGTCATTTGGGTTATCATCTCCTATGATTCTGGGAATAAAATCTACAGCATTTTTTTCTAACTTTTCACATACATCTACACATTCTTTAAAATAATCTTTATGGAACATTACATTAACTTTATAATTTTCTCTTAAAGCTATTGCATTTGATATTACTTGTTCCTTTTGCTTCTTCGTTGATTCGCAATGATAAGACAGGGTTCCACCCGTAGTCAATGATAAAACTTTATCTGTGACCCTATCATTAAACCACCCATTAGTTGTTAATCCTCTACTGAAATCTGGATATTCATTTTTTACGTATTTTAAAAATTTAAAAAAATCGGGATGAACAGTGGGCTCCCCTCCTGTAAAACTTAATTTTTTCTTAGCGGGCTTTTTTCTAAATGAATCATAAAGTAATGCATATTCCGCAACTCCATCCATAGATTTACATAAAGTTTTATAATCTACAAAAGCAGATGTCTTATTATTTCTATGGGGAGGGCAATAAGTACATGCATATGAACATCTTCTACCGAGATCCCATATTATCTGATAACGATTTGATTTATCTTCTATACTATACATATCTACCAAATGCCCAATATCGTTCCTGACACCACCAACACTTTTTACAATGTTGAGTATGATATTTCGTATCTTCTGCATTCCCTTCGCAACTATATGTTAGCGGAAATAAAGAATCTAATAATTCTTTATCTTTATATGCTTCTGCTTCCCATTTTTTATTAACATTTATAAATGGATTTATATAGTGTCTATATCCATTTCGCTGTTCAACAATTTTATCAACTCCATTGTCATCCCTAACACGTTCTTTGTTCTTAGGTATCGTTGAATCATCCGTTGGTGGATTTGAAGTGATTCCTGAATATAATATTTCAAATTTGCGATGACGAAAATTATAATCATCCCGCTCCCAAAATATTTTTATTTCTCTCATATATTCATCATCCAATGGTGGATAATAAACTTCGTGGGGTAAAATGAAATCAACTCCCAACTCTTCCTCTATAAAATCTATTACATTGCCGGCATATATAGGATTATTAGGCCGGCCTCTACGAACAGATATAGGTTGAAATTTAATATCTAATTTTTCATCACGTATTTTTTTACATAATAGATAAGCCAATAAAGAACTATCTGCCCCACCAGACATCCATTGTCCTATAACATTAACAGGAATTTCTTCTATATCTGAAGAACCTTCAAACGAACCCAATTTAAATAAAAATTCTTCATTTTCATATGGTTCTTTATCTGCATCTTTATATGAATCAAAAAAATCTTCTAAAACTTGTTGCTTTAATCGTTTTGTGGTTGATGGTATTTTAATTTCAACAGTTTTATTTAAATATGTTAATTTCATAATTTATTATACCATTCTAACCATTCCAGGTCTGGAAAAATTTTATTAAAATCTAGATTTCTTTTTTCTGATACTTTATAACACCATTCAACTGTTTCTGGTAATCTTTCCGACCAATCTTCTGTATTCATAAAAGAAACTAGACCTTCTAATCTTTTAATTCCATATGGAAGTTCTTTCCATTCATTCCATGTTAAGTTTTCTACTCCATTACATTTCTGCCAATTACTTTTTAACCATTTTCCAAAATCTTGATACTTTAAAGTTGTTTCTTTTTTAAACCAATCTGGAAGTACTTTACAGTTCAATTGCGGCGGCCAATATGCAAGATGCAAATCTATCATGCCGGCACCGGCAGGAAATTTATTTAATATCTTCCAATCTTCTTCTAATTTCCAAGTTATAAATTCGGGTAAATAAAAAATATTTAGTGCTGTAATACATGTTGCTGTTGTAAGTCTTAAATTATCATAAGGGTAATCATCCATTTTGTGTAATTGATTTACAACTCTTTTCCACTTTGCAGGATATCGAATAAAATAATTTTGTTCTCCATATGCATCTATACTAAAATGCATAATAACATTTTTAAATTCTTTCCAAAGATCAAATAACTTCGATTGCCATTCTATACCGTTTGAATTATATCTCAGCTCAATATTTTTAGCATAACCCATTTCAATAATTTTTTCAAGAACCTCATAATGTTCATTCATTATAAGTGCTTCACCACCGGCCCAATATAATTGCTTTAATGTGGGAACCTGTTCGTAAAAGTCTTTCCAAAATTCTGGATTCTTTTTATGCCATGCATAACTTCCACCTGACCATGCTAATTTTCCAGATTCCTTTTCCCACTCCATACTAGCCTTGAGTCTTTTATTTTCTAGAGTAGGCCAAATTTCTTTATATTCTTTTACCCATTTGCTACTATCATGTGGACTACACATAACACATGCAAGATTACACTTACTACCAAGGCGAAGATCAATGTACCTTATTTTAGGTGGTATAGCGCCGTCAGTTTCAGTTTCTCCAATGATATCGTCGAGTCCGAGCTCATTAATCCATTTGGCTGTTTCCCATTGTCTTTTACTTCTGTGACCGGCATCTTCTTCCTTAAAACATTTTAAACAAGATGATGGTTTTTCACCTCGCAACATCATTCTTCTGACACCTTTCATATATTCATTATTCCAGGCATCTAATAATCTAGTTGTGGATAAATTTGCTGGCTTGCCGTCATCTCTTTTAAGAACACCGGCTTCCGAAACAGTTTTATTAGTAGAATCTTTATCTTGTACCGCTGAAGCATTTGCAGTACAACATACTCTCATATGACCTGATGGTCGAGTCGAAATATGCATCCATGGTAAAGCACAAAATGTTGAAGATGGAGTTGGCGGATCATTATCTATTTTCATATTAACTGTCTAACCAGGATATTAAGTTGGGATGAAGGTAATCTCGAAAATTCTGATTACGAGATGAATCAAACAATTTTATTTCTTTAATCATCTTTTGTTTATCTTCTTGATTATTATCAATAGCATCTTGAATCATATTTAATAACATATGATCACTAAATTCTACATTAAGAATTTTATTATATAATTTTTTTAATAAAAATATGGGTAATCTTTTTATACCTATACCTCTGAGATTGGGATATACTTCAGTAAAATAAATATTAAATGAATCATTATTCCAGTTTATCAATTCATCTATATAAAATATATTTAATGAACTTACTACACAATTATATTTAATTTCTCTTATATTATAACATTTTTTAATAAAATTAGCAATTGATTTTTCTACTTTTTTAAAAGTATATGGATATCTCACATATTCAAAATTTTTTCCTATTGAATCAATCGATATTGTAAAATATAATCCCTTGAACTCGTTAAGAATATCACAAATTTTATTAGTAAATAAAGACCCATTCGTTGTTACATTTAAATTTAACCCATCTTTTTTTAGCGGTATCATGGCATTAATAAATTGTTTATTAAAAAGGGGTTCCCCCCCAGTTACTTTTAATGCACCAATTTTGTGTATATTATTGATCACCCACTCCCATTGGGGTAATTCTACTGAGCTTAATATATTACTGGAGGAAAAAAAACCATCGGTTGCCGAAGTGATATCATCAATGTTTTCATGATGACTGAAATAATTAAAATCTTTTTGTAGTAAACTTGAAGCCATTGGTGAACACATCCTGCATGCCATATTACATTTATTATCTAATAAAAAATGTACCAGGAGTCCGCGTGTATCTATATCAATTTTGTCAGGATTTAATCTGGGACTATGTGGTCCTGTTTTTTCTAAGTCCCAACAAAATTTACACCTTTTATCTTTCACGCCCTTTAGGTGGTTATCCTGCAGGGTTCGATAATTTGAAGAATCAATTATCTGTTCCGGATTTAATTTCGAATCATTGGATTGCCATTCAAGGGGGTTTGGTATTTTTTGAATAGGGCAATGGCTTTCATTATTTTTAGTTATAGCCTCACAGGGCATAAAAAGAGGAAAATCTTTTTTTCGATTTATAAAAAAAACAGATTTGAATGGTAAATCACAAAGAGGCATTTTCTAAACATAATTAACACTGATTTGCTTATTGCGCTTTAATGATGGGAATGTAAAAGTAGGATCGCTGTGATGTTCTCGTCTATCTCTTTTTGTATCAGCAACACCAACACCCATTAACAATACGGGACTCTCTCCTAAAATATCTTTAACAGCTTGAGAATCCATACACTTACAACAACCAGTGGAATAACCCATCTGCGTTGCTATAACATTTACGTAGCCGGCTGAAATACCAATCGCCATTGCACGATCTTCTTCATAATCATCATCCTCTTCTCTTACTTGAGTAGGTTCATTTTTAGTAAATGCCAATAGCATTTGTCCTAAAACTTGAGGATTAGTATACCAATCGCCTTTTCCATCACCTTCTTCAAAGTGAGCTCGACCGTCTTTAGATCTTTCATGAGGAGATTTGTTCGCATCAAAGGTTTTATAGATTGGACCAAAACCTTCTGTGTGCGAATGAATTTTTTCAATCATATCTCGATCTTCAATAACGTGAAGATTAAAATAGTTAAGATTTTGTTTCGAAGGAGAATTAGTTGCAGCCTCAACAATTAAATCTTTATCTTCTTGAGGAATGTCTTTACTTAAATCCCAATTTCTCTGACACTTTTGAGATTCATGAATCGTTTCTCGCAGCATCTTATTAAATGAACCATGTGCCATAATTATTTCCTTATTAAATTTTTATTAATCAATAATCTGTTCCATAACATCTGAAACGGTATATCTTATATTATATTTATGCATTAATCTTTTTTGATCATTTCTTAATTTTATACTATTATAATATTCTTCTTGTGTTTGATATATGTGTGTTAATATACCGATATTAGGTGGAGTAAAGGTTAAGAAAAAGTGTTCATGACCATATTGCTCCATAAGTTTAAAATTATATATTCGTAACGGATCCTTGTTTTGGGACACTAACGATGTTTCAAACCAATTTTTAAATTCATATTTATTTTTAAATGATTTATCAGAACACGTTATTATTGTTTGTATAATATATCTATTCATTATTCTCCGGAATAATCCATGGATAATCAATATTGCTTGGTGCCGAAAAATAGTTAAGAGACCAACGATTATTCTTACATTCAACTTTATGTTCCATTGCCGGTTTATTAAATTGTTTTGCTCCCATATCACCGAGCCAAATAAACAATCCATAATCTAATTCTTTCCATTGTTTATTTATTTTAAGATACATTCCTGGATAAATGTTATAAAGAAAAGTTAACATTCCTCTATCTGTATGCTCTCTAATATAACCTTTATTATATTTTAATATCGAAGCTTTAAAGTTTTTTGTATTTTCATATAAAGGATCATCTAAAATATCCATATTTAAATTATACATATCACTACACCATTTTTCAGCCTTCATTTCTAGAAATGGGGTCCAATCATACATTTCCATTTTCCAATAGTTATCGTGAAAGTTATTCCATTCTACATTATCAAATTCTTTAATAGGGATATCAATTTGATAATCTATTTTACAATATCCTTTATCTAATATTTTATCTATCATAAAATTCTTTAAAATGTTTTTTACCTATTTCTAAATTATTATATAAATCTTTTATATTATTATTACCTACTTCATCAGTAATATATTTGTAACATACAAATTCTACATGAAATTTATCACATATTTCTTTTAAAAAAAAGGCTTCGCAATCTATTAAATCTGGATTTGAAATATTCTGAGAAACAACTTTTTTTGTAACATACTTATCTTGAGATAAAAGAGTCAATCCCATATTGTTACCTAAAATAATGTTTCCATGTTTAAATGTAGTAATTTGATGTAAACCTCTTAAACCTGAAATATATGTTCCACAAGAACCATAATTTACTATTCGTGTTAATAACCTGTGGTAGCACGTTAAAGATTGTAAATAATTTCTTAAACTTTCTTTACATTTTTTTTCGCCGATTCCTAATAAAATATCCGGATTATCATATTCCTCCGGCATTGCTACTGCTAATATGTTTCGCATACACTATCGTAAATGATTTGACATTCTTTCGGCATTCCCCATTTTTGAAAATGCTTATAAAATTTTATATATTGGTTTGTATATTCCGGATTATTTTTTTCACTAAACATGAATTCAGAAACCTTGTCTAATTTTTTATCTAATTTATTTGATATTAATTCTTTTGTAATATCTGGTAACTGTAAAATACTTAAATAATGAGGTTTTAATATTAAATCTAATGCGTGGTTTTCACCTTCCATGCCGTAATGAATTGGAAGATCTATCCAATCGATTAAATCATTTAAACCTAAAACAGAAAAATTATGAATCACAGAATTATAAGAAATGTTTGTTGTATAATTCATCCATTTTGCAGAATTAATTTTAAAATCTTTTATATTTAAACCACGTCTATTCCATTCACCTAATTTACCAATAGAATCTATACTTAATACTAAAGAAATCTTTTTAAATTTGGGCAAATAATATTGCCATTTTTTATTTGGAAAAACAGAATTATTTGTGTTAATAAACAATTCAACATTTTGAATAATTTTTTGATCTTCTAAAACTTTAAAAACTTTTAAAAAATTATCTTCTATTAGTGGCTCTCCTCCAAGGATTCTTAATAATATTAAATTTTCTAGATTTACATCAAGCAAATCATATGGAGAAGTTAAATGTTTTTGAGGAGCTATTTGCCCAACTTTATCTACTCCAATATTATTTAATGCTATATCATCTTCATACCAATTTTGACTAAAATGGCTGTTACACATGATACATTGAAAATTACATTTATTACTTAAACATAATTCTAATTCTCTTATAGAAGGAGTAACAACATGAGGATATTTTTCATTCCAATAATCTCTATGGCTGGGATTGTCGTTTTTAGCATCAACCTTACATTCTATACACCCGGGAATATCTTCATTGGTAACCATTCGCATACGAAAATTATAATATTCTTTACCATCAAAAAATTCTTGAAGATTTTTATGAGTTTCGCCAATTTTTACATCCCTAAATCTATCAAAATATGTTGAACAAGGAACAACGCTTCCGTTTTCATCTTGTCTTATTGTAACCCACGGTGCAGAGCATCTCATGACCAATCCCCCATGGTATTTGGGTCTGGACATAAACGAAATTGTCTATCATATTCTTTATAATTCTCTAAAGCTCTTTCTGTTAATCCACTTTCAAGTTTTATCATTTCTTGTAATCGATTAATTTTAGTGCTTCTAACAATGGGATTAACACCTTTAGATAATAACCAATCGAGCATAACACTTAATGAGATTGATGTCGCTCCCGGCAAAGACGGAGGTCTACCTCTACAAATAGAAGAATAAGACTGTACTTCAATGTTATGACGTTTACATTCATTAATTAATTCATCATTCTGACAAAATATATTCAATTCAAATTGATTTATATCAGGTGGTATTTCACATATATCTAATAATTTTTGAAGATGTTTAATTGTAAAATTGCAGACACCTATTTTTTCAACTTGGCCTTGATTTTTAAGATGTTCAAACGCTCTCCATGTTTCTTTTAACTCTTTTAATGGTAAAACGGGCCAATGTATTAAATATGTTGTTATACTTAAATGTTCGCTGGAATTTTCAAACTCTTCAATAACATTTTCATATCCCCATTTAAAATAATCTAATTTGGACTGGACTCGAAAGTTACCCTCAAGATCATTACCAACTTCTTTCTCATTTAAATATCCAGGTGCGGTATCAAAAGTATCAAAGCCGGCTTTTACTGCATTTTTAATTCCAGTACCTTTACCTTTTAAAGCGTGACCATCGTTGCCCCATTTTTCAACTGTTCCAAATATCATATATCATACATTATAATGGGCGGAACATTTTCGGTCATTTTGCTCATATCTTCTAAGAGATATTCAGAAGGCAAAGCTTGTTTATATTCATCTTCAAATTCCGGTAAAAAATCTAATAATGATTTATTATATTGAACATCGCGCATCTTTAAAAAACTCATGGCCGATTTAAATTTATCTAAATCTGGTACTGCGTGTTTAAAAGATTTTGTTAACTGATGGCTTTCACTATTTTGAAGCTTATAAGGAATAGGTAAATTTATGGCATCTAAAATGCTAGGTATCATTAATCTATTAACAGTAGTTAATATTTTTCCGAATTCACTGGACACATAATTTTTAATATCATTTAAATACTTATAATTCATCATCTGCATAGTACACATAAAATCTATATCAAAATATTCCGCATATTTTTTTACATTTAAATGTTTTTTAGTAAAATTGGAACCTTGACGAATATAATCATCTAATTGCCCAACACCATCTATCGAAACTATAAATTTAATTTTCTTCTTAGTTAATTTATATAACCACTTGGGAAAAACGGTGGCATTAGTTATGAGTACAAATTCTGCATCAAGATTAAATAGTGCGTCTTTTACACTTTTCATTAATAATGCTTCGCCTCCTATAAACCCAATTTTTTTAATATCTTTAAATTCATCAATATTATAATTCCAATTATCTATTATTGGTCCATACTGGGAAGATCTCTCAGGACCACATCCAGCGCATTGTAGGTTGCATAGATTACCAATTTGATTTAAATTAATATGAGTTAATTCTTCCTTAGGTGGCTCAATAAAAGGAATTCTGGGAGACGTTTCATTAGAGTTTTCTAATTTTATACAAAAACGGCACATGTCTTGGACATCAGAAGAAAATATGCCATTAGCCATATCTGATCGAATATTTTTTAATAAAGAACTATTAAAGAAACTATTCGGTGATGAATTATGATATTTTGGATATACCTTAGACCAAGAACAAGTTTGATAGCCCCCTTCCATGGTCATGTTTAACATGCTATATGGAAATTCACATGTAAAATTTTTAGTCATATTAATCGGGGACAGCTATCCTATACTTCATATTCCACTCTGAAAAAGTATCCACTATTGAGACAGAATATCCTAGACTAGCTAAAAGATTATTGAGTGTAGCCATGCCCATATTGAAAGGTTCATTCGATTCACGAATTCCAGAATCAAAATTAACAGTAGATTCATCATGACTATAATAACTTATTTGATCTTCATATAGTTGGTATATTATAACGGGCCTGTGTGTTTGTATAGTATTAATAGCGCCCATAATAGTAAGATATTCGCTACCATTAGTATGTAAATTAATTAAATCAACATCGGCGAAATCGTATTCATCAATTTCTTTCATTGGAATATCTGAAGACCTATCAGTTAGTGCTGAAAATTTAGACTCAATTTCTGGTATATCGGCTCTGATAAATCTGAAAGAACTATGGTCGGCTTCATCAGTTAATTCCATAATAGCAATTTCCCCCTGCTTGTACAGTAATCCATCTTTCAAAAATATGTTCACATTATATTCCTGACCATCCGACAGAACAACAGTTTTATTATTCCGATGAGAAATAGCAACATTATATAGTTCTATATTAGATAAATCTTCGGTATTTTTGCGAAAACATTCACAATTAGATGCAGAAGGTTCAAATGCATGAACTTTATTGAAATCCTTACTCAATACAGTTGACCAGATCCCATAATATGCTCCAATATCTATTGCTGTTCTTTTATTAGATAAATCCAAATCATTTAATATTTTCTTATGCTTATCAAACGCCGTGCTTCCTGTAATAGGAAAGTCATCAGCAAGTTTTTGGCTGAATGCTGTATCATCTTCGTGCCTATGCCATCCGTTATCTTGTATCATTTAATTACCTTTTTACTTAATAAGAATTGAACGCTGGAAATCTTTCATCATTTAATCCTAAAATATTGTTCATTTCATTATTTTCTTTTATATATTGAGATTTCCATGGTTCTTTTAAATATAGACTATCAACTCTTTGAATATATCTTAAATTATGTTGAATCCTATATCCTAATCTACCTGTAGATAAATCGCCTTGACGCCTATGTAGAGAAATAGAATTATCAAGAAAAATTAAATCACTGGAAGTATACCAATGATCGTAAATATATTTATCTACTAATAATGTTTTATTTATATTATCGGTTATCTTTTTAAATTCAGAATCAGTCGCGCCTTTAATTCCGGCAACAGTGCTAGTAATAGTATAATGTAAACCCTTTATTCCGCCAGGAGACTGCAAAACCATGGGCAGTTCACATCTTTCGGGGCACATATTATTTTTAATTATTACTTGTTGTTCATCTTCAGATAATTCGGGAGTAAATCTATTTTTAGTAAAATCGTGAATGAGAATCATATCATCGAGCTCACTTCTAAAAGACTGTGTCTGTTCTTCATACCAGTCGGCCGTAGTCAAAAACCCAGTAGAAGATCCAATGACATCTTTATATCCATAAAAAGATACGCTGGGCGCGAATAAAAAATTGCCGGATTCATTAGCATGCCAAAGCAGTTCTCCGTCGGGGAACATTCCTGTAAAATCACCATTGGAATCTCTTCTAGATGTTACTCTAACTGCCGCAGCTTTGTCCTTATCTATATCAGTAGCCTTAACCTTATCCACTGCCCTGAACCATTGCTTCTCTTCATCAGTTAAGTTTAATTTCGACATATTATTAGCAAATTGAAAAACATCTGCGAACCCATATTTTTTGGTAATATTAACCAAAAAAGTACTAGTACCATCACCCCATTTCAGAGTTAAATCTTCGAATTGTGATAAAGTAAAATCACAATTGCGTATTATAATTACCAAATTGTCCAAATATAAAGTGGCAATCTCACTCCATAATTCGGGGGTAATATCTTTATAATATAGATCATCTATGAATAGGCCAAAGCTTCCTAATCCGGGAATTTTACTTGTTTTCATATAACTATTTAAAATTGTGTGGTGTTGCTCATAATATGGTTTGTTGCGTCATCTATTTCATCTGGCGATACAAATTTTGATTGTAAAAAAGACCAATACCATTGATACTCTGTACTGTCCCAATCTTCATATATTTCATCCCATGTCTGCTCGGTCATATGGGGAATATAAAAATAATCTGCCATAGGATCAGATAATGGTATAAATCTAAAATCAGCGGAAAATCTTAAATGATTCGTTGTATTGGTCGTACTAAAATGGGTAGACATATTATGAAAAAGAAGGACGTCGCCACTTTCAAAATCATTGGTTAACCATTTATAATCATCTTTATTTAGTTTAAAAGTTAACTGTTCAGATTGATCATAAAATCTACTTTCATTTGGAATAACACCCAAATTTAAATGGCTGTCTTTCGCAATTACTAAAACACCTTTATTCATGGGGATATCACCTAATGGAACCCACGCGGTCCACATATTTCGCGCAATACCAGAATACCAAAAATCCTGATGTAATTTAGAAAAGTCACCGTTATTTTTAAAAAATCTAAAAAGTACTCTGGGCAATAAAATAAATTCTTCGCCATATATATGAGAAAATAATTTATGTAAGGGAAGTTCTTTATGTAAATATTCATTAAAAGATTGTAATTTAACGAAATTATCCCAAAATGCAGTGGGCCCAGATCCGGTATTAGTATCTACCTCATCGCGTATAATATCATCTTTTAATAATAAATTTTGTTTGTTACATATACGCAAGACATCATCCCTTAAAGACATATTTCTTTTTACATCTAATGCGCCCTTTAAATATAAGTAACCATCTAACTTAGCCCTTTTTTTAATCTCGTCATAATCACCATCATGAAATGCAACGCTGGAATCTGTATATGGAGATATATCATAATCTTCAATCTTACCAGACCAATCATTATGAGCGGTTTTATATAAGCCATTTATTACAGCACTGTCTGTAGCATTATGTTGAATTCGAGTTTCTACGTCATGCATAAATTTCGTTCCTCTCCGGTGAACCCCCATCTATGATATTTTGTGTTACATCTCGATAATAAAAATTCGAATCGTCTTTTCTTTTTACCATTTCAATCACTTCCGCAAACTGTTCATCATTTAAAATATTTATATACGCATCAGAAATAAATGTTGTGATATCGTGGAAAAAAAACATATGATGTTCCTGGAAAAATTTAATATCTTGAAATTTTAAAGATTTCATATCATATGCAAAATAACTCTTGTTTATTAAAGACTCCAATTCTGAATATCTTTCATTTATTATTCCATGAGAATTAATAATATATGTTTGTAATCTTTTAAAAACTTCAACTAGCGGCTCATCAGTACATTTGCTTATATAATTTACAACGTCTTTTAGAATAATATGATACCAAAAACATTCTATTACCCAATAAAACATCCAACACTTAATAGCTTCAGATTCTGTCATTGAAAAGGTTTCTACTATTATATCAGCATATTCCAAATGTTCATTTTTAAATTTGTCCAAGCTAGTATATATGCGCCTCTCGGAAAATTCCTTACTTACAAAATAATTATATGGCATATTTCTAACTTTGATTTTATATTTTTTTTGATATTCTGGCTCACCGAATTCGGAATTGGGAAGAACCATGGCCGGATATATCATCCCATCGGACGAATCATTTTGTAAAAAATATTCCCAATCAGAAACAAAACTATTATATGTCATTCCCGGTAAGGGAATTATAAGTTCAACTTCAAAAGGCACATCATTTTGCTTTTGATTATCTACTATTAGATCTAGATCAGCTATGCTTAAATTATCTCGTCTAATATTAGCTAATGTATCATGATCAAAACTTTGTATAGCTACTCTGGGTGATGGTGTTTTATCAAAAGGTAATGCCTCTCTGATCAATTTCTGAATTTCCGCGACACCATTTTTTTTCGGAGGAGTCTTGGCGTACCCTAGTGTAGGAAAAAATTCAGGATAGCCCTCTTTTTTGTAAACATCAACCAAATGCTGTACGAGTTCAATATCTCTTTTTTTAAATATACCAAAATTCGCATCGGATATCCACATAGCAAACATTTTTTTATCTGCAATATATGTAATTTCATCCTTACACCGATCTATATCAAATATTTTTACTTTTTGATAAGTTAATCCTCCCCAATCACAAAAAGAACATCTAAAGGGACATCCCCTATTAGATTCCCATGTAGCATGGAATTTTACATCAGGATAATCTAACATTAACTTTTCAAAAAATCCAGTGAGATAGGGGCTTGGTATTACATCAAGATTCTTCATTCTGGGATGAGAGGGGGTTCTCAGAATATCATTAGAATCATTTAATATGATTCCATTTATTTTAGAATAATCTGGTATATCATTGACTCGCTCTAATAAAATATTTTCAAAAATTTCTTCGCCTTCATTTACGACAGCAATATCAATATATGGATGATCTTTAAACCATTCATCCTGTTTAATTGGTATATGGGGTCCGCCGACAATAATAAGACAATTAGGATATAATTCTTTAATTTTTTTTGCTATAATACATTGAAAGCTTGTATTCCAAACATAACAACAAAATGCTACCACATCTGGTTGATCTAGGGTTTTTAGTATATCATTTAAAGGATCCCTAAACACAATAGTGTCTTTAAGGATATAATTATTTTTAATCAATTCATTGCGGTGAGCATATTCCCACAATACGCCTGCCGTATAGGGTAAAAAGGCCCATTCACATTTTGACATTCCCCCTATAGTTTCGTCAGCTGGGGTTATTTGACACATGTATAAATTTTTATTCATTGCAATGTATCATTAAAATCTATTTTTATGGTTGCATGATTTTCAGCAACGGCTCTGGATAACGATTCATCCTGAACAATATTTAAATTATATCTATCCCAATAAAAACATTTTGATTTATCTTTAAAATTTGAATATATATCTTTCCATTCCAAATCTTTAGAATGTGTATCAAAAAATAAATCAAAAAATCTCTCATCTATGGGTTGGTATCTAACGTCTAAGGTGCATCGGACTTTAGATGATATATTATGGTTGTTTCCATGTTGAGTGAGGACATTGAACATTAAAAAATCTCCTGTTTGAAAATTATCAGAAACCCATTCTTCAAAGTTAGTTGGATGAAATGCAATCATCTGATTTTTTTCATGAAAATATCTTTGTTCTGGAGGGATTTCTCCAAGAATATGGGATTGAGAATTTATTTTCATGGTACCAAGCTCTATGGGAACGTCTCCAAAAGGAACCCATATTGTCCACAAATCATTTGACATTCCAGCATACCAATGATCTTGATGTGGTAATGTTGTCAATCTGGGATTATTAGGAAAAATTGTCCTTTGAACTAATCTGGGTATAGGTATGCAATCTTTGCCAGTAATTATTTTCATTACATCATAAAACATTTTTTGATGCATATATGAATGTAAATCTTCCAGATAATTAATATCAGTAAAATAATCATCCGGGCCCACTCCGCCGGCATAAAACATATCTTGAAAATCTGTATTAAAATCCCCAGTTTCAGTAATATAATTATATTTTAATAAAATTTCGTCTAGTTGACGTTTAACATTTAAATTCTCTTCTATATCTAAACATTGTTTAAAAAAAAGATATCCATACTTATCTGCAAAATTTTTAATTTCTGAAACATTTCCATTTTTCCAATGCTCACTACAATCTATGAATTTTTTTACCATAAAACATCCAGTGCTCGTGGATTCAATGATATAAAAAACTGGTATACATCATCAGTAAAGGCTAACCCTTCGTGGGGTTTAATGGAATCATGTAAATAGAGCCGGCCTGATTCTATATGAGATTCACTTATCATTCTTCCATCTTTTTCATAACGTATAACCATGCCGTCGGGATTAGTGGTGCCCCATAATTTAATCCATTGTGTTGGATGCCATGTATCTATATGTTTTTTAAAATGGCCCAAATAATCCCATTTGAGTATGCAACTTCTGTACATATAAGGTAATAATTCACTTAATGCGGATAGGCTAGAAATCTTTAATGCGGCGGTTGGCACCTTAAAATGTTTTTCATTCACAATGCTGTCCATATCAATTTCCTGAGAATTCCATTCTTTCCATTTAATTAGATGATCATCTGTCCATTCTTTATATCTAAATTGAGGATATTCTAATAAAAAATTCCATCTATCTAATGGATAACATGCAGGGTCATCTTTTTTAAAAATACCATCTTCATTAATTAAAGGAATCGCATACCGTGGAAATTCTAGATGAACATCTCCCCAAGGCGTAAAATTAAATTTAGATATTTCCTTTACAAATAATTCACTATCTATTTTTAGTTTAGTAGGAACCACATTTTCGGTATGATATGTGTAATATTCTTTTTCCGTTAAGACTTCCATGTATCATTCTTTATCTGAGTTGATCTAGTCAAAAATTCTCCTGTGTCAAGGTCAAATGTATCACCTGTATTTACACCATCAACAAATAATGTATCTTCGTGTTCCAAATAATATGGTGATTCTTTAAAATTAAAAACAGGGCCATTTGAAATCATTACGGGTGGAATACATTCTGTAGATCCATATATATTCCAAACATTTTGCGCGCCTGTTGATTCCATTAACGAAATATCTTCATCGGTAACTGGAGCAGAACCTGTAGAAAAATTTTTAACAAATTCAAGATTTGGTTTTTTTCTTTTAACAAGAGTCCTCCATGTTCCGACTGCTAATGTAAGAACTGTTGGTTTAACTTCTTCTACAACATCCCAGAATTTCAAAGGTTCCATTTTAATATTTACTATTTCACAATGGGTAATTTTTGCAGGTATTATACAAAACGCCCAGCTTGCTATAGTCCATGTCGGAAAGGGATTTAGGATAACATCTCGATTATCTATTCTCCATTTTTCAACTAACCAATTTCCTGCTTTATAAAAGTCCCCCATGTCATGCGTAACTTTTTTTTGTTTTCCTGCGGAGCCACTTGTAAATAAGGATATTTTCATAAATTATATCTCCAAATATTTTGTTTTACATTATTAAACATTTTACATTCCACTAAGTCTACGATACCTTTTTGGGATAACTTTTTCATAATGTTTGAAAATTTATAACTCTTAGCGCCATTTTTAGAATCTACATTATTTGTTAAATAATATGGACCGATTCCACCAGTAATTTCCTTTTGGATGTTTATATGGCTCCATTGATACGAACTTTGTGTAATATCTCCCGATACTTTTTTTACATGTCCAGGAAGAGTAACGCCTCTGAATAATAAACGATATCCTTTTAATTCATCCTCCCATTTAACCCCACTCATAGAAATTAAAGATGAATCTATAAAAGTCCCCACCCAATTGGCTTCATTATATTTAATACTATTTAAACTCACATTATTAATATATCTTAAATATGAACATTCAACTAAAAATTCTAATATTATCAGTAAATCATCATCATTTAATAATCTATTACCGCATACCATAACCCACGCCTAAATTATCTATATGTTTATTAAAATATATGGATATAAAATTTTCAATGTCCTTTAAAACTAAAGTAATGTGTTGCCGAAAATAATTGATAGAGTAATTATGATCAACCACTTGGTCATAGTCATCATATGTTTTATGAATATTATTTTTTAATAGATCATATAATATGCCTATAGTTGTCGTTGAATCACATTCTAAAAATTCTTGAAACTTAACGAAAAAATCTTTTACTTCAATATCTCCTTTAAAATATTCAGAATATATATATTTTAATATTGGCTCGAACCAAAAATTCATAATAATCCATACGAACATCCAACCTCTAACAACATCTTCATAAGACATAGACTTCATAGAAGTAATAATTTCACATTCTTCCATGTCGACATTAAAAGGAATAACTTTTGTTTTTATTTTAAAACGTTCCTTATAAGATTTATCATTAAGCTCTGCATTGGGCAAAATCAAACAAGGATATACGTTTATTTTTAATTTTTTAATAGGCATTAGCTCGGATATTTCATTAACCCATCCATTATACGTAGTGCCTGGTAGGGGATATATTAATTCAATCTCTATATTTTTAGAATCCATCCTATCCGCATTGACAATGCTCATATTTTTTCTTTTAATATTAGATAAAACTTCCGGGTCAGTGGATTGTAAAGCAACTCTAGGAACAGTATTATTATTCTTAACCCCCTCTGCTAATCGTTGTTGTATTTGTAATGAAGAATTTTTACTAGGTGGAGTTTTTGCATATCCCGAGTGCGCTATTTTTTGGGGATAACCAGTAGTCTCATGAAACTTCACTGCATTATCTATTATATTATAATCTCTTTCTTTAAATATACCCAAATTACTATTTGTGAACCAAAGATAATTTATTTTATTACGGCTGATCCATTCGAATTCTTCGAATAGTCGCGGTTCATCAAATTTTATCATTTTTTGTGCGGTTAAACTACCCCAATCACAAAAAACACATTTAAATGGGCAACCCCTATCCATCTCAACGGTGGCATGAAAATTAACCGAAGGATTTTTTGATATAAGACCATTAAAAATGCCCGACAAATATGGACTAGGAATTGTATTAATATTTTTAATTCTAGCACCGGGTTTTGTTTTTAAAATTTTATTATGTTTTCTAAAAATAATGCCCGGTATCTCAGAAAAATCTTTTTTATTAAAATATTCTAATAAAATTTGTTCAAAGACTATCTCCCCTTCCCCCACAACTCCGATGTCTACATAATCATGCAAATTATACCATTTATTATCATTAGAATTTGGAACATGTGGTCCACCACAAATAATCAAGCAATTAGGATACCTTTCTTTTATTTTTTTTAATATATAAAGGTGTTTATTAGAATTCCACATATAATTGCTAGTAGCGACTACATCCGGCTGTTCCATATTATCAATATAATGATTTAAATTATCTATATTGAAAACCAAATCCTTTAACTTAAAATTATCGGATATTATTTTATTTTGCAAACTATAAGACCAAAGAAGCCCGACAGAATATGGTAAAAATGCAGATTTATTACTTGACATTTCAACGCCAACGGAAGAGTCGGTTAAAGGAGACGTTAATTGTAACAAATAAACATTCTTCATAAGATGGCATTATTTAAAAACTTATAAGAATAATTTTCCCTAAAAAAATTAATTTGATATTTGGGTTTATTCAATGTATGATATTTTTTTAAAGATCTCCAATATTCAGTATGATCATTTTTAGAAGAAGTGTAAAACAATTCCAAAAAATCATATACATGCCGACACAATCTAACATATGAACGATTAAATATTTCCTCTTTATTTTTTTTATATTTTAATTTTTCAATAGTTTCTATCGCCCATGTTATTAGAAAAAGTCCTGTAGCTTCTAGAGGTTCTGCAAATCCACAACTTAATCCCACAGATACAGTATTACCTAACCACGGGGTTAAACAATACCTATTATTAAAGGGAATGGCGTGAATGTCTTCGGCTTTAACATTACCTACATTTTTATTTTTAAATTCTTCAATGGCATCATTTACACTTATAAAATTATTATTAAAAACATACCCGTTACCACTCCTTGATCTTAAATCCACATTCCACATCCACCCATAATCCATAGCGAAAGTGTTTGTTATAGATTGACAATTAGAATCACCGGGTGCGAAGAGGGCCATATTATTAGACAGAGTTTTATAAGAACCAAATTGTTTATTTTTAGAAAAATCACTATTGAAGCCGGTGCAATCTATTACTAAATCAGGATTATCTACTTTACATAATCTGGGACGCGTTATTTCTTCTAGAAGAATAATCATTTTTAACGCATCTAAATGATAAGCATGAGTATTATTGGGAAACGGGTGTACCCAATCAGTTTTATGCCAACCATGATGTTTAATACCATATTTAATTACACCATCACACTTATTAATTACATCATCTTCAGATATTCCACAATAATCAAAGAATTTAACTAGTCCGGGTAATGTACTTTCTCCAACACCTATAGGTTTGGAATTTTTAGGAAGCTTTATTTCAACTTTATTAGTTTGGGATAAATATGCAGCAGCTAACCAACCGGCACTTCCACCGCCTAAAATTATTATGTTCATAATTGTTTAAACAAATATAATGTTTCTTTAAATGGAATATATACGGAATGTCCATTTCGTGTTTCTATTTTATCTTTTTGATATTTGAGCATATTACCAAAAAACCCAATATTCGGGTGTAACATATGTTTCATCCGGTGTAGGGGGAGACCATCTTTAGGTAATAAAAGTGTGCGATTTAATCTATAGGTATAATCTAATGATTCTTTTTCCATATCATCCAAAGTCAAATTCATATCATAGCTGACTAAATCTCTCCAATGAACATGTTCAGTTATCATAAACTCCGCTACTTGTTCAGGTATAGAATTATCGCGATAATCCGGTGTCATATCATATTCATTCATATAATCTACTAATGTTTCTCCGTTAGGTGCAGGACAAATATTTCTATCAGGATTATTGTGCATACTACATGTCCATGTCTGTAATGTAATAGCAAGTTCTTTCAAAGGTTTTTTCATTACTTTCCGCCGTGCTTCTTCCAATTTTCAGGATACTTTTCTCGTAATATCGCATCTATAGAATCTTCAAATTCTTTGCTATTTCTACCTGGTTTATAAGTGCAAGGGAATTTTAAATCTTCATCTTTCCCAAAGTTTTCTTTCCAAAAGTTGACTATCTTGTTTATTTTCATATTATCTTTCTTCAGTGAAGCATTCATACCCAACCATCATAGATCCAATATTATAATGATTCAACAAAGTATCATTCTTTTTACAATATCGTTTATTCTTTAATGAGAGTTCAAAAAAATCTTGTATATCATTTTTCTGTTCTGTCCAATATTCCCACCATTCTGAATCTTTTCTTTCACTTAATATATAGTGATATTTCACAAATTCTTTAGTGTGATTTAAAAATTTATTCATAACTTTATTAAGAGTCTCTATTCTTTTTCCTCTCTTAATAACCTCAACTAATTTTTCAACTGTATAACAAGTCATCATTAATGATGTTGCTTCTAGCGGTTCAATAAAACTTTGCGCTAGACCATTACTAATGCAATTTTTAATTGCTATGTCTTTCATTTTACCAGATACAAAATTTTTCTTTTCTCCTTCTATGCCTGATTCTTTCATTGCTTTTTCATGACTTGTTAAATGATCACAAAAAACATAACCAGCATTCGTTCTATCTTGAGTGTCTATTTCCCAGCACCAACCATTTTTTAATGCTGTTATTTCAGTATAAGGTCTTTTTTTATGTTTGTCTAATCTGCCAGTAATATATGAATTTGCTATCATATCCTTATATGGTTCAAAAGAAGTTAAATTCTTAATTAATATTCTTTCAAATCCGGAACAATCAATAAAATAATCTGCATATAATGTATGTGTTTTTGTTTGAATAGATTCTATTCCAAATTCATCTAAATGAACTTCTCTAACATCTTCTTCAACTAGTGTATAATCATTAGCCAATTCATTTTTACAGGCGAGACCTAATTTATCTGCTTGTACTTGAAACCCGTGGCCGGGAATTGAATTATTATTTGTTTCTAATAAATTATTTTTACATCTAACTAAAAAATCTCCATGAAAATTATTAAATAAAGTCGAATTAATTTTAGGATGTTCTTTTCTCAAATATTCAATAGAATCACCAAATTCTTTTATAAAAGCATCTTCAAATAAATGAAACCATTCACTACCTGGTCTTAACCAATCTTTAAATTGAATACCATACTTAATAAGAGCTTTACTATCTTCTCGCCATGATTTAAGATCTTCTATGACTTTTAAAATAGTCGGTGTTGTTGATTCTCCTACACCTATTATTTCATTTTCTTTTTTATGAACAACGGTTAAATTACAATCTAAATTTCTTTTTAAATAATGTGCTGTAATCCAACCTGCGGAGCCTCCACCGACTACTACGATTCTAACCATTGTGTTAAATATGGATGTAAATAATTTTGAAATTGTTGATTTCGAGAAAAATCAAATAGAGTAATTTCTTTAAGTGTTTTCTTTTTATTTTCCACATTTCTTTTTAAATATGAATTGAGTATTTGAGTAAACTTTTTCGAATCTATCCGAGGAACTTTTTCTAATAATTGTCTACTTAGATGAATTGGGCTTATGCCTCGACTATCCGGATATACTTCACAATATGAAACATAAACTTTTTTAGGTAGGGTACAACACCATTGCCAATGATTATGCAAATCTAAAATATTTAATGCAGAAACAACAACTGCAATATTAACTCTTCCTAAATTTGTAGAAGTTCTTAAAAATAATCTTATAGATTTATCTAGGTCATCAAATGATTGAGGATATCTTATATATTCGTAACCTTCTTCGACCGAATCTATACTTAATTTAGGATGTTGCTTTTTAAATTTATTTAATTTTTCAATTAATTGATCGTTAAATAATGTCCCATTAGTATGATATGCAAGAATGGTATTTTTAGCCCAACCTTCATTAATATATTTATCGAGAAGTTTCAAAACTTGTGCATCAAAAAAAGGTTCCCCTCCACTGAATCTGAGTTCCTTTAAGGGATTATTTAAAAGCCAATTATATTGTTTTGAATTAGAAGTTTTGGGAATTTCAATTCGCCCTCTAAATTTACCAGATGTAGACTCTTCAACTTCATGAAGTAAACCTTCTTTGCTAAAGAATTCATAATCTAACATTAATCTATGACTCGTTTGGGGATCACACATTCTACATGCCAGATTGCATTTATTAGAAAAAATGAAATCAACTACATCTAATTTTCCTCTGGGAATAGTATCATCATTATGGATTCTGAAAGATTCTATACCTCTTTCTTCCATATCCCAACAAGTTTTACAAAATGGATGTTTTTTATTATTAGATAAAGCTTCACGTAATTCTTTAAATTGTTTTGAATTAAAAGCTTCTTCGGGGGTAAGATCTGTCTCTTCCCATTCCATTGGATCTTCCCAATCAGGGCGCGACATATTACAACAAGGATGAAACCATTTAATTTTGTCTCCATCCCAATCTCTAATTGTAATTTGTTTAAAGGGATAACTACATAACATTATTCTACATTAAAATCATCACTCGCGAAGCCGGCTTCCCAACCAAACTTTTTAATTTCAGTAGGATCAGCACAAGTTTCTTCGCTCTCGCCAGTTACATTTTTAAAATCAATTGAATCGATATCAAAATCTTTCGGTGCATGTTCTTTAGCAAAATCATAAACAGATTTTGGTGTTCCATATCCGATATCAAAAACTTTAGGAAAAAATTTCCATACGGAAGTTTCTGTCATAAGTAAATATATAGCTTTTACACAATCTTTTACATATAACCAATCTCTCGTGTGAGTTGTTAAATAATTAATATTTCCTTCTTGTAATTGTCTATAAAACATATCAGGCCGCGATCGCGGTCCCCATACTGTAAAGAATCTCATTCCTATAGCATTAGTTGGCGCCATAACTTCACAGGCACCTTTTGTCATTGCGTAAGGACTTTTCATATCCGAAACAGAAGAACTCGATGCATATAAGATTTTAGAATTTTTATAAGTATCAAAGATACGTTTTGTTCCCTTAATATTTACTTTATAATATTCTTTTAAATATTTTGGATCCCAACTATTACGAACACCGGCTTTCGCGGCTAAATGAACCACAACATCAGCATCAACATGGGGTAAGGGGTCTGTAGTGATGTCACAATCAGAGTGAGGAACTTCGCGATCTTCCCAACCTAATCCCGAACAATTATCAATACCGTAAACATCATGGCCCTCTTCAGATAAAAAATTATATAAATGATGGCCAATAAATCCTTTGACTCCGGTTATTAATATTTTCATTATAACCATTCCTTTAATGTTGTTTCAAGTAATCTCCAATAATCAAAAGATTTCTCTTCAAAAATTTGAGGTTCTTCATTCTCAACTGCTATTACTATAACAATATTATTTATTGGGATTTTAGTTCTTTCTTCAAACATTATTGAATAAGCTGTTGCCTGAAGGAAATATTCTTCAACCCATTCTCTTTTTTTATATTTTCCTGAAGTCTTCCAATCTAAAATTGCTTTTTGGCCTTTCCAATCGGCAACACAATCGCAACGGCCAGCAACTCCCAATTGTTTACTCCATAGTGGAATTTCAATGCCAGCAATATTATCAAGATTATTATCTAAGTGAGGTTTGATAGCATAGAACATCTCTTGAACATTTGGTTGAGAATCTTCAAAATAATTTTCTTTATTTGAAATATAATTTTCTACAACTTTGTGTACTTTTGTTCCACGACGAGTGGCTTGAGTTGTTATTTTGTTGGCTTCTTCTTCGCCAATTCTAGCTCTCCACTCTTTAAAGAATTGAGCTTTTTTTCTACCTAATACTGTTGTAATGGATGGAAAGGATCCGTCGGGAGTTTGATAAACTCTGGATCCATTTGTGGTGGTGGCATTTAATTCTTCAAATTCAAGTTCTACATGATCAAACATTCATCTTACTTCCCGGATAATTCCTTTTCATTTGTTTCAGGTGATCTGTAAAAGCTTCATCGGGTTTTTTTCGATGGCCCTTAGCAGTTGTACCTGAAATATTATCATAAACAAACATCGGGCATGCGACTTTCATTTTTATCTTCCCATTGCATTCAGGACATTGGCTTTCCAAAGGCTCATTCCTTCTTGCAATAGGAAAAATATCTTCAAATTCAAAATCACATTCCTCACATTCATAATCATATGTTGGCATAATCTACCTATAAAATATATGCGTATCTATTTGCACTGTTTTTTTCTTAAGGAGCGCCCATCTAGGGCTGTCAATATAATCAGCATGGTAATGTGTTGCTCCATCTGTTATATCTCTTAAATCATTAGCATTTTTATAATAGTAATTTGCTAAATCTTGAACCTTCTGCCAAGTTGGCCCTGGATATGGACTATCATATCTTCCGTCACAATACCAACTGAATTGGCATCGATCTCGTTTAGGAAAACCATTTGCATGATGTATTCCTTCATAAATTACATTACAATAAGAATTAGGAAAATACCTACTACTTACTCTATTATGAGTCACATGAGCAACTGCTAATTTTCCCGCTGTACTTTCAACAGCAGCTTCAAAATATATATTTAAAGCTAGACAAGATATTTCATCTTGATCTACGGATATTAGTGTAGTCGGATCTATTGTTTGAGATCGTGGACCCATGGGTATTAATTTTTTCTTTTCTGGTCCATGGAATATTACATGCGCATCGCGAGGTAAATTTATTTTCGCTGCTAGAGCATCTGATTCCTGGATAATTATTTTTACTGGGTAAGTAATTACTACTACTACCGCCATAACAAAAACTATAAAAAATTTCATATAATCCTTGATTAGAAGTTAGAAAATCACACTTCCATAATTATTATAATAAATTTTATGTATTGCTGGTTTGCATAGGTGGTATAAGATGGGGAAAAGTCTCACTTACGAGCTTATAAGTTAAACCGCGAATACCGAGATCTTTCTTCTTCATGTTTACAAGATACTCAGCTTCTTTTGGTGTTAAACTCTCTAACATTGTTATGTACATTGTCTCTCTTCTAGCTGGTTCGATGGTATTTCCTGTGCAAAAAGTTACACCCCCCGGACCTTCAACAAAATATCTTAATTTGCGAATTTGTCCGTAAAGCAGTGTTGAACCCGGATCTTCTGCACCGGCGTTAAAAGGAGGTTTTCCCTCAGGTAACAAAAACTTTACATCTGGATGAAATGTATACCACAATAAGTTTTCCAAATGGTCAGTGTGATTTTGTTTGAGTAAATCCCCTCTTTCTTTTTGACTCTTTGCTTTGTCTACCAATTCCAATAATTGCATTAATGATAAAGCCATAATTAAAACTCCTGTATCGATTCAGTCATATCTTTAAGTCGATGCTTAATAAAATAATTGAGCATTCTATCGCGACCCAAATATTGGTCACTTTCATACTTTGTTCTTATATTTATCTCGATTTTATCTGGGATACAACCGAGATCTATTAAAGTCTCATTGCGTTTAAAGTTTCTTAAAATTTCTCCTTCAAAAGCCTTTTCCGGTACTATATTTAGCCAATCCAGGATCCTCTTCTTCGACATTGGCTTTTGTCTTAGTCCTTCTACCAAACATGCGTCATTTGAAAGAATATTAGGTATACCGTCGCTTCTATCTCCATTTACTATTAAAGCGCGCAATTGTCCAGCCGGATCATCTTCTTTAATAAATTTTTTAGTTCGAGGCGACCATTGAAAAACATTAGGATATTTTTGCAATTGGATAAAATCTTTATCAGAAGAAACTATCAATATATTATAATCTCTATGGGAATATTCCTTACAAATAACCCCGATAATATCATCTGCTTCACATCCTTCTAAATTAACTACCCTGTAAGGCATATTTTCTGCTATCTCTTCTCGAATATTATCGAGTATTTTAAATAACGCTTGCCAATCTACACCTTGTTTATTTTCTTCTCTTGCTTTCTTTCTATTAGCCTTATAAAATGGATAAATTTCTTTGCGCCAATTTTTTCTGCTATCACAACAAAAAACAATATCTTTTCCGAACTTGGTACCAAATTTATTCTTGATCATTTTAATATTATGGAGAACCATATGCCTCATCGTGGCATCCTCTTTACCTGGTTCAAATTGTTTACGGAATGCCATAAAATTAGCAATTATCATCTGGTTATAATCAATTAGTATCATATTATTTTTTTAGTTTTTTAATTTTAATCTTCTTTCCCAGTTTTACTTTCTTTTCTTTTTTTGTTGTGATTATTATTTCACATTCTTCTATCATCATATCATAAAATTTAATTAATCTATTTTGTAAGGGTTTATTTAAATGACTGTAGGCTTCTGCAAAATCTACATCACCATCTTTGGCTAATTTTATTTCACTAGCCATTTCTACAATTTCAGATTTTAAATGTTTAGCTACAGGTCTTGAAATCTTATTATGTGTAATAAATTGTTTAAAATTATATTTCTTTTTAAAATTTTCTTCAAGTTGTTCGTCAACAATATCCTCTATATCATATTTTAATTTTTTTGCAGCTTCTCGAATTCTTTTCTGAATATCTGGTTTTACTTTATCTTTTGTTTCTACTGCTACCTTACGATGTTCGGCAATCTCTTCTATCTTTTTTAATTTTTGAATAAAAAGATCTTCATATTCTTCTGGTAAACTCTTTAATCCTCTTAATTTCATTCGCGCAATATAACCAACATGATTTCCAACCTCGATTAAATCTGTGATTTTAAGTTTCCCTGGAGATTTACTTTTTACTTTATTTTTTTTATAATATTCTTGAACAAACTCCATACTCTCTTTAAAATCAAAAAATTTATAATACCATCTAAAGGCTTCATGAATTTCAGATTTTAATTTATCGAGAGGCAAACTATCCCAATCAATAGGATCCGGTTCGTCGCCCATATATTTTGCGTTAATACTTCTTTTCGAAAAAGCCATTTAGCTACCTTCGTACTCTCCAAGTGATACTTTATGTAATTCTTTTATCTCGCACATAATATAATGCAAGATAATAGACATGATGCCTTCACATTTTTCCATATGATTTAAATTAATATGTATATAATTTAAGAGTTTGTCTTTCAAAATTCCCCCACCATATCCTAAAATACCGAAAGTTTCCATTCCGTTTGAATTGGCCCAGTCAACGGCTTCTATAAGATTTTTACTATTACCACTACCACTAAGAACTAATAACCCATCGCCTCTATTAGCATAAGTTACAAGTTGATGCTTAAATATATTATCATAAGAATCGTCGTTAGATGTAGCAGTAATGAAGCCGATATCATTGCAAAGAGATATAGCTTTGATTCTAGGTCTTGAAAGTCCATTTTCAATTGTCCCTTTAGTTAGATCTTGTGCGAAATGATTGGAATTACATGCACTTCCTCCATTTCCACATATAAAAAATTGTTTTTCGTTTATATATATGTTCCGAATAGCTTTTAATAACTCATCGAGTTGACCTTCTGAAACTAAATGCAGAGAACTACTTATAGAATTAACATGTGATCTCCATCCGGATCGTTCCTTTAATAATTCTATTTCTGAATTTACTTTAATATCTGGCATATTATTTGATGAAATATTATCTGCCCATTTTACATGTATATTTTTATTTTTCATTATAAAACACTATTCTTGTTCCCTGATTATCGAATCCAACATCAAATGTATCTAAAGTTCTATTTTTCATATGTATCTCTTTAGCATGATCTGTCATGAAAAGTATATAGCCACCTCCGCCAGCTCCACATATTTTAGATCCTGTTACCCAAGAAGCAGAATTTTGCATAATGGCTTTAATTGCATCATTAGTAATTCCTTTGGCCAGAGTGTTTTTAATTTGCATGGATTCATTCATGAGTATTCCAAAATCATCGTACTGTCTGAGATCATAATAATCTAAAGCTTCGGTACAAATGTCATATATTTTATTATATTTTTTTATATTTTTTTCAATAGAATTTATCTGAGAAATAAGAATTGAAGATGATTGTCTATGCTGGCCAGTATTAACCAGAACAAACTTTCTTTCAAACTCTGCATCATATTGTAATTTTTTAATTTTTACACTGCCATCTTTAAAAAACCGAAAATGGTTAAAACCGCCGTAACTAACCGCAAATTGATCTTGCTTCCCAATCGGCTTATCTAAGATTTCAAGCTCAATATGACATGCTAGATGCGCTATATCGGCCTGATTCATTGGAGCCCCGATCCAAGTACTTATAGCATTTATTAGCCCGACCAGAATACTTGAAGAAGAAGCTAAGCCAGATCCCTCAGAAGGAATATCTGCTAATGTTGTAATTTCGAGACCGGATTTTACATCAAAATATCTAAGAACCTCTCGAATATATTCATGTTCAATTTCATCAACATTATCGACAGTTTCTTTTTTAGTATAATTACAAACAAATTGGTCTCGATATAATCTATTTAATATAACATAGGTAGATTTATCGATAGCAGCATTTATGACTTGACCGCCATCAGGTGCCGTAATATAATATTCTGGAATATCGGTTCCGCCCCCGAAAAAACTAATCCGTAAGGGTGTTTGACAAACTAACAATTCTCTTCTTCAGTTCAGTTGATGAATAATGATGAAATCTTTTACAATAATAGAGTTCAATATTTTTTAAGATACATGTATTATACCCCGTTATGAATTTATTGTCACGGGAATAATCTTCACCTAAAAATCTAATATTAATTTCTATTGTTTTTAATATATTTTTAAGATCTTTTTCTGATTCATAAGGAATAATTTCATCAACATATTTACATCCTTTTAATTGTATGAATCGTTCAAAGACTGACTGTACTAAATCTTTTTTGTGAGCGGGACTAGTGTGAAGACCAACGATTAAATAATCACAATTTTTCCTCGCTTCTTCTAACATTACAATATGCCCTGCATGTAATAAATCAAAAGCGGATGCTGCAAATCCTTTTTTCATAAGACCGTTGATATTCTTTCGGCATCTGATTGTTCTTCGAGTTCATCTTCAATATCCATTAATTCAAACATCTCTATCCATTTAGGAGCTCTATAATCCCAACTATAATATTTGTCAGCATGTTTTTTGGCCCGGTCTATAATATCTTGTGTTTCATCATCCCAATATGTATCTAATAATTTATCTATTTCATCAGCAAATCTATAACAATGTTCTATTTCATCTTTAATATAAGGATACATAAATGCATGATCAGAACAAGTCTCTGGTAACGCTCCTAAACTATTTGTAAGCATTAATGTTCTGGAAGACATTGCTTCCATAGCAGTTCTACAAGAAGTTTCTTCCCATATACATGGATAAGCCCAAATATGCATATCTTTCCATTCTTCTCTTAAAGGCCTTCCTTTAACAATTTTATGTAAGGTCATATTAGGATTTTTTTCAATATGATCAAATAATTCTCCGTATGGTTGATCGTTTTCTTTCCACCCATAAATTTGAAAACTTGAATATACATGTAAATGCCAATCATCTCTTTCGAGTTCATGTAAAGCATTACATAATACATGTAAACCTCTTTGAGGTGTAGAAGCATAAATTAAATTTATTTTACCTTCTCTAGGTTTTTCATAATGTTCAAATGGAAATATTGCTGTTTTTTGAACTTCACAACGATCCATTGGTAAATCATATTTTTCTAGAAAAGTATGCATTTGCCAATAACTCGAAAAGATTAATTTCTCAAATTCTTTTGCACCATCTTTATTTTTTAAAAAATCATGTCCGCCACTTCCATCTTTTGCTAAATCATGAAACCACCAAATTCTGGGCAAAATAGTTTGAATATTTTCTGGATATAATCTTGATATTATCCATTGATAATCTGTTTTATATTTTTTAGGTAAATGCGACCATAATTCTAAGGTTGTTAATTCTGTTCCCCCAAAAGAATTCTTGGCCATATTATTTTCTTTTCTTTGAGGTATTGTTTTATCTTTATAAATGTCTTTCATACGTTGATCTTGAATGTTCTAGGACTGTTTGAAATATGATCTATTAATTCTTTGTGAAAATTTATATTTGCTTCTCTACATTCTTCTAAAGAACTTTTATATTGTCTTTGTTCTTTATCTTGAATAGTTTTCCACCAATCAGTTGTCGGGCAATATAAAGGTTTATGTTTTAAACCGTAAAATTTAGAACACCAAGGAAAAGCTACAACAACCTTTCCCAAAAGAGTTGCCCAATAAGCACCGTGATAAGAATTTGTAACAACAATATCTCCACTTGCGATAAATTCTATTGTTTCTTCAAAATTGATTTCATTGTTTACTTTATGAGGATAATCCCAAGTTTCTGGAGGCATACCATGGACAACATTCATTGGAAGCGAAGCATGAGTAAAAAATACAATATCATATTTGGTTTCATATTCTTTATCAAAAGCTTCATGCATACAACTCGCACAGGGAACCCATCTTGCAGCTGGTATCGATTGATATATATGTGGATGATGATCACGTATGCCCAATAAATCAAATGATCTTATATAACCCGGATACGTTATATTCATTGGCGGTATACATTGTACTTGTTCATCTAAACAAATATACATATGTTCGCCTAATCCCCATCCATATATTCTATAATTAGAATTTTTTTGATGTCTCAGAACGTGAGACATTGGTCTCATTTGACCTATGAGTCCTCCACCACCGTAAATGACGTTTTCATGGGGTGGTGCATAATCATATTCTAATTGAAAGATATCTTTTTGATTTCCCGGTAAATCAAAATACTTTGTGGGGGTACTGTACGAATCACCTATGTTAGTTTCATCTGTCCTAAATATATTGGTAAACTGTAATTCCATAGAAAGGTATATTCATGCAAGATTTAAATGATTTTGGTTTTAGTACTGTGAGTGAACAAGAATTTACTTCGGCTGCTAAAGAACCTGAAGAGAAAGTAGTTACTGCTGCGGTAGAAAAAGCCAAAGCTGGACAAATAAAAGAAGTTGAGGGAACTGTAAATAAAATTTGGAGTTTGCTGGACTATCATTATGAAGATATTGATAAGCATAAAGAAAAATTAAATAAAGAATTCAGTAGGTGTATGAAAGAAGTAGAAGATTTAATTGTACCTCTGCTAAATAATTTAGCAAAATCTTCCACTAATGAATACATATATTGGCCTGGTAGGCGGGAAATTTTAGAAACACAGATTGAGAAAATTACTGCACATACTCGAGATGTAAATATATTCACTGAGTAACTCCGTATTTACAAAGATAGTAAGAATCAACAATATCGGTTGCAGGGTTGCCATTTTCTTGAACTAATTCAAAATTATCCGGCTCTGCCTTCCATGATTCTAGCATAGCTTCTTTATTAGAATTTCCCTTACCTGTTGCGAACTTCTTAATAACAGTTGGAGGAACTGTTTCATAGCGGAAACCATTCTGTTTTAATTTTAATTTCAAAATACCAACATTTTCCGCGATGTTAAAAACTCTGCCGGTAGACCCATAAGAATAATCTTCTAGTATAACTTTCTCAACTCTACCATTATGCCAACGTAATGCTTCTATGGTCCAATCAGCTAAAAAAATATACTTATCTATTAATTTTAAATCTTTTGGTAACTTATAACAATTTACATTTTGAAGGGTGGCCCACCGAGGCCTCCACTTATCCAAAGCAAAAAAACTAAAATTACAATCAATAGGATTAATTGTTCCATCTTTTTTAAATATACAAATACATGGGCTGGTTGTAGAATAATCTATTCCTGCGCAAATCAATTAAAATCCTAACTGTTGTAATTCTCTTATGCTATCTTTTGCAGATGTATGTAATATCGCAATGCCACCTTTGGATTTCCATTCAGCTACGTTTGATTCAGAATCATCGATTAAAATATTCGGTGATAAATTTTCTTCAACAGCATAATATTGTTTTTCTCTCTGAAAAACACAATGAATCCTTACGGGGAATAATTTATAATGTTTAAAAATCCATTGCATTTTTTGTATGCGACATTCTGGAAAACCAGAGTCGTTAGGGATCGCGGTCAAAACATGCCAATCAAATTGCCCGGAAATATGATTTATTAATTCATCTGCATCAGGCATTTTGGGAAGAGAAAAGAAAAAATCTTCGGGGAGAAGTTCCCATCTGTTTGCCCATTCTTTTTTAGTATTAAATTTGTCAATGATGGGTTTATCAAAATCTGATAAAACACCATCCATATCAATAAAAACTTTCATAATTAATCGTATATAAAATTCATTTCGCCTTCAAGGCCCACTTTTTCTTTATATGCTTTATCAAGAATATCTTCTAACCAGAGTTTGCCTGTAAAAGCAGGCGCATTCTCAATATCTTTCCACAACTCTTGGATTGCGGGAACACCTAATGATTCAGTATGTTTTTCAAGAACCTTAACACACTCATCAACATATTTTTCAAATGTTGTTTTCATAATACCCTCTATTATACATCATTAATAAGTAAATTTCAACAAAAAAATTTTAAATCAAATCTACAACTTCACATCCACCGGGACTTGCACAAGCTTGTGTTTGTGCTCCGGCTGTATGGTCTTCTTTTTCATAATCACTTAATTTATCCCAATTTACATTTTTGGGCATTTTTAATAATAATTCTTTATACTGTTCTTCATCGCAATCTTGGTAAGGAGCTTGTTTATATGTATGTTCACTGAATGGTAAAAATGAAATGCCGCTAATAGAATCAAAATTATCCCAAACCCATGAACCTACCATCATCCATTCGTGTTCCTTAACCGATATTGTAATAGATGGTTTATGCTCACACCAATGATCTTGATATACTTTCCACAATTCTAATTGATCTATAGCTGTCATATCGGTTCTACATATAGCCCCTTTTGGGCTTTTTTGTGGAAAAGAAAATACTGCAGTATGTTCTGGTTTTGTTATATCAGGTTCATTCGGAAACTTAGCTTCTTTCATAAACTTACATAAAGGATCTTTATTATCGGCTCGTACAGTTCGTATATAATAGGGATTATGACGAGCATGAATACCACTAGCACTATCAACGAGCTGAGAAACAGTTCCACTCGGTTTGACACAAGTAACTGCTGCCGATCTTGGGATCCCCAGTTTTTCAGCCCACTCTTTATTTGTTTCGATAGCGACATTTCGGAGTTCCTCTAAAAGTTTACCGGTTTTTAACATTCCCCTTTTTCCATTTGTTAATTCATTATCCATTATTCCGGTAAGCGATACTCCCAGAAGTCGTTCTTCTTCGCAATTTCTGGCCCATTCTTTTGTAAGATATTTGAAGTTAGTGAGAGTTGATTGGAACGTTCCAAGTATGGTTGCATTGCGCACTTTATCTTTGAGACATTGGCGAGTGTCCCGTCCTCGGACAACGACTTCAGATAAGTTGCAAAATTCCCGTGACCGTAAAATGATCTCGCTGCATGGATTTGTGCCAAAGTCCTCTCTGGGATCTCTTCTTCTAATAAATCCTCCATGTTCATCTTGTTCCCTTTCATTTAATTTTTGTACTTGTCGACTAGCTGAATCTCCATTATATATTCCCCGTTCTCCAGATTTTGAATCATAAAGAGATAACCATTCTCTCATAAAAGTACCGGCATCTGGTTTTTCTTTATAATTGACAGAATTGTTTGCTAAAGCACGCTGTACATTAATTTTATACCATTCCCCATGTTTTGCAAATCTCATTTCGCGATCATTAAGATCACTAAGACTAATAAGCGCGCTCCTTCGAACGCCTCCTACAACAACTACTTCCGCAGTCTTACAAATAATATCATGACATTCAATTGGTTTAAGTTGTCTTCCTGCGGCATTTGAAATTATCCCTGTTACAAAATTAAATAAATCTACTAATGGTTCGGGGCCAGAAGCTCTACCCCCAAAAGTTTTCAAAGGCATGCCTGCAGCTCTTACCTTGCTCATATCCCATTTAGGCTTTTGACCTTGATATAATAATGAGACTAATTCCTTATAAGCTTTACACCAACCCAATTTACTATCTGCAACTACTATGGTGGTATCTGTTGGAAAAAATTCTTCTGCGATAATTGGCATTTGATTTGTATATTTTTCTTCAACAGAAAAACCAACTCCTGTTCCATTCATTAAAACATACATAATTTCATCAAACGTTCTTTGATTATCACATTTTAAATATGAACAATTATACCCAGCAACATTTTCTTTTTTGAGAGGTTCGCCAGCCGTCATTAAACATCTCATAGATGGCATAACTTCTAAATTTAGAACCGCTTCTTCTAATTCTTTTCTTACCTCATCAGAAAAATCATAATTACATTTTTCTTTTAAATCTTCTTTAAAAAAATCAAAATATCTTCCAATTGTTTCGGACCATTTTTCTCTTCTTTCTTCATCATACCTCCATCTCGCATATCTTGAAAGATGTATAAATGATTGATATTCTGTGGGTAAGTTCATTCATTTTCCTTGTGTTAAATTTTTTCTAGGAATTCTTTTTGTTCTCGATTTGATAAACCCTCAAGGGCAAATGCTTTGCTGTCTGATAATTCATACTTTATTACTTCCATTTCTTGTTTAGAAAATGTTACAGCATCTTTACTATAATCTTCAAATGCTTCACAACATAAAGGAAATTCGGGTTTGATTAATTGATACATTGCTGTAGCATAATCCTGAGTTTCTTTCTGCGTATGATTATCCATTCTTAATTTACAAAAATGAAAAAAATTATGTAAATCTATTTTCCAAATAACCTCAGTATAATTACCCACCGGTAGCACAGAGCGAGCCAATTCTCGAGCCAAATCAAGTTCTAATAAATTGTGATAGGAGTGAATAGCATTATCATATATGCGATTAAATTCGAATTTAACAAGACCTTTTTGCTCAATCTCTTCACCTCTACCCTGATTGTTTTGGGTTGATTGTTTTTGTATATCATCGTCATGAGGAACGTAAAAGTCTTCACTCATCAACGAATATCGTCCTGAATATTCATTTAAATTCGCCGTCCGATGCCGAATTATTTGTCTCATAACAAAAATGGGTAATTTTAAATAGAATTTTACTTCACACATTTCAAAAGGAGATGTGTGTTTATGCCTCATTAAATATCGAATTAAATTACGGGTCTCACTAACTTTTTTTGTACCTTTGCCGTAACTTATTCGGGCGGCATCGACTATATCTTCATCACTTCCCATAATATCTAATAATCTAACTAGTCCATCTTCATGAACTTTCACTTCTTCATTCATGATCTTTTCCACTGGTTAAATTTTATTCTTGCGGGAAGGCCGCGATAAGTATTCATATTTATTATATCAATAATTTCCAAAATATCCATTTCACCCACGACCATATCATTAATATCTTTAAATTTAACTGTGTCTGGCCATATGCAAACCGCGAAACCTTTTTTAATAGATTTTTCTATTTTAAATACAATTTCTTTATTTCTTGGTTCATTATCATATACAAAAACAACGTTCTTAGCATAAAACATACTAACATCATCCAAATCGCTGCCGGCCATGGCAAGAGAATTTGGAAGAAACATGCTATCAAACGGTCCTTCAACAATGTATATTAATTCATCTTCTTTTATTTTATCTAATCCGAATATTTTTGTAGCGCTCTTATCTATTTTAATAGTAAAATATCTTAATGTATTATTTTCTAAACTTCTACCCTGAGCAGCAATTAGTTTTCGATCTTTACTAAAAAATGGAATAATTATTCTGGGATCATTTGCTTTTAATCGCGCAGCTAATTCTACATCATATTTACTCACCCAACTTTTAAAACAATCTGCAAAGTACATATCACTATAGCGATCTTTGGGCAACATTCTTACATCACAAAATTTTACGGCTGGATGATCTGGATCCAAATCAATTAATTTTGGCGCATCTATTTTTGTAAAAACCGGTTTTCTAAAAATAGGAATTTTTTCTTGATAAACTGGAGTACCGTTTTCTTCTTTATAATTTTCAAATGAATATTGTCTTGATAAAGTAGGATCTATTTTGTCTAATAAAAATTTTAACGATCCGCCGGCTCCGCAATTATGACATTTAAAAATTAAGTTATTTTTTTTATTAAAAAGATAACCTCTTGCTTTAAATTGATTTTTTTGAGAATCTCCACATATTGGACATCTAAAATTATATAAGTCTCTGGATTTTCGGGCAAAACGAGATAAACGGGAAGAAAGCAAATTAGTATACTTGTGGTCGATATATAGACTCATTGTGCTCTATATTTTAGAGTTTAATTTAATAATATATTATAGTATGATTTAAAAGAAATGTCAAGATAAAAAAAGGGACCAGTGGTCCCTTTTTACTCGCTGTGGATTTTATTAAGAATTTTTAAACATTCTTATAATTTTTATGATTTCTACGCCAGCATTAATTGCTTCTTCAACTACTACGTCAAGATCATCTGTTAGATCTTGTAATTCAAATTCATCTTTAGCAAATTGAATTAATTCTTCGAATTCAGTATCATCTAAATCTTGTAATTCAACTAAAACATCTTCAACATGATCCATAGATGATCCTAATCTTTTCAAAGGATCAATAAACTTTTTTGCATCCGACCATCCAATATCACCTGCTTCCATTGCAGTAACAGATGCTTCACTTAATGCGAAAACGAAAGCCAATACATCTTTCGTTTCTTGTACTCCTGCCATAATATACCTTTCTAAATGTTATGATTGGGATGGGAAGGAAAAATTCTTCTTTGTTCCCTAATTCCCATAGGTTCAAGTCTTTTTAAAACTTCCCCTTTCCTCTTCTTTTTTCTTACGGGTGGATCATCGCCTGCTTCAGCACTTCCAGCTATTCCACCTGCGGCCATGGCATTAGCAGGAGCATCTTCTTTAACTTCCTTATGTTTAAGAAAATCTTTAACCATTTGAAGATCCATATCATGTAATTTTTTCCAATTCGGATCATCAACCCATTTAATACCAGATTCACGGTCAGCTTCCATGTCGCCTTCTGCTAGAAAATCTCCTTCTCCCCACTCTTGGAGTATATCTTCATATAAATTTGAAAACTTTTCTTCCAATACTTTTTCATCTGCTAATATTTTTAGATTTTTTTCTTCGCGAAGAAGTAACAAGGCTGCGGCATAGGTAGCAATTGTTGTTTTTCCAAAAGGTATCTTACCTAACAATTTCTTCAAATTGAAGATAAGAGTGTCCATCATAGTATAGGCATTTCTTTGTTCTATAGTAGTAAAGTCTCTTTTTTTAATGAGGACTTTACCATTCTTATCAATAATACCCAGCTTATAAGCATCTGTTTTTTCAAATCTGGTAACTAATCGTTTAAGGAAGGAAAATAGAAAATATAATTCTGAACCCTGTATTAGCACATTTTTTAGACCCATGAAAATCCTATAACCGTCTTAATTGCTTTACTACGTGTTGATCTAGTGTTATATCACTTTCTCTGATATTTGCACCTTTTATGCTGCGAACAACTTTTGGCATTCTTTTTAAATATATTAAAAAAGGTTTTAACACATGCCAACTATTTTCATCAATTTTATAAAATAATATTCGGGTCGCAGCTTCGTTCTCGAATAAATTATATATCATAATCAAGTGGTTAAGAATTAATCTTTGTTTTAATTCATGAGTTGTTAGATAATGATTTAAAAGCCTTTTTAAATATTTAAACCTTTTCATATCATCTCTATAATCCTCAGTACCGATACATTGAGGATTATCGTAAAACTTCATGCAATATAATTCTATATTATCTTCATTTATATCATCAAAATTCACTTTTTCACTTTTTTCACTTTTGAACTTTCAATCACATTATTAGTTTCAGTTTCTTTATTTTCAATCATACTTAAATAATGATTCGAAACTTGAATTGCACCGTCAAGAGAAGAAAGCGTCCGATCTAATTGTTTAATTTCGTCAGACGCTTGATCTAATCTTGTTTGAACTTGGACTCTATCTTTTTGTAAGAATTCCAATTGTTTTACAATTTCACTTTTATCTATCATAATAAATCCATAAATTAAATATTAATTACGAAACATTGTCCCAAAGTAAAAGATATTTGGTCAGGCCAGATACACATACTTTTATAGCACCGTTTGCAGGACCGGTATTTGTACTAACAGTATTTTCACCGGTAGTTAAAAATGGTCCAACATTAGCACCAGCTGCGGCACTATAACCACCTCCTGGAGTAGCATCCCAAGCAAAGGCAACATTTTGTGAAGTTCCCGTTAATGTACTTTGTACATCAAACTTAATGAATGCTGTAGGACTCGCGCTAGGTGAAGCTACGGTATTGGCATGAGATAAAATCATGACATATGAGTTACCAGAATCGGCACTATCCCATGTATTTAAATCAAGTGTACCTCTTATAGCAGATGTTTCTGCAACAAAGGCAACATTAGCATCATGTATAAAAACTTTTGAGGCGGCAGCCGTTAAAGTTCCAACATTAGCTTGAGTTGCTCCTGTACCTTTTGCATCAACAGTAATTTGTGATGTGGTAATATTATCAAAAACATCGGTAGATGAAGGAGTAATATTGGCAGTGTGTGTGGTTTTGTGAACTATTTCCTCAGTGGCTGCTGCTGTACCAGTAACGGTATGAGTAACATTTGCTAAGAAATCTTTAACTGTGAGTTTTTTGTTCACAGGTGATCCGCTCGGATCATCGATAATATGAAGTAAATCTTCGGACGCCGCTTCTGACGCGGGCGTTAACGCGGTTATTTTCTTATCAGCCATTTTTCTCCTTGCTGGCTTTTGCAGTGGGACTCACCACCAGTTAAAATCATGCTGAGAATCGCTCTTGCGAAGGGTCTTTCTCAGACATCCAAATATTTATGATACCAAACCTAAGCGTTCTAATTCATCTATAATGTCCGCGGCTGTTGTTGCCCCGGCAATAAAAGTAGAATTAGCTGCAACGGGAGCTGTACCATAAAATCCAACTATATCGGTCGCGCTACCTATTTGTACGCCACCTCTAAATCTCATTACTGTAGTATTAGCTGAAATATACATATCTTTTTCGACACCATCTTCGAGTGCCATATCTATACCAGATTCTAATTGCATATTTCCGGTTTCAGAAAAGTTACTAGTAAAAGAACCATTATCTGGAACGCTATCTTCTATTAATAGACTGCCTTGAAAATCTATTCTTGATTCTATCAAACCAACAATTTGCCATCGGTCAGTTATCTTGTGTCCGGTAACTGTATCAAATTTAATACTAACGCCATTGGCAAGGGCTTGATCAGTTCCATCAATATCAACAGTTGATGCACCTGTTGAAGTATCTCCATCTCTCCACCATTTAAAAGTGTCATTGGCGGTTATGGAAGTACCATCAATTTCAACATGCCATACTGAATTTTCTTCTAAATCAAAGGTTCCTAAAATAACTTTTAAATCATCTACTTCACCTTTTATTATTTCAGGCTGTAAAGCTGTTTTAGAATTTCTTAAATTTATATCTCTGGCAACATTTGTATCAGCGCGAGATTGAATTTTATTAGCAACACTTCTTGTAGTTTTATCCGTAGATAAAGCTGATAATAAATTATCTAATCTTATCTTTTTATTAACCGGATTCCCAATTGGATCATCTACTATGATTAATAAATCTTCGGAGGTAGGAGATTCATGGGTATTCAGTGCTGGAATTGATTTATCTGCCATTTATTTCTCAAAAATTTTCTGTTTCAAGTTCTTTCAGTTCAGGTACTTCAACGTCCACGGATTCGGCTGTCGTTAAAATATCATCGCAAGCACTAATTGCACCCGCGTAAGCTTGTATATTAGCTTTTATTTTCTCAATTTCTCGGAGCTGCACCGAAAGCCGATTTTCGAGCTCGGCTTTCGCTGCGACATGTTGATTGCGTTTTTCAACAATTGTGCTCACATTTATATTTTCAATATATTCCATAATTTAATTTAATATTTATGTTATGGTTAACGTTTGTGCTGTTAAACCTGAAAGTACCAACAAAGCAACTGTTGTTCCATCGGTTGTATCTTTCATTGTACCACTATTTAGTACGACATTAGATCCGCCTAATGTAAGAACATCGCCTGTTACGACTGTCTGAGCCGCAACTGAAAAGGTAAGTCTGTTTGTTCCTGTTCCTGATGCATATACAGCAACGTGTGGTCCACGACCAGAACCAGCTCCCTCGTTACCATTTGCAATGGAAACTGAAGGTGCTCCGGTAACTGTCACTCTTTCATCGTAAGTAACCTGAACGGATACTGCTTTTGATCCGCCTGTGATTGCTGCAGCAGTAAATCTCATTGATGTAATAGATGGTGCTGCAAGTGTTGTACCGAGACCGCCCATGGCAACTAAAATTTCGGGGGATGCTGAAGCGTTTTTACTCGCTTTAGTATTAATAGCCCACCCTTGATCAGTCGCAAAGACGTCTTGTTTGTTATATGTAGCACCTTCTGTAGTACCTATGTATTTTGGTTTTTGCGCCTGTGTACCGGCAGCTGCTTTTCCCCATAAAGGCATTATGTCTCCTTGTTTGTTTAAAATATTTATAACAACTTTTTAAATTCGCGTATAGAAATATTATCTATATTAGAAATCTCTTTATTAAAACATTGTTCTTCCTGAACATGTATAAAATCAACTTCAGGAAAATAATCAGTAAACATTACTTCAAAATTTTGAATCCACCCTGCTGCTTTCACCGGTAATGCATAACTAGGGGCATAGCAGTCTGTGTCTTTATATATATTGTTTACTTTTCCATTATTTATGTTAAAATCAAAACCCATTAAATAAACCTTGTCGGGTTTTTCATTCTCACAACACAACCAGGTTGCAAGAGGTCCTGAATCTAACAAAGGTATATGTTTAAAATCATCTACTACGTTTATCTTATCTTCTTCTGTTATCCATGTGAACCAATAGCAAGGATTTGTTTGTAAATCCATTGTATGTGTATCATCGTGAAAAACTCTACTAATTTCTTGGCCGTAATGAGCGAATTTAAAATCTGTTTTTTTATTCTCTATTACTTTTATTCCGGGCTCTAACGTTGACCGAAAAACAGGATACATATCAGGATCCAGTAACTGAAAATTCCTAAACCAACATTGATTTAATTTAGGATATTGTGATTCCACCAACTCATGTAACATTTTATTATCAATACATATAAGATTGGTTGGTGTCCAATCCCTATACATCGCATTGCATCCATATGTTGTATGATCTAATAACAAATTAAGGTCAAAATCTTTACGACTTTCACCATTCCCAATCACTATAAACATATTTGATTGTTATGCAGCCGAATTTTCCTTAGTTCCCATAGGCTCTGCTGGTTTGGGTGAAGCATATGTAAAATGCCCTGCTTTATCCCTAGTAATTGTTCCTGCTTCTGCCATATCGTCCAACAATTTTTGTACTTTTGCTGGGCTACATCTTAATGTTCTGGCAATAGTTGAAGCTGAGGCGGGTTCATCGGAAACAGCAAATTCAGCGCCAACTGGTTCACCATCAATACTAGCATAAGAACTTCGGAACAATTCTAAAACTTGATCTTGTAACGAAGTATCTTCATTTGTTTCAGATATTTTGTTCTTAAATTTTCGAACAAATGCTACTCCTGTACTTTCTTTCATTTTCTCCTGTTCTGGTTCCATTTTTATTTTATTATTAATTTTACCATTTTCTTTTACTTTGGATTCATCTTCATCATCTTCTTTCTTCATTGCTTTAGAAACTGCTTTCCTTTTTTTATGTAAAAATTTATCAGAATCATCTGCATCACCATCATTATCAATATCTTTATCTTTGCGATTTTTAAACTTCTTTTGAACAGCATCCGGTTGAACAGCATCTAATCCTTCGCCATCATCATCCTTATCATTCTTATTAGTTTCTTTAGTTATTATCGGTTCTACTGGTTGCCTCTTACCTAGAATTTCTTTGGCTTTTTCATAAGCTAATTTTTTAATTTTTTCTTTAAAAATTCTACGTCTGGCATCAATTCTTTCAGTGGTATGTTCTTCGTCTCCTTCAATCATTTGACCGACTGGTTCATAACTACCGGCCATGGCACCGAGAGCTGAACCAACAGCACCCATTACTTTTCCTTTTGTAGAGGTCGCCACAGCTTTTTTCATGGAAGGATCATCTGATAACCTTGCCTGAGCCAGTTTCTTTCTGGCTCTTTCTTTGCCTTCCGCATCCATTCTTTTCTGTTGGGCTTTATCTGCGGTTGATGCAGTGGCACCTCGTTGTTGATCGGCTTTAGTTTGAACTCCGGCAGTCTTTTGAGTTTGAGCGGCAGCTGAAGCTTTTTGATCTTTTACGGCTTTATCTGAAATTCGATCTGCATCTGATCTCACAGTCCGAACTCCGGCAGTTTTGACTGCTTGTGAGGGCCCGCGCGCGAGATCCTTTACGCCCCTCTTTACAGCGGATCCAATTTTTTTCAATAGGCCCGGTTTTTGTTTAGCTTTCAGTTCTACTGATCTTTCTTTCTCTGACTCAATATCATCTAAATTATCCTGATGTGTCTGCATTGCATCGTTTTTACGTACCAGTTTATCTTTTTTGTTTTGTGTTCTGCCAGCTGCCGTCATGAAGTTCGGTAATTCTGCTAACACTTCCTCATCTTCTAATTGATTTACAAAAGACGCGAATGAAGTTTGTTCATCTTCATTAAGAGAATTATACATTTCGATGACTTCGTCAACAACTCTTTCGGTTATATCTGAATCATCCGTAATCATTTGACCGCAAGCTTTTTCTAAATCTTCTAATTCACATTCATCTGCTAATTTTTGAACTTCGGGTGAAGGAGCATCAATTGTTCCCATTTTAGTAGCATAAGCAAGAGAAACTAATCTGCGCTCTGTATTTTTAATTAACCTCTCGCCAATTTCTCCCCATGTTAATTCATGATATTTTTTATACATCCCTTCAAGAATAAATTTATGAGAAGGAATTTCGCATTCATCATATTGCTCTGTTTTCATTTTTTTCATAACCGAATTAGCAACTTTTTGATCGGTCATTAATACCATCAAAACACTTTGTCGTGCTTCTTCTGACATCTTATCTAGATAAGGTGCTAATTTATCATAATCTTTTTTAGATACTAACGAAGCAGCTCCTTCGATTGAGAGTCTATCTTTTCCTCTAACGGCTTTGGCTAATTCTTTAATTTGTTTAGCTATTCCTTTTGATGTAGGTAATTCTTTTGATTCTATTTCCATTTCTAGATCACACCACCCACAATGTTCTTCAATATCATGATAATTATTAATTACCCTTTTAGCCCATTCCATATTTGTTACTGTATCTTGTTTCTTGGAAAAATCTGGCTCTTCTATTCCTTTAATCTTCTTCTTCAAATTGTCATCCCTGTAATCTTTTTTATTCTCGCTTTTTTTCTGCTTCAGTCTTTTTTCATCAACTGGCATCCAACTTTCTTTTTTAGCGTACCAGTCGTCCTTTCTCCTCTCTTGGTCGCTTTTTGGAGCCGGCAATGAAACTTTTTTCTTTACAGGTGCTTTTTTGTGCATTTGAGGATTTGCGTCTTTGTGAGCTGCATAAGCATCATCTCCTTTATACCAGGCAGCCTTGACATCATCTTGATAATCTTCCGATGCCTGAAATGCCGCGGCGAATTTATTGCCTTGTTTCTCTCTCTTTGCTGCCAACTCACCTTCTCTTTTCCTTGGTGTGGGGTTGTCGACAACCCTCTTCTTTTGTGCGTCTCTTGCGTCTGCTGCTTTATTATAGGCTGTGTTTCTTGCGCGTTGTAACAGTTCTTTCGAAACTTCGTTGACATCATTCTGCTTCTTTGACATCTGGGACATCGCCGTGTCGTGTGCTGCAGGATTGCTAGCAATAGAAAATTTCCTTACTCCGCCTTGCTGAGTTTGAAGTTGTTTTTTCTTTGCTGCCGCGGCTGCTTTTACTCGTGCTATAGCTGGATCCATTGCTTCATCTGCATCTACAGCCTTAGTAATTGCTTTTCTTTTCTTATGTAAAAACTTATCAGAATTGTCTTCATCTCCATCAGCGTCTATATCAACATGATCATCATCTGAACGATCTTTCCAATCTTGTTTAACTGCATCTTTGTCTACAGGAGCGAGTTTTTTCTCTCTGATCATTCTAACATCTTCTGCGGTTACCGCGCTCCATTTTGCGGGATAATATTTTGACCAGTCCATCAGTTGCTCCTACTTGCAATTATTTTCGAAAGAATTTTATTATGTCTTTCGGTTTGATTTAATCTTTTTTTATCTTGTTCGAGTTTAAACTCCTCTTCGGGAGTCAAATTCACAATATATTGTCTATATTTATCTGTTCCTAATTCTAACTGTCTACCTTCGGAAGTTCGATTCTTATTCCATTCTTTTAAACCGAGAAGTTTTTGCAATTTATTACTAACTGGATCTTTAAAGTCAACTTCATCTACAGGAAGAATATCTACCATTTCTTGTAAATATGTAAAATCTGTCTTATTAAAATCAACCATCCCGGACCCTTCATCTAATATTGTTATATAATCAGATGTCTTTTTAATAAGTCCTCTTAATGCTGAAAGTTCCCAAAGTTTTACTTTTTCCGTTATTAATTCATACCTTCCAAAAAATTCTTGACATTCTTTTAAACATCCTTTAATATAGGATATTTCTTGATAATTATATGGTAAAGATTTTATATAGTTAAATATTGTAGCGGCTCTCTTATCTACACAAAATGTCTCTCCTTCAAATTCAACATGTTCCATCCATAAACTCTCTTTAACATCATCATCGGGCATGGGTGGATACTTCACTGGACGCATTTTGGGCATATTAGCAGAAATAAAACTATCCGCGGCCTTTTTTTGTTGTTTTGGGGTTGTGGCCTTGTTTTTTCTTGGTGGTAAACTCTGCGGCCGTTTTATGCTCGTATTAAGCACTTCCGTAGTACTAAGTTTTTCTTTTATTTGTTTTTCCATTACACTGAGTTTCATTTGTTTTCTTAATAATTGATATAAACTTCTACTGTCTCTTTCACTTAAAGTATCGGGTAAACCCGTTTTAAACGCTTCGAAATCGCCGTCTATAGCGAGAGATCTTAATTTAGATGCAGACATACCAGTCGCATCATCAGCATCAGGATCTCTTTCTCCTGCACTTTCTATATCTATTTTTTTAAAATCATAAAAACCATGCGGCTTATCTTTAACGCCGTTATATTGAGTCAAGAGTTTTTTAAAGTCATTTATTCTATCACTTCCAACAACCATAATGATTTGTTTATATCCTTCATCGTGCAATAAAGAAGCAACTTTCAAAACATCTCCAGGCTGCTCCTTGGAATATTTAAAAATATTTTGGCCTCTTGGCTTAAACATTTTCTTCATCCATTTGACTTTATTTTTATAGTCTAATGGATTTTTTTTCGAATCTTGTGAGGAACTTAAAAAAACAAATGCATCGGCCCGACTTCGAGAAGCCGCTGTTACAATTTTATTAACTAAAATCTCATGCCCGGTTGTGGGCGGATTAAACCGTCCAAATGTAAATATAGCAGTTTTTAACGTTCCTTCACGTAATTCGATGAATGTTGTCATTTATCCTCTTTATCCTCTTCTCCGGGTCTTACAATTTTGTGTTCCGCTTCTTTTTGAACCATTGACATGTAGGTATTTTGAACAGATTTATTTGCGTTCTGTTCTGACATATCCCGAATTTGTTCCTTAGTATATTTAAACCCTTTAGACTTTTTATCTACAATTCTTTTTACAGAATTTGCTAGATCGGTATAATCATCGTTTGAGAAAGGGCTCTCTCCGAAATAATTATGTTTATCAGCCATTATATTCTTCTCCTAATTTATAATTTAAAAATCGAATTACCAGTTTTCGCGATCTACTCTTGCGTCCGATCCTTCTTCTATTGCATTAAGCATATCTTTTAGCATTGGAGGAACTCTTCCCAGTTTGTGTCCCCTGCCAAATTTTTCCATATACTCTTCATAAATCTGGGCTAATTTATTTTTGGGCCTCGCCGGTGCAGCCTCGATACATTCTCTCAAAGCGTCTGTTATTTTTACTGACCATTGAGAACCTTCTTTCAATGCTTCAGTTTCTTTTGTAAAAATGGGTCTCATTGGTCCCACTCCTTTTCTGCGGTGAAATTTATTCTACTAAATTCCATCCTGTTAACTAATTTTAAACCTTTTTGATTATCAAAAGTATCTATAGCAACAAAACCTTCTGGTTTAGTTACTCTATACCCTGAAGGGGTTTTTATAAAAGTATTTGTTATTCCTTTTACTTCTTCTAATTTTTCAACTATAAAAAGTTTGATATTATTTATTAATGATATTAATCGAAATATGATCTCTATTTGATCCATGGAACCATTTAAAGTTTTCATATATCCATCAACAGTCATTTGTTTTCTTTGCCTACCTCTTTCAGACTTTAACTTCCCAACTTCGTTCTGCATTTTATTCTCAATCCACTTAACACAATCTTTTGCCGATCTTTTATAGTTATCAACAAATTCACCTTCTCTAACTTTTGTGTTCATGAATGTTTTAATGTGCGTTCTAATAATATTATCTTTTGATATATTATCTAAAAATCTTCCATTAATTTTATTAAAATCTTTTCCTAATTCAGAAAGCATTCCGGTTACTTTGGTGGTATCTGCTTGAGTAAATGTTGCAGATCCACTTAAATCGGTAAAATCTGCATTTACGGCCCAAACATCCCTATGAGAAGACCATAAATTTATATCTGCTCCAAACTCTGCTTTAAGATCATTTAAATCATCCGCACCGGCTGTTTTATATGTTGTATGAAAAACAATCCCGACTTTGGCAGTAATAATTTTTTTAGCTAATTCAGTATTTAATGGTACAGCATATGTTATAGTGTTAGGAGTAAAAGTAACATACTTTTCTTTATCAATTGTTTTAATTTTTTTATCTTTATTATCTGTCCAAAGAACATCTCCGTGAAATATATTTCCTGGTATATTTAATTTGGGCAAATGTTCTAAAAGAGCAGACATTTTTGGATGTAAAGGTCCGCCACCAAAATGTTCATCTACATCTGATTGTGTAAAGCAAGGTTTCCTCATTGATTTATAATCAACGAAAAATTTTCCATTAGGATGAATTCCTGCTACCGCCGCCGGAGCGCCATCCCATTTAACTGTAACATTAACTGCTTCTTTATTATTTCCTGCTAACATATCTCTTAGCGATCTCAGAAAATTAATAGCACCTCTAGTACCATTAACTCCTCCATTCAACACCTCGTCTTCGAGATGTTCCATATGAAGATTCTTACCCGATGCTTCTACGAGAAACTGTTTATAAGATTTCATGATAAGTGCTTCTTAATTGCAACTGATAGTTCTGAGCGATTACCTGCGTTTGGTTTTCCTGATATAATATTGGGTAATTTGAGCCTCTTCCAATTCGTAAAATCAGAAAATGTTCTCAGTTTGCCGTCTTCCGGAGCTTTATCTCTCAAATAGGAATTTATAGTATCTTTTAAAGATGTATTCTTATCTGTTGCTTTCTTATATTTTTTCTCTGCACCTTTGGGATCATACCTATCGGCTGTTAAAGCATTCGCGAATACATCGCCCAGGATATCACCGTATCCTGATTCCCCTTTAACCAATTTTGCCGGTTCAAATTTTTCTACTTTTAATCTTGGTACAAAATTTCCATAACCGCCTTCTTTCCAATTTAAAGCCCAGTCATAATCAATCTTAACCTTGCCGGCAACATTAAGATAATCTATGCCAGTTTTAAATGCATATGCTTTTAAGTTTATTGGATTATAATATAAAATAATATCATGATTTTCTTTCTTTGCATATGCATTCATACCGTTCGCAACCCAAATATGCATAAACGTATTAGGCTCTGTCACGCACATATTACCTTCTATGTAAATAGCATCATCAAATTTAATTCCACCATCCATTCCTTGGCATGCAGTACACACTTTTTTCCACATATCCGCAATTTGAGTAACAGAGGCGCCATATTCGTGCAACCTTATTGATGCTTCATTCATTGCCGCTGAAAATTTTTCTTTCTTTATAACTCCACCGCCCCTAGATGAATCAACTACTCCCAATCCAACATTATCGGGAACTTTTTTGGAACGCGTTGTTTTTTTCCAAAAGTCATCAAAGACTTTCTTTCCATCTCTGAATCCATCTTTTTTACCAAATGCTGCACCACTGCCCTTTTTTGCTTCTGGATCATCCGATTCTAAATCTTTACCGCCTTTTTTTAATTCGATAACACCTGGTGTGCCGGCGACTCCACCTTCAAACCAAACATCACCTTTTCCATCTTTACCTTTACGCCCACTAGGATGGTTTAAAATTAAAAAAATCTCACCGCCACCCATATTTCTTTTATCTATTTGGGGTTCCCAATTAACAAACCAATTATAAAACGCTGAATTATTAATTATAGGATTAGAATCTATAATATATTCTTTGCTACCAATATTAGTTTCGCCTTCTAGAGCTTTAGTTACTATAGCTTTCGCATCAACTAATTTTCCGCCTATTAATTTGTTTATAAAATCTAACTTTTCTTCTACTTTTGCATTTATTTTAATAATTTTTGACATCAGAGCTTCTTTAGCCACTTCTACTTTACCTGTTGTCATGCCCCTATTATCAAATAATTGACTGATTCTCGCTTCCATATTGGGAACAAATACTGCTTCGTATGCTCTATCAATAGTCGCCTGAGGAGATTGCTTTAAAATTCTCAAAAGAGGAGCCAGTTCTGGAGCATTAAGATTTCTTAGATCTTTTTCCAGAAGAAGCTCTATTATATGTTCGGCAGATTCAGTCATAAAATTTTTATATGTTTTCATATTAATTTTTTCAGTGAAAAGATTTATATGTTTTCAAAGTGATTTCCCCTCCCAGGAACCTTTTGCCCATTTATCCATAGTCTTCTGAATATCTTTAGCTAGGGCTTTAACCGACTTAGCATCAGCTGAATCCATTTCAGCAGCATTACGAGCCCATCTCGCTATTCTATTTGCACGCGAAGCAACTTCTTCCATACTTTTCACTGCCAATTTACTTATAGCAGCTTCCTCTAGAACTTCCTTAACTGCTTCATGCAGGTCTTGAATTTTTTCCATGTTTTCCCTTCAAAATAGTAGTATAATCTTATTTATTGTTTTTAAGATACTCATATTTCTTTTCGGTAAGATGTATGAATTGTTTAAAAATATTTTGTTCTTTTATTGTAGAATATCTCATAAAAGCTTCACAACTTGTTTTTGGCTTATCGTGGAGATACATATCAAAGGCGAGTTCAGAACTATACGCATCTATTTCAAATGGGTTTGAAAAATAATCATCATATGCGGGTTGCGCGGTTTGTTGATCATCAAATTGTAAAGAATGTGTTAATTCATGAATGTAGGTGAGAGTAAATTGTTGTCTATATTTTTCCCAAGCAGATTCTGGCACAAATAATTGCTGTGTATATAATTCTGGTGATAAATTAATTGTTATTTCTAATTCTGATTCTGAAAAATGTTCTTCGGGAACATTAGCAGCTCCATCGAAAGTCATTTCATATAAAGCATGACCCAAATCTTTTCGTATATTAACATAGCAAGAAAATCCTAGTTCATCTTCTAATATTTCTTCCGTTCTATTAGCACATTCATGCCAAAGCTTAATATAACGATTTGTTTTTGTATTATATGAATTTTCAAATTCTTTAAAAGCTAAATCTATACATCCTAATGAATCTTTAATAAATTCTAATCCATTTGGAGTGGCGGCATCATTCATATTGAAAATTCCCGAAATCAGCTTTATTTCTGTGTCTATTATCGGTGGAGATATCAAACAATGGTTCATCATCTTGTCCGCTGTCCGATATATCTTCTTGAGCTTTTTGGTCGACATCATAAAGTCTCATTTTACTTCTATCTACTCCAATAATAAACTTTCTATAAGATGTAGGATCATTATATCTGTTTTTCAATTGTTTTACAAGCATTTGATTTAATTCTTCCATTTCTTCAGAAGATATAAGTGCGAACATAAAGTCAGCGGTTGCTGGTAAACCAAAACTCTCAGATGTATCTTCTAAACCAATATCTGTACTTGTAAACCCTGATCTGGTTGTTTGTGTTGCAGACATAATCGGAACATTATATTCTACAGCTAAGCCCCTTAATTCTTCAGCAATAGATTTAATATATGTGTATGAATTAACATTGGCTCCTGCCTTTATTCTAGAAGATGTACAAATGTTTAAATAATCTATGAATATTATATCGGGAACAAAATTACGTTTCAAGTTTAATTCACCTAATAAATTTTTAAAATGCATTGCGCCGGCAGATGCAGTAGGATATTCTTTAATAATTATTTTACCATTGGTTTTTCCTTTGAGTTTATCTATTTTCTTTTTATACATATCTCTAGGAATTTCTTCTAATTGACTCATAGGAATATCTAAAAGATTCGCATCAATTCTTTCAGCGATCCTTTCTTCCGCCATCTCCATGGTGATGTAAAGAACATTTTTATTAATAGAAAGACAACTAGCGGCTTGATGACACATGAATAAAGATTTACCAACTCCAGTTCCTGCTAAACAAATATTTAAAGTCTTCTTAGGTAAACCCCCTTTTGTAATTTTATTAAACAACTCGAGATCGAATTCAAGTTTTTCTTCTACTCTATGATAAAAATCAAATCTTTTGTCCGCGTCGTCAATAAAATCGTGTCCTACATGAGGATCAAAAGAAACAGCTAAAGCTTCTGATAAAACGGTGGGAATTGCTCCTTTAGATAAATGAGTCTTTTCATTACCTTCAAGAATTGCGATAGCATTCACTACAGCATTATATATTGCTTTATCTTGACAAAATGTTTCTGATTGTTCTAAAAGCCAGGGTGTGATGTCTTTAGAATCACTAGGCTTTTCTAAAGTATTAATTATTTCACTAGATTTAGTATATTCTGATTCATGTATACCATCTAATTGATCTAAATCTATTAATAAACTTTGTTTGGTTGGTAGGTCATTATGCTTTAAAATATATTCTTGAATTAATTTGAAAACTATTTTTTCCGGAGGATCTTCAAAATATTCAGATTTTACGTAAGGAACAACTTTCCTCGTAAAATTTTCATTATGTATTAAATGTGATAGTATCAGCTGTTCTATCCGTGGCATCATTTGTTTTTACTCCTTCCTTTTCACTCTCTTCTTTATATCTGTCCCATAATAATTTAACTAAAATTTCTCCAATCATATATTCAAATTCTACACCTTCTTCATCAGAATGTTCTACTCCCTGTAATTCTGGTGGAACAAGAATAACATCGTATTCATATTTCGCATTACTTTCTCCCATTTCATCCGGTGGAGCAACTTGAAACTTACCATATTTTATAACAGTTCCTTTAAAAGGGCCCGTGTTTAATTCAACACACATTTGAGAAACATCTTCGATATGTTCCGGATGAGGAACTAAATTAAAATAACTATTAATTCTATCGTAATCTTTTTTTGTTAATTCATTCATTCTTTTTACCAGCCCGTTATCTCTGTTCGATTATCTTCTAGAGGAATCCATTGCATTGTTTCTTCTTCGCCAGTCCACCTAGCAGATACTATTGGATAAGTTCCCCAGGCTCTTTCCACAGCAGCTTCTCCCCCTCGACATATTTTTTTTGTTCCATCTTCAAACGTTAATTCCACTACTTTAACTTTCTCTATTATCATATTATCAGTCGACATGTTGTTCTATTCCATGTTGATCTAACAAATCATGCATTCGTTGATGTTCGTCCGCCGTGTATTTGTAAAAAAGTACTCCGGTAACAAAACTTCCGATAACAATCCCTTGGACAAATCTATAAATTGTTTTTCTATTTTTGGCTTTTGTGTCTTCTTCCATTGATTTACCACGTTTATAACCATCATAAAATTTATAAAGGCCATAAGCAACAACAAATCCTCCTATAATCCAACTTATAGGATGGTTAACGGTGGCGACAAAACTGCCGCCAAATAGTACGGCAATAAAACCACTAATCCAGCATATAGGACACATATGTATACTCCTATCTTGCCTCTTTGGGTGCTGATTCTTCTTCTACAGCCAATTCTTCTATTTCCATTTCACCATATAAAAATTCTTTCCCAGCTGCAACGTCTAACTTGTCTAAAATTTCTTTAGTAAAATACTTGGTAGGATTTTTAAGCATGGTTTTTAGAAAAACCTTTTCTCCATCAGGCATTTCTAATCTGGTAGAAACTTTTTTAAAGATTCCATACTTCTCTGCTAATTCTGCTAATCCATAATATCTATTCAATCCTTCTTTAAAGGTAAGAAGAACATCTACCATTTTATGTTCTTTTGTGAGCCTAGATTTATAAGTTCTACAATGAACTATATTACCAATTACTTCAGTACCATCCTTTTCTTTCTTTTTAGATAGAAATACGATACTAGATGCGGCATAATGTAAGCCTGTTCCTCCACCCATAATTTTTTGAGGAAATAATGTTCCTATTTGATCGTATGTGTGATTAGTAACAACAAGAGGTACTTTAGCTTTACCACCTAATAAAGTTAAAACCCTAAATGTGCCTTTAACCATTTGTGCTCTGGTCATATCCCTGGTCTCTTTACCGTCACTAACATCTTCCATTTCTTTAGTAGTAGAAAGATTACCTAATGAATCTAAACATATCATCATTGGCGGACGAGACTTGATGGGTTCTTCTAAATGTTTTTCTAGAATTTTAGTTGCTTGTGTTCTGAATTCTTGAACCGTAGCAACAGGTAGGATAATCATTCGTTTAGAATCGATTCCTCTTGATTCTATCATATCTTTGGTTATGGCAGATTCACTTTCAAAATATATAACTCCACCAGTAGGATTATCTACGAGAAATTGTCTGACACAACCTAAAACGAAAAAAGTTTTGCCTGTTGAACTTTCTCCGGCAAATGCTGTAATTTTATTAGATGGTAATCCACCATAGATGCTACCAGACAATTGAGCATTTAAAATATACGATCCGGTATCAATAAAACTTTCTACATCGCCTGCTTCAACACCATCACTTACTACTGCGCCATATTCATTATTAGCTACTTGTAGCATTTCTCCAAAATAATCACTCATAAAACCTTTTTCAATTAATCATTATATTTTTCAAAAAAAGGGGGGCAATATTCGGCTCCCCCTTTTGCATGCAAAGTGGCGCACACCTAAGCCCAACGCCGAAGCAGGGACAGCAGGATGGCTACGCCTCGGGGTTTAACCCAAGTCTGCCGATGCGCCACAATTTCTAGTTATGACTTGGAATAAATTCCCCAGAGTACCCATATCGCAATTAAACCGACAAAACCTTCTTGTCCTAATTGTTTTACAAGTGCTACAACAGAACCCACGATATCAATTCCGATAAACGGTAAAGCTGCACCAAAAATAATCTGAAGAACTACGCCAAGAGCAATAACTGCTAAACCAAGTTCAGTGATGGAACGAATCCATCCAAGTACTTTATCTACCATATATTGTTCTCCTTTTATTTTATATTATTCTCTCACCACGGTTAAACATAATTTCTGGTAACTCAGCTCATTCCGAACTACCTTACTATGCATATTTATCAAATTCTCTATACTAAAAAAGCTTCTAGAGAACTTGTTTTTTCAGGAGACCATCCAATGACTTTTAATATTTCATTCAAGGGTCCCCTAAAAGACTTTTCAAATTGTTTATCATAATCAATATAATCATGAAGCCCGAACTCTTCAGGCAAGCCTTCCATCATGGCTATGACACCATCTCTAATAGGATTAGGCTGTTTCAAATAAATAAATTTAATCTTTTCCCCCTCTTGAATAAGAGGATACTTATTTTGCAATTTATTTTGTTTCAGAAAATGATTATACAAGCGTGTTGCTTTTACATGAACGGGTGTTCCTTTAGCATACAATTTTGTACCACCATTATATTTTTCAATTCCCTTAACTGATCTGGGGAATGCAATATTTTCAATAGGTTCTTTTTCGAACTGTTCTCTAAAATCTGCAATGAACTTCTGTATAGCTTCTTCATCGTGATTGATGATAATATCAAAAGACTTTTTTAATTTATCTCTACAAGATGTGGGAGTTGATGATTTGACAGATTCAATTCCCATAACCTTGATTCGTGGGTTCGCATATCTAACTCCTTCGTTATCATGAACATTAAGAATATAATGTTTCTTTCCCGTCCAAATACCTTTATCAGCAATACACTCTCTTTTCATAAACATCTTCTGACCGTAAGCATTCATATAGCTTGCAAGTTCTGAATATCCGCTATCAATTACTCCTTGAAGTTTTTCCTCACATACTTTATCTAAAAAATTTATTACTTTAGTTGTATCCGGATTTTCAGGAAATACTTTTTGAACTAATGCATCTAATGTAATATAGAGGGAATCAGTGTCTGATGCCAATACATAATCAACCTCTTCTGTTTCTAAAATTTTGTTGAGATAATTATTGACCACAGTTTCTGCCCAGCGAATACTGAGCTGTCCTCCCAATGTAATAGCTTCTGATATTCTCAAATCAAAAAATCTAAAATACGGATTTCCAAAAGCACCGTAAACACTATTAAGCATTAATTTCATAGCGGTTTGTTTATTACCAAATGAATCTGCTTCCTTTTTTAATTTTTCTATCTCGATTGGATCTTTTTCTTTTTCTAATTTTTTCTTAGCCGCGATTTCCTTCTTTTTAAAGATAACTCTATTATCATATTTTTCCTGCATTATTCTTGGTAAGAATCCTTGTTCATCTTTTTTGAACCCTTGTCCGTTAGGAGCAATGATAATATCTTTATCATAATATTTGTTTAAATCAACTTGCTTATTTAATAAAGAATCAACCCGACATGTCTCTGTAACGCCCGTTAAAATAGTATCAGGGCTAACATTGTATTGCATAATTAAATGAGGATATAGACTATTTAAATCAAAGCTGACAACCCAATTATGTAGGCCCGCTTGTACTTCTTTTACATATGCTCCAACATATGCGGCATTTTTTATATTATCTTTCTTGGGTGGAACTATTATATTTCTATTCATTAAATCATTCGCAAGAATAACTTCCCACATCATCACCATTCCAAATGTGTCTTGATAGTTTACCTTTGCTTCATATGCCAAAGCAACCACCATTTCTATCAATTTTTTCTTTTCCTCTAATCGTTCTACGAGCTGCGCATCTTTAATATTATAATCGATAAACAGCTGAAAATTTTCTTTATATAATGTATAAAGATTTCCATATTCCTCAAACGATAATTTTCTTTCTCCTAATTCAATAGAAGCAATATAATCTAACCTATAACTTTCCGCTGGAGGAGAATTCCTTCTATAAACATCAATATAATCAATAACAGCAATGCCGATGAGATCATGAAAGATTGTTTCTCTGCCTCTAAAATTTGTTGTTCTTTCATTAACTATTCTCCATGGAGATAATCTCTTAACATTCTTTTTATCAAATAATCTAGAAATCCTATTAACTAAATATGGGATATCAAAGCCTTGAATATTCCACCCTGTAATAATATCAGGTGCCAACTTTTCCCAAAAAGAAAGAAATTCTTGAACTAAATGATTTTCATCGGCGCAGTGAAAATATTCAACATCTGGATTAGTATTATTATATTCACCACATCCAAATACAAAATATTTTCCTTTTGCTCCAACAGTAACTGCTTGTATTTCTTCTGAGGCAGAAATTGGATCCGGAAAACCATGTTCTGAACCAACCTCAATATCAATACTCGCAACTATGAGTTGTGAAAAATCATAATCAATACCTTTGTCTTTGGGAAACTCTTCGTAAATATAATTATATCTCCAAGCAGTCATTCCATAAATCTGAAAATTTTCTACTCCATCATATTTTCGAATAAATTCTCTTGTTTCTTTAATTGTACCGGGCTTAATAGGAGATAATGATTTTCCATCAATAGTTGAATATTTTGATTTTTCGTTGGAAGGAATAAAAACTGTGGGGTGATATTCAATGCGATCATCAAAACGTTGGCCGTTTTCATAACCCCTAACTAAAACATGATCACCGATTTGGTGTACGTTTGTATAAAATTTCATTTATCAAAATAATTATATTCCACTTTGTGTCCATAAGATTTTAATTTCTTATAACACCATAATATATGATCATCAACCCAACTTCTTTTAGTCTTATATGCCCCAATTAAATATAGAAATTGGAGATATACCAAAAGAGGAAATATTAATAATCGGTTCATTGAATCAGCCCATTTTTATATACTGTTTTTCCTTTTACTCTCAGAGCTGTATTAATTTTTCCGCGATTCTGACCATTTGTTTTAAAAGAGCAGTGGACCCATCCGCTACTAGGTTGACCTTGAGTATAAAATTCTAAAATTAATTGATCAAATTCTAAATTTTCTTTAATCCAGCACGCTAATTTATAATTACCTATTCTGGAACTTTCAAAATCAGCTGCTTCTCCCCAACAATGTTGACTAGTTTTAGATCCGCCGACTGCCTTATTCAGAGCCAATCCTCTATAACCACTATTAACTCGAAGTGGTCCAACTTCATTTCTTACCGGTTGTAAAATATGATTTGCAACGTTAGTAAGGTTAACTAAAATTTGTGCGGTATCAGGCATATTGGATATTCCCAATCTAGCCGCCGTTGAACTTTTCACAAGTTCGGGAAGAGTAAAATTTTGTGCTACTCTAATATCTTCATCTGTATTTAATAAATCTATCACTGTATAATCCTAAAAGAGGGTTTGTTATGACCACATTTCTATATAACATATTTATAACGCCCCCTCCTGTATAATTTACGAAAAATAAATTATTTAGTTACAATTGGGATCCGTCTAGATTTCTTATCCTCAGGAACAATTCTTTCTAAGGTGATAATTAACATTCCACTGGTCATAACCGCGTCGTTAACTATCATATCATCAGTTAAAGTCCAAGATCTTTTAAATGAGCGCTTAGCAATACCTTGATGAATATAAGATTCATCGGTTTTCTCTGTTTCACTGCTGACAGTTAATACCCGATCCTCAACATGCACCATAATATCTTTTTCGCTGAGTCCTGCAACTGCTAACTCTATTATATAGTGTTCTCCATCTCTTTTCAAGTTATAAGGTGGATAACCAGAAGATTGGTTTTGTTGATTACACTCGAAAAGTCTATCAAACATTGTTTCAAATCCAACGGATAATCCTAATGCTTGTTCAAATTGTTTGTGGGTGGGGAATACAGAAAGTGCGTTAGTCGTTAACATATGTCCTCCTTCTTTAAGCAAAGACGTTTAGTAAAACATTAAGAACCCTTACGCAAGCAATTCCTAATGATATGAAAAGAAAAGGTCAAGAATTAATCTCTCCAACCTTCTCCGGCTATTAAATGCCCAAATCTGTGTTTGAGCACTATCCATATTAAATATAATATGGAATTGGCACTATACACTCCGACCTCGTCGAATTCAATAGTACCTTTTTCGGGATCAGTTAAAACTTCTTCGTATACTTCTAAGTCGTAACTGTGCCCTAAAACTTTAAATTTACTCATTTGCCAGTACTCCCAAAACCACCTGTTCGGCTGGTTTTTTGTTTAGGAGGTGAGCTAATTTCTTCAATATTATATTGTTGTAATCTCACAAGTTCGCCCTGAGCAATTCTATCATTGTTATTTATAACAATTGATTGAACGTCTGATAAGTTTATTACAGGAATCATTAGCGGATCGATATAATCAAAATCGATCACTCCTTCACAATTAATAAAACTCATACCTTGTTTAATCGCTGTACCAGATCTTGGATGTATTCTTACTGAATATCCCGATGGAATATCTAAAATTATCCCTGTAGGAACTAGGACTCTTTGAAAAGGATGTATTACTATATTCTTATCATGTCTTTCAATAAATTTTTTCCTATCGTCATTCCAAAATTTACATCCTATTTCAGGAGTATAATATGCATGTATATCAAAACATGCGGAGCCTCGTGTTGAAAATGTTGGAAGGGTTACGTCGGGATATAATTTATGAGCTTTCAGACTTAGTGTCGTCATTTTTTTTATTACCTATATTATATTTCGCAACTAGTTCCCATTCATCTTTTTTCTTAAAAGATATAATCTTTAATTGATTAATTGGAACTATGTTATCTTCATCGATTTCATCATTATTAACTTTTTGTACCAGATCCCATTCGGCTAATAAATTTACTATTGTATTTCGCCTCGCGGCGTCATTATCCGAAAAATTGGAAGGTTTACCGTCCAACATAAACAATTCTTTAAAATGTACAATATAATATCTAGCTTGCTTATGAAGAATATGACAAGATTGATATAAAGTCTTATCCTTCTTAGATGCTACACCTATTCTCGTTAATGTTTCTTTTACTTTTAAAAAATCGTCGGGTTGCTTTAACTTAATTTCAACGAGAGAATCTATCTCTGCGCTCATTGTTCTCCTTCAAACCACCTGTAAATAATTCTTGCCTAAGAGTATTCAGATCCTCATCACTGAAGATATCTACAACCTCTCTTGCTTTTTGAAGGCTGTATCCATAATATTCAACAATTAAATCTATGGCTTCATACTTCTCAGCTTTCAACCATCGACCAAATCTATTCTTGGGTCTGATAATATTTAGCAAATAGTGGTATTGAAGTTTATTATCCAGATGAGTTCTGGTATTCATTTCATTGGCTTGAAGGATAGTATCGAAATTAAAGCTTAAAGATCGATTTACCAGAAACGCTTTATATTGTCCTTCTAATTGATTATCATAGTCGTCACTTAGTATATCTTTTTTCTTATAATTAATATCATTTACAAAATCAAACGGATTTATTGCCATTGGCCTTCTATCATGATCTCAATTAAACATGCTGTAAGATTTATGTCTTGATCGGCAGCGAATGCACTCTTATATTGATAATCTGCCAATAAAAGAATTATTGGTGGTAATCCTGCTGGCGTCAAATGGTCATGCAAATTATCATATAACTTTCTATATACTGTTCTAGCATCTGTATGACTTGTATCAACAACCCATTTACGAACCTTTGTAAAGTTCTTTTCCTTTAATGCATTAATAAGAGCGTTAAAATCAGAATCGGAAAGTAAACTAAGGATACCGCTATCAATACTTCCGCTGGTGCTATATCGTTGTAATTCATTTAGAGTTCTTCTAAAATCAGGATAATATTTCATAATAAGTTCAACAATAACCTTTTCGTTGAACTTTACATTATTTTCATTAAGAATTACTTTAATCCTATCTAATAACTGCTGTGCTATTTTAGGAGATTCTTTTTTATCTACCTTAAATTCAACTACCGAACATCGAGAATGAATAGGATCGATAATTCTATTAAGATAATTACAAGTAAAAATGAAACTACAGTTATCTGCAAATCTTTCAATAAATCCTCTCATTGCGGGCTGAGTAGATTGAGGATTTAAATAATCAGCTTCATCTATAATAACGACTTTACGACCACCAATTAAAGAAACGCTACTACAATAATTTTCTAACTTAACTCTTAATAAATCAATACCGGATTCTTGAGAACCATTAATAACCAAATAGTCTAAGCCAATCTCTTTACACATTGCTTTCGCAATTGTGGTTTTACCCATGCCGGGACCACCGCATAAAAGAAGATTTGGTATATTGCCTGTAGTCACATAAGATTCAAACGGTTCTTTCAAATGATCTGGTAGAATACATTCCGATACTGTTTGAGGCCTATAAGCTTCAACCCATAATATATTTTTTGTCATAATTTCAAGATGTTTGTTCAGTTGCAATCCAATATTCTAGATCTCGATCTATATTTTTAAAATGCCCTAATCCTTTGTCTGATATCTTAACATCATAAGACCCCCTCATAAGTTTAAGATTTTCTATTTTAAAAATCATTTTGAAATTAGAAGTTGAAACTCCTAATTCAACTGCATAACTATCAATAGATGTTTTAGCTTCTATTGCTTGTATTTTAAGTTTCCCGTCATTTGCTACAACTGCAATTTCTGGGAGACTCATTACCGCTGCTGCTCTCATTATGGAACTAAGATATTTTTCTTCTAATCTAAAAACAGCTTCTTCAGACGGTAAATTTATATCTTTTGCTAGGATCTTTCTCTCGTTTTCAAATAAACTCATATTTGCAAATTGATATTCAGCTACGGAATCACCTGCGACGAAATTATTAGCGTCAACACTTGATTGTATTTTTATTGATTTTTCACTGAAATCAAATTGAGGTTCTGCAAATAATGAAAGAACTCCTAAAAATTTATTCAAATCATATATAGCAAAATCCTGAGGAAAGCTTTGACCAAGTTTAGCCTTTGCTAAAACGTTTGTTTGTTCACTAACTGTCTTTATCGTATCTCCTGCTTCAATAATCAAGCTCTGATTAATCTCAGCGAAGTTTTTTAATGTTTCAATAGTATCATTATGTATAATCATTATATTTCCTATAGGTGATTAGGACTCTCCGTATGATCAGGTTTGTCCTTCTTTTTAGAATCCTTCCGTTTTTCTTTGGCAAGAGCTCTTCTGTCTTTTCTGCTCATTCCTTTTGATTCTAATTTCTTTTTTCGGTCCTCAAGAAAAGGTCGACTTTCAGTATCATATCCATGGGCTGCGTATTCTAAGGCTCCCATATCAGGAAGATTACCATTAAACACATATGTTCCAATATGTTGTAATTTCATCCAAGGACATAGAAAGGTTTTAATTCCAATTTTATGTGCTAATTGACAGAACATATAATCTTCAGATAGATAACGATCTGAGTTTTCAGAATTTCCTTCGCCCATCCATTGATCATTATCAATAATGGTATCAAAAAAAGCATGAATATATCTGGAACCATCGAAATGGTCTGATCGATTATGATCGGGTTTATATCGAAATTTAGGATAAGCTTTTGCGAATTCATCTAACGCTTCTCTACGTATCATCATAAATCCTGTTCCTATTTCTAATGCTTCAACTGGCTCAGATAAAGATATTGTTTGAGTTCCACCAGTTGGATTGAAAACAAAATCTCCTGTAAACTTTTCAAGAAGCATAGGATTATCATCAGCTAAACCTTTATCAACAGCATTACGAACTTTTTCCCAAGCAATACACTTCTTAGGATATATTCCTCCAACAATTGGTTTAGTTTCATCACATAGAGCAGCTAATGTTAAAACATAATTCGGATCGAAACAAATATCTGCATCAATGAACATGAGATGAGTATAATCTGATCTCAAAAATTCATCGACACAATAATTTCGCGCTCTTGTAATTAGGGATTCGTTAAAAAGATAAAAGAACTTTAAATCTATTTGATATTTGGTAGCGGTGGTTGCTAAGTCGCAACAAGCTTTTGTATACATTCCACTACACATGCCCGCATACATTGGTGTAGCAACAAATATTTTTTTCTTTCTTAAATCTGCTATAGGTACTTCAATTTGCATCATTTCCTTTTTCTCATCATTAACAAAATACAAAAAACATTATCAACTATTTAATAATTATAGCTGATAATGTAAATAATGTCAAGGATTAAATTATTTTATTTTGTGAATAATGGTTATGTAGACAATCAATATGGCATATCTCCCGACGCTTCTGATTCACCTTCACCAGATGCTTCAGGTTCATCAGGAACTGCATTAGGGTCTACTTTAGTCCAGAGATCCATAAATCCTGTTTTGGTATCATCATCAAACCGGTTGATCGAAAATTCGATCGCTTTTTCTTTATTTTGAAATATCATATAAGAAGTAACAATGTTTATCAAACGACGAGTAGAAATAATTTCATCTATTCCCCCGTCAGCAAAGGTCCGGCGGATAACATCTGTCCACTGACAAAGATGATTAACAAAGTCTGAATCTACAACACCGTGGTTTTTAAGAATTCTAGAAACAATTTTCTTTTCAACGGCGGTAGGGGGATAATCTTGTTCGAATGTAATTGGAAAACGATCAAGAAAAGCTTCATTAAGAATGTTGGCTCCGATAAACCGGCCATCGTCATTACCCTTACCTTTTGTATTGGCAGTTGCGACAATGTTGAATCCAGCTTCAGGCTTTACAAGACGATTAATCTTTTTCAAGAAAATACTTCCGCCTTCAAGTACAGGTTGGAGACACATAATCTTATTAGATGCAAGATCAATTTCATCAAGAAGAAGCAGTGCGCCTCTTTCCATTGCGACAATAACTGGCCCGTCTTCCCAGATGGTTTCCCCGTCTTTTAAAATATAATGACCGAGAAGGTCATCTTCATCTGTTTCAATTGTAATATTGACACGAATTAATTCGCGCTTTGTACTAGCCGCGGCTTCAAAAACTTCCTTGGTTTTACCCATTCCGGACAAGCCGGTAATAAAAGAAGGCACGAACATTCCAGATTTAAATATCTGAACTAGTTCTTTGTAATATCCTGCTTTAATATAATTGGGATCTTTTTCTGGAACGAAAGAGATGTTTTCATCTACTTTCTTGATTGTGGTATCGTGCTGGACGATCTTCACATCTTTAAGCGCTTTCGGTTTGCGATATTTATCTCCCCATTTTGCTACAGGAGCTGTCATGTTCTTTCCATAATTTGCAATTGAAAACTGATTTCGACCTACTCTAAGTTTTCCCAGAAAATTCTGATTTGGTTCTGGATTACCACTTTCATCAGCTACTACATTTACTTGTGAACGATCTAAAATCGTTTGTACACCGTGCTTGGATTTCCAAGTTTCTACTAATTCTTCCTTATTCATCATATAACCTCTCTCGTTATTATTATTGTTTGTTTACCGCCATCCCACCCAACTCTTCGCTTCAGCAGTTGTCGCTGGTCTTTTTTTATTCTCTATATATATTATACCATTTATAGCGCAACATGGCAACATATTTGATTATCAATAATATCAATGTGTTCCTTATAACCAGTTGAAATTGTTGTAAAACAAACTTGCATTAAGCAACCATTTCCGCAAATCTTTGAAGCATTATCCTTTTTTCTAATTTTCCTTTCTGAAATTTTTTGAATGCCTTAGTCAAAGAAGCTGTTGAATTAACTTTATTAGTATCAATATTTATTTCATCCTCCATCAAAACGGAGGCATGTTGTTTGATTACATAAAGTTCATCATATCCATGATCATCTACGATCATGTATCCGTTTCGATTGTAATCCGATTTTCTATCTTGCCATTGGTTCCAACCGACCATGCGTCCTGCATCATCAGAAGAAGTTGTAAGAAAAAATCCTAAAACGTTTGAACCAGTCTTATATTTAAAATAATTTATAAAATTTTCTGTTTGACGAAATCCATGACAGGCGGTCCATTCAAAAACTTTTTTTGTTTCTTTATCAACCAACCTGATGTTAGAATCACGAGTTTCAATTCGTTCTGTAAAAAGTTCATCTCCGCTACCTTCTCTTGTCACGAAAGTTTTATGAGATGAATTAGATTCTCCGTCTGAAAGAATAATTGTGTTAACAATATCTAAATTATTTTCTCTTTGGAATCTTTTAACATTTACTGAACTTATCATGATTGCATCATTCAAAGGAGTTCCGCAAAGACGATGTAGCGGAAAATTAATCGCTCGTGCTATTGAATTCCATTCCCAAGATGTTCGACATCCTTTTTCCACCCCCCAAGTGTCAAAAATTAAAGAAGGGATTGTATCTTTCGGAATTTTGGTATTTCTACCAGTCATTTTATTTCTATAAATTACTTTATTTTTTCTTTCTTCTAACCAGTACGCATTTGCAAAATCTCTATCACATCGAAGTATGGATAAAAGAAGATTTTCACGTTGAGACTTAAATTCCCTACTGGACATTTTATTAGAAAATATTTCAATTAATTGAGTAGATTTATCTCCTATTGCCAAATCGCCTAATTGTTCTTTATAAGGATGCCCAAAAGTTTCTTTTTCTTTTCCTTCTTCATCAAAACTGTAATCAACAAAAGCATATGCCTCATGAGCGATATTACATTTCCTGCAGAAATCTATTAATTGAAATAATTGATTCAAAGTTGGAATCATTTTATCACTCATAGAACCTGACCAATCCATTAAAAAATAAAGTCCGTGACTCTTACCTTCAGGAACAATCGTAATTTTCTTAAAAATATTATCACAATATTTGTACTTATGAATATCTGAAAGAGATATGGCACCTGTGTTTGCAGTCATCGACCTTTTATATTCAGCTGCTTTCTTTTTCATTTCAAATTCTTTAACAAGATAATTAACAACTGGTTTATTTTCTTTATCAATATATTTCAAATATTCGCGGGCATATCCAAATGCTAATGATTCTTCTCTTTCGGCTTCTGCTTCTCTCTTCGTCTCTATCAAATAATTCCTGCGTTCATCTATTGCCTCCTGAGTTCTTTTTAAAAGTTCTTTATAATTAATAATCAAATTTTCACTTTTTAAATCAATTGTTGGTGAATTATAATATTTCAAATCTAGTGCATCTTCATGAACTAGCTGATCCTCATGTTCACGAAAATTCTGATCGGTTAAGGATTTCGGTTCATGTTTCCATTTCCACGGATCATCTTTATACCACTTATCATATCCTCCTGCTGTTCCGGCACCCAGCTTTTCTCCTTCTTCCTCTTTTTCTTCATCTGATTCAGACTGAGAAGATTCTTGATCTCCATCACCTTCTTCTTTTTGATCCTCTTCCTGATCTCCATCAGTTCCTTCATTATCACATTTATCTACCGGCTTGTCACAATCATCTTTCTCTGTTTCCTCTTTAGACTGATCCTGAAAATCTGTTTCATTAAATTCGTAATCACCTTCTTCATCATCACTATCTTCTTCATCTTCGTCTTCTTGATAATATTGATCCATAAAAGAATCATCTGGCTGTGTTTGTTGTTCTTGTTCGTTTTCTTCTGCATAGTCCCAAAGTTCCTTGGTCAGCTGTTCAACATCTTCCCAAGTCTCAAGTTCTGCCATCTTATCAACAAATGGTTTCTCTGCTTCGGTGAATTGAACATTCTCCAAGGGACCACCTTTAAAATGAATATTGAGTTTATCAATTAGTGAGGCAGAATTGATATCTATATTGTATTGCTTGAGCCCGAAAAAATCTCTATCATGTACCAAGACTTTATATCCCTTGCTCATCGCCTTTCCGGCACCTGCAAACTTTCTTTTGATTAATTTTTCGATCCTGGCATCTTCCACAACGTTCAGAAAACCTTTATAATTTGGTCCTTCTTTTGCAATAACCTTGTGCCAACCATTAGCTGGTGTATTTAAAGCGTGTCCGACTTCGTGACAAACAAACAAGTCATAAACCTCACCTTCCATCTCTTTGAGAATCGGTAAAATTAATGTTCTGCCTTTCGGGTCGAATCCGGCGGTTGGAACTTTAGCGTGGCGCACAGTAATATTTTCTGACGCCATGAGTTTTGCTAAAATTCCTTTTTGTTCTATTAATTCAGCCATGTTCCTCTTATACGATGTTAAATCTAGGATCTTCAGTTATATGATCTCCCTCTGCAAGACATGATTTGACCTGATACTTATCTCTAAAGATCTCCATCTTGTTAAAAGCATCATCAAAGCTTTCTGCCGTCAGATATAAAGGTGATACATATTCCATGGTATCCCAAGTACGCATCCATACCTGATACGTCTGATTTTTAGTCATGTGCTTTATTTCTTTGGTTGCTTTTGTATTTTTGATTGTGACTGCCATTATTTCTCTCTCATTTGGTTATGGGATTATTCCCTTTCTTTATTCTCTATATATATTATACCATTTATAGCGCAACATGTCAACATATTTGATTTCTTGTAATATCAAGAGGTTACTAGTACCTTATTGAAATTATTGATAATCTTTTATCATCAATGATTGCGACCGGTTACCTGTATCTCATTAAAATCGTTGATAATCTTTTTTGATAAATAATTGAATTGGAGAGAATATTTAATGAATTTTTTTGGAAAGGAACAAACTGACTAGCTTAATTATACCCGCAGATTTTGACAATGCCGTTACCCGTCTTCGTAATTTTTTTCATTCCCGTGGTTTTCTCGAAGTTCACACCCAAAACAGATTATCCATATTAGCTGCTTGCGAAGATCCTACAACTGTCGCAACATATAATTATAATGACATCATATGGCCTTTACCCCAAACCGGTCAAATGTGGTTGGAATACGAGCTATTAAATAATCCGGATTTAAAAGGTGTATTCTGTGTTTCAACATCTTATAGACAAGAACAGAATCCTGTCGAAGGCAGACATGAAGTTATATTTCCCATGTTTGAGTTTGAAGCACCTGGTGACTTTCAGGACTTACTTAATATGGAAAGAGATTTAATTTACCACTTAGGTTTCATACCTCCTGATCGCGTTGCCGAACCATTTCCTGAAAAAAGTTATGGTATGTGGTGTCAGGAATTTGATTGTGAAGAATTAGATCATGAGCACGAACAAATGATATCTGATTCTCATCCTTCCGGTGTTGGATTTATAACTCAATTTCCTTATCATACTTCCCCCTTTTGGAATATGAAAAAAGTAGGTGATCTTGCTAACAAATGTGATGTAATTATGGGTGGCATGGAAACTATCGGTTCCGCTGAAAGGTCTGCTGATCCGGAAGAGATGAGAGAACAGTTTCATACAATTTCCGATGGAGAATATGCTGAATTATTATTTAAATTATTCGGCGAAGCGCGAGTAGAAAAAGAATTGAAAGAATTCTTAAGTCATAAATTTTTTCCAAGATATGGTGGTGGAATAGGTCTTACCAGACTTATAAGTGCCCTGAATGTAAAATTCGAATTCTGATATAATAATACGTGATACTCTGGGGTGGCGAAACAGGAAGACGCGGTACGTTGTTAGCGTATTATCTTTGGTTTGATCGTATAATCTAGATCAAAGATGTGTTGGTTCGAACCCAACCCCCAGAGCCAATTGTAAAAATATATTTATATCATTTTTAAAAGCGAGAAACATATCGCGAAATGTGATGCACAAACGGAAGTAAGGCAATTGCCATAAAAGTATTTACTCCTGTATGTACAAGAGCTACCTGCCGCGTAATGCCCGTAGGTAATCCATCGCTCACTAACATTCCTGCTATCCATATAGTTCCTGTTGTTCCCACATTTGCACCTAATATAGCGGCGATTGCAGACGGTAAGGGTAATGAGCCAGAAGCAACAAGACCAATAACCGCAGTTGTAGTAAGTGATGAAGATTGCCAAAGAAGAGTACATACAATTGCTCCCGAGAACATCCAATAAGGATTTCCTAGAAACCATTCAAGTTGTTCTAAATGGCTCATTGATTTCATTCCACCTGTGAACATTTTCAAGCCAATGTAAAATATGACAAGACCCAGTAAGGTCTGAAAAACTGGATTATTAAATTCCATATAATTTCCTTTTTTATATTTCCACGAATCATAAAGTTTTCTATCTTTCTTTTTCATTTTATCCTAATGCTTCCTTCAATTCTTTGTTTCCTAAAATATATTCAAATAAAACTTCTCGTTGAGCATCTTCTCCCAAATGCCCTTTATATTTTTTATACTCATGATACACTAACCTTCCCGCTTCTAAAGGAGTCACATTAAGAGACGTTGTCCAATGCTCTACTAGCCAATCGTATATTGTTTTAGACCAGTCAACCTTATCTCTAAGATTTTTTCCTGTTAAAAACTCAGACATAAAAAGAGGAACTTTATCTTTTATCTCTACTACAGATTGATCACTATTAGTAGGCCCATGACTATGGGTCGGAACCCACAGCATAGAATAAAAATGTTTAAATAATTTTTTATATAGCGCATTACAATTATAAAAAGTCTCCGCCATTTCATTAAAATAATCATTATCGATGAATATATCTAACAAGACTTGAGGCAATTCATATGCATTAAGTTCCATACCTAATTCTTTTATTCGATTCCTAGCATCCCAATGTCCGCCTACCATAACGCATTTGCGTTCAACTACATAATTCTTTATGGAAAGAGCTCTTATTTTTTGTTGTTGTAAAATAAAATTATCTCTTCGCTGAGTATTGTACCAAGAATCAAGTGTCCCATCAGACTTTTTTGAAACTCTATCCAATTGTGTTGGATATAATTGTCGCTGCGTTGTAAATTGGAGAAGCACAACATCAAAGTTTTCAATAAGACATGTTCTTAAAGCTGACTCCATATTATTTTGACCTCCTCCCGGAGATGCAAATAAATGAACATCATGTTGGGGATAAGCTTTAGCCAATTCTCTCGGCCAACCCTTCCAAGCGTTAAAACCACCGGATTTTTTTAAAAGTCCTCCTTCGGACAATCCGGAACTATGACTACAACCAATTATTCCAATTTTCATAATCTTCTAAATGACAATAACTAAAACTATAAAATACTTTTTTATAATGTTCCAGAGTCTTTAAATATTTTTCATATTCTATTTTCCAAAATTGATTATCAATATAAAATTGTAAAAAAGGAGTCCAATGACAATTTTTAAAAACGGTTCCCTTTCCATATTTTTTTTTCCTTGTATTATTAAGATTATCTGTAGAACATGTTGTTTCTGTTTTATATCCTTCAGCTGAATCATTTGGAAATATTTTAGTCCGTTCAAAACCGGCACTCTTTTGATAATCTTCATATATTAAAAATAGATATATATCGGGCCCCTCTTCATTAAAAACCTTTCGGATTAAATGTTCTTGATAATCAAATCCATAACTTTTATCATCAAAAATTTTTAAGTTTGATATTGAAGGATCAGATAATTTATTCTTCGGCGCTATCATTACATGCGGTAAATCAATCATATATAAATGGATCTAAATCTTCTTTTTCTTTAACAAATTTATATTTAATTCTCAAATAATGTTTAAGAATATACGTTGACACCCGTTTTCTTAGTGAAGGCTTTAGCATCTTCTTTGGTGTTGACAATTGGTTCTCCTTTAATATTTAAAGACGTATTTAATAATACTGGACATTTTGTAATATCTTTCCAAATTTGTAATAACGTTTTATGAGGCTCGTGCGTAACTACTTGTAATCTAGAAGTTCCATCTAAATGAACAACTCCTGGATATTTAATTTTAAATTCTTCCGTTGCTTGAAGAGCACAACTCATATACGGCGAAAAAAATCCTCCATTAAAATATTTTGAAACATCTTCTTCTAATATCATTGGTGCAAAAGGTCTAAAAGGTTCTCTACCTTTTATTTCATTAATTTTATCTTTAATTTTAGGATCTCTTGGATCCCCAAATAAAGTTCTATTACCTAAAGCTCTCGGCCCAAATTCACATCTACCATTGGCAACTCCAACCACTCTTTTAATCATTAATTCATCTATTATTTCTTGAAACGGAAACGGTCCTTGAATATCATAACCAAGATAAGGAGAAGGATCAATGTGGTTTCTTGTTCTTGCCAGAATGCATCCCACAGCAGAACCAGAGTCACCTGGATTAGATGGAATATGGATACGAGAAAAATAATCTGATAAAAATCTATTGGCACTAACATTTAAAGCACATCCTCCCACAAAAACTATATTACCTGTTTCATTTAATTTATGAATACTAACTCTTTTTATTATGTCTCTAAAAATATCTTCATATACCGCTTGGGCGGCAGTAGGAACATCTTCAGGATAAACTTCTGGTCTTTTTGTCCATTCTTCTAATTTGAGTAAACCTTTATGCCAGTTCGTTCCATTATTCCAGAGTTCAAATATTCTTTTATAAACTGGCTCATATGGATACATCTGTCGGGCCGCGGCTCCCATCATAATATATTCTTCTTCATTAGGTTTCCATCCAGCATATTGAGTTAATGCTGAATACATCAAACCTAAAGATTTAGGATATTTCCAATTCCATAACTTCTTTAACTTTTTACCTTTGGCTTTCCATACGGTCAATGTCTCCCATTCTCCTATCGCATCAATAACCAAAACCATAGTATTATCAAAGGGAGAAGTATAATAACCATACGCTGCATGAGATAAATGATGTGAAGTATATTTCAGTTTATGATTATAAGGAAACTCTGGTGGTTTATAAAATGGTTTTTGTCCGGCATACCAACGTCGCGACGTTTTTACAAATGGATTTTCATAAAAATAAACTTTGGATGGTTCCCCATATTCTTCTAAAACATAATCAAGAAGTTCCTTAGGAATATTTGGATCATTTTTCTTTCTGGAAAATCTTTCCGCATCAGTTGCAAATACTATATCTCCATCATGATATACTGCTAGAGCACCATCATGTGAACCACAAGTTAATCCCCAATAAATCATATTAAATTCTTTTCAAAAATTATATCTTCAACACTTTCGTTATTAAACTTCCTCTTTATATATGTTGATAATATTTCATGATTAGATTCGCAAAAATGATTTGATCTCTGGTCTCTAAATTCAGGATCATAATCATTTATAATTTCACCTCTGGAAGCATCCATCAATATTATATCGACTATTTCGAATTTATCAATTGCTTGTATTTCAAGGGTTGCATAATTATTACGATTGCGCGATGTAGAAAAATATAATACTTTTTCATATTGATCGGACAAAGCTTTTAGAACGCATCTTGCTTTTGTTGCCTTATGATAATCTTTATAGTTGTTATGAAAGTGTTTAACAAATTGCTTATGTTTATGAACATATTTCATACCAGGTTCAGAAAGCCATTTATCATTTTCCCAATCATGGCCCCACATTACAGCAGCATCATGTCTTGGGGTTTTTAAAAATTCAAAATGAAATCGGCGAGGTATGGATTCTATAAAAATTATTTTACCAGATCTTTCCGCATGGCCATTAATAAAATTATCTAAAGACCAATCTATACTTGATCCAGCTAATCCGTAAATAAAAGTTGGTTCCCCGAGATTATTATACCATCTTTTACTTTGATCTAATTGACCGCTACAAGGATCACAATATGAATCACCGAATACGTGTATCATGAACTTTAAAGTGTGAGCTATCTTGTTCGTGGTTTCCGGTATTCATATCATATGATAAATCAATACCTGTAAATAAACTCATACCATCAACAAATGGTTTATTTCTAACATGGAGCCTATAAGACCAATCAGTTCTGGTCCATCTATACATATCCCAATTTTCTTTTTGAGGTGGAGCAAGATCAAAGATCCATTTCTTATCATTAATATGTATTATATGTAATCTAAATTTGCGCAACGGTACAGATTTATTATATACCTTATGTTGCCAATTACCTATTTCTGTAGAAACTGCTGAATAGAATAATTCAGATGGTGGTTTATATATTTTCTCAAATCTTATAGTAGGAAATTCATCTGGATGATATTGGGTTACTACATTATCTTCTTCAACATAAATCGTTGATTTATCGTATTCGCAAACATCTATGCACCAACCTTTTCCTTTAAAAGGATCGCTTCTTATCCATCTTTCTTCATTTCGCCATATTACATCGAAAGGTTTAAAAAAATATGCTTGGTCGGGTATACCTAGTTTATTTCTAGGTGGATGTTCTTCATCAAAAACATTATCACTTCTAAGGTCGGGTATGTTCCAAGAAAAATCAAATAATAATTTTCTGGGTTTATCTTTCCAATAATTATAAGCCGCTTCAGTTAATTCCCAGGTTGATACTGTGCCGCCTGGACCGCTAAGAAAAATTTCCATTTAATTTAAAAAATAACTTTCTACATTATCGTCATGACATTCAGGAGACAGTTCTGCCATTTTTTCAATTATAGCATGAAGATTATCTACATCTTCATCACCTTGTGGATAAAATTGAGATGATATATATCCATTTTCTTGAAAGTATTGTTTCACTTCTCTAAGCTCATGTAATTCGAACACAGTTCTATCCACACACAATTTACCATCTACAATAGAAATAAAAGCTTCTGCGAGCGGGAGTGAGTCATTCATATCTATATTTAGATCTTTCATTTTTAATTGCCCTATATCTTTGATATTCATTATTTAATATAATCTCATCAACTTTATTTCTATTTAAACCTATTATATTATTTTTAGAAAATTTTCCCGGATTACCATACCATAATCCGCCTGGCACAACAGTTTGTTTACTTGTTATAATTGTTCCCATTCCAAACATACAATAAGAACCTAGAGTTTGATATTGATGAATAACAGTTCCAAAACCTAATTGACATCCTTTCATTATATAAACATGACCACCCAACACTACGTTGTTGGTAAAAGTAACATCATCTTCTATAACACAATCATGGCCTACATGAGAAAGAACCATTAAGTAACAATTATTTCCTATGATCGTTTTTTTAGACCATCTAGTAGGTAAATTTATTGTTGTATATTCTCTAATAATATTATTATCACCTATAATAATTTCTCCAACAGAATCTTCATTTCGATGTTGTGCGTCTGTACCAATACAAACTCCCGGCCCTATTTCATTACCAGAACCTATAGAAACTCTTTCCCAATTTATTACTGCTGATTCATGTATCTTATTTCCCTCTCCATCATCATGCCATTGTTGTGTAAATCCATTTAAACTCATTTCGTTCCTTTTACATATAAGGGTTCATATCCAATTTTTTAATAATTCTATGTTAAAACTTTTATTATAAAGTTGTTGTATTTTGGGTATACCATGAAAATATACGATACTTGTAGTTTTCAAAAGTATCGGGGATTTCATTATATGCATTTTATAACTATGAATTCTATCAGGGAATCCAATATCTATTCTGGGAACTTTTCCATCTGCATTAAATAACTTCCTCATCATCGCTAATTCTGATGGTGTATTCCATGGCGGCAAAGTACACTCTTTCAGTACCCATTCTTTTTGGTTTGTCCAAACATTCCAGATATCATTTACTGTTTTATTACTAACAATACTAATAGCATTACATACTTCATCTTTCTTTATTATTCCTATTCCGGACATTGGATCTGTGACAAGACCAACATCTAAAGGGAAAGAAAGAATATCATCTATATTAGAACAAATGATAGTATCCAGACCAATAGTCATTCTACGATTTGTTGTAATATCTGGTCTATAAAATTCTGCTAAGAGGGACCAACCTGGAACAGTTGGATCTAAGAAGGGGATTGGTTTAATTGGTTCTTTAAAATTATAATCTTCGTCAACTAAACAAAACAATTCCCAATCAATTGTGATATTCCTTTTTAACCCCCGATATAATTTATCTACCCATTCAGGGGAATAAATGTCTACTGAATGAGGCAAGCCTCTTCCGGTTCCTTTAAAGAGACCACATATGATTGAAATCACGTTCCGTTAAAATGTTCTACTAGATCATTATAATCACCGACAAATTCTCCATTTAAAATTATCTGGGGAACTTTTTTACTGTGAGTGACTTGCATTAAATTCCAAAAAAACTTTTTATCGCTATCTATAATTGTATATTTAATACCTTTTTGATCTAATAAGTCTTTTGATTTATCACACCAATCACATTCGGGAACTGATTGATGTCTCACTAGAACATTATTTAATTCTATATTCATTATTTTATACTTCTTTTATATATAAACCCGGACAATATCCGTCCGGGTTATACTGTCAACCTGATGAATTGGCTACTAAGAATACATATCTCTCTTCGTCTTTCTTAATCTCTTATCACGGGAATCTTGGCTTTCGGGCTTGGGCGACTTTTCGCCGGCTGCCGCACTGAATTTTGTGGCTTGTTTCTCTCTCTTCTCTGCCCTCTTCTTCGTCCACTTTTCCCTTTCTGTACTTCCTCCGTCATGCGCTGCCAAATCATGGTAGTCTTTTTGTTTCTCCATATCTTTGTGAGCTGTACTTGCGGCTCGCTTTAAAAGATCAGTTGAAAGTTCAGTGACAACACCTTTACGTTGCCCACTTAAATGTGCTGCTACTTGTGCAACGAAAGAATCTTCAGGAAGTTCTACATTTGAACTTGCTTCACCTGGATCAAAGGAATTTGATACATAGTGACCTTGGTTCTGGTCGTCTGGGTTATCGCGCCAGTCGGTATGTCTCTGCTGATCGCTTTTCTGACCCATTTTACCTGCAGCCTTTGCGGCACCACCTTTTTTGCTACCCTTCTTGTCAAAGTCTTTTTTATCACGATAGGCATCAAATTTGTCAGTTTGTCTTTTTCGCTTAGCGTCTGATTGTGCTGTTTTGGTTGTTCCTAGCGTTGGTTTCTGGGAGCTTGGATTATCGCGGATATCATTATAAGCTTTTTGTGATGCCCTATCAGCAGTTGCTGAACTTATTTCATCGACAGGTTCTACTGCTTCAGTTTTTTTTTCAGGAGGAATACCCTGTCGAACTTGACCATACTTCTTTGCCATTGCTCGATTTTTAGCTAACGCTTTTTCATTCGCTTCTGGATCACCAGTGACCCCTTCGTTCTTGTTACCGGTGGCTTTATTCACTAATGAACCAACCGCATTCTTTACTCTTTGTACCGTGGATTTTTTACCTTGCTGCATATGCATATAAGAATCATAACCTTTGGACTGGGCCTCTTTGTGCCTTTCATTGTCTGCTTCCTTGCGCCTTTTTTGGAATGCATCATCCTTGTCAAAGGCACTCATGTCTTCTTTCTTCATAAACTGAGGCGGAACTTTACCTTTTTTGGGTTTGTCATCATCGTCATCGTCATCGTCATCATCTGAATCATCATCCGAATCATCGTCATCTGAATCATCGTCATCTGAATCATCGTCGTCATCATCTTTATCTTTTCCTTTTAGAAACTGAGGTGGGATTTTTCCTTCATCGGTTTCTTCTTCATCTTCAGCAAATAATGTTTGAGAAATTTTATGCTTTTCTTCTTCAATAGTTTCGACTACTTTATCTTCAATAATCGAATTAAACTTCTCATTAGCCGCGTGCAACTCACCGGTAAGGATCAACTCTACCAATTCTTCCGCGGGAGCTTTCACTGTATTTTCATCATTTAATTCTTCTGTTCCTTCTACTTCCGACATTGTTACACTCCGTTAAATATTTGTCAGTTATAATCTGGTTATTTATAGATATATTTATACATTTAGTAATCTACAATTTTATCTGCTATGGGAAACCATGCTTCCGAATTATAAGATTTATCACAAATATACATATCAAAGAAAGGTTTGCCGCCTATAACAAGAGAATGAAACTTGGCGCCCCATTCCTGTAATTGTTTTTCTGTATCATTATACCAATATTGTGGATCGTTTTTATATGAATCGCCACCTCTACCAGACCAATATACAATCTCATGTCCTTGATCATAAAGACTATTTACTATTTGAATTCGATCCGGATATGGTTTCATATCTAGATACGTTAAAGTATCATCTTTCTTTTCTTTCCTAACATCTTCACGATTGGTACAAATAGTACCATCTATATCAAAAGCATATCTCATGACATTTTCATCTCTTGTACTGTATCACACAATCCCAATTTCTTAGCTTGTTCTGCTTCCAGCCAAACATCATGTGGTGGAAGCAACTTTTCACGAATCACCTTTTCAGACAATCCAGTACATTTTTTGTAATGTGCCAACAACCGCTTTGTAGTTAAATCAAATTCTTTTACTGTCGCAAACAACTCATGTTCTTTTCCAAACGATCCCCACGTATATTGATGAGATAAAATCGACGTATTTGGTGTAAGAATTCGTTTACCTCTGGTTCCAGTAATAAACATCAACAAACCACACGATGCAATCATCCCCATTCCGATTGTACGTATCGGAATTTTAGAACCCATCATAACATCTAGAAGAGCAAAACATGCATTCAAATCACCACCAGGAGAACAAATCCCCAAAGTCAATTCTTTGTGTTGTTTTTCTTTAACAAAATTGGCTGCAATAATCCAATTAATTATTGGACTCATTGTTTCCATTGAGACTTCACCCATGAATATGTGAAACCCTTTTTGAAATAATTCTGCATCTGGTGCTTCTGTACTTTGTGGCTTTTGCCCCTTTTCCTCATCTGTCATTTTCTTTTCCTAACTCGCGTAAAGGTTGTCGTCCACCCCCCCTTTGTTCTTCTCTTTTGATTGGGATCGTGCAGACCTATTACTTGTCCATGATTATCATATCTAATTGTTAAAAAAGTTTCAAATTCATAATCTCTATATAGCAGCTGAGGTATAATCTTTTTTTCTTTAATTGATTACCTTAAAATTTGATAAGGTGGCAATGGTCCATTTTCACTATCGCGTTCTGCTACTGTGGAATATTCAGTGCATCCACACTGAACGGTTGGCGAACATTCACATGGGTCGCAGCTACAATTGTCTTGTGAATCGCAATGTTCGTTTGTACAAGCCATAATTTTCTCCTATATGTTAATCCCACAAATCTTTATCCCATTCTTTATTAAAATGTTCGTGGGTAATATGTTTATTAGTTTTCTTTGTTTTTTTACCAGCGTTATCTCTCGCCCTCATTCTGTAAGCGGCATCTCCACGTTCTAAAAAACTTGGACCGTTCCATATTTCTCTAAAACTCATTTTCTCTCTCACAAAGGTATTTATATATCATAACTTCCTTGTCTATGTAATTTTCGTTGATGAGAACACTTAAAACAAAGTTGGCCTGCTCCTTCAACGTAGCCGGCTCTAAAAGTTACATTATCTGTTTTCTTATATCGAGTAGCTGTTCCACAGCGAACGCAATATTCAGTTTCATCATTTTCTTCAACTAGTTTAAACGGTGCCTGCATAGGCATTCTAGTTGCGGTTATTTTTTCTTTTTTAATATCCATTTCGTTGTACTCCCGTGCTGAATATAATCACATTTTTCGTCTAACTGTTTCATGGCTAAACCAAACGGACAAGGTATTTCTGTATGGTAAGCACAAGATGTAATTAACAAAAAAATCACTGCGCCTAATGAAACCCGTGAGGTTGTCCCCAATGTTGTATGATAGCATTGACCCATAGAATATATATTAAATTCTTCCATAACCAAACTTCAATCATTTATCCTCTTCTGTCAATGGTACACCCCTATAATCAAGAGATTCTTTTTTCATAACAAAAGATTTTTCTCTCACCATTGATTCAAAAACCTTCCATAATTTTTTCATTCTTGTTTCATGTAATTCGCTTAATCCAATTAAAACATTCGCAATATCATCTTCTGACATTTTGTCTGGGTCATCCATCATGCGACTAGTTATTGATTCCAGATCATCTTTCGTATTCCAGACTCTCATGATTTCTGCTTCTAGATTAAATCTATCGTATTCCATTTAATTCCAAAGTCCGTTATAATATTTTCCGAACAACTTAAATCCTTTAGTTATCCGAGTTTGATATTTTTCCCTACCTTCTACATCATATTCACGAGTATGATTTGGGCCATATACCATTTCAAACAGCGGCTCACCGTTGTCATCTTTCTTATCAGGAATCTCTTTAAAATCGACATCATTTTCTCCTGACGCAAATTCGTCTTCCCAATCTTCCAATTTAGATTGAAACGCGTGGATCATTTCATCCATTACATAATCCCAACGAATAAAATAATGTTTATCAGATTCACCACCGTCCCAATGTTCTTTTATTTCTTCTTCTGTTGCCCGAAGAAACTTTGGTACATCTTCATTTTCTACAAAGGGCGCGCCTTGCTTAACTTCTTTGAGCCTCTTTAGTAGCGGCACAATAATATGTGCAAGTGTCACATCAACGTTCCAAGTATCGTAATCATGTATTTCAATTTTTTCTGCCCTATTTTTTCTGGCTGGGTTTCCGAGTCTCACAAACATATTTTATTTTTTATGGAGGGTATACTAATCCTTTTTCTTCCATCTGAAAATTTAGTTCTTTCCGAACAAGTTCTAATACTCCTTCTCTGTCTTGTTCATATTTGATCTTGTTTTGGATAAATTGATCTATGTGCCAAACAAGTAATGCCCAATCCATACCTTTATCAGCCGCCTGAAATAGTTCTTCATCTTCTGGTAAATCAAATTCTAATATTGCTTTCATAAATTTTTCCCTAAAAGGTCCATTGGATATCCTATGGCTCTTCTCATTTCCAATTCTTCTGTTTGATCCAAAAAGTTATCTCGTACCTCTTTAAATTGCCAATCAAAATCTTTATCGTATTGATTATCGATCCAACGACAACTTTGATTCCAATGTTCCACGCAAAACTTTCCTGGTTGTATATATTTAACCTTAACAATATTCCCAGTTTTTTTAACTAGATTTCTTCCATACCTTGATCTAGGTGTTAATACTAAAACATCTCCGTTTTTCATAGTCCTTCGTTTCTTCCTTTTATGTCGCAGGTTAACCAGACTAAAGATCCTCCGAAATTCTTATACATTCTAGTTGGGTATATCCGGTGTGCTGGGCGATGTTTTTTCATGTAGTCTTTGTTCGGCTTATTGTCTTGGTGATCTAGAACTTGTATGCCGTAGTTATTGAGCATTTTAGTTTCTCCCGCACCATTATCGTAGTAGTTCCAACAAGCTACTTCAGATGAAAATTCTTTATCTATTGTATAAATGACTGGGTTCCATGTCATGACTATTGCTATCCATATCATAATATTCTTTCACATGTTTCGATGCTTCATCTGAGGTATCATATAAGAATACTCTTTTTGTTTTCTTTCTCTCAGAATATTCTTTAGGAGAAATTAGTGAGCTAGCAACTTCTTTCATACCAATACATTCTTCATCAAATTCTGTTACTACATATTTGTGTTTACCAAATTTCTTTTTACCACTGCTTTTTAAAATTTGAATGGTTGCGGTTTTCAAATGAAACCCCATAAATGAAATACTTGTTCAAACCAATTATAAGTAAGTGCAGCAGCTATCGGGATACACACATGAGCGAAACCTACAGGCCATGTGGTACACATTAAAGCCATTCCGGCATATATTACAACTTCTGGATCGCCGGTGATCATATTCATTTGATAAAGTATTGGCGGATTAAAAGCTTCAACAACGCCTCCGGTCGCTTCACCCACTTTATGACAAAATAAGCTTGCGTGTTTTTCTACACCTAATAAATCACAACCGTTTATCATAATGCCCCGAAAAAAATATATTTGTCCATCATCGCCCAAAGATAGTCTGGTAACTCTACCCACCTACAAAAATCTATAAAGTTACTATTAACAAAATAATACCACTCTGCGCTAACAAAACTAAAACCGTATCCTAATATAAATCCTAAAAAGATATATTTAAACATAAGCTATTTTAAAACTATCCAAGTCCAGGCTACTATCATAAAGATAAAACCAAGGTAAGCTGCTACACCACCCAAAAAATATAATACATCATAAACCATATTACCTCAATCCTGACCAATTCATTACTGGGTCACTATACATTTCTTCTTGTTCACGACAGTAATGATAATATCTCATATCCTGTGCATCCAAATCTGCTTGAAACTCTTCTTCGGAAGACGGCATATCCTCCATAGGTTCTTCCGCAACCTTTCTTGCTATATTATCTACCATTCCATCACCCCAAAGATAGGTTAAATTACTCATATTATTTTTGTATTTTTAATTGTTGTTTGTGCTCTTTCTATTTTTTTCTTTAATAGTTTTTTCTCATCATCATCTTTACTAGATTTTAGATTCTTTTCGTATACAAGAATAGATGCTTCTGTTCGTTCGATTGCACCTTCTTGGCGCGCGCGCTTTCCGTGTTGTTTCATACTTGACATTCTTTTATATGATATGTTAAATCTCTTTCTAATATAGCAATTCTCTCCATGAGTATTAATATTTGATTTTCCAATCTATCAACTCTGCTAGTATTAGGTTTAAAGGGGTTATCATTTTCCATATTATTTACATCCAAGCAAGCTGGTGCATTTTTCTTCCGGGGATCTATAATTGAAATGGTCCTTGGGGATCCTAGGATCTCCTGGTTCCATCATCGAATAACAATGTCCACATGGTTCTTTCCCTTGTCTCTTCAACGTAGCCCTTAGGGAAGCAAGAAAATCCTCTGCTATATCATCGGCTGGATTGTCTGTGTCATGTCTTTCAGGTTCGGACGAAAATGCCCATGCACCCAAAGTCGCTAAGAAACTGGGTTCTTTCTTTTCCGGCTTTAAGTCAGCTTTAGTTTTAAATAGTGGATCACCATTATCATCCAGGCTTACAACTACTAGGACTTTTCCGCCAAGCTTTACTTCATCACCTACTTTAAATGTCGCAGCAAAGACACTCGCTCCAAGTGCTGCTGATAAAAATAGTAAGGTTATTTTTTTCATGATATTCTCTCTCTATAATTTATATTGTAAACATAACAACTATTGTAAGGTACAATATACCAAATAACAATATAGCTGTTGCGATTTCTTCTATCCACATTTTCATACTATTCCTTCCCATTCTCTTATTGCTCCTCCTGCTTCTGCAAGAGTGTAAAAAAATTCACCACTCATTTCGATCCCATCTTCATATCTTCGTACCATGTATTCACCTCTAGTACGAGATCCTAAAACCTTTTCATCTTTTTCTAAAATTTCAATTGTTGCTGTTTTCTTTTTCATCCGCTTATTTCTCTCCTTGTTTAGGTTATTATTTTATTCTCTACTTATATTATAACATATCTAGCTCAACATGTCAACGTTTTTGTTTCGCAATAATCTCAATAAGTTACCAAGAGTTCGTTGATATCATTGGTAAACAAAATTGAAAATAATTGAAAATAATTGGGCGATCAAACGTTTGTGGTTAAATTTTTAATAGGAACCGGAATTTTATCAACAGATCCGGTGATATAATGAAAAAGCAACTGGATTTGATAGATGCCTTCAAAGGTTTCTCGCCAATGTTCATACTTTTTTTCTTTTTGATCATAGAGTAAAGCATCCCCTACATCGCAATGAATGGGTGAATTGTCGATATATAAAGGCCAAGTAGTCCCTTGATAGCTATCACCGTAAAGGTGACCTGTATGTATAGTAATAGAAATTTCGCAAGCATCGGTATCTATGTGTTTGTGTAAGTTGTGACCGTTCTCATAAACAATATAGAACGAATATGATGGATGAATCTCTTCTTTAAAATATTTTTGTACTCTATCCTGGAAACTATATAAACAAGCTTCTGCGAATGAATCTTTATAAACACCATGAGTGTCTGGAAGTTCTTTTCCATATGATTTAAAATTATCAAATCGTTCTCTCAGCGCATAAGTTGTAAAACTTTGACATAAATCTTCACCAAGAAACCCCTTTAATACATGTAGCATTCTTTAATCTGTGTTAAATCATTGCAGGGTCTATATAAATCACCTGTCCAAAAATCTCTAAGATCAAAATCATGTCCTTTCCACGGCATTGTTTGATTAAAATAACATATGGTAGGAACTTTCATTAATCTAGATAAATGAGCTAAACCACCTTCGGAGCAAATACTAAAAGAACAATTCTTTAATATAGACTGTACCAAATAACTATATTGTTCAAAATCATAATCTATATCATATAATGTTCTACCAGCAGATGTTTTGAAACTAGGAATCAAAACAATTTTATATCCCCCTTCTTTGAGATCTTTAAATAATCTCTGTAAGATATAATGACTTACAACTTTATCTTGATGATGGGGTGAATGTGAATGATGTTTAGTATATAACCATATAGCGCAAAACTTTTCATCGCAGGAACTATGTAACATTTTAGCAGGCCAATACTCATGGTCCTGTTGACTATATGGAGCTTCTTTTCTTTCTATGAACTCACCGAACTCATGTTCAATTAAAGAATTAGGTTTAAAAAGTTTAATAACTCTTTGTACTTGTCTATGTGTGCGTGGTTGTAAATGCCATTTTATAATAGTCGATTCTTTGGCTTGTTGATATTCATATGATAAATGATTTATTATATCACCAAAACCAGTACCAAATCCCCTATGAGTCCAAAATTTATTAATAATTTTCATCATCTACATCAATACATCCCACAATATGTATTCTATCAACCTTTCTCGATAAATTAATCCCTGAGTGATGTACTTCTGTATTCATTAAATGAACTTCACCAGGAGCTATATGATATACTTCTCTTTTTCCTTCTATATTTTCTATAAGATGAAAACTATTGATATCGCCAGTTAAAGGAATGTGAATTCTCATACCGGGATCAAAATGCCATGACAAGCATGCTTTAGGTTTTAATAACATTAATCGCGAACGATGCAATTTTAATTCTTTAAGTAAACTATTAGTATAGATCATTTCCGGAAATAATTCAATAGTAAAATCCTTTTCTTTATATCCTGCTCCTTCTAATTCCTTAAACTCTCTGGAACCAAAATAATAATCATTTTCTTTTCCTTCTACTCCCTGTAACATAATTTGACATATACCATCTGTTTTCCAGTCTTCACCAACAACCTTTATCTCTTCAAGGATTTTATCAACATCAATATCGTGCATAAGGGGCATTACGCGATCATCCCCCATGTCTGTTCGTAAAGTCATTTATATTTCTTCCGATGTTACCATTAAAGGAAATTGATTTTCTTTTGCATGCATCATTGATTCATATACTTTTGTTTCTGCTATCTCAGATGAGTAAATGCCTGCTACACCTTTTCCTTGTTGATGAACATTCAACATTATTGATTCAGCTGCTGCCTCTGAATGATTAAAAACCATTTGTAGTAGATATACTACAAATTCCATTGGGGTAAAATTATCATTGTGGAAAACTACTTGATATCTATTCGGAGGTTTCAGCTTTTGTTTCGGCTTCTTTTCCGTTATCGTCGTTCCCTGATCGTCCAGTTCCCCTGTGTCCATTTTAGGTTTTATAATATCCGTCTGAAATATAATAGATAAGGGCATCAATCAAATCGGGATCACCCCAAGCTGATGCCATCCATATTACTAACAAAACCATAAACAAAAAGCTATACATATTTTTATCTTATTGTGGTGGGGAGAGAAGGAGTCGAACCTTCACAGTCTCAGACGGCTGATTTACAGTCAGTTGGGCTCGCCACGTGCTCAGCCTCCCCATTAAGCATTTCTACTAACAAAGGATCTAAGTAGTCTTTATAACTTTGATCCCTAACTTCATCTAAAATAATTATTTCCGTTTTCATTTTTTTAACATCACTGGTATTATTTTTTAATGCATTTTGTATTTGGCCAACTAAATTATGAATATTAAATCTATACCACTTTTTATATTCTTTCCCTCTTATAGTTGCATGTACAGTATCAGATTGTGCAACAGTAGCTATTCCGGATTCAGTAATATCTATAATCCGATCAAGAGCAATCTCTAATAATTCCTTTGGCATATTCCTAATTGATGTTCCTCTATTATCTGGATACATTTCTGAAAAATGAATATACCAATCAGGAATTTTATAGTGTGCACATTTATTACATATCCATTCTATATAATCAGCAACATTTAAAATATTTAAAGATGACAATACCATATTAAAATATTGATGTTTAATATTAGTACATGTACTAAGATAATGATCTAAGCTTTCATTTAATTTTTTCCAATCAGAATTATGCCGGATATAATTATATGTTCCATGGGTACCGTCTATACTGAACGTATGTCCTTGCTCTTTGAAATTATTTAATATTTTTGATAATTCGGGAGTGAACTGTGTAGCATTAGTATGAAACTTTAAAATTGTATTTTTACTTGCTTCCGTTTCGACATATCGTTCTAATACTTTAACTACTCTTCTATCATAAAATGGTTCTCCTCCAGAAGCTTTTAACATTGTTATCTTGTGTGTATTATTCAATAACCAATCAATAACACTGTTATTATCTTTATCATAGATAACACCTTTTATATCAGGCATTGCATTATTACTAGCTTTCATAAAGGAATTATGTAGGCCCTTTGCTTTCATCTTCTCAACGTCTTTACCCAATTGATGAGATGAACCCACATTACACATTCTACAGGCTAAATTGCACAGGTTAGAAAGGGTTATGTCAAACTCAAACAACCCTTCCTGATTGGGATGAGGTGGATCAGAAGAATCGGAACATTGTCTAAATGATTCTAAACCATCTTCCTCCATCCTCCAACAAACGGTACATGCTTTATTCTTTATACCATTAGATAAATCATTTCTAAGTTTTTCAAAAGATTCATGATTAAATATTTCCTCTGGACTTAAACCTTTTAAAGATCCATGGCCTAACTCATGATGTTTAACGGAACCATCTTCTTCTGAAGTAACGGGATTCATCATCATGCAACAAGGAGTTACATTAGTAGGCTCTCTCCCATCTTTAGACCATTTCTTAAAAGTCATGGCATGAAATGGATAATGACAATATGTCGGATGTGTTTTAGGATTCATTCAAATAAAATAGAAATAGATTCATTATGATTAATTCTTCTAATTGCTTCTGCAAACATGGGTGCTATTGATAATACCTCTACGCTATTGTTTCCTCCAGTCGGTGCGGAGAAATTGTGTCTCAATCTCTCTTGCTGAATAGTATCTGTTATTACTAAAGTTGATAAAGCCTCAGACTCTTCCATTTTACGTGCGCCATTCTCACTTAATACACCATGAGTAATATAAGCCATAACTTCAATAGCACCTTCTTTCTTTAATGCCTCGGCAGCTTTAATAAGTGTATTACCAGTATCTACAATATCATCTACTATTATACATTTTTTCTTATTCACATTTCCAATAACATTCATCGAAGCAACTTGATTAGCCTGCTCTCTGCGTTTATCGATGATCGCTATATCTAATTGTAACTTCTTAGCCACCTTTCTTGCTCTGGCAACACCACCTGCATCAGGAGAAACTATAACTCCATTCTTTGCTATTATCATTCGATTGGGATGGGTTTCTAAATCATTAACAAACAATGGCATGGCTCCTAAATCATCTACTGGAATATCAAAGAACCCTTGTATCTGACCAGCATGTAAATCCATTGTTACTATTCTATTAGCACCTGCCGTCTCTAACATGTTTGCCACTAACCTAGCCGTTATAGGTGTTCTGGAAACGGGCTTTCTATCTTGTCTTGCATAACCGAAATAAGGAATCACTGCAGTAATTCTACCAGCTGATGCTCTCTTACAAGCATCCATTAGAATCAATAATTCCATTAAATTATCATTAGCAGGATTACTAATACTCTGAATAATGAATACATCCTCACCACGAACATTCTCTTTAATCATACATGAGAGTTCATTGTCTGCAAATTTAATAAGTTCTACTTCACATAAATGTTGACCACAATGTTGTGCAATGGATACTGCTAAATTATTATTTGAATTTCCAGCAATCAGTTTCATTTAACCTTTACGAATTCAGTTTCATTACCTACTTTTTTAGTCTTTATATATCCCTCTGATTCAAGCATTTCTAAAGTTCTATTAGCAACCTTATCTACTGCTATATGCCAAGCAATGCGATATCCCATATATGTTCCTACTACATAAACCATTGTAATCCAAATAAAAAATTCCATTATTTCCTCTTCTTATTCCTTTGAATGTCATCCAAATAATCTACACCTTCTTTTAAATGATCATACGGACCGGATAGCTTCCCTTCATATTTTTTAAGTATATCTTTTCGATGTTGCTTTACGGTCTTTCTTATATTCTGTTTTATTTCTTTTTTAGTGGGCATTGTGATTGGCTCCCTTATTTTAAAAGCTGAACTGATTTCTGCTTCTATTATTCCTTGAACATAGTCCCAAGAATTATTCTCTACTGATATTTTGTACATTTCAGTTTTCACTTTTTATCTTAAACTTTGTAAGTTGTCTTTCTTCTGTAAAAGTAATCAAATCCTTCATACGCTTAAAGTATTTTTTAAAAACATAACCAGGAGATTCTTCTCTCTCAAAAGTTAATAGTATCATTTTATTTTCCATATAATCTATTTAGGTGGGGTGTGGCTGCCCAGGCCGGGCTCGAACCAGCGACCCAATGATTAACAGTCATTTGCTCTACCAACTGAGCTACTGGGCATTTAAAACATGTGGGGCAGAGCCTAGACTATTCTATCCTCATCCCGTTGCACGTACGGTGGGCCTTATTGATAGAACCTCTTAACTTCATCTAGGTAGATCACGTACTCACTCTCAGGAATTAGGAGTCCGTCCCTCCGGACCTGGCTTTGGTGGTCGTTTACCCCACAATTTTAAATCATCTTATCTTCTCTCGGAAGTCCACTCGCCGGCAGCGCGCACACTATAAGTTTACCCATACCTCTCTATTCGTTTAGCCGTAGGCTATTATTTATTAGTGGTCTAGGGCGCGAAGCGCCCTTCGGCCCATCACTCTTTCTCTAAACCTTAGAAACTTCTAAATCGGGCAAGCTAACTTCTAAATCCGTATCGAGAATAGGAGAGGCCGCTAATCCTGATCCAGCTAAGTGTAGGACTTCTCCATAGGCTCTCCTTTGATCTCTCTCACTCTCTAGTTCCTTTATGAAATCATTTACATCCATCTTTCCCTTTTCTGCAACGACTGTTTCCTTTTTCTTTGCGGCGGCAGCGGCGGCCTTCTTCTGCTTCGATGCAAGTGTAGTTCTTTTATTCCAAGACTTCTTTGCTTGGTCCTTCCAGCTCTGTCCATCTATATTTCCATCCGCAACAAGTTTCTGTATTTTTCCACCGGCTGCTAGATAGTCCTCTACTGCATTTCTGATCTCATGTCTATCCATATCTCTACAGTCTTTAGCTTCTCCAACATCGCTTTGTGCTTGTCTACTTAGTAAGTTCTTATCACTCCGTGTTGTTGTCTGCATCCGAACTGCAATTTTTTTCGTTGCGACTCCTTTTTTCTTCTTACTCTTTAACAATGCTAGTCCACAGACGCCACGCTTTATCTTACCGCTAATCGCTGCATTAGAGAATCCTGTTACTTTTGCAATCTCTGCTACGGTCATCTTAGTCATCCCTGCAGTATCCACAGCAAATTTCTTTGCATTCTTTCCGGACCGTTTCGCACCCTCTGCCGATCTGTCAGCAGCAATTGCGGCCGCATCGTGATTAAACTTATGCATTAGATTACTCATTCTACAATACGAAAGATTGAAGATCTCTGCTAATTCTTTCATCGAAAGAGTTTTGCCTTTATAGTTGTATGTTTTCGCTTTAGCCATAATATATCTTTTCTTAGATGTTGGTTAATTGTTTAAATAATATTCTATTATTATAATACATTCTAGGCAAAATGTCAATGTTTTTCTTTCGCAAATGAAAAAAAAATTTTCCGAGACTCTGTCCTTTGCAGGTAACGGGGAAGCAGGAACGCCAAGGCCTGTCCAGACTCTCTCTAGCTAACTGTATGCCGTGGAGAAAGGTGACCCGAATGCGGAGGTTTGGTTAATTAGCATTAGAAAAAAAATTTTGTTTTAGGTTAAGGTTATAGCCTCGTGCCTAAGCCTATAGGGTTATGACGATTACGGTACACTCTATTGCAGGTGGGGGGGTCAATCTATCTCTCTATAGTATACAGCTGCTGTGTACATCTATCTCTCTATAGTATTAATGGTTGTGTTCTTTTATCTCTCTATAGAAACGAGCAGAGTGTGTTGACCGTTTCATACCTCTACTAAGCTTGTAGCTAGCACTTGCCTAGCCGCGTCATGTGCGTTGCAGATATGCTACACTAGTTTGACGACACTGAATCCTCTGCTTCAATCATGATGAGCAGGAGGACTACTCTGCTCGCTATCTAATACGATATAGCAGAGGACAATTCTATTGCGTAGCTCTGAGCTTATCCCACGTTCACATTGTCCTCCATAACACTTATAACTACTGTCCCCGTAGGATGCATGTTCACGCTTGCTCGCCGAAACGGCTACGTAGGAGCTCTGGTCGGACCTCTCGGATAAGTGCTTAGCTATACAGTTCTTATATAGACGCTCTCTCTATAGTAATGAGACAGGGACTCCGGCGGCGAGAGAGATGGAAGCGCGAAGCCCCTGTTGAGATGAACTTCAATTAAGCAGTTCACCATCATGTATATACTGCAGCAGTTCGAACTCTGCTACGTCCTGTTCATATATGTCTACAGCCCCGTTCAGATGCTCTATGGTTTTTTGCAGTCTATTATAGAGAGTTGTATCTGAACGGTCACTGTTTTGCCAAATCGCCAAGAGCGTATCTAGCTGATCTAGTTGACCTGATATTCGGTCTGAAAATTCATTGCACGAATCACACATTTCGTCCACGGGTTGATTATGCATATAGCCTCTTTCGTTCAGCGGTCATATCGGAAATCACCTTAGTTGGATATTTTTCAAAACGAGAAGTCCAGTCTACACGAACTGGTGAAATCTCACCATTAGTATAACACTCAATTTCAGTTTGAAAGTATTCAGTGACTTCTGTTCCACCAAGAATTTCTTCGGTGAAATATTCATTAGGGGGATTAACAATGTAACTGTAAACGAAATCTACAGCGTCTTCTATAGATGGAGCATTTGAGATAATGTAGTTATCTCCACTCTTATTCTTCCACATCTGCGGGCACTCGCCTATTCCGTCCCATGCGTGGGCACCATAATTTTCACGTATTGCTGACTGTACGTGTACTTCAATACTCATAATCTCTCTCATGATATGTTATTATAATTCATCCATATGATACAGATAACCTTCGAGATCCAGAAACGGACCTCCTCCAGCCTTACTCTCTGCTAAGCTAATTCTGCCGATGTCGTCGTAATTCTCATCGACGAACGTGTGATAAGCACCAACCAAATCACGATGTGGTTGACACAAATCTAAATCGCTTTTATCTATTTCACTCAATCTTCTCATAATGTCCTCTCTCTTTATTCTCTATATATATTATACTACTATTTAAGAGAAATGTCACGGTTTTTCTTTCGCAACAACCTCAATGAGTTACCTAGAGTGCGTTGATATTATTGACAAAGAAACTTTCCTTTTTTTACAGAAACCTACAGCGTAGCTGACACGTTACTGCAGTTGTTGATTCAGTATATCACTATTCATATGGGCCTGAAAAGTCTATAGTTTTCATGCCGGTAGTCATGCCGGTAATGCCGGTAGTCATGCCGGTAGTAGAAAATTATAATTGTTTTGTAAATTTTTCGGATTTTTGCCGACTAGGCCGTTTATATCCACTCTCTGAGAACATTTATGCAGCTTCTACAGCGCATTAACCCCGTTTATTTACCGTTTCTAATCGGTCTCATATCCGAGATTCCTGTTCGATAGAAGAGATCCCGGGATGAGGAGTAATGTATGATATACGAGATACAGGGCAAAAGAGGGCTAAAAAACGAAGAAAAGTCGATGATTGGTGGTCTCTCTCTATGGATTCTTAATGAATCTTATAGTTATTATTCTTCAAGTTCTTTGATACGATGTTCTAATGTTCTTATAGTTGTATGAATATGTCCGGTTTCTTCAGGTTTGATCATAGTTCTCAACCATTCTACTTCTTCTTTAAGTACTATGCGATACATTGTACATGGATATAAAGATTGTGCTGTTCGCGTTCTTTTATCTTCTTTCATAATTAATGATTTCCAACTCCTTGATCATTGATTTTTCTTGTGGGTGTAATTGTTTCTATTATAGCTTTTGTTATGTCATATGGATTAGCATTGCCTGCTGGTCGTCTATCTTCTAGGTAACCTGTTGTATAGTTTGATTCAACTGTCTCCGGTGGTATCCTTACGCTAGCACCTCTATTACCCTCACCATAAGTAAACTCGTCTATTGATGCTGTCTCATGCTTACCTGTCATTCGTTGATCATTGTCTTTGCCATATACAGCTATGTGTTCGGCATGTCTTTCTTTCAGTGCCTCTAAGACTTGCATATAGACCTCGTGTGATGAGTTGTTTCTCATCTCGCTTGTACTAAAATTTGTATGCATGCCGGAACCATTCCAGTCTCCTTTGATGGGTTTGGGTTCTCTATTAATATCACAATCATGTTCTTCTGCAATACGCTCGAGCAGATATCGTGACATCCAGAGGTCGTCACCAGCATTTTTTGCACCTTTACTGAACACCTGATATTCCCATTGACCGAGAGCTACTTCTGCGTTCGTACCCGTGATCGGGATCTCTGCTTCTATGCATGCTTCCATGTGGTCAGTTACTATATCTCTTCCAGCAACTTTGCTTGCTCCCACACCGCAGTAATATGGTCCTTGAGGTCCTGGAATAACTAGACCTTCAGGCCAGCCAACGGGCTTTGCTTTCTGTCCGAATTGCGTCGATTGTTTGGTGATGAAGTATTCTTGTTCGAATCCAAACCAGTAACTATCGGAGTCAACAAACGTTATTGCCTCTCTCTTTTCGGTTGAACACATGACGAGCCAACCACTAAAATGAAATGGATTATGATAGATTTTGACGGGAATTAGTTTGCGATCTGAATCATCGCCAGGTGCTTGACCAGTTGACGATCCGTCATAACCCCAGAGCGGCACGTCTCTCAGGTCATTAATCTCTATGCTTGTAATCTTTATTTTACTGCGTAATTGGTCGTTTACGTCGAGCCAAACGTATTCTAGTAGTGTCTGCGTGGCCACGTCTTCCTCTCTCCCGAAATGCATTTTTGTTCTCTTTCTATAGTGAGTAGAGGTTCCTGACAGGAGATACGTTGGAGCGAAGCGCCTTATTTTACACTCCCCTATCTCCTTTGTTGCTTCCACAACAATATCCGCTTAAAGCCTAAGTCCCGTCTGGCATTGCCCGTGCGCACGCGAAGGTGAGCGAGAAGGTTGCTGGTCGACTTGCTGGTTCGGTAAGTGGCTAGTCAAGACCTCTATTATAACACCAAGAGTAACTGAATCGTTACTAATGTTATTTGTATTTGTACTAGGTTTAGTATAATTAAATTTAAAATTATTTTCTTCACTCTTCGTCCTTGTAGAGAGCTTTCATATATAGCCAAAACGAAACGGTTGATTCATCGCCCTCGTGTCTAGTCTTTTTCATCGTTTTTCTTTATCTTCTTCTGAAGTTCTCTTTCTTCTTTATAAGTTTGTGCTTCTTCTTTCATGCTGTCTGTTATCATCTTCACACCTGCGGCAATAGTAAACTTAATTAGATTCCAAAAAATTTTAATTCTTATCCACATCATCATACCTTCTCCACCTGCCCTATTCTCTCGTATTCTTCTAGTTGAGCCATAAGATCATTGTTTGCTCCCGCTAGATAATCAATACGTTTTAGGTACCTGCGCTTACAGGCTTCTTCTATCTTTGCTACCAGTCCTTTATAGTAAACGAGTTGTGCTAGTCTATTCATCGTCTTATTCCGCGTGCTTCTTTATGTAAATTTTCTAATCTTTTAAGGTGGGCTTTCCGCTGTTGGATCTCATCGGTCTTCGGTGGCTTATCGAATCGGCTTTCGTCGCCTAGATCAATCTCACAGATCTGTTTAATCAATTCGGCTTCTACTTTCTTGTATTCCTCCGTACCCGGTTTCAGGTGATGCAGAGGCGATTCAATTCCTTTAGCCACTTTTACTCTCTAATTTTTATTATAATTATATTATAGTATATTTTGATTCAAATGTCAACAGGAAAATTAGTGTGGATATCGTCAAAGTCAGTCTCAAATCTGCTCCGCCAATAGTCCTTGCATTCTTGAGAAATCTCTATCATTTTAGAACCACACTCTCGCGTTTCCTTCTCGTACTTTTCATCTTCTTCTGTCTTCTTTCTTTCCATTTTCTACTTTCTTATACCAAGCAGCTACTACATATCATTAGTTAACCTGTTGTTCCCAATTCGCTTCATCGTGATTCAAACGTATCTTATCCTGCAAATATTCTGTAGGAGAAATTGGTAGGTGTTTATCTGGTTCTTCTGTAAAATTTTTGATCAATACGTCTCTACCTGGATCAACAAAATAAGGCATTGTATAGCGAGATTTTGTATGATCTCTATTAATGACTCTATGATTGGTTGATTTCAACGTATCATTAGACCATCTTTGAAACATGTCTGCTACATTCAATACTATAGAGTTTTCTACTATGGGAGCTTCAATCCATTCTCCTGTTTCTCTATCTTCAACCTGAAGTCCTCCCGTATCGTCGAATCGCCAGAGTAGAGTAATGGAACCATAATCTGTGTGTTCTCCGCCCCTATAGGTTTGCGGACCACGGACTACTCTAGGCGCAACAGCTGGATAGTGAATCATTCGCATAGTAGCGGAACCGTCTACGTGCTTATCTACTAAATATTTTTTTTTGAGTTTGAACATGCTTTCAAACTTGTCGAAAAACTGATAAGAGAGTTGTTGAGAGATCTGAAGAATCTGTTGAGCTAACGATTTGAGCTCTGAAATCTCTGTCGGCCAGTACTGCTCTTGCATCCTTACTGGATCAACCCAGTTATACGACTCTTTCATATCACCTGGTCGACTCTGAATATAACCCATCTCTCCCCAGCCAGCGCGGCACGTTACAGATCCTTTTACTCCGCTATATGCGTATTTCTTTTTCGCATCTAATGGTAGTTGGAAGAACTCTTCCATAAGTTGCTTCCAGTCTTGGAATTCTGATAGCCACTCATTATAGACATTGGTGAAGACAGCGAATCCACAAGTAGTATATGCTCTGTGCATTTCTTCTATGCAAGTTTTACTTCTGAAATCAATTATTGGGATGGCCATTTTTGTTCGAATTCGACTTTCATTTCTTAGTTGTTGTTTTTTTCTTCTTTTTAGGTTTTAGACCTGCTGCTTTCTTAGCTTTCGGCTTGCTAGTAGTCTTTTTTTGTACTTCTTTTTGTTGTACTCTTTGTGTGTCTTTTCCGTCCTCTGGCCAGCCATTAAGCCACGACGTAAATTTAGTCCATACACTCATATTTTTCTCCACTTATATTATATTCATATTGTTTTTCTTTAACTGCATTGTTAAAGACATTTCACCTGCATTATTACTCAGGCATTTTTAGTTTTGATAATTTATTCCTATCTCTTTTCTTCTTTTCCAGCCACTTAGATGCCGGTGGCGGCGGCTCTTCAAAGACACATTCGGCCTTTATTTCATCTAGCATATTATTATATACCCAAGACACTCGCGGCAAAGACACATCACTATTATGCCCTCTATTCGCTATGTCATTAATCTGTTCTGCGATGTCTATACATTCTTGGAAATCGGTAGCAGGAAATTCAAGTCGAGTATGTTTCACCGCATCTGGAGTATTTGTCCAAATAGCAAGATATATAATTATTACCCATTTCATAATATATTTTATGCTTTATTTTTTTGGTTCGTCGGGGAGGTATCGTCTACTCTTTTTAAGGATCTTGTCTTTTCGCTTCTTTTTTTCTTTTTGCTTCTCTTTCTCTTTATCTGTTGGAGCTAGCATAGGTGGGCTTTCTTGAGTATCCGAATACGAAGGTCTTACAGCAGCAGCAAATGATGTAGTTGAGAGTTTTTCTGTAGGGTGAGCTTCGAAGAAGTCTCTAAATTCTTTAAATGTTTTCATATTGCGTTTAATTTATTTGATATCCATTCATAAGGGTCACCATCGCGAGCTTTTATCACTCCGTATGGCATATCCGTCTGCCAGTGATTCATTAATGCATCATATAACTTTGGCAAATCTAATAAATCTTCTTTACCATCTTTAAATGCTTTGTAATCTTTAGCATGTGCATTGAGAATCGTTTGAAGTTCACGATCCATGCGTAATTCTTGTACGTTGATCACATGCTCTATAAATGTTTTCATCCGGTCAATTTCCTTTTCTTATTCCACACTCCAAGAAATCCACCCTTATAATATATGTGTGGTTCTCCGCCTTTTTTGAATGACTTCGTTAGGGTCTTTTCAGCTTTTACAACATCTTTTTTATCTACCCATAGCTTACCATCTTCCCAATAGCTTTTAATACCAGCGTCATCTAATGCCATGTTAGCCTGGAGCTTATTACTCTCATCAACTCTTTCTTTCTTTTTAGCAGCTACACCGAATTTAAATGCTTGATAATCTTTCTTAGCTGCTTGGAAATCTGCACGTTTCGATTTAATATTTTGTCCTGGTGGTTGACTAGTGTCTCCAACCCTTGAAGCGGCTACTTTAGATACAGCTCTTTGGTCATCAGCTTTCTTTTTAGCTCCTTGCTCTGCGCGTTGTAACAATTTTTTCGAAACTTCGTTGACGTTATCTTCTTTATCTTCTGTCGCTTTCTTTATTGCTTTCTTGGCTACGTGCTTTATTGCTGCTCTGGCAACGAACGCACCGATTGGTCCGAGTTCTTTAACCTCAACTTCGTCATAAAAAGTACCTCTGGTAGCTTGCTTTCCTGGGTTTCTCCGCTTTTCTCTTCCGACTGTGGTTTTAAACAAACTTCTGGAAATTGGACCTTCCGGTTGTTTTTCAACTTTTCCACCTTTCTTTTTAAAAGCAGCGATTTTGTCAGCGTAATCGCTTTCTTTTTCATCAATGACATCTTCCTTTTTAAAAGCTGTATCCCGTTGTCTAACATCGACGGCTGCACTGAATTTTCCGGCTTGTTTTTCTTTCTTTGCTGCCTTTTTACCTGCTTCAGCAGCACCAAAAGCGTGTCCTTTACCAGGAACCTTCAAAGCCCAAGCTTGTGCGTCTCTTTGTGTCTCGGCTTCATCACCGGCTCGCTTCGCTGCGCGCTTTAAAAGACCAGTTGTAACTTCAGCGAAAGTCTTCATTGTTCTGCCTGATTCATCTATCATTTTTCCATCCTTGTAGTGAGCAGCATGTTTATGATCACCACCGCCTTTACGAATCTTATCTAATTTTTTATCATCCTGATATCTACTTGTACTATAATTTTGACCGGTTTTTGTATTTTTAATACTATACTGCGGTCTTTTTAAACTGTTTATGAACTGCATTTCTTTTTGCCCTTCTGGAAGTTTAACAGTTCCTCCAGCTCTTACAATTTTAAGCTTTCTTTTAGTTTCCGGAGAAGAAGGAGTTTCTCTAGCCTTCTTCCTCATCTCTGATTCTTTTCTTTTATTATCATACATATCTATGCCGGATGAATCAACTTCATCAATCTCAACACCTTCATTTGTCCGAAAGCCGGCTTGTACTGGATTATCTATTGTACCAAAAACATATTGGTGCAGATCTTTAGGTATAATCTTTTTGGCTTTCTTTTCCATATCTCTTTGAACATATATTCTGTCTCCAAAGTACTGCGAAACAGCATACTTTGCTGGTATACCCTTTTTCTTTAAGAGTCCTACTGCTTTCTCTGAATCTTTTTTAATTTCTGGATGCTTCCTACCTTTAGGATCAGGTTTTGACTTGTCTCTGCTGTCTTCATTCACTCCTCCCTTTCCCCACTTCTTTCCGCCTCTAGGTGGATCAAGTTGAATATCTGGTTGACCCTTCTTAAACTTATGAACGGTTGTTGTGCCTTCTCTAGTATGTCCTTGTAATTGACGTTTTAGAGTTTTTGCTTCTTTTTTCGACAGTCCACCGATGCCATCAACCCATGCGTCCTTGTCTACTGTAGAAGTTTTATTGCCCATTTTCATTTGATATTTTTTAACATAATTATTCAAATTGGCTTCTTTATTAAAAAATTTTTGAAAGTCCTCGGTACTTGGACGACTTGTAAGGCCTAGCTTCTGCAGCTTTTTCTTTTTCTCATCCGTATCTGTTAGAGCTTTGGATCTTATGTCAGGGCGATCAGGCTTCACTTGACCCATAGAATCTGTTCCACCGCACTGCTTTGCAGCCAATGACCCTGGAGCTTTGGACAATCCGGGAGTGTCGCAAAATGGGGGTCTCTCTTGGAGATTTTCTGACATAGTTTCCTTCTAAAAAAGTTTATATTATATCATTACTATTTATTATAATTCAGTCCTCTGCATTCATTTGACGATAATATGAATGCCTTCTTCTTTCTTTTGTATTGCCCAACCATCTGTAAGTAGTACAGAGAGTACACTTAGGACTTCTTTTCCGCCAACCTTTTCGCTTTCTCTTACCTACTTTCTTACTCAAATTCCCACCACTGGGTCTTCTTCAACTAAAAGCTGAGGATCTTGACGCATTCTTAACTCTTCTCCAATTCCTTCTCTAAATCTAAGTTCTTCTTGTAATTTAATGAGTAAACTCCTCATTTCTGAGGTTGACATATTTTTAATATCCATTACGCTCCAAGTTTCCATGTTTCCTTTAATCATTTGTTAAGGTTGGTTCGCCTCTATCGTAAAATTTCCACTCGCCTTTCCTACAAGGACTTTGTTTTCTTTTTCCCCAGGCTCTATCTGTATATACCTTTTGTGTTCCTTCACACTCTGCAAAAAAAGGTGTCATTCCGTCCGGCCAATTGTTGCTCTTTGATGAACAAGATGATCCTATTATTATTGCAAATACTATTATTACTATTAATTTCCATTTCATTCGTTTATTTCCTCTTGAATAATTGGGCTCGACTTATGAGCTGAAGTCGAATGAGTTAATGTTTTAATCTCTACTGCCCTATCCAAGAGCATGTGCTCGATCTTAATGGGTTCCATCTCCATAAATTCCACTAGAACTTCATTTGAAGAAAATTCTGCACATGAATATACATCACATTGCACTAATGCCGGAGATGTTTCATCCCAGATATGTATTGCTATGTGACTTGTTTCTATCATTACTATTGCTGTTAAACCACGATTACCTTCCTTGGACACATAAGCAGCGTATGGGCCCTTGATAATTTTCATCTCTATTTTGTTTACTAAATTTCGAAGCCATTTTTTAATTTCTTTTTCACCCGTCATCGGGTTATTCACCTCAGCCCTAATAATCAAATGCTTATGTTCAGGCATCCTCTCTCTCCTGTTATAAATGCTGAGGGCGTGTCGTCGGAACGACACTCCGAGCCCCCAATAAATTAATTACATTTATATAATGAATAACTCCAAGTAAGTTCTTCTCCAGATTCAATGTCTCTTAAAGCACCAATCCACCAAGTTTTAGGATCCATCAAAAGTTTGAAACAATTAGGATCATCAGAGTGATTACCAAATCCTCCTAGAGGAGTTCTAATGTATCCGTTTTCAGAGCTTTCATTTGCGTGATGGGTAACTCCAATTACTGTTTGCGCCGCAATTTTCTCTGTTGCGAAAAGTCCTAAGCCAGATATTGAAGATTCTTTAATTGTTACATAGTGGGGCAGTGGTTTATACATATTATTATTTATATTTCTTAATTATAAACTATATCGTCTTCTTCCACTTTTTTAATTGATTTTATATTTTTCGTTTGTAATTCCGCATGGTACTTCATATGAGCTCCGATGAGCTTATCTTCGTCATAGCATTTTTCAGCTTGTATCTGCTGAGCTGTTTCAACTGCATCTTCTGGATTATCGAACCATTCACTTTTCCACGTTCCTTTAGCTACAATTGTTCTGGGGTTTGTATATACAATTCCAGATTCTTCCGATGTCCACCAAAGATGTAACATTCCGATATATCCTATTTGTGGTGGAGCTTCAAATCCTTGTAAAATATGTCTTATTCCCATGCTTTGAAGAAATGGAAACTCTGTTGTATTATAAAACTTATAACGAAATTGAGTTTCCATAGCATGTCGCATGTCTTTTAGCATCTTCTCTCTATTATTCTCTTCATCCATATTAAATCTCCAATAAATGCCTTCTGTTATACTCTAATTTGTCTTGAATATTATGTAGTTTCTTATTAAGAATATTCTTATTCATATCCAGAATGTCTTTTATCTGAGTCATTATTGCTTCATGTCTATATCTAAATGACTCTATCTCATCAAAACTATAATCAAATAATTCGTCGTATAATTTAAACCCTAATTTTTCAAATATCTTATACCAGCCAGCACCTCCGATAACAAGAAATGGCTTACAGTGTCCTAATGGCCTACACGTTTTCTCACTAAAATACCATTGACGTACTTGTTGTGTTTCACAAACTAAATCTATCTCTGACTCTAACCATTCCTGTACCGGTAAGAAATCATGAAATGCTTCTGGATCGTCTTCAAAACCGTCTGTAAACGGTGTCTGAAATGTGATTCGTTTAGTCATATCGAATACGCCATTACTCATATTATATTCACATGGTAAATCAACATACAATGTCTCATTCGAATCCACCTGTGTTACCCACTTTTGCTTATACTTTATAGCATTTCCGTCTTTCACCCAATTCCAAGATATATATGATTGTAATCTATCCAAATAAGACATAAACGACTCATCAGTAGTATTACCCTTTTCTCCCATAGTATGAATTTCTGTATTATTATATGAATATATAAATCCTGATTGACCTGCTAACTCTCTAAGAGTTAATACTCTAGTTATTCTCGGCAGATTCACCATGCAAATCACTCGATACTTTTTAGGAAAGTCTACATCTTCTATAGAATGATATAATTCTCTAAATTTTCTTAATCTGGAAGCAAACACATATCTATGCCATGATGGGCTATCATTTGCGGGTCCCTGTAAATTATTCCAATTACTCATATATAAACTCCGTTATTTCTTCTCCTTCTACGTGGTATAAGTTTTCATGAAATTCTTCTGAGAGTGTTGTATCATAAAAGAAATTAGAAATAATATTATACAAAACTACATGGTTCGGATATGATAAATGATTCTTACGTTTGCTTTCAATTTCATGACGAATAATTCCATCATGAAATTCATTACCACATACTTCACGTAATTGAGTATCTACGATTTTAAAGTTTGAGTCATTAAGAGTTGACCAATCATACGGCACATCTTTAAATACATTTTTTTCAGTTGTTAATACTAATGTTTTCATGTTGTGCCATTTTAAAAATAAACATGTATAAAAAGCCCACATTTTAATCTCAGGTTTGAAGGTATCATATGCACCTATAACTTTTTCCATATTATTATAGACACTACCTCCAATTTCATATCCTTCACCAGATTCACCCTTTCTACAAAAATCATCTATATTTTCTCCAGATTTATATGCTCTATACATATCTTCTGCGGCACCGGCATGTATTGGTTCATCAAGAAAAGGAAATGGTAATCGATTTCTATCTGTTAATAAAAATATAAATTTTGCGGTATTCCTAACACCCCGCTCTTGTAATTCGCGTAATGAGACGTATGTACTTCGACCGCCATTTGAATTAACATCAATGGCTTCATGTTTCTTTAATTGATTTTGCCAGCACAGATCACCGTTAGCAAAATCCCAGTTATAGTCTGGGTTTTCATCATAGTCACAATAACTATCGCCGAATATCAAATACATACTTATCTTGATCTTTGTTAAATATTTCCAAAACTTCTGCGTCGCTTTTAGTTAACCCCTCTTCACGAAACATATCAACCATATCTATGTGTTGCAATTTGTCTAGGGCCTTATAATTATATTCCCTCTTCTCAGAAAGACTCTTACATCTATCTATTAATTCAGATGTAGGAATTTTTAAGATTCCTTTTATTT
>Ga0209089_10000052_pt1 | contig 104366 bp, 70 predicted proteins | sample ArcticOcean_MG_C_FD_187431 | JGI IMG/M metagenome (GOLD analysis project Ga0209089, IMG submission 187431) | Marine microbial communities from western Arctic Ocean - ArcticOcean_MG_CB2_150 (SPAdes) (version 2) | ecosystem: Environmental > Aquatic > Marine > Oceanic | place: Arctic Ocean...
GAACCGGCGAAGCGAGCATAGCCGTGTCAAGAAAGTCGGCGGTGTCCAGTGGGCCGCTGGGCCAATTGGAAATGCGCGTTGGGGCGGCGTACGGCTGGCGGACCTGCTGCAGCTGGCCGGATTGCAGGAGGGAGCGAAACATGTCTGGTTCGAGAGTATTGACCAGGTAAAAAAAGACGATCGAACATTTCCGTTCGGGGCATCCATTCCGGTGGAAAAGAGCCTGGAGAAGACCCACTTCGGCAACGGTGCATTGCTGGCGACCAGCATGAATGGCAGGCCCTTGCCGCCTGACCATGGATACCCGATCCGAACGGTGGTTCCAGGCTACGTGGGAGCTCGCAGCGTTAAATGGCTGGGGCGCATCGTGGTCAGTGATCGGCCCTCGCCAAACCATTACGTTGCCAATGCCTACAAGCTGGTGACCGACGGTGACCAGGACGAATGGGCCGCCGCACAACCGATTTACAAGTTCCCGATGAACTCGGCGATCTGCAATCCTCCGGCAGATGCCAAGCTGCCGGGCGGAAAGATTACCGTCTCCGGCTATGCCCTGCCGCCAGGAGATCCGGGGCGGACGATTGATCGAGTTGAAATTTCCAGCGACGGGGGCGCGACCTGGCAACGCACGAAATTACTTTCGCCCCGGCGAGAATATTGCTGGTCCCTTTGGAAAGCGAAAATTGCTGTGAATGCCATGACAGATCAATTGATCCTCCGGGCCATCGATTCGGCGGGTGCTGTCCAACCGGAAACGGTCGACTGGAACCTGAAAGGATATCTCTACAACGCCTGGTATCGGACGCCGATTCAGGTCGGTTCGTGATATCCAGCGTAACCCCAAACACCCTGCTGGCAAGGAATCTCGCCGCGCGGTATGGGAACCTGCAGGTCCGGACTGGAAGCCATGAAACATCTCTGGACAACAACGATCGCCCTGTGGGCCCTGTCCGTCCTTGGGACTTTCGAGGTCGATGCGGCGGAAGCAGACAAGCCCAACGTCCTGATGATCTGCATCGATGATCTGAACGACTGGACCGGCTTCCTCGGAGGCCATCCTCAAGCGGTCACTCCCCACATGGATGCGCTGGCAAAGCGAGGCCGGATCTTCAGCAACGCCCACTGCACCGTTCCGGTCTGTTCGGCCTCACGCGTGAGCGTGATGTCAGGCCTCGCGGCGACGACGCACGGCAGCTATGAACTCGGGCCCAGATACGAGGAGCTGCCTGCTCTGACCGACGTCTCCACGATTCAGCGGTACTTCAAAGACAATGGCTATTACACCCTGTCAGGAGGAAAGGTACTGCACCATGGTTTCAATGGAAGGTTAGCCGGTGCGATTGACCGCTCCCTTGGCCGAAAGCGAAGTCCCAGGCCCGAAAAGCCGATGAACCGTCCCGCTGACTGGAGCGGCGCCTGGGATTGGGGGGCGTACCCGGAAAAAGATGCCGAGATGGCTGATTTCCAACTGGCAAAGAGCGCGGCCGAAGCGCTGCAGGAGGATTTTGACAAACCGTTCTTCATGTCAGTTGGCTTCTTTCGCCCCCATGTTCCGCTCTTTGTTCCGCCCAAGTGGTTTGAACTCCATGATGCAGAATCGTTGACGCTGCCAAAGAATCCCAAGTTGGACCTTGGCGATGTTCCGAAGAACTTTCTCGGCATCAATGATTATGCGGCTGCTCCGACCCATGCCCAGGTAGTCGAGCACGGTAAACAGAGAAGCCTGACGCAGGCTTATCTGGCATCCACCAGTTTTGTCGACCATTGCGTGGGCATCGTTTTGGAAGCCTTGAAATCCAGTCCTCATGCCGAGAACACCCTGATCGTCTTGTGGAGCGACCACGGATTTCACCTGGGTGAGAAACAACATTGGGCCAAACGTACGCTGTGGGAAGAATCCACACGGGTTCCGCTCCTTTTTGCCGGGCCCAATATTCAGCCTGGGGAGGCATGCCCGGAACCCGCCAGCTTGCTCGACATCTACCCAACGCTGGTCGAGCTGTGCACGCTGCCTGCAAATCCCCACCTCGAAGGACTTTCTCTCGTCCCCCAACTTAACGAACCGACGATGCCCAGGGACCGGCCGGCGATCACTTCATCGTATTTTGGCAATCACTCGATCCGCTCCCGGGATTGGCGGCTGATTTCGTATCACGACGGAGCAACGGAACTCTATGATCATCGAACCGACCCGGATGAATTCCACAACCTGGCGGACGACCCCGCTCACCAGGCGATTTATGACCAGCTTTCCCGCTGGTTGCCGAAAGAAGCCGCAGCTGAGTTCAAAGCCAAATCCGAGCGATCCCGTGTGCGTGAGAAGTGAGGACTCCAACCCTTATTTGAGAATCTAATATGAACACACGACTCAATCGCCGCCACTTCCGGCGCTGAGAGCTACCGCGTCAAAGCTCAATGTGAAGAAAATGCGCGGTATTCCCTATGGGCTCAACGAACCCTTTCAGCGGGCTATCAAAGCCATCACCGGCCAGGAGACTTACTACCGCTGGGGGCCTGCTGTCCGAGCGCCAAAAGGCGATTAAGAGAACGCAACAAGCACTTTGAAGAAACGGGGTCGTTGAAAACACTCAATTCGTCCTCGGCATGGTGCTTATAACACTGCTTTGCCAAGGAGCTTCTCAAGTACTACGACCTGGTCCGGCGTCAGAATGGCTAGCAAACGCTGCGTGGCGGCAGTCCGATACTTTGCCTTGAATTCCTCAACCGCCTCGGCAGAGCGAAATCTCGCTCGGCTCATGAAATCGAGCATCTTTTTGTGCTCCGCGGCGTTTATTGCCTGGACAACAGTGAACTCTTTCTGCTGCTCTTCACTGATCTTTAACAAGGTAGCGACTTCCGGCTCGAGTAACGCGTATCCCCCCAGACGCTGCCAGTAGATTTGCTTCAGTCGCTTCAATTGTTCCGCAGACAACGACTCTGACAATTGAGTTTTCGCCTGGCTTTGTGCCTTGCCATCGCGAACCTGAGCAAGCAACATGGCAACCTTCTTGACTTCACCCATCTGCTTGTCCGTGAGATCCAGTTCTCGCTGAACTGAAGCGTCATTCACTATTTGGACCATGCCGATGACACCACGCGGCAGGTCGGCTCTCTGCTCGGCTGGAGCCGCCGACAAGAAAAAACGTGAGATCAAAACAGTGGCAAACACAAACGTGGCGATGCTACGAAAAGTCATTTCGCTTCCTTTGAGCTGAACTATTACTTGCAGCCGGGGACCATGGTGCCTGCTCCCCGCTCGTGCTTGTAGACGTTGCCCTGGTTACTCAAGTTCCCTTGGATTGTCAGTATTCTTGCCCCGCATCGTCCAATTTGTTCCGACCGGCCGTGAGGACTTGGCTTTGTTACCGCAAAGCTGTTTTGGCACCCTACCGCCCTGTTTTTTCGCTGCCACGGTACCAGCCGTGAAATTCAACGACCAGGACCTCGTTTTGACTTAGGACAATTGACCATGCTCTCTGAAACTGTACCAACCGGAAGTGAGAGAATCCTAACGCTCAGCCGAAATCCGTTCTGCCCTTGAAATGAACCATGACACGCCCGATTGTTACAACCCAACTTGGAAAACAATGGAACAACATGCCAGACAAAGTCGGGCGTGCCCCCTGAACCGGCTTCAGCCCAACGCTCTGGAGCACTTTCGACAGTTCGATTTTCCTCGGCCTCTAGCGTGGCGAGCAAACCAGAAAAGCAAAAAACAGGATCGCAATGAGCGCTCGCATTTACAGCCCTCGCCAGTAAACGTATGGAACACTACTTAGAGTTATAACACTGAGATCGGTCACTTCCTGCCGATTGAAGTGGGATCGCCAGTTGCCCCGATTCGCCTGCGGCGAACCCACGCCTGTCCACCCGTGCTCCCGCCAAGCGGTCAGCACAGGTGTTACGCCAATCCACCATCGTATCGCTCGCAAAGCCACCTGCAGCAACCCCATTCGAGCCCACCACCGCATTGCTGATTCTGCGGAAGTTCACTTTGCCTTTTTCATCTCGCGCTGGCATACTGCCGAAGAAGACATAAAGGCAGGTATTCTCCATGAACACGTATGAACTGAACCGACGACAGGCTCTTGTAACGGCCGGTATGGGCGCGCTCTCGCTGGGCATGCCCGGCATGGTAATGGGGCGCGACAAGCTGGACTCCAGCGGCAATGCCGTTGCCGCCGAGAAGTCCTGCATCTTTGTCTTGCTCTGTGGCGGACCGAGCCACGTCGATACCTGGGACATGAAACCCAACGCGCCGGAATCGATCCGGGGACCCTACATGCCCATCTCCACCAAGGTGCCGGGCATGCGCATCAATGAGATGCACACAGAGTTGTCAAAGCTAACCGACCAGTTCACGCTGATTAACTCCATGTCCCATCCGGGTGCTATCAGCAATCACTTTGATGCGATGCACAACCTGCTTAGCGGCCAGTCCGCCAAACGCGTACAGCAGGGAGTGCCGGATGACCAGCCTTACCTCGGTTCGTTCGTCACCAAGCACAAGCCGAGCACGCGCAACATCGTCTCCAACGCATGGCTGATCAAGTGTGTCGGCCCTCCGGTCTTCTGCGCACCGAACATTGGCATCGGTGGCTACCTTGGATCGGCCTACGCACCGGTATTCGTTGGCTCAGCCAAGAACCACCCCGCCATGGAGAACTTCACTCCACCGCCGATTTACGACCTGGGGAATCCAGAACGCCTTGCCAAGCGACGCGAGCTACTTGGCGACATCGAGAGCAACCTGCTATCCAACGATGCTGTCGCCGAGGACTGGGTCGATTTACGTGAGAAGGGCTACGATGCCATGACCCGTTCCGAGGGCCGGGACGCGTTTGACCTTCAAAAGGAGCCGGAGAAGTTGCGCGACCGCTACGGTCGCCACCCACTCGGACAAAACCTGCTTCTTGCCCGCCGCATGGTCGAGGCTGGCGTGCGTTTCGTCACCGTCAACGGCTGGACCGGCCAGGCCCCGCACGATACCAAGGGCCCACCGAGCAGCAGCTGGGACATGCACGGCGGCAACATGGGCATGGGCAACGCCTTCGGGAACGGCTCCTACGGGATGGGATTTTGCCTGCCGCGACTGGACCAGGCGCTGTCCGGGCTGTTCACCGACCTCAAGCAGCGCGGCATGATGGACAACACGCTGGTTGTTGTGACCGGTGAATTTGGCCGCACACCAAACGTTCTTACTCAGAAACCTCCCGGGCGCCAGCACTGGCCCAGGTGTTTTTCCTCGATCATGGCCGGCGCGGGGATCGGCGGTGGACGGGTGTATGGCAAGTCGGACAGCCGCGGTGGATCGGTCGTCAGCAACCGTATTCGCCCCGAGGAACTAGCCGCCACGATCTACCACGCGCTGGACATTCCGCTCAACGAGCCGCAGAACAACACCGGCATTTCACGTCCTATCACGACGGGCAAACCGGTGATGGAATTGTTCGGCTAGGATTTACTGATTCGGAAGTACCCTGCTGCCTTCGGCAGCAGGCAGGATCGCTCGTAATGCCAGCCAGGCTCGATTATTCGCTAGAATAGTCTGGCCTGACCGAACGGCCCCACGACAACGAGTCCGAACATGCCAGAGAGACCACCATGGAAGTCTTCCTCTCCTTCATCTCATTGATCCTGCTCAGCGCCGGACTCGGAATCGACAACGGCCTGCTGATCGAGTTCTCCCTCAAGAGTCTCAAGCTCGAGCCGCGTCGTCACCTGGTCTGGCGATCGGTGGCACTGGTGTGCGCTGCTCTGTTGCGTATCGGTTTTCTCTTCAGCCTCTCCAAGCTGACTTTCCTCGCAGAACGACTACCCGATTATGCCTGGCTCCCGAACCGCTGGTTCTCTGAGAACCCCCAGGATCTGACCTGGATGCACCTGGTCCTGTTCCTGGGCGGCCTGATCATCCTGGCCATGGCACTCTGGGAGTACTACCACAAGCTGCGTGAAGAGCTCCGCGGTTCGGATCCCAATGCTGACCAGAAAGCAACTGGCAGATTCCAATTTGCAACTGTGATCGCCTACCTGGCCGGCATGAACATCCTCTTCAGCCTCGACTCGGTCTTCGCCGCCGTGGCAATCATGGATCTCGAGACCCAGTTCTGGTGGATGGTGGCGGCGATCCTGATCGCATCGTTGATCATGATCTTCGGCATGATCCCGCTGAGTGCCATCATCGCTCGCAACAAGCACTTCGGCGTCCTGATGCTATCGATCCTGGCCGTGATTGCCACCAAGCTACTGGTCGATGGCACCGGCGCCCATTTCTCCAACGGCCTTTTGATCTTCATCATCGGAGTTCTCTTACTCAACGACGCCGCACAGGCTCTGATCGATCGGGCAGGCGAGACAGAGCCAGCTGAGGAAGAGTAAGCAGGCTAGTGCATTCAGACTTCATGTCCTGGCGGGCAACGAACTCTCATGCAGAAGCTGGCGGATTCTGCAGGATACCAGCCACCACCTGACCTGGCTGACCGTCCGTCAAGCTGGTCGCGCCATTGGGACGATCGTAGGTCACGTCATCCACATCCAGACCAAACAGATGGAACATCGTGGCGTGAAAATCGTAGTGCGTGACGACATCCGTTACCGCCTTATGGCCCATCTCGTCGGTGGCGCCGTGGATGCATCCCTGCTTGATACCGCCACCGGCCAGCCACATGCTGAAACCTACTCCGTTGTGATCACGGCCGATGTTGCTTTCGTTCTGAATCACTGGCAGACGGCCAATTTCCCCGCCCCAATGAACCAGTGTCGTATCCAATAACCCGATCCGTTTGAGATCTTGGACCAGGGCGGCTGCCGGTTTATCAACCTTCTGGCAGGTCTTTGGTAAGGCGCTAACAATACCACCGTGGTGGTCCCAATGCTGGTCTCCGGAAAGGACCTGTACGAACCTCACACCTCGTTCAACCAGCCGTCGTGCAATCAGGCAACGGGTGCCAAAATCCTGGGTGACCGGGTCATCAATTCCATACAGGCGATGTGTTTCCGCGGTCTCCTGGGAGATATCGAGTGCTTCCCGGGCAGCCACCTGCATACCAGCAGCCAGCCTGTACGTCTGCATCCGAGCTTTGAATTCACTTTCACCAGGAAAACGGTCCAGTTGCTGGCGATTGATCTGCTCGAGAAATGCAAGAATCCGCTGCTGGATGGCGGGAGGAAGATTCTCCGGTGGCTGGAGATTGGCAATCCGAGGTTCCTCGGCATGAACCACGGTGCCTGCACAACCGGACGGCAGCCAGGTGTTTTGCCAGATCTCTGCACCCAGGACAGGCAAACTGCCAGGATCACGTAACACCATGTAGGCCGGCAGATTCTGGTTCTCCGAACCTAACCCGTAGACAAGCCAGGAACCCATCGAGGGGCGACCCCGGCGGGCTCGTCCCGTGTTCATCGCACTAATCCCTGTTTCATGCCCACTGATCCCCGTCTGCATGGAGCGGATCAGGCAGATGTCATCGGCAATACCTCCGGTGTGCGGAAGCAACTCACTGAAGTCCATCCCGCATTCTCCGTGTCTGGAGAACTTCCAGGGACCGGCAAACAGCTTGCGGCTCTTCTGAATCACGTTGTCGAAATGAATATCCCCTTCCAGGGTCTTGAGATGATATTTGACCAGCTGCGGCTTCGGGTCGCAGAGATCCATGTGACTCGGCCCGCCCTGCATGAACATCGAGATCATCGCAGTCGCCTGCGGCTGCTGGACCGGAGGGCGCGGCACGAGGTCGAACGCGCGGCGCTGCAGCGGCGGTTTGGCTGGCGCTGCGAAAAGGCCATCCTGCTGCATCAAGGAAGCCATCGCCAGGCCCCCAAGTCCAAAGGCCTGCTGGGAAAGAAAGTGACGGCGAGTCAAATGCGTCATCGCTTGAGACCTTTATTCGACATACAGAAATCCATTGGAACTTACCAACGCCTGGCACAAGTGCGAGAGGGCAGCCTGTTGTGGATTGGCGAGCTGTGGTGAGGCCTTTCGAATCGCAGCAGCCTGTTCTTCGAGGAACTTCTGCCCCGCTTGTTGTTGGGCATCCGTGGGCTGACGGCCAAGGACTATCTGCCAGGCCCGCTGTAACTGTCTGGCTGGATCTGCTCCAACCTGGCTGAAAATCAACTCCGCCAGGCATTCCACCTGCTGGAGAACAAACGGGTCGTTCATCATCAACAGGGACTGGGGTGCATTGGTTGAGAAAGTGCGTAGCTGGCAGTTAGGTTTCAATGTCGGCAGATCAAACGGCACAAGCACACCCAGCGGCATCGACCGCCTGACCTGGATATAGATTGTTCGGCGAAACTGATCGTCACCAACTGCAGCAACATCCCGCAGCAACCGACCGCTCGGATCATACTGGTTGACCGATACGATAACTCGCTGACCTACCGCGTCCAGGCTGACCGGTGCCGGCGGGCCGTACATCTTGTTTAACAGCTGACCACTGATCGCCAGCAGAGAATCACGCACAGTTTCAGCTTCCAGTCGGCGGACCGACATCCGCCCCAGCAGACGATTGTCCGGATCGATCGCTTCTGCTTTTTCATTTCGGGCTGCAATCTGGCGATAGGCTGTCGAGGTGACGATCAATCGCTGCAGCTGTTTGAGACTCCAGCCACTTTCCATGAACTCGGCAGCCAGCCAATCAAGTAAGTCCGGATGCGATGGCCGTTCTCCCTGGACTCCGAATTCTCCTGGCGTACTGACCAGCCCTATCCCGAAATGGTGCATCCAAAAGCGATTGACCAGCACCCGCGCCAGCAACGGATGCCGACCGCTCGTCAAGTGGCGGGCATAGGCCAGGCGACGGCCGCTGGTCGGGAGTTCTGGATTGTTGAGCGGAATCATCAGCCCAGCTGAATCCAGGATACTCAGTTCGCCCGGGGCAACATCGCCCCCCGGCTGCTTGAAGTCTCCGCGTGCAAACAGGTGCGTCAGCGGGACCTTACCAGGCACTTCGGTCAGGCACATCAAGTAATCTCGCAGCGGGCGTTTCTTTCCGGTCTCTTCAATCAACGGGTCCCACCTGCTGAGAATCTCATTCTTGAGCTGCGACTCGATCTCCTGCAGCGAGTTACGTGTCACCTTCAGGAAGGGATGATCCTCGACAAGTTGATTCTGTTCCTCGTTGCGATCCCCCTGCGGGGTTTCACGAGCTAACCTCGCCGGTTGACGGATTTCTTCAGGCAGCTTGGCGATTCGCTCCCCAACGACTTTGCTGACTGCAGCGTCCAGTTCAGCATCCCGCTTATCCGCCAGTTCCTTGAGCTGACGATCGACCTCTTCTGCCCGCTGTCGAGTCTGCTGCGACCACTGCGAGACCAAGCGAGCATCTGGATTGCGCCAGTTTTTCCAGTCATAGGAGGGTTCCAACAGGGCCCTCAGCCGATAGTAATCGGTCTGCGTAATTGGGTCGTAGCGATGGGGATGGCACTGCGCACATCCAACACTAAGCCCCAGCAGCGATGTACTGACCACCTTGATGACTTCCGCCACGGTCTGATTACGGGTCGCGTCCTGGTCGAGGGTGGAGCCGCTGCTGCCATCAGGACTCATTCGCAGAAACCCCGTGGCAATCAGCTTGTCCGCCTGTTGGCGGCTTAAGTTCTCGTACGGGGCGGTGAGCAATTCGTCGCCCGCCAGCTGTTCAATCAGAAACGAATCCCAGGGCTTATCGGTATTGAAAGCACGAATCACGTAGTCACGGTACTTGTACGCCCAGGCCCGCACTGAATCCTGCTTGGTCACTCCATCACTGTCAGCATAGCCTGCGACGTCAAGCCAATGCCGGGCCCAGCGTTCTCCGTAGGCCGGAGAAGAGAGCAATCGGTCGACCAGTCGGTCGTAGGCACCAGGCTCTTGATCAGCGACGAACATCTCGACGGCGGCCGGCGGCGGTGGCAGGCCGTGCAGGTCGAGAGAGAGTCTGCGAATCAAGGTCTCCCTGGACGCGGGCTGGGAGTAACCGAGCCCCAGCTCTTCCAGTCGTGCCAGCAGGAAGGCGTCGATCGGCGAACGAAGCTGCCTTGTATTTTCAACCGTGGGAAGTTCAGCACGCTGAATCGGCTGGAAAGACCAATGCTGCTGATCCTCCTCAGTGAAATTGCCTTCCCTGGCAAGAATCTCCGGCTCGGGCCGCAAGGTCCCGGCACCCGCATCGATCCAGCGGGCCAGGATGGCGATCTCTTGTTTTGACAGCGTCTTGGGCCCGGGTGGCATTTCACCAGAAGAGACACGTTCGTAGAGCAAACTCTCCGCGTGTCTTCCTGGCACAATTGCAGGTCCCGATTCACCCCCCTGCAGCACAAGTCTGGCCAGGCGCGTATCGAGCTCTCCCTTCAGCTCCTCAACTTCCCCATGACATTGCCAGCAATGGGCCTTAAGAATCGGCCGCACATCCGTCTCAAATTTCGGACCAGCCGGCTCGGCGGCCTGCGCAATTCTGGCTGCGGTGAAAAGCAGCCCCGCGCAGAAAAACAACGAGTGTTTCTTCATGAATTGATGCCCGGTCTGAAAGTCGCTTCCTCTTCACGTGATGCTAGACTGGACGCAATGCGGGAGCAAGGACAACTGGCCGAGGGAACGGCAGTTCGCGAGCTCTGCTGCTCGGCTGGGTGTGGCTGCAAGCCAAAACCGTGTCGGCGCTTGGCCCGATGGACTTCATGCCAGTGGAACCCTCAATCACGCTTACCGGTATCGCATTTTTTCACCTGGCTTGACTCGCGGCAGGCAAGACGGCGTAAAATGTGATGCCAGATCACATCAGCAGGCGGCCGGAGATGACATCGTGCACGGGCTTAGTTCAAAGATTGTCCAGCTGGGACTCCCTCTGCTGATCGCTATGCTCGCCTGCGCGACGATCGCCGACGACAGCGACCTCGACGCTCGAGTCAAGCAGTGGATTGTTGACCTGGGTCATAAGAAGTTCGCAGTCCGCCAAACCGCTCACGAGCATCTGGTCGAAGTTGGCACACCGGCGTTTACCCAGCTGGAAAAAATTGCCAGGTCCGGTTCAACCGAACAGCGATACCGGGCCAGGGCCATCATTCGCTATGTCAACTGGCACACACTCTACACAGGATTTCTTGAAGTCAGCCAGCAGGAGGATGACAAGATGGACCTGGACAAAGTGATGTGGCTGATGTCCCTGCTGGTCGATCCCAAAGTCGAGCGGGCACCGCTGCAGCGGCAACTTGATAAAATCGCCCAGGATGTCCGTGTCCGGCTGGGGAAGCAGGTCGATCCAGCCAAGGCGGAACCGCGGATCGTTGTCGATGCGCTGATTGCGGTATTGAAGGACAAGTACAAGCTGGCTGGCGCCCAGACCAATTACGATCACCCGGACAACAGTTCACTGGACCGCGTCTTGTCGTCAAACAAGGGACTGCCGATTTTACTCTCGCACATTGCGGTCTCAGTCGCCGACCGCCTGCAGATACCGATCGTCGGCATTCCGATACCGGGCCGTTACATGATCAAGTACGACGGCGCCCGAGCCCCTGAGGGATTCTCCGCTGACGACATCATCATCAACCCCTTCGACGACTGGCAGATTCTCAGCCAGGACGGAGTTCGTGCGATCATCCCTGGTTTCGATCCAGCAACTCACCTGATTCCCAGCACGCGCCGTGCCACGATCGACCGCATGTTGCGCAACCTGGCGTCGGACTTTGCCGTCCTCCAGCAATCCGACCGGGCAACCCAGGCGATGAAGCTGCTGGAGCTGTTTTGATTCAGCTGCCCTGAGTTGCCTGTGGAGACATACCGCCTGCTGGCTCCGGCCGCGTAAGTTCTTTCAGCTGGTCAACAAGTCGACGGTGTTCATTCGCCTCGTCAGGCCGCCCGGAACTCTCAAGCAACCTGGCAAGAAACAGGTGCAGTGGTTGACTGGTCGGATTGCTGCCGATGGCATGCTCCAGAGCCGCAATCGCTCCGTTGATATCCCCGGCTTGTACTAGAGACTGCGCATAGAAACCGTACTGACTGGACGACCATGGATTCAATTCGACATGCCGCTGGAAGTACTGGTTAGCCTCCACCAGTTTGTTCTGCTGGTGCTGCAGATTGGCCATCCTCAGCAGTCCTGGTTCATGTGCTGGAGCTATTTCAAGAAGGGTCGCCAGGCAGCTCTGCGCCGACTCGGCGTCGTTCTCCAGTAGATAGATTTCAGCCAGGTAAAAGAGCGTCTCCACGTCGTTCGCAGCGATCCGCGTGGTGGCCAGCAATTTCTTCCGGGCTTGCTGCAGGTATTCGTTGTTCCCGGTTTTCGTGAACTGCACATACAGTGTGATCCCATCGATGCGCTCGCGTTCCCAGGCCGGTATCCGCTGATCGGCCCTGTCAAAGTACTGCCATTGAGGCTCCACGGCGGGCCCGGCGGCCGTTGCCGTGTCCGTTCTCAGGATACGATGATCGGTTGCCGACGAGTGGGCGATATCGCTGACGTTGGTCTTGCTCATATGGCAGCTGATGCAGGAGTCATCCTGGGCCATACGAAGCGGTTCATCCTCCGAGCAGTCCTGTTGCTGGTGACAGTTAAGACAGCGGGACCGATAAAAAGCCTCGGCCTGTTGAGCAGCCGGTTTCTTGTGAGGATCGTGGCAGGAAATACAGCCGAGCTGGCCCTTGCTGGCCCGGAAGCAGCGGCTGCTATGCATCTGCTCAACCTGGCTGGTGAACTTGATCTGCCCCTGTGCATCAACGCCCGTGCCGCTGACCATCACAGTCCAGGCATCGTCCAGTTCCTGACCCGGTCGGAAATCAAGAAAGGACTTGCCGAACCGCGGCTGCCGCCAGCGGCCCGCCAGGTGGCATTGATTGCAGACACTCTCCCGCTTGCGCGGTTCAAGTTTGGCCGGGTTGACGATCAGCGAGTCCTCTCCCGCCGTGCCACTCAGCTGCATCTCGACATGCTTTCGACCCGGTCCGTGACAACGTTCACAGCCAATACTCACTTCATGAAAAGGTTCAGCTGGGTCGTAATGGTCGCGCCGCCTGGGAACAGTCTTGACCCGCCCGGTGTGACAGGAAAGACAGTCATCGTCGACACGGCGTTCAAATCGTATGTGATTCGCAGGCCGGTAACCGGGCGACAGGTCCCAGAGGCCCTTTTCCACGTACCAGGTCAGCGGCGATTGGTACAACAACGAGCCACGTTGAAACAGGTAGGAGCGTCCCCGGGAACCGGAGCCAACCACATAGTCAATGTCCACTCCCTGCGTCAGCACCAGTTCCCCCTGCTGGTCACGGAGTGATTCCTCGTGGCGAAATCCCTCGGCACGACCCGTCGGGCCAGCAGTCGAGCTGACCTGGTACTGGTAACCGCCACTTTCAAATTTGTTGTCCTCCAGGTAGTCCTCAATCAGCGTTGCCTTAGCAACAGGGGTCATGGAGTTCCCCATCGGATGACGACGGAAGGTGTCAACGATGTCCTCGTGGCAATCGCGACAGGCGGCACTCCCGACGTAACCACTTGAGGGTGGTTCGGGCAGGGGAAGCCGGGGGCCGGACAGATCCAGCTCGGTCGTGGTCTGCTCGGCAGCTCGCCAGGGTGCCAGCAGGACCAAGGCAGCAAGGATTGTCAGGCCGACAAGTGCCAGCACCAGCCTGGGTTTCTTCCAGGCGGGATCTGCTGCGATGGGTGAATTACTGTCGTTCATTTCGGCGTCTGGCAGAAAGTGAGCGAAGGGGCCAGCCAGGCGGACATTCGCCAGGATATATGGAATATCGGCAGATCAGCTGGTGCAACATCGAGTCCATTATAGACCGCTGTTGGTGATTGAATGCTTTTCCCATTCCGATCGGGCGGTGTGCGTTATGGGCCTGCTAGTCTGCTTTCTCGAGAAAACTCAGTACCAGCTGATTCACTTCGCGGGCAGCCTCCATTTGCAACATGTGACCGCAGTCTTCAAGCTTTTCAACGACGACCAGGTCGGGCAGGCCGACGGCATGCGACGGCGGGATGATCTGATCCTGGCCGCCCCAAATGACCTGCGTTGGCGGTCGGAGTTGATCCAGTTGACTGCGGAAGATGACAGCCTGTACTCCGTTCACAATAAAGTTCTCTGCAATTCTGCCGAGCGCCTCGCGGACTCCGTCGAGGCGCTTGAATTTGAGCAGGTCGTCGACAAGCTGGCGAGTCACTCGTTTCGGATCGGCAAACAGCCTTTCCAGCCAGGGCTTCAGCTGCTTGCGGCGATGTGCTTCGACAACTCCCTCAATATAGTCGACATCGATTTCCGGACCGAGTGCCGCGCTGGCGATCAGCGTGCAGGAGAGTACGCGGTCGGGATATTGCAGTGCCATCCCGAGTGCTACTGCGCCGCCCAGCGAATGACCGACGAGGTGCACGGGCGGCAGCTCCAGCACCTGCAGCCAATCGTGCAATGTGCCAATCAACATCTCGAGCGAGCCCTCGCCAACGTCCTTTGACGACTGGCCGTGGCCGGGCAGATCGAGAGCATAAACCGAACGCTGCTTTGCAAGCGGAGCGTGGTTGAACAGCCAGTTATCAAGACTACCAGCGAAGCCGTGAATCAGCACCGCAGGCCGTCCCCCCTGACCCTGTTTCAGGTAGCGGATGCGACGACCCTCCACTTCAGCATATTCCGAGACAAGTTCGGCTGGCGCTGATTCATCCGTGGCGGACCCAGGCAGGAAGTCTTCAACAAAGCGGTCGATCTGTTCGTCACTCACCGACAGATCAGCAGTAATTGCCAGCAGCCCGCCAATCGGAACGTCCTGGCCGGCGCTGACAACATGCCGGCGCAGCGTACCGTCGAACTGGGCTTCCACAGCGCCGGTAATCTTCTCCGTTTCAACTTCGATGACCTCTGTACCGGCCAGGATTTCTGCGCCTTCGGGCACCAGCCATTCGATGACCTTGCCATGTGTCATCGAGAGTCCCCACTTGGGCATAGTCAGTTTTTGGATGCCGTCGCTTCCCATGACTGGTACTCCAGGACTTTACGAACGGCAGACACGATGTTTTCCGCATTGGGTTTATAGAGGTCTTCAAGGTTGTCGGCGAACGGCACCGGCGTGTGTGGAGCGGTGACCATCTGGATAGGTGCTTTCAGTGCGCCAAACGCATGTTGCGCAATCAGGGCGGAGATATCGGTCGCCATACTACAGCGAGGATTCGCTTCGTCGACAACGACGACGCGTCCGGTTACTGCGACGCTGTCGAGCAAGGTCTCTTGATCCAGGGGCGACGTTGTACGCAGATCGATCACTTCACACTCGACACCATCCTGGGCCAGCAGCTCCGCCGCCTTGAGAGACTCATGTACCATCTCAGCCAGCGTAATAATCGTGACATCTTCACCTTCGCGAACAATTTCTGCTTCGCCAAAAGGAACCGTGTAGAGTTCCTCAGGCACTTCACCTTCAAGTGGATAGAGCTTCTTGTGCTCAAAAAAGACAACCGGGTCGTTATCTCGAATGGCTTCGATCAGCAGCCCCTTGGCATCGTACGGTGTTGCTGGCACGACGCACTTGAGGCCGGGAATATGAGTGAAAATTGAATACAGGGACTGCGAGTGTTGTGCGGCTGCACGGAAACCCGAGCCAATCATGGTGCGGATCACAACCGGTGTCTCCACTTTGCCGCCAAACATGTAGCGGAATTTCGCCGCCTGGTTAAAAATCTGATCAAAGCAGACGCCCAGAAAGTCGTTGAACATCAATTCGACGACGGGACGCAAGCCTGCGGTAGCCGCGCCAATTGCAGCACCAATAAATGCTGACTCACTAATCGGAGTATCCATCACACGGTCGCCATACTTTGCGTATAGACCCTTGGTCACGCCAAGTACTCCGCCCCAGGCGTCCATGTCTCCTTCGGTACCCTGGCCACCGGCAACATCTTCACCGATCAGGATCACGTTCTCATCACGAGCCATTTCCTGGTCAAGGGCTTCATTGATCGCTTGCTGAAAACTCAATCTACGGGCCATCGCTAACTCTCCCTTCACGTCGTCGGGCAGACCACAGCTGGCAACATCCTGCGGGATATCGCCAACCCACTCAGGCTGGTCTCAATAGGAAACATAGACGTCTGTCAGTAGTTCGCTGGCTGCCGGCTTGTCTGCCGACTTGGCATCTCTGACAGCCTCCTCGATCAGTTCCAGAACCTGCCCGTCGATCGCCGCGAGTTCGGATTCTGTCACTTCGTCTGCCTGCTTGAGCTGGGCGGCAAACCTGGCAATACAATCGTGTTCAGCGCGCAGCTTCTTGACCTCGTCGGGTCCCCGGTAGGTCTGGGCATCGCCTTCAAAGTGGCCATAGTAGCGATTCAATTGGCAATCCAGCAGCGATGGGCCACCGCCAGTCCGGGCCCGCTGGATAGCCTCGCCTGCTGCCTCGTAGACGGCGAAAAAGTCATGGCCGTCCACCTGTTCCGCGTGTAATCCGAATCCCCGCGCTCGCTCCGCATTGCTTTTCGCGCCAATCGACCACTTCGAAGATGTCGCTTCCGCGTAGCCATTGTCTTCGACGACAAAAATCGCCGGCAGATTCCAGACCTTCGCCAGGTTGAGGCTCTCAAAGGTTGTCCCCTGATTCGAACCGCCATCACCCACAAAGGCGACGGCAACATGTTCCTCACCGGCTCGCTTGGCGACCAGGGCTGCACCGTTAACCAGCGGCGGGCCGCCGCCCACAATTCCATTCGCGCCCATCATGCCCAGCTCGAGGTCCGCCACATGCATCGAACCGCCCTTGCCACCGCACAGACCTGTACTGCGACCGAACAGCTCTGCCATCATGCCATGCACATCGACTCCCTTGGCGATGCAATGGCCATGGCCCCGGTGGGTCGAGGCAATAAAGTCCTGCTTGGACAAGTGCGCACAGACACCCGCGGCACACGCTTCTTCACCCGCGTAAAGATGAACGAAACCGGGTATTTCACCGGCAGCAAATTCGATATGTATGCGCTCTTCAAACTCACGAATCGTCCTCATGATCCGGTAAGCATCAAGCAACTCTTCTCGTGACAGTTTCATTTTTACTTCCTCTTGTGGCCGGCGACCGACTTTATAGCACGCTTCAATTCAGATCGCCAGTTTCGCGCGACGCAAGCCAGGGCGATGCTGTTGAGATACCGCTAAAGATAGTTTCGTCGGCGCAGCCAGGGGATTACCATGCACAGTCGAGCCAAGCTACAGAACAATCCGTGAATTGCTGGGAGATGACAGATGAGTCACCACTCGCGCCGCCAGTTCCTGCATACCTCTGCAGCTGGTCTTGCTTCAACCGCCGCGCTGGTCGCAGCCAGCTCGTCGGTGAACGACGAGATCACCGTCGGGCTGATCGGCTTCAACTCCATGGGGTTCTACCATGTCAACCAGATCACATCCAACAAGGGTGCACGGGCTGTGGCACTCTGTGATATCGACGATGCAGTGCTGGCGCGAGGCGTTAGCAAGGTCAAAGAAGTCGAGGGGCATACGCCGCGAACAACTCGTGATTTCCGCTCGATCGTCGACGACAAGTCGATTGATGCCGTGGTGATTGCCACGCCCCACCATTGGCATTGTCCGATTGCGATCCCAGCCCTGTTGGCCGGCAAGGATGTTTACCTGGAAAAGCCTGCAAGTCATGTCTTCAGGGAGGGACGCTTGCTGGTAGATGCAGCGACCAAGCACAATCGAATTGTGCAGCATGGCACACAAATGCGGTCCAGCCCTGTTCTTGTCGATGCAGCAGCGGTGCTCAAATCCGGCATCCTTGGTGATATCAAAGTCACCAAGGCCTGGAACGTGCAGGATCGTGGCTTCGCCAAGCCGCTGCCCGATAGCTCAGCACCGTCAGGTGTCGACTATGATCGCTGGCTGGGACCTGCCAGCAAGCTGCCATTTAATGCAAATCGGTTTCATCGCAAATGGCGTCTGTTTCGAGAATATGGCAATGGCGACTTTGGCGACGATGGCGCACACGACCTGGATATGGCGGTCTGGGGACTCGGTGTGAAGGAGCACCCGGTTCAAATCACGGCCCACGGCAGCAACGTCCAGCCGCCCGGCTATCGTGAGTTCCCGGATAACATGAACGTCTCATTCCAATACGCTGACGGTCGAGTGTTGATTTACGAGGATCGTCTGTTCACACCCTACGGGTTGCATGGCGTGGACAGCGGCAATGCCTTTTACGGTACTGAAGGCTACATGATCCTCTCGCGGCGTGGCTTCTTCCGTACCTACCTTGGACGCAAAGAGGAGCCAGGGCCTAAATCGGGTGAGGCGGGCCGCGTTGGCGCTCCAGTCCCCAATCACATGCAGAACTTCCTTGACAGCATCCGCTCGCGCAAGGCCACCAAGGCGGACGCCACGATCGCCCACCATACCTGCGGCTTGATCCACCTCGGTGAAATCGCCTATCGCACAAGGAGCGTTCTACAGTTTGATCCGCAGGCCGAGAGAATCAGCAATAACGTCAAGGCGAACCAGATGCTCACGAAGGAATACCGTGAGCCTTTTGGATTGCCAGATAGCGTGGCGACATGATCAGATACCGACCACGCCGCGATTTCTCCTCGCTGCTGTTGCTGCTCATCTGGCTGACTACGGTCAATACCTGCTTTGCTCAAATCCCTGCATTCACTAACCCCGACAAGGCTGGTCCCGGCTTCGATCTGCAGGGTGAATACGTTGGCCTGGTGGGCGGCAGGCAGACGATTGGCATTCAAGTCATCGACACCGGCAAGGGTCAGTTCGAAGGTGTGCTGTATAGCGGTGGTCTGCCCGGAGCTGGCTGGGACCTGGCTGCAGTGTTCCATATCAAGGGCAAACTCAACGAACATACCGCCACTTTTGTCGGAGCCCATGGCGAACGACTGATGTTCAGCAACGCCAATTTCGAGGGCACAATCGAGGGTGCCGTGTTCCAGGGTACGGCACGGATGTTTGCAAACCGCCTGGCAGACGTCTCCTTCCGACTCGACAAGGTGCAGCGACAATCTCCCACGCTGGGCGCCAAGCCGCCGGCCACAGCGCTTGTGCTGTTCGACGGATCCGACGTTGAACAATGGCGGGGTGGCACCCTCGTCGATGGCCAGCTCCTGAATGTTGGCACCAGCTCCAAGCAGGATTTCGGCAACATCCAGCTCCATATGGAATTCCGCTGCCCTCACATGCCGACAGCACGCGGCATGCAGCGAGGAAATAGCGGCGTCTATTTGAAACACGAATGGGAAATTCAGATTCTCGATTCGTTCGGCTGGCATCATGAGAATCGTAAATTCGAACGGCTCTCAAAATTTGGCCGCTGTGGCGGCATTCATGAGATGGTCGCCCCGCTGGTCAACATGTCTTTCCCACCGCTCTGCTGGCAAACCTATGACATCGAATTCAGGATGGCCAGGTTGAATGCAGCTGGTGAGAGAACATCACCAGCCTGGATGACCGTGCGGCATAATGGTGTTGTCATTCACGACAGGTACATCCTGCCAGAGGTGCCTCCTGGCCGCGATATCTCGACGAGCAAGGACGGCAAACCGGGCCCCATCTTTCTGCAGGACCATGGCAATCCGGTGCGTTTTCGCAATATCTGGGTCGTTGAGAAAGATTGACGTGTGGCCGCTGCCCAGCTGGATCGCTGTCCCCCACCAGCCGTTGTTCGCCAACAGCACTGAGGGGTCAATCCTGGTTCAACACCGCTGGCCGTAATCGTTAAACCTCACCAATTCGTTAAAGTCCGCCTAACTCGCCTAACGATAACGATATGAGGGTTGTATTCGACCAGTGTGCGTGTGTTTACAGGCAGTTCCGGCCAGACTTATCACCGAGTAGCCCCGTTTTATGCAGACCGACAGATCACAACGCCCTTCCTGGGTGCCCTTCCTACTGATTGCATCCGCCCTGCTGATCGCCAGCGGCTGTTCTCGATCCAAGTACCGGCTGCAGGCCGATCGCGATGCCTACGCCACGATTGCCGAACGCAACCTGGACCCCCGTTGGTCGGCGATGGACTTTGGAATCGAGCTGGATCCACGCAGCCGCTTTTTCGACAGTTACGATCCTGACAAATCACCGATGCCGCAGGACGATCCCACCTCACATCAGTACATGGACTCGGTCCACGGCATGTCCGGCTGGGAACACTGGCACGACAACGGCGAGCGAGACGGGCACGAGAACCCCGGCTGGCGCGAGGCGATGCAGCAGTACGTTGCAGTGACGGACGATGGATCGGTCACGCTGAACGTCGAATCCGCGATCAAGCTTGCCTACATCCACTCTCCCTCCTACCAGAATCAGCTGGAAACGCTCTACTTGTCCGCACTCGATGTCACGGCCGAGCGGTTCCGGCTCGATACGCAGTACTTCGGCGGCTACGACGCCATTTACGGTCACAATGGTTCCTTGATTCCAGCCGGTCTCAACCGGCCGCCGATGAATGGCCAGGAAAGCAACCGCATCACGCTGGGAAAAAGCCCGGCACTGCAGGCGCGTCAGCGTTTCGCCACAGCCGGTGAGGTACTGGTCGGTTTCGCCAACTCGTTCGTCTTTGAATTCAGTGGAAACAACTCGAATCTGGCAGCTTCGCTGGCCAACTTTTCCCTCGTCCAACCGTTACTGCGTGGAGCGGGCAAGAACATCGCGCTGGAGCAACTGACGCTGGTGGAACGATCGTTGCTGGCCAACCTTCGTGCCCACAGCCAATATCGCCAGGGCTTTTACACCCAGGTTGTGATTGGTGAGCAGGGAGTGAGCGGGCCGCAGCGTGGTGGGCCTGGCACCAGCTTTTCCGGAGTTGGTGGTGGTGGCGGGGTTGGTGGCTACCTCGGGCTCCTGCAGCAACTGCAGCGAATCCGAAATACCGAGGACAACCTGAGCGCGCAATTGAGGACGCTTGAACAACTCGAGGCTCTGCTCGATGTCGGCGTGATCGACCTCGTCCAGGTGGATCAGTTTAGGCAAAGCGTGGAGAGCGAACGTTCAAGCCTGTTGCAGAGCCAGAACAGCCTTAAGTTATCGCTGGATTTCTACAAGACCAACACGCTTGGTTTACCGCCGGACCTGCTGATCGCACTGGATGACACAATGATTCGTCAATTCCAGCTGGTCCCGCGGGAGGCAACAGCTGTCGAGGACACGATTATCGACCTGCAGGATGAAATCGGTGTCCTGCCGGAAGACGCCAGCCTGGAACAGATAAACACAATCATGGCGAAGGCAGCCGGGCTTGTAACCCCGATTCAAAGCCAGTTGGATACGATAGCCTTCGACATTGAACAAATGAAAGAAGCGGTGCCGAAGCGGGAAGAGACGATGAGCGAAGAAGAAAAGTCAACATTCCAGCAGGACCGCCAGCAGCTGGTGACAACCCTGTCCGACCTGGAAGCGGGTTTCGAGAAAGCGACCAGCGACTTGAATGGCATCCAGGACGGACTTTCGGAGGATACCCGACCTGCCACCGAGACAGCGGTGGTCGTCTGGCTGGGTGACATACTGCGACTGCTCCGGCGTTCGCTTTTGATCCAGGCCCGGGCCCGGCTGGAAACAGTCACAGTCGATACGATTGGGCTGGCAACTGCTAGCGCATTTGAAATTGCCCTGGCAAATCGCCTGGATATTATGAACGCCCAGGCAGCGCTGGTAGATAGCTGGCGAGCGATCGAGTTCAGTGCGAACGCACTGGAGTCGGTGCTCAATGTGACAGCCAGCGGCGACCTCAGTACGGCTCGAAACAACCCGGTCAGTTTCCGTGCTCCCACCGGCAGCCTGAGGTTGGGACTTGAATTCGATGCACCGTTCACGCGGTTGCTGGAGCGAAATGCCTATCGGGAAACCCTGATCCGCTACCAGCAAAACCGGCGTACCTTTATACAGTCACGGGATTCGGTCCACCTGGGGCTGCGGGCACTGCTGCGAGATATCGAACAACTTCGCCTGAATCTCGAAATTCAACGACGATCCGTCGCGATTGCCATTCGACGTGTCGACCTGACACGTGCTTCACTTTATGCTCCGGTAGCTCCACCTCAACCAGGCCAACCGGTGGCTCCTTTCGGACCAACGTCTGCTCGAAACCTGATTGAAGCACTGGCCGCCTTGCGAACCACCCAGAACACCTTCATGAGTGCCTGGCTTAGCTACTATGCAACTCGTATGCGGCTGGTGCGTGAACTGGGCATCATGTCGATTAATGAAGAGGGCGGCTGGATTGACATACCGGTACCCGACTCCATGAATATCCAGCCGTCGAACGACAACAGCCCTGCTGCCGGCACATCCTACCTGCTACCACCAATTCCAGCGGGTTGAAATGGTTTCCCAATTCCCAGGCCCGGCATGGACCAGGGGGGGACGGCGCAGCGGCGGCGAGCCAGTCCTTGAGCGGACGAAAAACAGGGGTGAACGAACAGCAACAATTGACATTGGGCCAGTTTTGACGATCATTGAGTTATTCCATTCGCCGACAGGACTCAATACGTCCAGTTCGCGAATCCCGCCAGGCTCTCTCTCCAAAATATGGTGCTCCACGTGGGGCAAAAAACCCAGTACAAGGCAAACTGCATTCAACCACACGATTGAGAAACTGGGCCAGTTGGTACATTTTGTACGTGTCACAGACCCAGCTGTTGACGACAATGTTCGGGGGGGTGAAACACGCGAGAGACCAGTGAATATCAGGCGTTCCTTTGAGCTTTTCGATCGAATCAAACGGCAACCCGATAGTACGTGCAACTTGAGACACCATTCATCTGGCAGTGGCAGCTGGATGATGGTCACAACGGAGATTCAGCATGGCGATTGAAGCGATCCACGAGCCGGGAAGTCAGGCCGATTCAGCGCGGCCATACGAGCCCTCTGAAAGTAAATCGCAGAACGCCAGCCGTAGCGGCCACTGGATCCGCATCCTGCTTGGGCTGGGCGTGATCGCCGCTGTCGTGTCAGGTGCGATCCTCTATATCAATGCCGCTTCGGTGCCTATCAGCGGCCCCTCCATGACTCATACCATCGCACGTGGTGACCTTGTCATCAGCGTGACGGAACAGGGGACCCTGGAGAGTTCCAAAAACACGGAGATCAAGTGCCAGGTACGGGGTTCCAGCACGGTCACCTGGGTCATCCCCAGTGGCACGGAGGTCAAAGAGGGCGAGAAGCTCGTCGAGCTCGATACCAAGATCATCGAAGAGACTCTCAGTCTTCAAAAGACCAATGTCTTTGAGGCCGAGTCTACCCTCGCAGAAACCATGGCCGATCTTGCTGAAGCGGACATCGCACTTTTGGCCTACGAAGGCGGCCGATACCGTTCCCGCGAGAAAGGACTGCAAACACGCCTGGCAATTGCCGAATCGAATCTTGGCTCAGCGCAGAAAATGTACAACCACTCGAAACTGCTTTTCCGGCGCGGTTACGTGACGGCGCTGGAACTCGAGGGCAACGCATTCACCGTCACTCAGGCGGAATTGGAACTCAAGGTTATCAAGACCAATATCTTTGTCCTGCAGACATTCACGCGTGACATGGAGTTAACCTCCATGAACGGACGCCGGGAGTCGGCCGAGGCCAAGCTAAAAGCAGACAAGGCGGGGCTGGCGATGGACGAATCGCGTCGCAATCGGGCCACGGAAGAACTGGAACATTGTGTGGTCAGGGCCCCCAAGAGCGGCCTGGTGATTTACCCCAGGGCTGCCGCCTGGAAAGATCAACCAGATATCACCGAGGGTGGCCGTGTGACCAAGGACCAGATCCTGTTGATCATGCCCGAAATGGAAAAGATGCAAATCAAGGTTGGCATTCACGAGTCCATTATCGATCGTGTCGAGCCTGGCCAGTCAGCCATCATCAGGCTGCCCGAAATAGATCTTGAGGCCACGGTATCATCCGTTGCTACGGTTACCAGGCCAGCCGGCTGGTGGACAGGCAACGTGGTGAAATACGATACGATCATCGCGCTGCCCAATGTGCCTGGACTGAAACCAGGCATGAGCGCTGAAGTGGAACTTGTTCTGGCCCAGCACGAAAACGTACTCAAGATTCCCGTCGCCGCAGTTGTGGAAACCGAGAACGGCTTTTTCTGCTGGGTCAAGATGGCCGAGAAGACTGAAAAACGACTACTCCAGCTTGGCGACAGCAATGACATCTTCATCGTTGTCGAACAAGGGTTACAGGAAGGCGAGGACGTCGTACTCAACCCGCTGGCAATCGTCGAGGATGCTCAGAACGTAGTCAGCCAGTCGGTGGGCGAATCACGACCGGCAGTGGAAAAACCCCAGTCGGCCAAAGCAGGCGAGGACAACGATGCAGAATAACACCAAGGGAGAATTCCAGGATTCCTCAGGCAGCAGTTTCTGGAAAATAGCATTCGGTCTGGTGGTCGCACTCGGTTCGGTGGTATCGGGTGCCGTCTTCATGCTCGGCGCCAGCTCACCGGAAGAATTCGGGCCCAAGCTGACGCACACAATCAAACGGGGCAAGCTGGTCGTTTCCGTGACAGAACAGGGGACGCTGGAGAGCTCCGACAATACGGAGATCATCTGCCAGGTCCGTGGCAACAATACCGTCAACTGGGTGGTCGAGAGTGGTACATGGGTCGAAGAAGGTGACCCTTTGCTCAAGCTCGACACGCTTTTCATTGACGAGGAGATCAATGAGCGAACCAAGTACGCTCACTGGTCGCGATCCGGAGCACTAGGTTCCAAGGCATGGATGGAGCGCTCCAATCTGGCGATCAAGGAATACGAGGAAGGTCGGTTTCAAGCCGAGTTGCTGACTCTCCAAAAGGACCTGGCGATTTCCCAATCGCGTTTACGAACCGCCCAGAACATGCTGGCTCATTCCAAGCTGATGGCCCAACGGGGTTACGTCAGCGATCTGGAAATTGAACGACGAGAATTCCGCGTGATCGAATCGCAGCTGGCGGTGGAAGTCAAGGAAACCGACATTGATGTGCTGCAGCGGTTCACCAAGGAGGAAGAGCTGATCCGCCTGCGGGGAGAGTACGCTAAAGCCAGCGCGCAGTTCGAAGCAAGTGACGAGCGAGCTGGGGCGGATGCATCTCGACGTGATCGCGCCATAGCAGAAGAAAAGTTCTGCGTGCTGACAGCCCCCAAGACTGGGCTCGTGATTCACCCCTCTGCTGCACGCTGGAGGAATGCCCCGGAAATCACCGAAGGTGGTACGGTCCACAAGGATCAGGTGCTGCTGCTGATGCCCGATATGGAGAAGATGCAGGTCAATGTTGGGGTTCACGAATCCATCATTGACAGTATCGAGCCGGGACTACGGGCCTGGATTACACTGCCTGGCCAGGTTCTCGAAGGTAAAGTCGCCGAGGTTGCAGATATAACTCGGCCCGCCGGTTGGTGGACTGGTAACGTGGTGAAGTACGACACGATCATCGAGCTTCCCAACGTGCCCGGCCTGAAACCAGGTATGAGCGCCGAGGTTGAAGTGATCATTGCTGTGCAAAGCAATGTGCTGCTGATTCCGGTGGCCGCCGTTGTCGAGACCAAGACGGAACATCTCTGCTGGGTCAAGACCAGCACAGGCACGGAGCGACGAGTGTTGCAGCTTGGTGACAGCAATGACACCTTTATCGAGGTCAAGCAGGGCGTGCTGGAAGGTGACCAGGTCATCCTCAATCCGCTCTCATTGGTCGAGGAAGCTCAGCAGGAAGCAATCAAGGACGTGGACGATGCCAACGCGGCCGACGCGCAGGATGCGGCAGCCAGCGACCAGGCAGATAAACCGACGGACAAAGAACCAGCCAGTAAACCCGCCCAGAAGCCCAAGCCGAATACTGGCACACCTGCCAAGACGTCCAATAAACCAGGTTAGTCGCCGCTCGACGAGAGACCGGCATTCTCACGCTCATCTGCTTATCGATTCCACTGGCGAATCACAACACTGGATAGGCCCGTGAACAGCTCCATCCTGCGAGTCATACGACTTGGTCTGAAGAGCCTGCTGCTGCAGAAAATGCGGGCCGGTCTGGCTGCGCTGGGAATCTTCATCGGCACAGCCACGGTGATCTGGCTGGTCGCGATTGGTGAGGGGGTCAGTCACCAGGCCCAACAGCAGATCCTGCTGCTGGGTGCCAAGAACATCATCGTACGAACGGTCTTGCCGACCTCGTCCAGTGACGCACAGGATTCCAATAGTCGCGTTAAGACCTACGGCCTGCTGCGATCCGATTACGAACGCATCATTCATAACGTCCCGGTCATCCGGCGGGCCGTTCCAATGCGCGAGCTGCGTTTTGAGCTGCGTAACGGCAATCGCACTGCCGACGTCAAGCTGGTTGGTTGCGTCGAGGACTACAGGGAACTCAATCACCTGACAATATCTCGCGGCCGTTGGCTGACACAACGGGATCGTGGCAAGAAATACGTGGTGCTGGCTGACGACACGGCCAAGCGGCTGTTCCCATTCCAAAACCCAATCGGCAAGGCGATCTGGGTCGGCAACGAATTCTATACCGTGATTGGACAGACCCAGCCGCGGCTCGCATCAGCAGCAATCGGTGGCAGCCTCGACGCCCGAGACTACAACCTCGATGCCTACATTCCCCTGCAGACGCTCCGCAAGCGTGTCGGCGATCTTGTCATGAAACGGGTGGGAGGTGAATTCCAGGGTGAACAGGTGGAACTGAGCCAGATCACTGTGGAAGTCAATAACATTGAAGATGTTGATGAAGCGGCAGCCATTATCGAATCGTTGCTGAAGAAGTACCACGACGACGAGGACTACGCGGTTGTGGTCCCCAAGGAACTGCTCCGCCAGGCCGCCCGGACTCGCGCCATGTTCAATATCCTGCTGGTTGTGATTGCTGGTATCTCGCTGCTGGTGGGTGGCATCGGGATCATGAACATCATGCTGGCCACGGTCACCGAGCGGACGCGTGAGATCGGCATTCGCCGCGCGCTGGGTGCAAAACGCTCTGACATCATCCAGCAATTCCTGGCCGAGGCCGTGGTTCTGACAGCCAGTGGCGGTCTGCTGGGTGTCATCTTCGGGCTCTTTTGCGGACCGCTGTTTCGCGGCACGCGGAGCCTTTTGGAATTCCTGGAAGTTGAGATGCCGGACATCGTCTACGAAATCGAACCGCGGATCGCCGTCTGGTCCGTCGTCCTGGCACTCATCATTTCACTCGGCGTGGGAATTCTGTTCGGCGTCTACCCGGCTCGCCGAGCCGCCTACATGGACCCGATCGAAGCATTACGCCACGAGTAGAGACTGGTAGAATCAACCAGCACGCTAACAGTCGGCCGCAACAGTCTGCCCTGACCGTGGCGCCTTCTTGTCGTGCCTTCTGCCCCACTAGCAAGAGAAGACTCACCATGCGACGTCCACTCCCGCTACTGACACTGACCCTGCTGCTGACAACCAGCTGGCCGGCCGCGATATCTGCAGAAGATTACTGGCCTGGCTGGTTGGGACCAACGCGTAACGGCTGGGTCAAGAACTTCCAACCACCTGACCGCTGGCCAGCTCAACTCAAGCAGAGCTGGCAGGTCGACGTTGGCAGCGGCTACGGCTCACCAGTCGTATCGAAAGGCCAGGTCTATCTACATACGCGACAGGCTGACAATGAGGTTGTCTGGTGCCTGGATATCAAGAACGGCAAGGTCAAGTGGCGTCAGGACTATGCCGCCCCGTTCAAGATTGGCGGTGGCGGTGAGTACCACGGCAAGGGTCCCAAGTCCTGCCCCCTGCTGGCCGATGGTCGCCTGTTCACCTTGAGCATTGCCGGAATACTCACGGCCTGGGATGCAGCCTCAGGCAAACGCCTCTGGCAGCAGGATTACAGTGCACGCTACAAGCAAGGGCATCCTTACTGGGGTGCCACCACCTCGCCGATAGCTGATGGCAAGCGAGTCATCGTCCACTTCGGTGGCGACGACGAGGGAGCGCTGGTGGCCCTCGATAGCCGAACTGGCAAGCAAATCTGGAGTCACGGCAAGGACGGCGCCTCGTATTCGTCACCCCTGCTGGTCGAAATCGAAGGGGTGCGACAGATCGTGGAATGGAACCATCGGGCCCTGGTCGGTGTCGACAGCACGTCAGGCCGCTCGCTCTGGGAATATGCTTTTCCACATGTCGGAACCGACCAGAATATGCCAACACCAACTTTCCACCAGGGTGTCATCCTGCTGGGGGGCGAAAACCGTGGGATTCACGGCCTCAAGCCACGTCGCGATGGTGATAGCTGGCGTGTCGAAGAACTCTGGCACCAGGACAAGCTGGCACTCGATATGAGCTCGGCCGTGATCAACGGTGACCTGCTCTACGGCTTCTCTCATTACGACAAGGGACGGCTTTTCTGCCTCGATTCGAAGACAGGTGAGATCCTCTGGCAAGGTCCTGGACGGACGGGCGTGAATGCGACTTTCCTCTCCGTGTCCGGATACGTGCTGGCGCTGATCGATAACGGTGAGCTGCAGGTTATCCGAGCCAGCGGCAGCCAGTTCGAGAAAGCTGCCTCTTACCGAGTGACACAGAATGCCAGCTGGGCACCTCCTGTCTTGCTTTCCGACGGGATCCTCGTCAAAGACGTTAAGACTCTGACAATGTGGTCGTTATCATCCGAGTGATGGAGCCTGCCGATGAAAGACTCTCGATTCGTTGCCCTGCTGGCCCTCGTTCCACTCTTCTTCGCCACTCTGCAACTTGCTGCCGCTGAGCCACTCACTATCCGGGTACTCAGCTACAACATTCATCATGGCGAGGGAGTCGACGGCGTTCTCGACCTGCCACGAATTGGCGGCGTGATCAAATCTGTCAAGCCGGACTTGGTGGCGCTTCAGGAAGTCGATCGAAATGCCAGCCGGTCCGACAAGGTTGATCAGCCAGCAGAGCTGGCGCGGCTGACAGGAATGCAGGTGATCTTCGAGCAGAACATTCCTTTCCAGGGCGGCGATTATGGCAATGCCATCCTCTCCCGATTTCCGATCAAGTCCCACCGCAACCACAAGATGCCCCAGCATGAGAACGGCGAACAGCGTGGTGCCTTGGAAACAGAAATCGAGTTGCCTGGCGACTATGGACGTATCGTCTTCTGGTCAACTCACCTGGATCATCGTCGCGATCCGACAGAACGCCTGGCGTCCGCCAAGGTGCTGGAAAGACTCGTGCAGAAGAACGCAGCTACACCCGCTATTCTCGCCGGTGATTTGAATTCGCAGTTGACTGCCAAGGTGCTGCCGATCTTCCTGCGTAGCTGGACAAACAGTAACGGACTCAATCCGCAACCCACCGTGCCGGTCGCCAAGCCACAAAGCCAGATCGACTTTGTACTTTACCGGCCCAAGAACCGTTGGCGGGTCAAGTCGTTCCAGGTACTGGACGAGAAGATCGCTTCGGATCACCGGGCGATCCTGAGTGTTCTTGAATTCCTGCCGGCAGATAGTCCATGATCACCAGCTGCCTGGCACGAAGCATCGTACTGTCCATGCTGCTACTGTTTTTCGGCAGCAACCCACAGCTTGAGGCCGCAGGTCCCAGTGTGATCGTGCCGCCCCAACGGCTGATCCTCGCCCACTACATGCCCTGGTACGTTGCCAAGCCAACCAGCCAGGTCTGGGGTTGGCACTGGACAATGGAACACTTCGATCCGGACAATGTGGTCGATGAAAAGAGGCAGCTTGCATCCCATTTCTATCCGCTCATCGGCCCCTATGACTCAGGCGACAAGCAGGTGCTTGAATACCACCTGCTGTTGATGAAGCTGGCAGGTATCGATGGCGTGATTGTCGACTGGTACGGTCTGCAGGATCATTTCGACTATCCGATTTTACATCGCAATACTCAGCAGCTTGTCGAGCAACTGACCAGCTTGAAGATGAAATTCGCCATCTGCTATGAAGACAAGACAATCCCGCTGCTCGACAAGGCTGGCAAGCTCGTGGGAAATAACCGGGTAAACCATGCCACTCACGAGATTACCTGGATGGCAAAAAACTGGTTCCCCCTCTCGAGTTATGTTCGTCTCGATGGGAAACCACTGCTGCTTTCCTTCGGTCAGTCCGGACTGACCGATGAACAATGGTCAGAATCTCTCGAGCAGGTCGCGGCGTCGGGATCAGCGATTACGTACATCAGCGAACACCATCGCCGCAGTAAGGCCATGGGTGCTTTTGATTGGCCGATCCCCAAGCAGGGACTTGCTGCCATCAGCCAATTCGAAAAGGCCGCCGCCGACTGGCCGCTGGCGATCCCGGTCGCCTTCCCTCGATTCGTCGACATCTATGAACAGGCCAAGCTGCACGACAGTTATGGCCGCATCGAGGATAACCAGGGAGTCACCTTCCAGCGGTCACTTGTCCAAGCCCTCAAGACGAATCAACGGCTGATTCAGCTTGCCAGCTGGAACGACTGGGGTGAGGGTACTCAGATTGAGCCGAGTCATGAATTTGGGTACCGCGATCTGGAGTTCACCCAGCAAGCCCGGCGCAGGCACATCAATCCTCGGTTTGTGCCCACTGCAAAAGACCTGCGACTGCCAGCACAGATTCTTGAGCGTCGTCGCCTGGCATCCACGCCAGCGCAGACTGAGCAGCTCGATCAGATCGTGAAACTGCTGGTCGCAGGCAATCTGCCAGAAGCGCGAGCCAGATTGCAGAGCCAGCACTAGGCGTCTGCTATCATTGACTGTCGCCGACCATCCGCACGTGGAGAGAAACATGACACCCGTTGCTGCCGACCGCCGCCGATTCCTGGCCCATTCCAGCATGGCAGTTGCCGCCTTGTCCATTCAGCCGTTTGCCGGGGCCGCCAGGAAAAAGGAGCTGCCGTTCAAGATCTCGCTGGCACAATGGACCATCAACCGCGAGCTGAAGTCCGGAGAAATTGACAACCTCGATTTTGCCAAGGTCGCTCATGAGCATGGCATTATGGCCATTGAATACGTCAACCAGTTTTTCAAGGACAAGGCCAAGGACAAGTCCTACCTCGCGGAAATGAAAAAGCGAGCCGCCGACCTGGGTGTCAAGAGCCTGATCATCATGTGTGACAACGAGGGTCGGATCGGTGACCCGGATGAGAAAAAGCGAGCCCAGACTGTCGACAACCATCGTAAGTGGATCGATGCCGCCAGCCTCCTCGGCTGCCACTCCATTCGTGTCAACGCTGGCAGCGCCGGCAGTTACCAGGAACAGGTGGGGTACGCTGCCGATGGCCTCTCTCGACTAACCAGCTTCGGCGCTGAGCAAGGGCTGAACGTGATTGTCGAAAACCACGGTGGGCTGAGCAGCAACGCTGACTGGCTGGCCGAGGTGATCACAAAAGTTGACCATGATCGCTGTGGCACGCTGCCCGACTTCGGCAACTTTCGCATCAGCAAGGACGAAAGTTTCGATTCTTATCGTGGTATAGCCACGTTGATGAAGTGGGCCAAGGGTGTTTCAGTGAAAGACAAGGTCTGGGACGACAAGGGAAACCAGACAGCGCTGGATTACGATCGCATGCTGAAGATCGTCCTGGCTACCGGTTTCCGTGGCTACTGCGGGATTGAATTCGGCGGCTACGCAAACCTGGAAAAATCACGCCTGACGCTGGAACAAGCTCGGCTGCGATTGTCGTGACAGCCACAATGAAGCTTGCTTTGATAGCACGATCTGGTTGTGCCGTTCTGCTGGCGGTCGTCGCTGCCCAGTCGGCGATGGCAGCTCAACCCAGACAAGCTGGCCTGCTGACCACAGAGAAACTGGTCGGCGAGGGAATCTGGGTCGATCCCGCCTTCGAGATCCGCTTCCGCCAGCTGCGACGAGTGAAGGTCACAATCTGGTTCGACGAACAGTTGCTGGGTGATGGCCAGGCCTACATGCGGCGGGCCGGGGAGTTTGCTGAGCGAAAGCGAACCGAGCTGCGGATCGCTGCCGTGCAGACGCTCAAGGCAATTCATGCACGATCGTGGAAACAGGCCCGCTCTGCGATCGACAAGCTGATCAAGCAGGAGAAGATCAGCGGGGTCGAAGATTTCTGGATCGTCAACGGCTTTACCTGCACAACGGTCAAAGAGAATCTTGAGAGTCTCAAGTCGATCCCCGGGGTGAAGATGATCTTTGCCAGGCCAATTCGTCCGGTCAATCGACCACCGGCGGATGCCCAGCCGCCCGGCTTTCCGCTTCCCGACATCGACCAGTTTAACTGGCAACGCTACAAGCATCCCTGGTACACACGCGCCCTGCAGGCCGACCGGGTCTGGCGCGAATTTGAAGTTACCGGAGCCGGAACGCTGAATGTCTTCCATGACTTCAACTTTGTCTTCTCAGACAATCTGACTGCCAATCTCTACCGCAACGCTGATGAGATACCAGCCAACGGTAAGGACGACGACAAGAACGGATATATCGACGACTACCATGGATTCAATTTCGATGCCGAAACCGCTGTCCTCACACATACTCCGGTGGCGGAGGGGGTCTTCTCCCCCCAGCTAATGCACGGATTCATGTGCGCTGCAATCGTCTGTGGGCGAGGGGTAGAGGGGAAGGAGTACGAGTTCGGTATCGCACCGGAAGCGCGCTGGACCGGCGTCGTCGGTGGCTCTCGACTGGAGCGAGCGGTCCAGTGGGCCATTGAACAGGGTGCGGACACTTACAGCATGAGCTTCTCGATTCCAGGCCTACAGGACTATCGTTCCCACTGGCGAAAGATCATGGAACAGGGATCGTTGTGCGGTGTATTCTTTGTCTCCGGTGCGGGTAATTTTGCCCAGTCCGCTCAGTTGCCTGTGCAGATGCGAGTTCCGGAGGACATTCCGGAAGTGGTCTTTGCCGCAGCAGGTGTTCAGCGGAACTTTGCCCGTACGCCGTTCTCGAGCCAGGGGCCGGTGAAGTGGGACACGCAGCACTACCAGGATGGGATGGTTCAGAAGCCTGAGGTCTGTGCTTTTAATATGGGTCTGCCGGCACTATTACAAGATGGCACGGTTCGCATGTCCGGACTAAATGGCAATTCCTTTGCGGGGCCAATGTTCTGCGGCTCGATCTCGCTGATGCTATCTGCCGACCCGGACCTGCTGCCCTGGGATCTGAAAGAGATCATTACCTCCACGGCGACCGACGTGGCTGCAGAGGGTTTTGATGCCCAGACCGGGCATGGCCTGATCAACTGCTATCGTGCGGTTAAGGAGGTGCTTCGTCGCAAGGCGATTCGAGAGGGCACCGACCCGATGCCCTACAGCGGACGAGACGCTGGCGACGAGATCAACGTGCAGGCAATCCAAGCGAAGCTCGCGAAACGACAGATCCGTATCGCTCGCGTGGTTGCTGGCAGCCAGGCAGCAGAACTGGGTCTGAAAGTGAATGATCTGCTGGTCAGTTTCCACGACCAGCCGATCACCGCGCCGACCAGCCTGCGAATGGCCATTGCCAAAGCAGTGCGGGACAAAGTTGAAGCAGCGGTGCTGGTGGTCCAGAGAGCGGGTGAGCAGATCAAATTCACAGTCAAGCCTGGCCAGCTGGGTGTGAACGCTGCCGCTCGCTACGCTGAGCCCGTATTCAAGTAAGCACTGTTGCTCAATTCCATCCAGCGAGCGAACCGATACTGTAGCTGGATTTAGCATGCACTCCAGAATTCGATCATAATCGGGTAAACTGGTTTCTCCCGAAGTCTTCACGGTAACGACACACGATGCTTAGTCTGCAACATTCCCGCCGCGATCTGCTTCGGTCCAGCGTGGGCCTGGCCAGCCTCAGCGTGCCAACGATGTTCCAGTTGTGTGCGGATGCGGCAATCGCACCCCGGGCCAAACGCTGCATCGTGATCTACTGCTGGGGAGGCATCAGCCATTACGAATCGTGGGACCCCAAGCCGGACGCGCCGGCGGAGTTGCGGGGCGAATTCGCCACCATCCAGACGGCCACGCCGGGCATTCATTATTCCGAGCACATTCCGTTGATGGCCCAGCATTCGGACAAGCTGGCCATTGTCCGCTCGATTCACCACAAGCAGGGCGGACATCAGCAGGGTATGTATGTCAGCCTGACAGGTCACGACCCACCAGGTGGAGTGAAAGCAAAGAACCGGGAAAACTGGCCCTCGGTAGGAGCCATGGTTTCTCGCTTCCAGGAACCGATGGCCGGGACACCCGCCGCGATCCGCCTGCCCTATTCGATGTACGACAACGGCACGTTGATGGCCGGTGAGTATGGTGGCTGGCTGGGACCTGATTACGACCCCGTGCTGATGAAGACGCCGGCCGGCAAGCCCTTTGGCGGCGTTTCACGTTACACTAAACGGGAACTGGACCTGAAGCTGCACCTGCCGAAAGACCGGATCCTTGGACGACAGGCTTTGCGTGAGAAACTCGAACGAACAGTCGGGGCCCAGCAGGATTACGACCGACTGGATCGTTTCCGCAAGATGGCCGCCGACATGCTGTTGGGTTCCGCAGTGCGGGAAGCGTATGACCTGGAAAGTGAAGACCCTCGCATCCGCGCCATGTACGGTGACCATATTGGTGGCCAGAGCATGTTGCTCGCTCGCCGCCTGACTGAGGCCGGGGTGCCGGTGGTACAGGTTTGTGCTGGAGCTGGCGATCTTGCCGGTGGCGGCGGCGATAACTGGGATACCCACCGCGGGCATTTCCCCAAGATGAAAAACAGTTTGCTGCCGGTCTTTGACCGGTCCGTCTCTGCCCTGCTTGCCGACCTCGAGCAGCGTGGCCTGCTGGAAGAGACGCTGGTTGTGTTCCTCACCGACTTTGGCCGCACACCAAAAATCAACAATAACGGCGGTCGCGATCATTACCCCGCCGTCTATTCGGTCGCCCTGGCTGGTGGCGGCATCCAGGGTGGGCAGGCCTACGGCAGCAGTGATTCGGATGGCGCCCAGCCAGCCAGCGATGCCTGCACACCAGGCGACTTTCACGCCACCGTCTACAAGGCGATGGGAATTGACTCCCACAGTGAACTTGTCGACGAGTTTGACCGACCATTTCAGATTTGTGACGGCCAGCCACTACCCCTGTTCTAAATGGATTCCACGATGAAACGCATCTCCTGCCTGGCGCTGCTGGTCGCGGTGACCCTGTCACCCGCTGGCCGTGCTGCAGATCCAGCGGCCCTGGCGGCAATCAAGCAGATCGGCGGTACGGTCCGCCCGATGGCACAGGATCGGTCAGATTGGGACGTTGCATTCAACCTCAGTGGTCGCGAACTAACTGATGAGGGCCTCGTGCATGTCGCACAACTCGACAACGTTGCCTCGCTAAACCTGAAGGGTACGCGGATCACCGGAGCGGGCCTTGTTCATCTGCGACAGATGAAGTCGCTTCAGATGCTGCACCTGGAACAGACAGCCATCGACGATCAGGGCATCAAGCACCTGGCAGGCCTGCAGAACCTCCGCTACTTGAATCTGTACGGTACAAAGATTACCGACAAATCACTCGATCAGCTGGCTGGACTGAAGAACCTGCAGCGGATCTACGTCTGGCAGACAGCTGTCACCGATGATGGTGTCACGCGGCTAGCCCAGGCGCTCCCCAACCTGAAGATCGTTCGTGGCGTCGATTTGAGCATGCTGCCGGCCACCGTCGTCGCACCGCCACCACCACCGGCCAAGCCGATTCAGTGGATCGCGACTTCCAACGCAGCGGATGCTCCCCAGTCACAGAATGGTGACAATATTGAAGTGGTGTTTGAGAACAAATCGAAGCGGAACGTGAAGATTGTCTGGGTCGGTTATGGTGGCGAACTGAAACTCTACGGGGAACTCGAACCAGGCAAGACTCGCAGCCAGAACACCTACGCCAACAATACCTGGCTGATTACCGACACAGACGACAAGCCACTCGGTTATTTCATTTGCGGGCCGGAGCGGTGCCTGGCGGTGATACCTGAGAAGTAGGACGGTCTGCGGACCCAACTCTCGCCGCTGGTCGACAAGCTGCTAGAATAAGCTGTTCATGGATGGCCCGCCCTGGAACTTCCCCCCCCCGCAGCTGATATTTCCATGCGATTCCTGCTTGTCATCGCCTGCCTGCTGACTTTCACAGCGCCCGCTCGCGGCCAGAAACCTGGTATCTCATTCCGCAAGGATATTGTGCCGATCCTGGCCAACAGCTGTGTGAAGTGCCACAGCGGCAACAAGCCCAAGGGGGGACTCGACCTGACGACCCACAAGGGGCTTCTGATGGGTGGTGACAGCGGCCAGGTCCTCCTGCCGGGCAAGCCCGACGAGAGCCTGTTGATCCAGTTGGTCTCTGGCCAGGATGAAGATCGCATCATGCCAGCCCAGGGGCCGCGCCTTACCAGCCAGCAGGTCACAGCATTGACAGCCTGGATCGAGTCGGGAGCAGCCTGGGAGCCCGGAATCGTGATTCAGGGCCTGCGACAGGCAGAACTTGCACCGCGCAGGCCCGCCATACCTGCTGCAACCCGCCTGACGCAAAATCCTGTCGACCTGTTCCTGCTGGCTGCTGACCCAACACTCGCATTCGACCGGCAGGTCCCCGATCATCTCTTCGCACGGCGAGTCTATCTCGACATTCTCGGCCTGCTGCCGCCAGCAGAAGAACTCAGGACATTCGTCAGCAACCGGTCTGGTGACAAACGCGAGTTGCTGGTGATTGAGTTGTTAAGTCGCAATAAGGAATACACCGAACACTGGCTGACCTTGTGGAACGATATCTTGCGGAATGCCTATATCGGCACCGGCTATATCGATGGCGGGCGCACGCCGATCACCGACTGGCTTTACCAGGCACTCTACAACAACATGCCGTACGACAGGTTTGTCCACGAGCTGCTTGATCCTTCACCCCAGTCCGGGGGTTTCATCCGTGGCATCATCTGGCGGGGCGTCGTCAACGCCAGCCAGCAGAGAGAAATGCAGGCTGCCCAGAACATCAGCCAGGTGTTCCTGGGGACCAATCTCAAGTGTGCCTCCTGCCATGACAGCTTCGTCAACCACTGGAAGCTGAAGGACGCTTACGGACTGGCAGCCATCTTCGCCGAGGGTGAACTGGCTATCCACAATTGCAACAAGCCAACGGGTGAGACTGCCGCGGTCCAGTTCATTTATCCCGAGTTGGGTGAGATCGACGGTTCGCTGCCACGTGCCCAGCGACTCAGGCAACTGGCGGACATCATGGTCAAGCCAGAGAACGGCCGGCTGACTCGCACCATCGTGAACCGACTCTGGGCCCAGCTGATGGGGCGCGGCATTGTTGAACCGGTCGACGACATGGACCAGCTCCCCTTTAACCAGGACCTGCTGGATTGGCTGGCGGTCGACCTGGCCGATCATGACTATGATCTGAAGCACACGATCAAGCAGATTGTCACTTCACACGCATACCAGTTACCCTCCGTGGGGGCAGCGGCACCCGATGAAACCGACTTTGTCTTCGCCGGGCCGATCGTACGCCGGATGTCGGCCGAACAGTTCGTCGATGCGGTCAACTCCCTGACCAGGACCTGGCCCGTCACGCCTGCTATCAAGCTGCCGCCGGTCAGCCGGCCCTCCGCAGAGGGTCAGCATGCGATCGCCCTCAAGACCAGCTGGATCTGGGATAAAGCCACCGCCAAACAGACCGATACGGGTGGCACAGTCTATTTCCGCAAACACATCGTGCTGCAGGAGGGATTTGAGCGAGTGCTTGTTGCCGCCAGCTGCGACAATGGCTTCATCCTTTATGTCAACGGTCACAAGGTCGTACAGAGTGACGAGTGGAACAGGCCGCAAGCCGCTGACCTGACAGCCCTGGTCAAACCCGGCGATAACCTGATTGCCATTCATGGCTACAACTTTCCGGACCCCGTCACCCGCAAAGGTCTCAACGTCAAGGGAGCCAACGCGGCGGGCTTGATTGCCAATCTTGCCATTGGCTACCGCACCGAGACGGATGGTCAACTTCGCTGGGAGTCGATCGGTACCGACGCCAGCTGGAGCTGGTCCCGGGAGACGGTAGAGAAGTGGCAGCTGCCTACCTTTGATGACTCCGGCTGGACCGCCGCAGCCATCATCGGGACGCCAGCCGATGGCCCCTGGAAAATCGCCCAGCCATTACTCTCTGCCATTATCAGAACCGCAGAGGGAAAGACGACCCTGGGACTGACAAGGACGTCGTTGGTCAATGACGACCAGCTGACGCGGACTCTCGGCCGCCCCAATCGGGAACAGGTACTGACGCGTCGCAGCAGCATTGCCACCACTTTGCAGGCGATTGAACTGACTAACGGAACGACACTCGACACGGCACTCAAGGCGGGTGCGGCATACTGGCAGGGTCGGGGCATCGAGTCCACCGAACAGCTGATTCGGCAGATATACACCGAGGCCCTCTGTCGACCGCCAGGGAAGCAGGAGTTAGAGGTCGCAAGCAGGCTGTTTGTCGGCAGCGATCAGCAGCAGGCCATCGAAGACTTACTCTGGATCATCACCATGCTGCCGGAATTCCAGTTGGTTTACTAACCCCAGCTGTGCTATCAATTCAGCCAGGACTGACCCCATGCACAATCACAACGCCATAAAAAACATCCCCCGGCGATTCAATATCCTGCCTTCCGATCGGCGTGACTTTCTCAAGTCGGCCGGCGCAGCGACGCTGGGTGCACTCGCCGCTGGTGCTCCGCGGGCGATCACCGCAGCAGAATCAGCTCCAGCAGCCACAGCCGATTCCGTGATCCTGCTCTGGATGGGTGGGGGCATGGCGTCGACCGAGACATTTGACCCCAAGCGATTCGTCCCTTTCGAAAAGGGCATGTCGCCGGAACCGGTGCTCAGCACCTTTCCTGCGATCGATACCGCCTGCGACCATATCAAGATTTCCGAGGGTCTGGAGCGAGTTGCAACGGTGATGGACCGGGCCACGCTGATTCGTTCGTACACGGCCGGCGACCTGGGACACATCCTGCACTCACGCCACCAGTATCACTGGCACACCGGGTACGCCCCGCCGCTGACAGTTGCTGCACCCCACATCGGATCGGTCATTGCCCGCACACTGGGTCCAAAAAATCCAGCGGTGCCGGCCTTTATCGATATCGGCCAGCGTTTCACGCTGGGTGAACGCGAGGAGCTGAAGGCATTTCACACGGCAGGTTTTCTCGGCAGCGAGTATGGCCCCTTCCTGATTCCTTTTGCCAACCAGGCGAGCGAGGCGGTTCAGCCACCCGCCGGCATGACGCTGGAACGTTTCAAACGTCGTTATGCCGCCTACAAGGATCTGGTCTCCAGCAGCCCGCTGGGCAAGTTTGGCAGCGACTATCAGAAGGAGTCGCTTTCACGCAGCCTGGAGAACGCATACCGGCTGCTCAGCTCACCAGCTGCCAGTGCCTTCGACCTCTCGCTCGAACCGAAGGAAACGCTACAGAAATACGATACCAGCCGCTTCGGTCGGGGCTGCCTGCTGGCGCGTCGCCTGGTCGAAGCAGGTGCTCGATTCGTGGAAGTCACTACCGAGTACGTACCGTTTCTGCATTGGGACACGCACGACAACGGGCATACAAGACTAGCCGGTCTCAAGAAGATGATCGATTCACCGATCGCTCAGTTGGTACTGGACCTGGAAGAACGAGGCTTGCTGGATCGCACGCTGATCGTGCTGGCAAGTGAATTCAGCCGCGACATGATGATGGAAGGCCGGCCTGAAAAGAAAGTCAAAGACCAGGTCCAGGTGCCGGCGGTTGTGAACGAATTAAAGTTCTACGGCATGCATCGCCACTTTACCGGCGCCGGCAGCGTGTTAATGTTCGGTGGCGGCGTCAAGAAGGGACATCTGCACGGCGTCACGGCGGACGAACGGCCATGCACAACAATCAAGGATCGCGTCGTCATCGAGGACCTGCACGCCACCATCTATCATGCACTTGGTATCAGCCCCAGGCATGCCTACGAGATTGAAGGCCGACCGTTTTACGTGACCCGCGATGGCGAGGGACAAGTTATCCATGACATCCTGGCCTCGTAGGTCAGCGTCTGTTAGCTCGTGGCCAGGGACCTTCCGAGCGGGCGGGCAGCAACAACCCGCCTGGTGGCTGAATCGGCCCTGGCACGCAGCAGAACCTCATGGCGAACTGGGACAACCGTGACAGCAAGAATATGACAGCCAGAATCTTACTTACCGCCCTGCTCTCGCTGCTAGTGCTGGCTTTCAGCCAGCCACTGGCCGGCCAGCAGGAGCCAGCGCCAGCCGTCGTAGCCGAGGTCAAGCCAACGCCCGAGGAGCGATCTTTTCGCCGCAAGATTGAACCGTTACTGGCAAAGTACTGCCTGCGTTGCCACAACATGGAGGAAATGCAATCAGGCATCCGCTTCGATCACCTGACTGGTGGCATGCCCGACAACCGCCTGCGACTCTGGAAGGGCATGCAGGACCAGATCGGCGAGCTCGTCATGCCGCCAGAAGACGAACCACAACCGACTGACAGAGAGCGTGAGTTCTTCACCCGCTGGATTGGCGATGCCGTGAATTCGGCCCTGGCACGCGACACTGCACGAAACGGGTCGATTCGTCGTTTGACGGTTTCCCAGTACCGTAACACGCTCAAACAGCTGCTTGGACTGGAAGAAGTCGTCACCGACGTTCTGCCACCCGATGCGGTTTCCAGGGACGGCTTCGTGAACAACGAGCAGACGCTGTTGCTGTCACCGCTGCTGGTCGAATCGTACTTTTCGATCGCCGAGAAGGCGCTCGATCTGACAATCGTGGATGAATCCTCTCGACCGTCCATCCAGAACTTTCGCATGGACCTGGGAGCTGGGATCAATCCGAAGCCGTATCCCGGCAACTTGATCCTGGGTGCACTCAGCACGCTGTTGGCGAACGACGATTTTCTCGTCAGCGAGTTGCAGGCCAAGAAGTCTTTCGGGTTTGAGCCTTTCATGATGCAGACCAGGTTCCGTTTCATCGAGGGTTACGAGGGCAACGCCACAGTGCGTGGCTGGCGAGAGTTCGACAGCATCTACCATGCCGTCTTTGCCTGCATGCGCGGTAACGACGGCTATCCCAAGGGGCTGGCATACGAGGTGCTTCCAGCTGGACTGGTACTGCGTCCAGCAATTCCGAGTGCCGAGCAGTTCCAGGTTGAGAGCACATATGGTCCGAAAGCCAATTTCAAGATCTCGCTGCGTGAGTTACCGGAGCAGGGGAATTTTCGGGTGCGTGTGCGGGCGGCCAAGTATGACGACGGCCTGCTACTCAACCCCGGCATCGGCATTCAGGTCGAGCCAGCCGACGAGGCGATCACGATCAACGATCCAGCTGAAGCGAAGACCGTGATGATCACGCAGGCGGGGATCTACCAGGCAGATGTTCACCTGCAGTCATCTGCGGTTGCTTCGACTTCAGCAGACGATTCCAGGCTGACCGACGCACTGCTCGGCCACTGGCCTTTTAACGGCAACACCGAGGGCGATCCGGAGCGTGAAGAGCTGACAGGCCAGTTGGAAGGAGGCGCCCGACTCGTTGACTCACCGTTTGGACAGGCTCTGTCACTGGATGGCAACGATGATTCGCTGGCGGTCAAACGAGACGATTCGATGAACGTCGGCAGTGGCGAGTACACGGTGACGGCATGGATCCATCCACGCGAGTTGAGACAGGGGGGGATTGTCTGCCTGGGAAAATACAACTGGACCCACGGCTGGTATTTTGACATGCCGAACAACCAGGGAGTTCTGCGGATAGAAACGGTCAGCCCTGCCAACAAGTCGAATGGCACGGTCGCCTCACGTCCGGGCGTGATTCGTGTCAATCAATGGCAACACGTGGCCGCGGTTGTTCGCCGCGCGCCCAACCTGACGCGTCTTTACGTCAATGGCTACCAGGTCGCCACTGGCAGCGTGGCGGCAACAAACCTGGACAACCCCAGCGTGCGATTACACATCGGGCGAATCCAGGACTCGAAGCTTTTCAAGGGTGAGATTGATGAAGTACGGCTTTACCGCCGTGCCCTGGACGATGCCGAAATCCAGGCACTGCTACTGCCTGGCAAGGAGTTCATCCAGCCACCACCGCCTGAGCAGCCACAGCAGCTGACGCTCAAGCTCGGCGACAGGCATTTCTCCGCCAGGCTGCAGCAAGCCGCCTTTCTGGCTGTCAGGCTTCCCGCCGGGCAATTGGATGTGGAGACGCTGTATGGCGGAGCCACCAGAGTCCAGCGTCTGGTCTTGAGTCCACTCGCTGACAGCAACGACGTGGCCCAACAATTCACCCGCTTCGAAAGCCGTTCACCGCAGATCGGAGTGCACCTCGGCCTGCGGCGGGATTGCGGTACCACGATGAGTCCCGTTGGCAGTCCGCAACCGGTCAGCAGCACGGAGCTACAGGAGTACACCTTCGAGGGATCCGTCAACAATCACCCCAGTCCGGATGTTGAGAAGGACAACGTGAACTACCTCGCCGGCATGCGAGATATGGGAGTTCGCAGCGAGTACACGGACGGACGGGATATGCCTCGCCTGTTGATCCAGTCGATCGAGTTCGAGGGTCCGTACTACGAACAGTGGCCGCCGGCGGCACACCGCACTATCTTTATCGACTCGGATAACAGGGACCGGCCGGCAGTCTATGCTCGCGAGATTATTCGCTCTTTTGCAACCCGCGCATTCCGTCGGCCAATCAGCGCTGCAGAAGAAGATGCCATCTTCAGCAGCTGGCAGGGATCCTTTACCGAGACCGGCGACTTTCAGCAGAGCATCAAGGACTCGCTGCTGGTCGTGCTCACGGCGCCACAATTCCTGTTCCTGATCGAGAACAGTGCAACGCCCGATCCTGAAGTGCTGGACTCTTACGAGTTGGCCTCCAAGCTCTCCTACTTTCTTTGGAATGAGGCTCCCGACCAGCAACTGCTGGACCATGCTGCCGCCGGCACGCTGCACGATGCAGTGGACGACGAGATTAGCCGGATGGTCCAGGATCCACGGCTTGAGCAGTTCATGAATGAGTTTACTTCACAGTGGCTGAGTCTCGACAAGTTCGACGTGGTCGAGGTGGACAGGAAGAAATATCCTACCCTGACTCGTGACACCCGGCTCCATTTGCGCCAGGAGCCTGTCCAGTTTCTGCAGTACCTGGTGCGGCAGGACATGCCCCTTGCGAATCTCGTGCAATCCGACTTTGTGATGGCCAACGAGGTTGTGGCCAGCTACTACGGCCTGGCAGACCGTGCCGAAAGTGGCTTCCAGTTCCTTCCGATCGAGCACGAGAACGCCAACCTGGGGGGACTTCTCTCACAAGCCAGTATCCTGGCGGGACTCTCCAACGGGCGGGAATCCAACCCGGTCAAGCGGGGCGCCTGGCTGGCCCGCAAGATCATCGCTGAACCACCCGACGATCCGCCGCCGAATGTGCCTGACCTGGATGAAGACACCTCGCAACTGTCATTGCGAGAGCGGCTGGAAGTTCATCGTAACCAGCCAGGCTGTGCCAAGTGTCATGCTGGCATCGACCCCTGGGGGCTTCCCTTTGAGACTTTTGACGCCGGCGGCTTGTTCAAGAAAAACGTCCAGGTTGAGGCCAATTCAACTCTTCCTGACGGAACCGATATTAAAGACCTCAACGCGCTGAAAGATTATCTCGCCAACGACCGAATAGACAAAGTGGCGTTCAGTTTTCTCAAGCACATGGCAAGTTATGCAGTTGGACGCAGTCTCAGCTACAATGAACTTGTCCTATTGGAAGAACAGGGACGAGAACTCGGCAAGGATGGCTACCGGATCCAGCAGATGATCCGGTTCATCATCAACAGCGACCTGTTCCTCACAAAGTAAGACAGCCTCGACAACCAGCACGCGGGAATCGACCATGCTCTCGACCTCCAAGCTCACTCGACGTTCTGTCCTCAAGGGAATCGCCGGTGCCTCCCTGGTGCTGCCTGTACTGGAAGCGATGGGCCAAGAGGTGACATCGCAGACACCCCGTCGATTCTGCGCGCTGTACACCGCCAACGGCATGTCCCTGCCCAAGGCGGAGCATGGCATCAACGACTGGAGCTGGTTCCCGACAAGCACGGGACGTGACTTCACGTTTGGTAAATCGACTGAGCCACTCAGTCCGTTCCGCGATCAGCTGAGTTTCATGGGTGGGCTTTACCATCCCAGCGGTGTCAAAGCGGATCCCCACATTTGCTCCGACATGTGGCTGACCGCCGCACCACTGCACAATCCCAATCGCGATACATTTAACTCAGTGGCCCTCGACCAGGTCGTGGCGCAGCATACCAAGCAGTTTTGCCGACAACCGTCACTCGTCATGTCGATCGATGCAGGCGTCGGATTCCTCTCTCGTACCGGGACGATTTCCTACAACACCGAGGGCAAGCCGATTCCGGCCGAGAACAATCCTCGCCAGATCTTTGACCGGCTCTTCCGCGGTGACCGAGACTCGCTGGAATCTGAGCGGAACAAGCTACGCAGACGAATCAAGCTGGTCGACGCCGTGCTGGAAAACGCGCGGGCACTGAACCGGCGACTGGGTCGCTCCGATCGCCAGAAGATGGACCAGTACCTGACTTCATTGAGCGAGGTTGAGTCCCGGCTGATTGCCTCGGAAAAGTGGATTGACATTCCGCTCAAGAAACAGGATTACTCGCACCTCGACCTGGATGTGACGACCCAGGGTGAGCCTTCCGGCTATTACCGCAACATGTTCGACCTGATCGCCTTGGCATTCGATGCCGATATCACTCGATCGGTCGCCTTCATGCTGAACCGCGAGGATGGTATGGGGATTAGCGATACATTCCCGCTCAAGCTGGGACTCAAGGCGACCCACCACGGCCTCTCGCATGCCTATGACAAGAATGGCCAGACTGAGTTTGCCAGGTACGACATGTTCCTCAGCCAGCAACTCTCCTACTTCTTTGCACGCATGCAGGAGTACAAGGACACCAACGGTACCCTGCTAGATAACACAATCGTGCTTTACGGCAGCGGCTGCAGCACGACGCATAATCCACGCAATCTGCCGACAATGCTTGTCGGTGGATCCAATATGGGTCTCAAACATGGCACATATTGGGCCAATGGCGAGACACGAATGTCGAATATGTACCTCAGCATTCTGCGGTCGTTGGGGATCGAGCAGGAATCGTTCGCCGATAGTACCGGCACGCTGGGCGATTCGATCTTCTCACGTGTGTGAGAGAGTTGACCTGGGACGATCAGGCTGGCGGAATGTGGCAGGAAGCCCGTGGGCCATGGTCCATAGTGAGCGACCAGTCACCCTCGAACCACCCCTTCCTTTTCCTCCAACTGCTACCTACTCATGAACGCCCTCATCCACTCATTCGTACTCACATCCCTGCTGCTTTCCGCTCCCGCCGACGCTGGTAAAGCTACGCGGATTATCAAGGACATCGAGTTTGCCAGAGTGGACGGCCAGAGCCTCAAGCTGGACCTCTACCTGCCAACCGACACCAGCGATTCCAACCTGGTTGTCTGGATCCACGGTGGTGGCTGGAAAGCCGGGTCCAAGGATGCCTGTTACATCAGCTGGCTGGCCCAGTACGGCTATTCGGTCGCCAGCATCTCCTATCGATTTACCGACGCGGCCACGTTTCCGGCCCAGTTGCATGACTGCAAGGGAGCGGTCCGCTGGTTGCGAGCCCATGCCGAGAAGTACGGCTACCAGGCCGATCGGATTGCCATTTCTGGAGCAAGTGCAGGCGGCCACTTGGCTGCACTGATGGGGACTACCGGCGGCAACCGGCGACTGGAGGGCAGTGTCGGCGGCAACCTCAAGTACTCTTCCCGTGTGCAGGCGGTTGCGGACTATTTCGGCGCCACGGACTTTATTCTCCGCAGCCAGACTCAACCTTCGCGTGCCAATGAAGTCGGATCGGTCGTCTACGACCTGCTCGGTGGTGCTGCCAATCAAAAAATCCGCTTGGCTCGCCAAGCCTCGGCCGCCTATCACGTCAGCGACGACGATCCACCTTTCCTGGTCTTTCACGGCGACCTGGACAAGACGGTCTTACTGGACCAATCACAGGCTATCGAAAAGGCCTACAAGGCTGCCGGACTGCCGCTCACTCTGCACATCCTGGCCGGCGAGGGGCACGGTGGTACCCGTTTTTTCGTTGGCGAGCATGCCACCAACCTCTACAACTTTCTGCAAACTCACCTCAATCCTGAAGACAAACCTGGAGTCAGACCATGAACAGTCACAGCCGAGTCTATTGTCTTGCCATCCTGTCGGTCCTCATCAGCCTTGGTGTTTATTGCCTGTCAGATGCACCGTTAGATTCCCCTGCCAGTGCCGAGGATCCAAAACCAGCAGCGCAGGAGATCCAGCCGGTGGACGATGACATGCACCATTTCATGGAGTATATTTTCGAGCCGAATTACAAGCGTCTCAAGGCAGCCATGGGCAGCAAGCCAGCAGATAAGCAGACCTGGGCGGCGATCAAGGAAGGTTCACTCACGCTGTCCGAATGTGCCAACCTTCTGATGACACGTGCACCGGAAGATGGTTATGTGTGGAAAAACATGAGCAGTGGGGTGCGAGGTTATGGCAGCAAACTCTACCAGGCGGCCAGAAAATCGAACTACGCCGAGGCCAAGAAGGCCTACATCGGCATGCTGCAGCAATGCAACGCCTGCCACAAGAAGTTTGCCGACGGCAAACACCAGCTGACTCCCTGACCACGGCGACTCCGATGATCAGGCAATGATCTCGTTCACCACGTTGCCGAACACGTCGGTCAGTCGAAAGTCCCTGCCGTGGTGCGGATAGCTCAGTTGCTCATGGTCCATGCCCATCAGGTGCAGTAGCGTGGCATGCAGATCGTGCAAATGGACGCGACCGGCTATCGGCTGATAGCCCAGCTCGTCGGTCTCGCCATGCACAAAGCCCGGCTTGACGCCACCACCCGCCAGCAAGGTACAGAAGCTCTCCTGCTGGTGTTCACGGCCATGTTTGATGATCGGACTCTTGCCCGACAGATCCTGGCTCCAGTAAGTACGGCCAAATTCACCTGAGATCATCACCAGCGTGTCCTCCAGCAGGCCACGGCGTTTGAGATCGCTGATCAATCCACCAATCGGCTTATCAGCAGCAGCGCAGGATCCTCGCAGTGCATTATGGATGTCGCCATGGTGGTCCCAGCCACCGATGGTAACCTGGACGAATCGCACGCCCGCTTCACTCATCCGCCGTGCCATCAAGCAGGCGCGGCCATTACGATCGGTCGGGCCGCCCCCGATACCATAGAGCTGCTGTGTCTGCTGGCTTTCTGCGGACAGGTCGACCAGTTCCGGAGTCTCGGCTTGCATACGAAAGGCCAACTCGAAGGACTCGATAATCCCTTCCATTTGGGCATCACTTTTCACCCGGCTGAGCAGTCGCTGGTTCATGTTCTGCAGGAAATCCAGTCGGCGCCGCTGGGCCACCGGTTGAGCCTGTGGATCCTTCAAGTCGGTAATGGCCGCTTCGTTGGCATTGCCAGGTACTCGCAATGGCGTTCCCTGGTGAATCGCCGGCAGGAATGACGAACCGTAGATCCGCGGGTCGCCGGGTGGATGAATCGTGATGAAGCTGGGTAGATTCTCATTTTCCGTCCCCAGTCCGTAACTGATCCAGGCACCCATCGACGGCCGTGCTTCAGCAATATGGCCTGTGTGAAATTGCAATGCGGCGGGTGAGTGAGCCTTGTTGTCTGAGACGACAGCCCGCAGCATACACAACTCGTCAGCCACACCTGCCAGGCTGGGCATCAAGTCGGAGATCATCAGACCCGCATCGCCACGCGGCTTGACGGGAGCCACCGGGGCCATCGGCAGGAACTCCTTCACACCCACACGAATCTGGCCATCATCACCAACCGGCGACTTGATGGATTTACCATGTTGCCGGCTGATATCTGCCTTGGGAGCGAACAGGTCGCCCTGCGAGGGGCCACCAGCCAGAAAGATGAAGATCATTCGCTTGGCACTGGCATCAAAATGCGATGCCCGAACTGCCAGCGGATTTGCCGCTTCTGTACCGCCTGCCAGCATGCTACTCAAGGCGACGCCACCAATCCCGCAGGCGGCGGATCGCAGCAACTCACGACGGGACACCTGGTAACTATTCATGGTCAAAGTCTCATCAGTCATAATCAAAGTCTCATCAGGAATTCATTGGAAGCCAGTACGGCATGGCATAATTCAGTCCACGCCTGGTCGCCCGCCTGCTTGAGGAATGTCAGCGTTTCCTCGCGTTCGGGCTCCGTGATCGGTCGATTCAGCAGCACCAGCCAGAGCAACTGCAGTCGCTCAGGGTCCGATTCCGCTTCGGTTTGCATTCGCGCTGCCAGGCTGACAGCCTGTTCGCGGACCACCGGGCTATTCATCAGGAAGAGGGCCTGTGTGGGGACTGCCGTGGTCGCCCGCCTGCCAGCAAATTCGGAGGGCTGCGGAAAATCAAACACGTTTCTCAGCTGGGCCGGCCCTGGCTGAGATCCTGAGCGAATGATCGGCAGGTAGATCGTCCGCTCAAGTTCCTGGCCTGGTCGCCATTTCAAAATGTTGAATGAAGGCGGGTTAACGTCGGTCGGACTCAGTCCACCCACATTCTCTGGAAATTCCAGTGGCAGCGCTGGACCACCACTGGATGCCTTGAGCTTGCCACTCACAAAGATCATGGCGTCGCGCAGCGCCTCGGCATCGAGCCGAAATCGTCGCATTCGCCAGAGCAGGCTGTTACTCGGGTCGACCTCGTGGCAACGCTCGTCGTGCAGACTGGCCAGCTGATAAGTTCGGCTGAGTACCAGCGATCGAATCAGTCGCTTTTGCGACCAGCCGTCCCTGATAAACCCGTTGGCGAGGTAGTCCAGTAACTCTGGGTGGGAGGGCGTTGCACCGGGCAAGCCAAAATAGTCGACGGTCTGGACGAGCCCTTCTCCAAACAGCTTCTGCCAGACGCGGTTCACGGTAACTCGAGCGGTCAACGGATTGTCGGGACTGGTAAGCCAGTTGGCCAGCTGCTCTCGGCCACTCTGGTCCGCCGGGATGTCCGGCAGTTCTCCAGACAGGACAGAAAGGAATCCGCGGCTCACGGTGTCGCCCAGTGCTCGCGGGTTGCCGCGAATTGTAATTCGCATATCCACGGGTTGTTGCTTGTCCTGTACACCGTGAGTACGGGGTACGGTCGGGGCGAAGAATTCTGCGTGAGGAATCTCCCTGTTCAATTGACCGATGCGACCGTTTGCCTTGTCCCGTTCGGCCGTCAGCTTGTCACGCTCTTCCTTCGGCAACTCGCTGTCCTTGAGTTGTTCGGCCAGCTCAGCTACTCGCTGCTGCGCCTGCGTTCGTTCTGCCTTGGAGGCGGCGATTTTCTCAGCATGGCTGGCCTGGCTCGCTTCCCGTTCCGCTTGCTGCGACGTGCTTTCTGGCAGGTCCAGCAGGTGCACATCGCTCCAGACTCCCCGATCGGTCTTGTAGACCGTCGACGTGCCGTGAAAGAACCCGGCCATGGCGTAGTAGTCCCGCTGAGTGATCGGGTCAAACTTGTGGTCATGGCAGCGGGCACAATCCACGGTCAACGCCAGCATCGCCTTGCTCACTTTTCGCACCTGCTGATCAGCGATGTCGACCAGCAGTTTTTCCTTGTCTGCCTCAACAATCTCGATATCGCCCAGCACCAGGAAGCCGGTGGCTACCAGGTTTTCAGCTCGCTGCTGGACCGACTCGTACGGTAACAGGTCGCCAGCAACCTGTTCTCGAATAAACCGATCGAATGGTTTGTCATTGTTCAGTGCGTCGATGACATAATCTCGGTAACGCCAGGCAAACTGGGCAAACACGTTGTTCGAGGTACCGACCTGGTCGGCGTATCCCACCAGGTCCAGCCAGTGCCGGGCCCAGCGCTCACCATAGGCTCGTGAAGCAAGCAGCCGATCGACCACGGTCTCGCGGGCGCGGCGGGAATCATCCGTTACGAAGGCCTCGATCTCCACGGGTGTGGGAGGCAGGCCAGTCAGGTCAAAGGAAACTCGCCGCAGCCAGGTATAACGATCAGCATCTTCGACCGGCTCCAGATTCTGGTCTTCCAGCCTGGCCAGGATGAAGCGGTCGATTGCGCTGCGGGTCCAGCGAGCATTTTTGACTCGAGGAGCAGCCCCCTTGCGCAAAGGACGAAAAGCCCAGTGCTGGGATTTTGGAGCGGGCGGCTTCTGAGTCACAACCGCTACACGCGGGTCATAAGCGCCTTCGGCAACCCATTGTTCAAGAATGCGAATCGATTCGGCTGGCAGCTTGCCAGCGGGTGGCATTTCCAGGTCCTGGTAGCGAATGGCCTGAATCAAGAGGCTCTCGTCCGGCTTCCGCTCCACGATGGCCGGGCCATTCTCCCCACCTTTGGCCCAGCCACTGCGGGAGTCCAGTACCAGGCCACCCTTGACCTTACCCGGTTGGTGACTGTGGCATTCAAAACAGTGCTGTTTGAGGATTGGCAGCACCTGCTCTTGAAAGAACGCCGCTGCCGCTGGATCGTCGACTCGGTCCTTATCCTCGGCTGAGGCCGCCGCTGCTGGCAGACAGATCAGCAGACCGATCAGTAAAATAGTGCAATGTCCAGGCCGCATGACTTTTCTCGAATTTGGGTGATCTTTCGCACCGTGCGTTAACCAGTATACATCGCATCGTACCAACGTCGCTGTTGAGTTTCGACTGTCCAGGCGTCGCCTCTCGCATCGGCCCGTGTCGCTTGCCCCGAATCATTCGAGCTGCCTATACTTGGACGCACGAGCATCTGAGCTGGCCCTGTGATCAGCTGGCCAAGCCTGTTTTCCACTGAAAACAACGTCCAGAGGGAATTCGACGATGAAACGATGGCTACTCTCCTTACTCGCTATCGCCAGCACATCAGTTGCTGGTGCCGTGGAATTTGAACCTCCGGTGCGACTGTTTGGCGGTGACGAAGCTGTCAAAGTCGAGAGTCCCGGCTTTGCCGCTCCCTGCTGGGCCGATATTGACGGCGACGGGCACAAGGACCTGCTCGTTGGCCAGTTTCATGATGGCAAGATTCGCGTCTACAAGAACCTCGGCGATAACAAGCTCGGTTCGGCCAGGTGGCTGCAGGCTGGTGGCAAGGTTGCTGAGATACCGGGTGTCTGGTGATGCACCAGCTCCACTCCACAGTTTGTGGACCTCAACCAGGACGGCATCAACGACATTCTCTCCGGTTCCTATTCTCGCACTGATGGCAAGATGGCCGGCCTGTTTCAGATACTCTGGGGCACAAGCGAGGGGGGATTCCAACAGGCAAAGGTACTGAATGGTAGCGATGGTAAGCCGCTGATCATTCCAAGTGACGACCGCAAGTACCTGACCGAGACGATCTGCACTCGCCCCACGGCAGTCGACTGGGATGCGGACGGCGATCTCGACCTGGTGGTCGGCAATTTCTCCGGCAGCTTCTACTTGTTCAAGGGTGAAGGAAATGGAAAGTTTGACCCGCAACCCAAGTTGATCAAGTCCGATGACAATAAGCCGCTCAAGATTCAGGGCGCACACAGTGACCCGGTCGTGATTGACTGGGATGGCGATGGTGATCTGGACCTATTGAGCGGGTCCAGCCAGGGTGGCGTTCAGTGGGCTGAAAACCAGGGCAGCAAGGGCCAGAAGCGACCAACCTTCAAGGGCTTCGAGCCCTTGATCGTTTTTGACACGGTAGCCCGCCGCGGCACGTTCCTGAGCGAGGACGACCTGACGGGCCCCACATCGGATACCCGCATCTGGGTCGATGACGTCAATGGTGACGGTAAACTGGACATCCTCGTTGGCGACAGCGTTGCTCTTTCCTCACCAGCAAAGGGACTCAGTGAGAAAGAGGCGAGAGCCCGCATGGCTGAGTGGCAGAAGGAAGTGGATGAGCTGATGATCGTGCTGCGTGATCGCAAGGCTTCAGCCAAGGATCGGCAGGACGCCAGCAAACGCTACAACGACCTGTATCGCCAAAAGAGCAAGTATGTCAGGCAGGAAATGACCGGCTTCGTCTGGCTCTACGTGCAGAAGTAGACACGCTCGGTACCAGATTCAACCGGCAGAGTTGCCCCTGCAGCTCTGCCGGTTTTTTATTGCAGGTAGTCGCCATCACCATCTCGCACGATAAACCTGGCATGGGTGCAGTGCATGGCTGGCAGTTCTGTTTAAAATGGACGCAGGGTGCAACGGTCGGGGAAGCCTACCAGCAGCTGTTGAATGCCATCATTGGCATGCGTGGTTTTCATTCCGGCCAATTCGTAGCAACCGACATTGCCGACGCCCGGCGCATCCCCCAAAACATCTTGCTCTACGTGGTCCTGGGGGATCCAGCCGTTGTGCCTATCGCGCAACTCAGGAAGCCGGCGCCCTGAAAACATAGCGTCAGCGATAATACTATCGATCCAACACAATTTACCCGGTGATGTTCATCATGAATTCGCAATTGACTGCCCACTATGGCTCACTGGTACAGATCGCGATCACGTTTTTCGCTTGCCTGGGAATATCACAGGATAGCGGTCTGGCAAAGCAACCGAATATCCTTTTCATCGTAGTGGATGACCAGTCATCGCTGGATCTCAAAATCTACAACCCAAGATCCACCTTACAGACACCCAACATTGACCGGCTGGCCGCCAATGGAATGGTATTCGACGGGGCACACCACATGGGAGCATGGGTCGGTGGCGTCTGTACACCATCACGTCACATGATCATGTCGGGCCGGACCGTCTGGCACATACCGGACAAGAAAGGCCGAGCCTTGAACCCACGAGTCTCCAATGCCGAACTGGTGCCACCTGATCTGGCAAACAACACCATGCCCGCCGTCTTTAATCGTGCCGGCTACTCGACCATGCGAACCTGCAAGCGTGGCAACAGTTACGAAGCGGCAAACCAGCTGTTCACAATCAGGCGGGATGCCACCCGGCGAGGAAACACGAAAGATAGCGGCAGCGAATGGCATGCCGACCAGGTACTGGATTACCTGCAGCAGCGCGAGGACAACAAGAATACCGACCCCTTCCTGATCTACTTTGGCTTCTCACACCCCCATGACAAGCGGGAAGGCAGGCCAGAACTGCTGGCCAAGTACGGGGCTACGAATCACGCCGACAGGGAGACGCTGCCAGCAGCACATCCGAAACAACCACCTTTGCCGATTAATTATCTGTCGGCACATCCATTTCCCAACAGCCATATGAATGTACGAGATGAAACGTCTGTCAGTGGCGTCTGGAACAAGCGAGACGAACGGACCATTCGCAATGAAATTGGCCGTGAATTCGCCTGCAGCGAGAACATTGATATCCAGCTGGGACGCGTACTCGACAAACTCAAGTCCAGCGGTGAACTCGATAACACCTACATCATCTATACATCTGACCATGGCATGGCAATCGGACGTCACGGGCTGCAGGGAAAACAGAACCTTTATGAGCACACCTGGCGAGTGCCATTTATTGTCAGTGGGCCTGGTATCAAGCCAGGCTCCCGCGTCCAGGGGAACATCTACCTGCTCGACGTACTGGCAACACTCTGTGACCTGGCCAATATCAAGGCTCCCAAGACGAGTGAGGGAATCAGTTTCAAACCCATCCTGGAAAACAAGCGAGAGACGATCCGAGATGTGCTCTACGGCGTCTATTGTGGTGGCTCCAAGCCTGGCATGCGTTGTGTCAAGAAAGGGGACTGGAAGCTGATCAAGTACGAGACCGCTGATGGCGAAGTACGTGAAACCCAGCTATTTAACCTGGCAGTGAACCCACACGAGTTCCTCCAGCAACATCACGAGGCGAAGATCACGAGCTTGATCGGTGTCACCCCCACCCCCCAACAAGTCAACCTTGTCGACAGCCCTGCCCATGCCGACAAGCTGGAGGAAATGGAGGCCTTGCTGCTGTCCGAGATGCAGCGACTGGACGATCCCTATCGTCTCTGGAATCAACCTGGGCGATAAATAGAGCTCTGCCTGGCAACCTGGTGCTACCCTGTTGGTAAAACGGCAGGACAAATCTCCCGACAACCCTTGGGAATTCGCGTCGTCGTCCTGCCGTTGTTAGACTGAGATCGTCGACTGCACGATCTGGATTTCGCCATAGGACGAACGATGGTCACCACGTTTCTCCACAACTGCTCCCACTGCGGCACTCCTGCGGAGTTCCCCGTCTCCTTCCAGGGAAAACAGGTCCGCTGCCCGCACTGCGGCGAGACGATGTCGATCGCCAAGTCAGGGCAACAGCTGAGATCACCCGGTCAACAGATTTCCAATGATGGCACGCCACCGATTCCAGGGTTCTTGCAGGACCAGCAGGTTATTGGCCCTGCTGCAGGCCCCGGCCATTCCGTCTCAGTTGAAGTGCCCGAGCCAGGCAGCACAACGGGCAGGGGCAGACGGAAGCCGAGTCGTGGCGTCTCCAATGGACATGCCCTGGGCCTTGTCGGCGGCCTTGTTTTAGCAACCAGCCTGATCGTGGTCCTGGTCGTGATTCTGGCTCGGCCCGACTCTGACGAGAAGGAATCTGACCCAGCCGACAACCTGAGAATTGTCGATGCCAATCCAGACGGCGCGGGAAGCAATGCCCAGGCTCCAAGCCGGTCACTCACTCCTCCGGAGAGGCCAAGTGATGACGGGCCACCGCCCCGCGATCCTCCAGTGGTGGACGAGCCAGCTGATGTTGCCCCTGATGCGATTTCGCTGGCAGACCTCAAATCGGATCTTGAATTACAAGCGAATGCAGCTCTCGCTCGCGCTCGAACAGCAGCTCTGATTCCGATCCGTGAGTCCTCCGAATTCCTGCAGAACCAGCAGACCACAACGCCCTTTACCGGAATCGATGACGGGGTCACCCGGGTCTTTATTATATGGCCCGCCTTCGGGTCGTTCATTGTTCTCCAGTCGCTGGCAACGCAGGCGCCAGCTGGTGCCGAAGAGGTCAACTTCGTTGACTTCTTCTCAAACGAAAAACTCGTTGATGCGGCGATGGAGTCTCTGCAAGATCGAAAGGCGGAGGACTACTATGGCCGGGCAGCCCTGCAATATGCATTCTGGAAGGTCGCCGGCCGGCCCTCACCACAGCACGATGCCGAAATCGCCGCTTCCAATCTCCAGCCGGCACAAAAAAGAAAGGTGCTGGCGGAATTCAATATCCTCCGCCAGCAAATGGCCAACAACTGCAAGTCGAACTATGAGGAGTTGATGCGTCGTGGAGCAAAAGCGGGTTTGCAGGTGCCCTGATGGCCGGCCAGAGCGAGTCTGGAACTGGCTGCTATGCGTGACAACGCACCAGACAGTAAAATCAGTCGACCGACAGCACAATCCTCCTCCCAACTTCGAATCATGCTCCCTTTCCGCTTGCACCTGTCGACATCCTGCTTTTGTCTCGCTGCGACCATCATGTTCTGCTGTTGGTCCAGTTTCGCTGAGGAGCAACAGGCTGACGCAACAGCCCAGCCAGCCAGCAACGGCAACCTGCTGTTTGCCTTCAGGATCGATCCCCTGCTGAAGTCACGTTGCCTGGCGTGCCATGGCAAGGATGGCAGCGACATTCAAGGGGAATTCAACCTGGCCAGCGCCGCCGGGCTGCTCAGGGGTGGCGAAAGTGGCAAACCATCCATCGTTCCGGACAAGCCACTTGAAAGTCCACTCTACCTGGCTGTCAGCCGGACTCATGACGACTGGTCTGCCATGCCACCAAAGGAAAGTGACAAGCTCAGCTCCGACGAGGTTAACTTCATCCATGACTGGATCGCTGCCGGCGCACCATGGCCCAACGAGGCTCGGCTCAAGGTGCTACGGCGGCAGCAAGATCCCTGGGCGAAAGCGGGCGGCGTAACGGTCAAAACCAGCGGCGGACTCTCTCGTCAGTGGACTGACCGCAAGTATGACCCGGCCAATCTCTGGGCCTACCAGGCGATCACCCACCCCGAACCACCGGCCGAAACAGAAAATCCAATTGATGCATTTATCAATGCACGGATTCCTGCTGGACTGAAATCGGCACCCCCGGCGGACCGGGTCACGCTTATCCGACGACTTACGCTGGACCTGACCGGGCTGCCTCCCGCCCCCGGCGAGATTGACACTTTCCTGGCAGACAAGGAGCCGGGCGTTTACGGCCGGTTGGTCCAGCGTCTGCTTGCATCTCCTCACTACGGGGAACAGTGGAGCCGACACTGGCTGGACGTGGTCCGGTATGCGGACAGCGCGGGCTTTGCCAATGATTTCGAGCGACCCAACGCCTGGCGTTACCGGGACTACGTGATCCGCTCCTTTAACAACGACAAGCCCTACGATCAGTTTGTGCGGGAACAGATCGCCGGAGATGAACTGGATGCGGAGAGTATCGAGAACAGGATCGCTGTCGGATTCCTGCGGATGGGACCCTGGGAGCAGACCGGCATGGCCGTGGCCCGGCTCACACGACAACAGTTCCTGGACGACATTACCGCGTCGGTAGGCCAGGTTTTCCTGGGCCACTCGCTGCAGTGCGCCCGTTGCCATGATCACAAATTCGATCCTATCCCAACACACGATTACTATTCCATCCAGGCGGTTTTCGCGAACACCCAGTTTGCCGAAATGGATGCGGCATTCCTGCCGACTGAAAACACCAGCGGATTCGAGCAGCACAAGAAGTACCACCAGATGCGCACAGCAGCGAACAAGCAGATGCTCGCCGGACTCTCCAAAGAAAGGGAGACGCCCGATGACTTTGGCCGCGATCGGCTGGGCCGCAAGTGGACAATACTCTTCAACTGGGGCCTCGATCGCTACCGGCCGATCGCATTCACTGTCTACAACGGCAAGACCCGTCTGCCGAAAAACGTCACTTCTCGACAACGGAAGCCAGCCATCGATCCGGCAGCGCACAACACGCCGGAAAATACAGCCATCCTCACCGGTGGTGACCTTTTCTCCCCGGCCCAACCGGTTCAGCCAGGCGTCCTGAGTGCAACAGGGGTGATGGCAGAGATTCCCAGCAGTGCCGACGGCCGCCGGCTGGCCCTGGCTAACTGGATTGTCAGCAGCGAGAACCCGCTGACCGCACGAGTCATTGTCAATCGCGTCTGGCAGTACCATTTTGGTCGAGGCCTGGTGGGCAATTCCAACAACTTTGGCGCCACGGGACAGACACCGACGCACCCGGAGCTGCTCGACTGGCTGGCCTCGGAGTTCCTGGAACATGGCTGGTCCATCAAGAAACTGCACACCTGGATTGTCAGCTCCGAGGCTTATCGCCGGACCAGCACCCATCCGAACGGAGACAAGCTGGAGGAACTCGACCCCGCAGGCAACAGCTACGCGGTCTTCCGACCGCGCCGGCTCTCGGCCGAGGAGCTTCGAGATGCCATGCTCGCTGTCTCGGGTGAGTTGAATCCGCAGGCTGGCGGAATTCCAGCCCGGCCCGACATTAACCTGGAAGCGGCCCTGCAGCCGCGCATGATCATGGGGACATTTGCCCCCAGCTATGTTCCTGATCCGCAGCCAGCACAGCGAAACCGGAGATCCATCTATGCACTCAAGCTGCGTGGACACCGCGACCCGTTCATGACGACTTTTAACCAGCCCGTGCCGGATGAGTCCTGTGAACTGCGGGACACGTCCAACGTCACGCCCCAGGTCTTCACACTTTTTAACAGTACCGAATCGGCGGACCGGGCATTAGCAATGGCCACGCGAATCCTGCAGGAATCCGACAGCGGCAAGGAAGCTGTTGGCCTGGCTTTCCGACTTGCCTTTGGCCGGGAAGCGAACCGGAAAGAGACTGCAGCCGCGCTCTCGCACTGGAAAGCGGCAACTGCCGAGCAACACAAATCGACACCCCAGCCCCGTGTTTACCCCACGCAGGTAACAAGACGGGCCAACGAGGAGAACACGGGAGAAGAGTTCAGCTTTACCGAAACGCTTTTCGAGTACGCGGATTACCTGCCGGACCTTGAGTCCCACCAGGTCGATGCCCGTACCCGCGGCCTGGCCGACCTCTGTCTTGTCCTGCTTAACGCCAACGAGTTTATCTACGTCTACTAGAGAGTGACACGCCACGTGGACCGACGCGAGTTTCTTTATGGCCTGAACGCCAGCCTTGGAAGCATTGCCTTGACGGCAATGAATGCCGGTCATGCGCGTGCAGAGCCAGGCAAGCAATCCCATTTCCCCGGGACCAAAGCCAAGCACTGCATCTTCCTTTACATGGAAGGTGGACCATCGCACATCGACAACTTTGATCCCAAGCCGAAGCTGGACAAACTTCACCTGGACGAGTTCAACCGCTCGGGCGAGGAGCAGAGCGCGATGAGTTCCGGCAAGCGGTACTACGTGAAGAGTCCTTTCCAGTTTCGCAAGGCGGGCCAGAGCGGTGCCGACATGAACACGCTCTGGGAGAACCTGGCCGATGTCGCGGACGACCTCTGCTTCTACCGCGGACTGCAGGTGGATTCAGTAAATCACCCCACTGCGAACTACCACGTCAACACCGGCAACCGCTTCGGTGGCGATCCGGCTATCGGAGCCTGGGTAAACCAGGGCCTGGGAACGGAAAACGAGAACCTGCCGGGCTTCATTGTGTTGCCCGAATTGTCCTACCCCCAGGGTGGCCCGGCGAACTGGTCCAATGGTTTCCTGCCGACAAGCCTCCAGGGTACCGCCTTGCGGCCTGAGGGCTCTCCCCTGCTGGACATCCAGCCTCCGGCGGGTGTGACACGGGTCCGCCAGCGGCGCAACCTGGATTTGCTCGGCACGCTCAACCAGCAGCATGCGGCGAGGCATCCCCAGCACAAGGAACTGGTGGCACGCATGCGGAACTATGAACTGGCGTTCCGCATGCAAACGCAAGTCCCCCAGATCATTGACATCAACAATGAAACTGCCGCCACGAAAGAACTTTACGGGATCGGCACCAAGCCGACCGACAACCTGGGACGCCGCTGCCTTTTGGCGCGCAAGCTGGTGGAGAAGGGCGTACGCTTCGTCCAGCTGTACGCCAGCACCTGGGACAGTCACGATTACATTGCCCGCGCCCATGGCTCGCTGATCCGCAGCGTGGACCGTCCGATTGCCGGCCTGCTCAAGGATCTCAAGCAGCGGGGCCTGCTCGAGGAAACCCTGGTTGTCTGGATGGGCGAGTTTGGTCGCACACCGGACAACGGGATCCGGGGTGGCATCAAGTATGGTCGTGACCACAACCCCAACGCCATGAACATCTGGCTGGCGGGTGGAGGGGTCAAGGCCGGGCACACGATCGGGGCGACCGACGAGATCGGAGCCACGGCGGTCGATGTCGTCCATCCGCTGCGAGACCTGCATGTCACACTGTTACGCCTACTGGGCCTTGATGACAACAAGCTGACTTACTACCACGCTGGCCGCTTCAAGCAGCTGAGCCAGTTCGGCGGCAAGGTGATTAACGAGTTGATTGCCTGAGATCCACGTTTACCTGCAGAGTAGCAAGGGCATCGATGCATACCAGGCGAATTCTCTACGTCGTGTTTCTCGCCTGTGCCGTCGGCCCGGTCGACATGCTCCAGGCAGCCGACGAAATTCCCACGGATGTGAAGTCACTCTGGGCCACGTTCGATCCACGCCAGGATCCGCTGGATACCAGGAACGTTCGTGAGTGGGAGAAAGATGGCATTACTTGTCGCTATGTCACCTATCACATCGGCACCTTCAAGGGAAAGCCGGCGAGGATGGCTGGTTTTTACGCCTTCCCAACCGGCAAGACAGATTTACCCGGCTTGATTCACCTGCATGGCGGTGGACAAAGAGCGTTCCAGCGCGAGGTGCTGTACTACGCAGCCCGGGGATATGCCTGCCTGTCGATCAACTGGGGCGGCAGGGAAATGGAAAATGCCATGCCCGCTGATCCCAACACGGACTGGGGCGCAGTGGACCCGACCCAGAAGAATGTCCCTGGCTACTTTAATCTCAAGCCAGGCAGACTCTACCTCGATCCTGTTGAATCGCCTCGCAACAACAACTGGTACCTGCTCACTATTGGATCCCGACGAGGCCTGACATTCCTGGAACAGCAGCCAGAAGTCGACGGGGCTCGACTTGGTGTCTATGGGCATTCGATGGGTGGCAACCTGACGATGTACGTGGCGGGCACGGACGAGCGAGTAAAAGCTGCTGCTCCGTCCGTGGGTGGACAAGGTTTCCGTACCATGCCGATGGCGTTGCTTCCTGAACAACGACCACGAACGGTCAACGGTGACGTGGAACTCTTTCGAGCCACCCTTGGTTTCCAGTCTTACGCGCCGCTGGTCAAAGCTCCCTTGCTCTGGCTGAGCGCGACAAACGACTTTCACCAGTACATGGATGACACCTTTCGGACCGCCGACCTGATGCCGGGCACGGTGCGATTTTCCTTCGCCCCCCACCTGAATCACCGTTTCACCAGTGAATGTGCGGTCACTCGACCACTCTGGCTGGATCAACACCTGAAAGGCTCATTCCAATTTCCAGGAACACCCTCCTCGACACTGATCCTGAATGACAAGGGTGGCATTCCCCGTCTTGAAGTCCGGCCAGACATGGCAAGGCCGGTCGACCAGGTTCATATCCTCTACTCGATTGACCCGGATCCCCAGGCCCGTTTCTGGCGCACAGCCGAGGCAACTCACCTGCCAGGCGACAAATGGTCGGCTCCCCTGCCGATCATGTCGACCGACCAGCCTCTCTTCGCCTCGGCCAATGTGCACTACAAGCTCGACAAGCCGGAACGACCTCCGTCCTCGCCTGCCACTTCCACTTTTGCAATCACGTCCCAGCTGCATACTGTCGCACCGGACGAATTGCAGGCAGCCGGAAGCAAGGCCACGGACCAGCCTTCGCTCTTGATCGACGACTTTTCGCACGGCTGGCAGGACTGGTACCTGTTGTCAGCAGACAATCCTCATCACTGGCAATACTGGACCCGTAAGATCAATGACATCAAGTGGCAGGGACAGGAAGGTTACCGGCTCAGTGTCGAGGTCAAGGTTGAACAGTCGAATGAGCTGATCGTACTGCTGACCGAGAATTTCTTTCGCAGCTACCGTGGCCGTTCACGGGATCTTGTCGCCACAGTCATGCTGACAGGCGACGAAGGCTGGCAGCAGATTGAACTGTCGGTGGGGGATTTTTCCGATCTTGCTGATGGCGAAGAGCTGGCTTCCTGGAAGCAGGTCGATCTGCTCGGTTTTCGACCCTACTACGAGCAGCGCGATAGCACGAAACGAGTTGGCGCAGATCGCTGGCAGGGATCGCAGCCGGAATTCCGTAACGTGCGATGGCGGCGAGCCGACCCAGACAGCTAGGCCAACAATTCGGAGATCACCTCGCCACCAAACTGGCTGAGCTGTTTGAAACGGCCACCGTGAAAATAGGTCAGCTTGTTGTCATCAAGGCCAAGCAGGTGCAGCAGTGTGACATGCAGGTCCCGAATCGGGTGAACAACCTCGACCGCCTTGGCACCGATTTCATCAGTTGCCCCCACGACGGCCCCTCGTTTGATACCCCCACCGGCCAGGAACATGTTCATGGCATCAATATTGTGCCCACGTCCCAGTGAGGTGACTCCCCCCCGGTGGTTGTTGTCCGGAGTGCGCCCGAACTCACCAGTCCAAATGACCAGCGTCTCCTCCAGCAGACCACGAGTTTTGAGATCCTTGATGAGCGCAGCGATTGGCTTGTCAACGCTCTTGATACGTGCCGCATGGCCTCGCTCCAGGTAATCATGGCTATCCCAGCCACCAGAGAAGACCTGCACAAAGCGGACACCTTTCTCCACCAGTCGACGGGCCATCAAGCACTGTTTCCCAAAGGCCGATGTACTGGGATCGTCCAGGCCATAGGCACGATGCGTCTGGTCGGTCTCATTACCAATATCCAGCAGGGACGGTACTTCCGTTTGCATACGAAAAGCCAGTTCATAACTTTCCATGCGAGCCACTAATTCTCGGTGTTGTGGATGCTGCTGGAGATGCTGACGGTTCAGGATGGCCAACTGGTCGAGACTCTGTCGCTGATGTTGGCGGGTTTTGTGGGCCTGGGGTTTCAAGTCCAGAATTGGTGATCCCTGGGAGCGCAAGCGTGTTGCCTGGTAATGAGCTGGCAGGAAGCCGTTTGTCCAGTTTCCGGATCCTCCCTGCGGCATCGCCAGTTCGGTCATCACAACGTATCCCGGCAGATTCTGGTTCACCGTCCCGAGACCATAATTCACCCAGGACCCAAGCGCCGGGTCCCCACCCTGCCGACTGCCGGTATTCATCTGGAAAAGCGCTTCCGGGTGGTTCAGCGATTCAGCCTGGCAGCCACGATAGACACAGAGTTCATCGGCGACCGCTGGATCGGCAAGGTGAACAAATTGATCACACATGCTGATCCCGGCATCACCAACCTGTCGCGATTTGAATGGGCTACCGACATAGAACCGTTTGCCGGTCGCCAGGCCAGCTGTCCGTTTGGATTCGGTAACGTGCAGTTGATTGAGCTTGGGCTTGGGGTCAAAGGTATCAACCTGACTCGGTCCTCCCTCCATAAAGAGCATGATGCAGGCCTTGGCTCTGGCCGGCAGCATCGGTTTCCTGGGCGAGAGGGGGCTGTTCCGTTTTTCCACCGCCTGCAAATCGCGACTCAACAAGTCCGTGAGTGCAACCGCACCGAGCGAACTACCGAGGCCATACAGAAAATCACGTCGCGTCGAAGACATCTCGATTCTTTCCCCTAACCGTTCTGCAAGACCACTGTTCAGTAAACAAACATGAACTCGTTGCTGTTGATCAACAGCAGACAGATATCCGCAAGTGCACGTGTTGTGGGGGCTACTTCCCAGGGTTTCCTGTCAGCAACGTAGTCCTCAAAAACAGGTAACACCTCTTCATACTCAAAAGCACGGCCCGACAATTCCTCTACCAGAGAACGCGTGATCCGTGTCGGATATTCGACCGGCAGTGGTTTTGTTTTCTCGTGGTGAGTCACCATGTTCTGGTAATACCCCAGCAGCGATTCACGTTCCCGGTTGTTTGGCAGCCGGCCAAAAGCCCGCACGAATGCCCGGTTCAGTTGTTTCTTCACATCCTCCGTTTGTTTTTCCAGCATCAGAGCAAAAGCAATCGAACGGTCACTGACCATCTCGCTATTCATCAAGGTGAATGCCTGGGGAGTTACTGATGGCGCATTGCGAACTTCACAGGACGTGTTCGGATCGGGCTGATTAAACACCTCCAGGAAGGGATCGGCCTGGCCACGCACGCGGTAGGTGTAGACCGAGCGACGATTCCTCAGCCAGGGTGTTCGCGCAGGTTGATGGGCCGGCGCGATGGAAAACTGGATCATCCGGGGCTGCAGGGCAACTTCCATATTGATTTCGGCCATTGCCGGCAAACCACCCACACGCTGCGTTAATTCGCCACTCACCAGCAGCATGCTGTCGCGCAGTTCTTCTGCCGTTAATCGTCTTGGCTGAAATGAAGCCAGCAAGGTGTTGTCGGGATCCGTGGCGTCCAGTTGTTCCCGATTCGGATGCTGGCTGGATTGTTGATACGTCTCGGAGAGCATGATCAGGCGGTGCATTCGCTTGAACTTCCAGCCATGCTCAACGAAGTCCGCTGCCAGCCAGTCGAGCAATAGCACGTGCGTTGGTTTTTTCCCCGTGCTGCCAAAGTTATTCGGATTCCCGGCAATCCCCTGGCCAAAGTGGTAGAGCCAGATGCGGTTGACGATGGAACGCGTGGTCAGTGGATTGGCTGGATCGGCAATCCAGCGAGCCAGCGCCAGTCGCCGTCCGGAGAGACTCGTGGGCAGCGCAAATCGATCGCCCTCCGCTGCCCCAGGAATGGGGAGCCCGGTCGCACTGAGAACGCCCGGGGAGACCGGTTCACCAGGAGCCTCGAGCGAGCCACCGTTGAGGATCCTGCTATCAGGCCGCCATTGCTGGTCAAGCTTCGCCTGGATACGGAGTTTTCGCCCGTTGTATTTGTAGTCAGGACCGTTGTAGACACCCTGAACCAGTGGCTGAAATCGTTCCAGCCGCCGCTGCCAGATCCACTCGTCCTGTTCGCGAACCTTGAGCCGGCCCTGGTCGACGTAATCCAACCCTACATGCCGTGGCGGTTTCATCTCGTCAGGGTCGCCGCGCCGCTGTTGCACATTCTTGTAGGGAAGCTCCTTTTCCTCGTACCACTTCCTGGCAGCTGCCTCGCGTTTGGTGATCAACTGATCTTTCTTTTCCGTCGCGAACGCCAGCATTTTTTCCACATGCTGCTTTTCTTCAACAAACGCCAGCAGGTTTTCTTGCGGACGAAAAGCTGCAGGACGCTCGGCCGGCTGTGTTGCTGCAAAGGCTGCATAGAGGCGGTAATAATCCTGTGTGGGAATGGGGTCGAACTTGTGGTCATGGCACTTGGCACATCGCAAGGCTGTGGAGAGAAACACTTCGCCAACGTTATTGACGAGGTCATCCAGGTACAGCTGCCGGGCAATCGGTTGAGGGATCATCGCGGTCCCCCAGGGCCCCGCCCGGAGAAAACTGGTGGCGATCAAGTTCTCTGCGTTTCCTGGATCCAGTTCATCACCGGCAATCTGCTCGATCACAAACTGGTCGTAAGGCTTGTCCTCGTTAAAGGCGCGAATGACATAATCACGGTATCGCCAGAAATTCGATCGCTCATAGTCATTGGAGAAGCCGGCCGTATCGGCGTACCGCACCACATCCAGCCAGTGCTGGCCCCAACGTTCACCATAATGGGGGCTGGCAAGCAAACGGTCGATCAGTTCCGACCAGGCCTGCGGTGATTCATCCGCCAGGAACTCTCGAACGTGCTGGGGCTTCGGGGGGAGACCGGTCAGGTCATAGGTCGCCCTGCGAATCAAGGTCAACTTGTCCGCCTGGGGTGCCGGCACGATATTGGCCTGTCGTTGTTTTGCACGAACAAATGCGTCGATCGGATTGGCTGCACCTGTCGGCGCCGGCGGCGCTGCCAGTGGCTGAAATGCCCAAAGATTCTCTGCCTGATAACGACGGTAGGTCCAGTCGTCGGAAAGTCCGCCGCTGGTCGAGACCAGCAGACCGTCCTCGTTTTGGTGAATGGAGCGTTCTCGTTTGAGCACCTGCTGCTGTACTTCAACCGATGGCCAGGGAGCTCCGCCAGTGATCCAGTCATGGATGTACCGGATCTCCTGTTTTGTCAGCCGATCATTTTCTTTTGGTGGCATTTCCAGGTCTTCCCAAAGCACAGCCTTATAAAGCAGGCTCAGCTCCGGTTTTCCCGGCACGATCGCTGGTTCTTCTGATTCACCACCCTTAAGCAGGCCCTCACGCGTACGCAGGTCAAGATCACCTTTCAATTCATCCGGCTTGTCCGCGTGACATCCAAAACACTTTCGCTTCAAGACTGGAAGCACGCGCAGCGTAAAGATTCGATCGACCGCTGCGCGATCCATCTCCGCTTGTTCTTTCTCCTGCCCTGGCAGATCAAGAGGATTAGATAGAAGGACTGCCAGGACCAAGCCAATGCTGCTCTGCCATCGATAATTCATCCAGCACAACATCTTCTGGTCTTTCCGAACGGATGAGCAGGGAGGGCAACTCGTGACACCACTCTTGTTCCACAATGGTCTGGCCGGAGTATTCAAATTTACCCCTGCGGCAGTTGATACCCCACGGTGAAATCGCATTGTCCAGCTTAACGTCTGCCGCTGAATTAATCGAGAACGCCCGGAACGGCTCGATTGGTCACGTTTCTAGGCCCGAAAGAGGCTCCACAAAGTGTCCGCCGTAGCATCTCAAATCCGTTTACATAAGTGAGCCACGACAAGTCAAAACAGTGATTTTCAAGCTGAAATCGAGGAGAAAACAGATCATGCGCACGCTCACCAAGCCACTACCGATGCTGACATTTCTATTCCTGGCCAGCTTTATTATCGGCCATCCCCTGGCGGCCCAGGACGACGTACCATCCAAGCTGTCCATCGCCACGGCTGACTACAAGCTGCGTGGGCTGGAGCACAAGGTAAAAGTCTCTGGAGGCTCGCCATTCGCACTTGGTGGCGACGGCCAGGATGCACTCAAGCGAATCGCGGCCCTCTACAAGCAATTCCCGGATCACCCTAAAGTTCTGGCACTGTTTGAACGGGCCAAGACCGCTGTCCGTGCCAGCAAGGGTACGTTTGCAGATATCACTCCCGAGATACTTGCCTACCGCGACCAAGCCAGGGAACTCGCTGGCACAGTTGCCAGGCACAGCAGTCAACGCTGGTCGGAAATCTCGGCAGTTCTCAAGGATCCTAAACAGACCATCGTGGAGCCCTTTCCCGTGCCCGACCCAGCCAGGGTCTTCTTTGAAGACGTCGAGGGCAAGCTGGTACTGCTGGATGGGATCGAATACCCCATGATGACTTTTCCGATGGGCGGCAAGACATACGCGTTTAGCGGCAGTGCCAGCAAGGGATACTACTACGTCGACACAAGTTCGCGTGAGTTCATCGCTGCCTACGAGGCCCTCAAACGTGCTGAGCAGGACGCAGCGGTGAAGCTCCCGGTCAGCTGGAAAATCATGGGTACGATTGTCGACGCCCGTACCATGGTGCCTCGCATCGGCAAGGGGACCGAGGGAGCTACTGCCCACCTGGGCTGGGTGGTCAAGCCACTGGCGATCTATGTTCCCGATGTCGTGCTGGCAGAATTCAACGAGGCCAGTCCAGCAGGTGGTAGCTATGCCGGCGAAGTTGAAATCAAGAGTCTGCTGGCGGACAACCGGACTGTCAGCGAGGCAGCCGACGACGTCACACCGGACGAGCTTGTCTTGCTGCTACTCAAGTCGGCACAGTACCGCAACTATTCGCTCTACCTGGACAGCATCGACCCCACGCTGCAGGAGACCGCTCCGCAGAAGTTCCTGATGAAATACTACTACGACATCTTCGTCCGCAACGTCTTCAGCAACCACGTCACTATCAAGATCACCCGGACCGAAGAGATGGTCCTGCTGCAGGGCGAGGACGAGTCGGAAAACGTTGAGGATTTGTTCCTCGACGAGGACCTCAAGGACAAGCTCTCTGAAACGGCCGCTCCCAGGATCGAGGAGATCAAGATGTGGCTGCAGCGTTACGACGAACGCGGACGAGCGGTCGGTGGGGTCTGGCCAATTACCGTTCGCCGCTATGAGGCCCTGGATGGAGTCAAGCCAAATCGCTGGTACATCCGACGAGGCTGGCCGTTCTAGATCCCAGCTGATTCATCAGACCAAGGACCAATCCAGTCAACACAGCACACAAGGACCAAACCATGAAACGCTCAACAATAGCACTGTTTGTCTTCAGCCTGCTTGCCAGCTCAATCGTGCCGGCAACGCTCTTCGCAGAGTCGGCAGAACCGTCTGAAATTCGATCCTACAGGGCACTTCGCACGAGTGTCATGAAGACGATTGTGGCGGACCTCGAAGACGACGAGTCGCTTCCTAACAACTGGCAACGGCACGTCACCGACAAAGTCTTCGACGAGATCGATAAGGTCCAGGCAAAATATCGAACCCAGATCCACAAGGCCCAGTCAGCAGGCAATGCCGCCGCACCACTGCAGGAATGGTTCGACTGGCTTTCGAAAGAAAAGCTGATCTGGTCCGGTATCAAGAAAGAGCTGGCGGTGTTTGCCAACCTCCACAACGAAATGTTGATTGGCCAGGTGACGATCGACGGTGAAATCCGCAGCACTGGTTTACTGGAGAGGTTCTACGACGGTTCAATTAACGCAGCTGACAAGCTGTTCGAGGGTGTCGATGTAGCTATTGAGGTTTACAACGACTCCAAGTTTCTGCGGGCCATCGATACCTTGACAAAGCTAGCTAGTGGCAATGTCGACACCGGAAATCTCCCTTTCAAGGATGCCCGCTCACAATTGCTTCAGTACCTGGAGCTGGTCAAGACTCAGAACCTGGTCAATCTCTACATTACCAACCGCAGCCTTCGCCAGACTATGTTTGAACGCGATCTGCCGGCCAGAGATAACGAACTGAAGTCAATCACTCGCAGCCTGGATCGTCAGATCGACGAGATGGATAGAAACGGATCTCGCTTGATCGACCGTAAACTGCTGGCCTACAACCAGCTCAAGTTTGCTGTCGATATCTCAGCATTCAGTAACTTTGAGAAGGAATGTGACGCAGCACTCAAGGTCCAGATCCAGGAATTCAAACGCCTGGAAGATGCCTGGGACAAAATGGTGGATGGCTGGGAGGCTGCAATGTACACCGAGCACAAAGGAATCGCCCGCTGGCTGCAGCCCGGTTTCGGTAATTCCGCTGCAGTCCGCCGACAGCTGGCTGAGTGGTACAACAAGACCGAACAGCTTAAGGAACTGGCGGAAGCGACCGAGGACCTGAAGTAGGCCAACGGTCATCAGTCTGCAGCTGACACTACCAGCTGATCGTCTGGGGAAAGAACTCGCTGATCAGCTCTTGGTAGTAGGGCCTGAGCTGATCGACATCGGGCGGAACATCCGACTTGGAATAGAGATCATACGGATTGAATCGCTTGACCCACTCGAGCATCTGATGATCCTGCTCGTTCATCAAGTGCCGATAGGCTCCATCATGGTGCCAGGGATAGAACGAGTGATAGCGAATCATCGCCAGTCCCGGGGCCGGCAAGTACTCCTTCACCACATGGTAGAGGTACTCGTCGTGTCCCCATGAGAGCATCACCTGCTGCAGGCCGCCCCCCTGCTCATAAATACCGCAGCGGCTGGCATAGCGTGGGTCAGCCTGGTCCGGGTTGTCCAGAAAGAACTCGGGATAGACGATCGAGTCGCTGAAGGCACACCCGACTGGATAGGTGTCGCCCGTGACAGCCCACTGGGGTTCGCCGAACAGGCAGAGAATCTTGCCCAGATCATGAACCAGTCCGGTCAGGATAAACCAGCGAGGATGGCCATCCGCTCGGATCGCCTCGGAGGTCTGCAGCAGGTGCTGGATCTGAGTCAGGTCGGTATCCGGGTCACTCTCGTCGACCAGCGTGTTGAGAAAGTCCATCGCCTCCCAGATACTCATCCGACGCTGGTTGAGTTCCAGGTACTTGTCACGCTGCTGGCGATTGAACTCGACTGTCTGGTTGCGGTGATTGGCCCGGTAAAAATCCTGCACATGCTGCGGCGTCTCGTCGTCATAGACACGAAAATCGTCCACATCCTTCTGATCTCCCGGCTGACTGCTCGACTCAGGATAGCGACGCAGCACGTCATCATCCCATTCCTCCAGCGATCGCAGCGGATTGTCCGAGGGTGTGATCATGGCAACTGTCGATTACTCCTTCATTGCCCAGCCAGTTACTTCAAGGCCGACTTCGACCGGCCGATTTGATTGCTTCCAGCTGGTCCAGCATGGCCTGGAGTTTTTCCGGATGCTCGTCCTTGAGGTTGTTCTTTTCGGCTGGGTCGTCAGCCAGGTTATAGAGTTCGTACTTGCCCGGTCCTTTCTCATAGGTCAGGTGCTTGATCGGCTTGGCATTGGCATAGGACAGTACCTTCCAGTCGCCCACGCGAAGGGCCAGTGTCGGTCCGCGGTTCGGCTGCTGGATCACGTGGTCACGACCACGGGCATCGGCTTGCCCCAACAGTGCTCCCCAGACATCAAAACTATCGGGACAAGCATCCTCCGCCAGCTTCTGCCCTGTCATGGCCGCCATGCTGGCCGCCAGGTCCACCGTGCAGACAATCTGGTCGGACGAGCCGGGCTTGATTGTGCCGGGCCAGCAGGTGATGAAAGGCGTACGAGTTCCGCCCTCATAGATGCTGTACTTACCGCCCCGGTAGGGGCCGGAAGGCTGGTGGTCGCCCAGCTGAGTTATCGCTCCGTCCTTGTAGCCGTCATCCAGCACCGGGCCATTGTCGCTGCAGAAGATGATCAGCGTGTTGTCCGTCAGCTTGAGACGGCGCAGCGTTCTGGTCAGCTGGCCGACGCACCAATCCAGTTGCACGATTGCATCGCCGCGAAAGCCCAGGTCTGTCGTCCCGTGAAAACGCTTATGGGGCATCCTCGGCACGTGAATATCGTGGGATGAGAAGAACAGAAAAAATGGCCCGTCCTTGTTCTCTTCAATCCAGCGGACCGACTGCTTGACCCACTCGTCGGCCAGGTCCTCATCACGCCAGCGAGCTTTCTGACCGCCGGTATAGTAGCCAATCCGTCCAATGCCATTGTGAACGGTATGGTTATGCCCATGACTCCAGTCCATCTTCAGACCCTTGCGCACCGCGGGGTCCTTGCCGGTTGGATGGTCCTCGCTGGGCCTCTTTTGACCCACCCAGAGGGGATCGTTCGGATCGAGATTCTTGACCCGGTGATTCTCCACGTAAACACTCGGCACTCGATCATTGGTTGTCGGGAGCAGGAAGCAATAATCAAAGCCGAGTTCCAGCGGGCCGGGCTTGAGTTCACCATTCCAGTCGGGTGCCGGCGCCGCTCCCAGGCCCAGATGCCACTTGCCAACCACGGCCGTTGCGTAGCCAGCTTTCTTGAGCAGCGACGCGATGGTCTCCGTACCAGGCTTAATCAACGAGGTTGCATTAGGCGGAGCAATCCCGGCTCCCGGCTGGCGAAAGGCATACATACCAGTCAGGAACGAAAAGCGGGTGGGCGTACAGGTCGAAGCTGAGCAATAGCCCTGCGTGAACTGCAGGCCGCGCTGAGCCAGTCGATCGATGTGAGGAGTATCTACTGCCGTGGCGCCATAGCAACCAAGGTCACCGTAACCCAGGTCGTCCGCCATGATCACAATGATGTTTGGGCGATCAGCAGCTTCAGCCGACGGTACATGCAGGGCCACGACGGCCGCTATTAATAGGATAAACCGCATCGGTCTCGTTCCTTCCTGTTCACGTGCTTCGTATCCGCCTGCATTCTAGTCAACTGCCAGCGCATTTCTACTCGTCAGATTGTGCGAAACGGAACGGCTCAAAAAGAGCCGTGGCTTGACTGTTTGCAAACTCGATTCGCGTGCTGGAGATGAACCGGCTAACATGACGATTACAAGCTCGGGCAACCTCAAGATTCAGTTACAGACAGACGTCCCGCCAGCGATTCTCAGCCGATGACCAGTAAACCAACACCGAATCCGGCATTCTCTCGCCGCCAGCTCCTGCAGGCTGGCACGGTGGCCTTGTTTGCCAGTGCATCCCCTGCCCCGGCAGCTGCCGGGAGCCTCGACAAGGTACTTTCTGGCCGAGGTCGAGCAAAACACTGCATCCTGGTGTACCTGCTGGGTGGCCCACCGCACCAGGATATGTGGGACATGAAACCACTGGCTCCGGCCGAGATCCGGGGGCCATTTGAGCCGATTGCCAGCAGCGTTCCCGGCATTCAGGTCTGCGAGCACATGCCCAGATTAGCCAGCCAGGTAGATCGCATGTCGATCATCCGTTCAGCTGGCTACAAGAACTCCGACCACCCGTTCATGACTTACTACACTCTGACGGGCCGTATTTCTCCAACGCCGCTGGGTGCCAACACCGTCTTGCCACCGACCAGGGAAGACGATCCGCACATGGGTGCCGTGATCAACAAGTTTGCCCATCAGGACCCACGTGTGCCGGGCTATATTGCTATCCCGGAGGTGCGTGTGCGAATGCAGCTGCTGCCGGTCGCCGGGGGCGGCCGTGCTGGCTACCTGGGACCGGAATATGATCCGCTGCTGATCAATGAAGATCCGCGCAAGCCGGGCGCTGTTGCAGCCCTGGCACTGCCCCGTGAGATTGACCGCAGTCGCAGCAATTCACGTCGCCAGCTGCTGGCAATGCTTGACGGTCAGCCAGGGCGACGGCCACGGATGGAAGAATATGGCAAGCTTCGCCGGGTGGCGATGGAGTTGACCGATAATTCCAGTGACGGTGGCCTGTTCGAGCTTGAGCGGGAACCGCAGCCGTTGCGGGAGAAATATGGCCAGCACCGATTTGGCCAGAGTTTGCTGATGGCACGGCGACTGGTAGAGCGCGGAGTCAGCATGGTCGGGGTGCACTTTAATTACATGTCCAAGTGCGACGGCTGGGACACACACAAGGATAATTTCAGCTGCCTGCGTGGAGAGCTATTGCCGCTGCTGGACCAGGGCCTCTCGGCGCTGCTGGACGATCTTGCGGATCGTGGCATGCTGGATGAAACGCTGGTCGTATGCATGGGCGAATTCGGCCGCACACCGAAGATCAATAACAACGCGGGCCGCGATCACTGGGGGCAGTGTGGCAGCGTGGTGTTTGCCGGTGGCGGCGTGCAGGGAGGCAACGTAATTGGTGCCTCCGACCGGATCGGTGCAGTTGCCACGGAATCTCCTGTCGGTCCGCCGGACATCGTGGCCAGCATTTACCATGCGATGGGGCTGAATCCTCACGCGGTGATCGTCGATCCTCGGCTGGGACGCACGTTGCAGCTGTCTGAAGGTAACGTGATTCGCCAGTTGTTTTAGTCCAACGTCAGCTAGCAAGAGCAGTGTATACGGTGTACCCAGAAGAGTGATGACCATGCTCGGACGCCAAGAAGCCAATGCCGACCAGCGGGACAGCCTGGCTACATCCCTGCTGCGATCGCTACTGGTGGTGGTGCCGATCTACGCTCTTATCGCCTGGAACCTGGGACGTGGATACCAGGGCCGTTTTGATATCAGCGGTCCGGCCAGCCAGCAGGTAGCTTCTTCATTTGCCGCCATGATGATCATCATTTTCACGATCACCCATGGCGTCGGGCCGGTCTTCTTTTACCGCTTGTTCTTCCTCGGCAACATTCGCAAGAGACTGCCAGCCTCGAGTGGAGCACACCAGGTAATTTCAGCGATCGGCTGCTTTGTCACGATACACATGACGATCTGGTACGGTATTCCAATCATCGCGCTTGCGGTCATGACTGGATGGTGGAATTTTGCCTGGGCCGTGGGGCACATTCTACTGGCTGGCCGTGGCCGTCGTCGTTGGGCACTGCTTGAACATGGATCCACAGCTTTGGCGCTGGTCCTGTTCCTGGTATTTTTTCGTGCCGACAACATGTATCCGATGGGGATCGTGGTGATCCTGTTTCAGTCGCTGCTGCTGACACTGGTCAACTGGAAGGGCCGTGGCCTGTGGGTGGCATCCGTCCCTGACGGATAGAGCAGCAGGGATGAGAAAGTCGAGCGTCGCTCTGGCCGGCGACCTGTCTGCTGTGGTCTAGCAATTACTTCCAGCGTGCAGCGACACTAGTCGCTCTTGGGGATCATCAGGCTGGCGATGACCGGACAGTGATCCGAGGGAAAGCGGCCCTTGAACATGCGGGCATCGATTTCATGACTGTGCACATGGATCTTCGGGCTGACGAAGATGAAGTCAATGCGACGGCCCTTGTGCACCGCCTTGCCAAACCCGTTCCAGGTGGACTGGGGGCCCTTGTGGGCTTGCTTGGTGTGCAGCATCGCGTCATCAAGACCGGCCTGCTGGAGTGCCTTGTAGGGATCTGACTTGGGGAGGCAATTCAAGTCCCCCATCACGATCACGGGACGCTTGTCCGTATTCGCCGCCTTGACATGACGACCGATCAGGGCCGCACTTTCACGTCGCGCAACCACACCCCGGTGATCAAAATGGGTATTGACGACCAGCAGCCGTTTGCCTGTCTGCTTTTCGGTCAACCAGGCGAGTGTGGCAATCCGCGGCAGGGAAGAGTCCCAGCTTTTGCTGCCCACCTTTGCGGGCGATTCGGAAAGCCAGATGGTCTGCTGCCGGCCAAGTTCAAACTGGTCACGCCGAAACAGGATTGGGGCATATTCCCCGGCCTGCTTACCATCATTGCGTCCCACGCCAACAACCGCGTAGGCAGGCAGGCTGCGTTTGAGTTCGACGAGTTGGTGATGCAAGACTTCCTGCAGGCCGGCAATACTGAGACTGTGATCGGCGAACATACCTGCCACATGTGACGACCGAAACCGCCAGTTATCCAGCCCATCGCCAGGGTTGTCATAGCGAATATTAAAGGTCATCAGATTGACAGCTTCGTCGGCCGCTGTCGGCCCACAGTTCATTAGCAACAAGCCAAGCAAGAGTAGTAGTCGACGTATCATGGAGCGAGTTCCTGAAGACCTAGTTCCCCTTGGGTGATCCGTACCTGGGCTTTCATTCACTATAATCAAGTCGGCCTGTCATGGAGCACGCTATTACAAGCCATCTGTCCAGTAGTTTCTGGACAAAGCAAAGTAGCTCTTCTGGCTACTATGGCAATACTGACTGAAAGACTGGTGCCGCAACAGGCATTGGACCGAGCAGGAAAACCTGATGCGGACGCTCACGCACACCGAAGACCTACCCCTTCTCTCAGCGGTACCGGGGTACCTGGCTGGGTCGACGGAAACGGTCGCAATCTCACGCCGCTACTCCTGCTCATTTTGCGGCGTGGGAGATTCTGCCATCCCGGTGATCGAGCACGCTGTCGCTGCGCCTGCAGCGCCCAATGGCGACGGCACACTTGCCGTGGAAACGCCTACCGGAATTCGTCGATTCTCTGCCAGTCTGGCAAACGGTAATGAGTTGACGATCCACGACGATGGCCTCCATAGCACACCGATCCTGAGCGGTACGTTAACGATCAACGACCAGGACTACAGCATTATCGCCCAACCGCTTCCTGGAAATGAACCACCACATCAGTTTCGCGTTCAGCAACCCAAGTCGATTCGCCAGAAGACAAAACTCAATCAGAAGAGTCCCACTCCTGGCTGCCTGAAACTGCGGACATCGATGGGACTCCAAGCTCCCACGTTCCCATATCACGTGGAGCCAAGTGTGCGAGGCGACAATGGTGAGAGGGTCGCGATCCGCTACGAGCAGGCCATTGAGCGACTGGCGACGTTGTTGCTCGACCATCGTCCTCCCCACGGCCGATCGCTGGTCTACGGCTGTGGCCAGATCGATTACTTCACAATCTTCGCTTTCCAGGAAGTATTCCGCTTGCTTGGCATTCGCAATCTGGCGGGCAATGCCGAGCACTGCCTCAACGCGGGTGCTGTCCACAACGAGATCCTGACAGGGCAGGAAGGACCATTTCTGACTCTTGAACAGTCTTTCCAGGGTGACAACCGCCTGTTCCTGCTAAATGGATGGAATGGTCTGATCACACATCCCCCGGCATTTGGCCAGCTACTTAAGACCCCCAATTTTGATGGCTACATGGTCGAAGTCGCCGAGACCGAATCCGCCCGTACGTTCGTCAAGAAGTTCGGTGAAGATCGGCTATTACTCATCCGTTCGGGTTCCGATCCCCAACTGGCACTTTCCGTGGCACACGAAATCCTCAAGCAACATCCCGCTGCCGTCAACTCTCGCTTTCTGACCAGGTTTGCTGACAGCCAATCCTGGCAGGAGTTTGCCGAACTGGCCAGCCAGGATCGTTTTGCTGCCGAGGCCACGGCCCCACGTATTGCTCCGGTTCCGGCCCTGGAGCCCCGGCTGGTGGCTGGGATCCAGCGACTGGCAGCACAACTGGCCAAACCCGAAACCGTTCCGATCAACATTCCTTCGGTCGGGTTGTCGCAAACCAAGGGAGCGGTAGCACACTGCCTGTGGGGCAGTGTGCTGGCGATGCTGGGAAAATATGGACTCAAAACTAATGGCACTCCGGCCGGGGGAACATTACGGATCCCCGGACAGGTTAATGCCCAGACAGAAGTCCAGGGACTCTCCCGGGGTTTTTTCATGGGTCGCATCCGCATGACGGATGAGGGAATTTCCGATGTCACGGGGCGGATGGGTTTACCAGCGGATGCCTACCGGATGGCCGTCGAAGACGATCCCCGGGCTGCACTCGATTACGGCGACCCGACAGAGGAACCGGAGTTGTTCATTTGTTTTGGCACTCAGTTCGAAAGCAACATGCCTGGCCGAGAGCGTTGGATCAAGAAACTGAAATCGCCAAAGACAACTTTGGTGGTGATAGACCCCATCCCGGATCCGTTCACAATTGAGCATGCTGACCTGATCCTGCCATCCCCACCGCATTCGGCGGCAGCCAAGCTCTACCAGAACGGGGAATGGCGGCTGACACTTTCTGTACCACAAAGAGAATCGCCTCCTGAAACACGTACCGATGCCACCATCGTCTACGATCTGATGGCCAGGATCTCAGAGCAGATTCGTGAAGAACCGCAGGTAGCCAATCGGCATCCGGACCTGGCAGAACATGCCAGCTACTTACAGCAGCGTTTCGAATCGACCGAGACAGGAGGAGGATTGCCTCGCGTCAACGGTGAGGTTCGGCGTCAGCATCTTTGGGATCGAATTCAAGACTACATGACCGGACCAGCGGATGGACTAGGCCCCATCTACTGTCGGCCGGAGCACGCCGATGGATCAATCATCCGCTGGGACGAGCTACTGGAACAGGGAGAAATTATCTACGGCGGGGTGGGAACGCACCGTTACCTGCTGGACTACGACAATCCTGACCATGTTCCCTTCCGTGACATCTGGCGACGCCCTGGCAACTTTCGCTTCTTTGTGCCAGTGGAAGCGGACCTTGAGCTGGTCGACGGGATCGTCCTGGTGACGGGCCGATCGAGCCTCTCGGATGAGATGGCGCGAGTGCGGTTCGCAATTGCGACTTTTAATTCTGGCAAAGCAACGTCACCCGTGGACATGCCAGATGACAACCCCTTGTTTCTTTCCCGTGAACTGGCCCAGCAGCATGGTATTACCGACGGCGACCAGGTGCGTGTAACCAACAACCAGCACCAGGGATCACTGGTGCTTTCGGCAGTCGTTAGTGACCGCATTCACGGCGAGACAATCTACCGTAGCTTTCACAAGACGCAAGCCGAGATTAAGAAGGGCGTCTACATGAATGACATCACATCACACGAGGGACGCTGTCCCTACACAAGTCAATCCAACTTTAAACTGACCACGGTTACACTGGAAAAAGTTTCATGACACTGTTTCCACAGCAACATCGAGTCCTGGTAGTAGACGATGAGCCAGATGTCCTGGCGGTCACCCGGCTGAGCTTGCGAGGCATGTCATTTGATGGCCGCGAGGTCCTACTTGAGGGTGTCGAAAGTGGGAAAGCTGCGGTGGCTTACATGGAACAACACCCGGATACTGCAGTCATCCTCCTGGATGTGGTGATGGAATCCGATCGTGCCGGGCTGGAAGCCTGCCAGCACATTCGAGAGGAGTTGGGAAACCAGCTGGTCAGGATCCTGCTACGGACAGGCCAACCAGGCATCGCTCCGGAAAAGGAAGTCATTGATGGCTATGACATCGATGGTTACCTGCTCAAGACCGAACTGACTTCAAGCCGCCTTTATGCGGCGGTTCGAACCGGCCTGAAGGCCTTTCAGGAACTTCTCTCACTTGAGCGACACCGAGAGTTACTCCGCCTGGTCCATGACTGCGCCACGGAAGTCCGTGCTTTTGATGATCAGGAGGTTGCTCTCCAGAAGATTGCCGCGGCAGCCCAGCAACTGGCCCAGTCCGACTGCGTTGTACTCTGGCTCTCTGCCGCGACCGCCGATGGACGGGATGAATTCCTGCAGTGGCTGGGCGACCAGGACGGCATTGCCGAGCGTGCCCAGCAACTCGCTGACCAGATACGAGAGTCACCTCCTGACTTTGCAGGTTCCTCGATCGTCCCCTTCGAGGATGGCTTCTTGCTCTCACTCCAACTCTACCGCGACCTGGGCCATGGCTGGTTATACGTGAAAGCGGACCAGTCGCAGCCACTTATATCTGAAGTGTTGCCCGTGCTGGCGAGTCACTCGATCAATGCCCTCTACGCGATAATCACGCGCCAGCTGATGGAGGAGCGGAACGGACCATTTTATGACACGCTGGGGATATGAAGATGCAGCAACGTGGAGCCATGATGGCGTTGACGATGAGCACCGTTGCTTTTGCGACGTGCTTTGCCAGCTGGATCATGTATGGCGTCTTGATCACCTTTCTGGTGGACAACCAGCAGTTTGCTTTTAGCCAGACCGAGATCGGCTGGCTGCTGGGTATACCGATTCTTTCCGGTTCTGTTATGCGGCTGCCGATCGGCATCCTGACGGACAAGTACGGGGGCCGCCATGTAACGGCAGCCGTGATGCTCTTTTCGGCAATACCCCTTTACCTGGTATCCGTGGCAGACAGCTTTACCGGATTCTTCTGGTTGGGTCTGGGGTTCGGTCTGTGTGGTGCCACCTTTGCAAGCGGTGTTCCTTACCTGGCGACCTGGTTTCCCAAGAAACGCCTGGGAACAGCGCTGGGAATTTTTGGTGCCGGGAATGCAGGTGCCACGGTAACGTTTATCTGCGGTCCCTTGCTGCTCAGGGAGCTGACGGTTGATGGACAGAACCTGGAAGCCTGGCGCATGCTGCCTCGGATCTATGCTGGCCTGCTGGTGACCGTAGCTACTATCTTCTGGCTATTGGCGAGGACCAACAAGAATCACCATATCCAGCAGCAACCCCTAGTCGTCCGCCTGCAGCCACTTCTCCAAATGCGGGTCTGGCGATTTGGACTCTACTATTTCCTCGTGTTTGGTGGTTTTGTCGGTCTCTCTCAATGGTTGATTCCATACTGCATCAACGTCTACGAGCTGTCGATTATAAGTGCCGGAATACTGGCTTCAGCCTTCAGCCTGCCGGCCGGTGTGGTTCGTGCCCTGGGAGGCTGGATGTCTGATCGCTGGGGAGCACGCACGATCATGTACTGGATCCTCACTTCGATCCTGGTTTGTTGCCTGTTACTGTCGGTCCCGCACATGAGAGTCGAAGCACCTGGCCAGGGTGTGACCAGCAAGCAGACAGGAGTGATTACTTTGCTGAGTAGTGAAGCGGTTATGGTGGATGAGCAATCGTACAAGCTGGCAGCAGCCCCTTCCGCTGACGAGGATACAGCAACAGGCTTCGAGTGGCTGTTCGTTATCAAACAGTGGCATGAACCAGTCGTGGAAATCGGCCAGGAGGTCAAGCGAGGAGAATTGTTGGCCCGCGGCATCACGCAGATCTACCATGATGCAAACATCATCGTTTTCACGATCTTGTTGATGACTGTTGGAATCGCGATGGGGATTGGAAGCGCAGCGGTTTACAAACACATTCCGGTCTATTTTCCGGATTCGGTGGGCACAACAAGCGGTGTGATCGGTGTCCTGGGTGGCTTTGGGGGCCTTGCCTGTCCAATCGTATTCAGCATCCTCCTGAACCAGACCGGGTTATGGTCATCGTGCTTCATGTTTATCGCCCTGGTAGCGTTGATATGCCTGCTCTGGATGCACCGCGTGATTCAACGGATACTTCAACAACATGCTCCCGAGTTTGCCCAGAGCATCGATCATAAAACGGATGGGGATTCGTGATCATGATCGACATGGAAATTCTGCGATCATCGCCACTGCTGGGACAGCTACCAGCTTCTATGCTGGACAAGCTGACCTCCGCTGCCACCGAACATAGCTTGCATGCGGACGCCCTGTTATTTCAGCACGGCGATCTGGCTGACGGACTCTATATCCTTCTTGAGGGTCGCGTATCGGTATTCCGCGCTGGGCCCGATGGCAACGATGTCGAGCTGGCGATTCAAGAGGCAGGAAGCCTGCTTGGAGAAATGGCCTTACTGGACAACCAGCCTCGCTCGGCCAGTATCCGTTGCCTGGACGATTGTCGTTTCTTGCACTTGCCAAAAGAAGTTTTCCAGGAAGTCATGCAAACGGCTAACGATGGGCTGCTGGCAATGGCCAGTTCGCTCAGCTTGCGTCTGCGCAACACGGATCAGCAATACCACGATGAAGTACTGAGCAGGGAAAGATTGCGGACCGAAGCGGAGATTCAGCGGCACCGCTCGCTGTCACGGACCGTGGCGGGAGTCGCTCATGAAATAAACACGCCTATCGGTATAGCACGTTCGGCTGCCGATGTGATCAGCGAGATCGTGGCTGACTTGCTGGCTCGAACGGACATGCCCGAGGGGGTTGAAAACACGCTGGCAGACCTGGGTGAAGCAGCAGACCTGACGACCAGGAACATCGTGCGGGCGAGCGAGTTGATTCAGCAGTTCAAGAATTTATCCATTCAGCAGGTGAGTGAAGAAACGGTCACGGTTTCGCTGGTTGAGGTCATCGAGGAAGCCCTTGGTCTTTTCCGTATGGAAGCTGCCAGTTCCAAGCTGGAGATAAACTTCCGCCACCAGCTGGAGGACGATGGCCGCTGGACTGGAATGCCGGGACTTGTTTCCCAGGTCCTGATGAATCTGCTGACAAATGTACAGCGGTACGCGTACGACGCGGAGGGCGGCGAGATTGAGATTCTCCTTGAGCGGCCAGTCGAGGCAGCAGAGGATAAATCGTATCTGCTCTTTTTCCGTGATCATGGAAAAGGGATTCCAGAAGAAGACCAGGACCAGATCTTCGAGCCTTTCTTTACCACGGGTCGCTCCCAGGGTGGTAGCGGTCTGGGGTTAGCTATCGTCCGCACACTGGTTCACGACTCGCTGGGCGGGTCGATCACCCTCACATCGCGACGCGGGTGGACAGAGTTTCGAATTGAGCTTCCTGGCCGCTCTGACCAGCCCTAGATGCAGCCCCGTTATAAATAGGCTGCTACCTTTGAATGGTGCTGCTGGGAGCGTTATATTCAGCAGTCCAAGAACAACATCAACTCTCTTCCCCTCCACACAAGGGAAACCGCCATGCGTCTGATTCGCACAATCTGCTTCGTACTGCTACTCGCCCTGGCACCTTCGCTGGCTGCCGAGACCACCGTCAGCTCCATCATCGGCGACAACATGGTGCTGCAGCGCAATGCCCCGGTTGTGCTCTGGGGCTGGGATGATGCTGGTACCAAGGTAACTGTCTCGATTGGCGAGTCATCGCAAGCCGCAACAGCTGCTGACGACGGCAGCTGGGCAGTCAGCCTGCCGGCAATGAAAGCGGGCGGCCCACACGCGATCTCGGTCAGCGGGTCGAGCACGGTGGAGATCAAGAATGTGTTGGTTGGCGAAGTCTGGCTCTGCTCCGGCCAGTCGAACATGGAATGGACCGTCTCGCGTTCCAACAATGCCGAGGAAGAGATTGCCAACGGAACTCATCCACGGATTCGCCACATCAAGTTCCCACATGCCACGTCAGACAAGCCGATCGCCAATGCCACGACACAGGGCTGGACGGAGACCACGCCAGCGACAGTGCCAGGCTACACGGCAGTTGGCTACTTCTTTGCACTCAACATCCAGAAAGAACTGGACGTGCCGGTAGGACTGATCGGCTGCAACTGGGGGGGCACACGGATTGAGCCCTGGACGCCGCCCGTCGGTTTCCAATCGGTACCGGCATTGAAGGCGGATTTTGCGGACAAGCTCGACAGTTTTCCCGGGAAAAACGACAAGGGCCAGGTCCTTCACCAGACGCCGTTGGCCATTTACAACGCCATGGTGCACCCGATCCTTCAGTACCGTTTCAATGGTGCACTCTGGTACCAGGGTGAGTCCAATAACGGCGAGGGGATGCTCTACCACGAGAAGATGAAGGCCTTGATCTTCGGCTGGCGGAAGGTTTTTGATAACGCCGAGATGCCCTTTCACTTTGTCCAGCTGGCACCCTACCGATACAATCGCCCCGAGGCACTTCCTGGTATCTGGGAAGCTCAGCTGGCGACACTATCGGTCAAGCACACCGGCATGGCGGTGACGGTGGATATTGGCAACGTCGGCGACATTCACCCTCGCAACAAGCAGGAAGTTGGCCGGCGACTGGCCCTCTGGTCATTGACCAAGGACTATGACAGGGATGTCGGCACCTATTCCGGCCCGCTGTTCCTCAAGGCTAACCAAAGAGAGGGCAAGGATAGCATCACAGTATGGTTCCACAAGGAAACCAATGAGGGTCTGACGGCGAGTGACGACAAGCCGCTTACTCACTTCGAAATCGCCGGCAAGGATGGCACATGGCATCCGGCCACAGCAATTATTGTTTACGGGAATCACCTGATCATTCAAAGTGACAAGGTGCCCGAACCTGTGCAGGTCCGTTACGGCTGGAACGAGCTGGCCGAGCCAAACCTGGTTAATCGCGCCGGCCTGCCGGCTTCACCGTTCCGTGCCACATTGAAATAGTCCAGGCAGCAACCTGGACCGACATGTCTCACGGTTTGCTGGCTATTTCAACTGGGCTGGGTCCAGCACGACATGTTTCACGGTCTGTCGCAGGAAGGTGTAGGTGATGTGGACCTTGCCGTCGCTTGTCTGGATCACGGCCGGGTAGGAAAACTCGCCCTTCCTCCGCTCCAGCGTGATGACCGGTTCCCATTGCTCGCCATCGTCTGAAATCGACACATTCAGCATGTTGCGCCCGGAGGGAAATGGTCCACCCCGCCTGGTGTGGTTGTAGACAAGCAGTTGCCGGCCATCCTTGAGGGTCAAGGCGTCGCTACCGGCATTGGGATTGGGCAGGCTGGATTTGCTGACCTTGCTCCATGTTGCACCGCCGTCCTCTGACCAGCTTTGTACAAGTACGCCTTCCTGGCTGCGACAGAGGATCTGCATTCGTTCATCCTTATACTGCAGGATGCTCGGTTGGATCGCATTGAACTGACTCGCGTCGTTGATCGGCCCAATCACGGTCCATGTTTTTCCCAGGTCACGCGTCAACTCAAAATGGACTCGCCAACCCTTGTGCTCTGAACTGGATGGGCAAAGGATGCTGCCATCCTTCAACTGAATTGGCTTGTTCTTGACTGGCCCCAGCAGGTGACCAACCGCAGGGTCCTTGCCAAGCTTTACGGGCTTCGCCCAGGTTGTGCCATTGTCAGAGGACGTGGTGAGCATTCCCCACCAGCGACTGGGGGAGGGGCCGACCTTGTAGAACAACATCAGTGGACCTTCACGTGGCTGGAAGAGCACGGGGTTCCAGCAGGGGTAACGCAGCTCGTCGGACTGCACCCCGTTGACGACTTCAACAGGCCGCGACCAGTTCTTACCATCGTGGCGTGACACCCAGATCCCCACGTCCGGATTCTTCTCGTGTTTGCCGGCGAACCAGGCCGCCACCAGGCCATCGCTGGTCTGGACGATCGTCGATGCATGGCACTCTGGTGTTGGCTTATTGTCCAAGGAGTAGATCAGCTCGGCACTTAAGAAACCTGGGCTACCCGGTTTGCTGGCCGATAACAAGACATCCGAGGGCTTCTCCGCCAGCAGACAGCTGCCAGCCAGCACGATCAACGTGAACGAACATACCTGTTGCACAAGGCGTACCATGAGTCATCACTCCATCTATGCCAGCAGGGTTAATTGGATCAGCGTGTGCCATTCTAGATGATTGCCTGCTGGGCGGAACACCGTCCGGGGACAACAATCACTCGTATCTGTTGAAGCAATTCTGGCCAGCTTGTCTAATCCTCCTGTACTTTCCGTTCAGACTGAATCGCTGTTGTAAGGACCGTCGCCTGATGCCATTTATCGATATCAACGAGATCACGCCACAGGAAGTTGTGCCGGGTTGCCGGCTGCGGACTCCCTATGGCGAAAACCTGATGCTCTCCTACCTGGAGATGGACGAGGGAGCTGAGATTCCGCTACATCACCATCCACACGAGCAAGGAGGAATGCTGCTCGAGGGGCGGATGGAATTAACGATTGGCGACGAGGTACGGATCTGTGAAGCAGGTTCGATGTTTATCATCCCGCCAGGGATTCCCCACCGAGCCGTTGCGATTGACGGTCCGGCAGTTGTACTGGACGTTTTCAGCCCGGTGCGAGAGGATTATGCGGAGTTGTTCAATGCCTACATACCAGAGTCTTAGAGGTTGGCTACCACGGAGCAGACGGAGCAGCCATCGAGACGTACGGCCAGCGCTGGGTAGAGACCACAAGAGAAGCGAATGACACAAAAAACGCAGTCTGTACTCATGGTTGTGCTGCCGCTGCTTGCCGGCATCGCCATACTTGTCTGGGTATTCTCCAACCGTGGCACCGAGACGATCGACAGCGACGAGTTGGCCAGTCTTGTCAGTCTCAAGAACGCCGGCATTGCGAACCTGGAGAATATTCCGAACATCGAGCAGACCGATGGTTCCGAGGCGATCGAGCTACTCTCTCAACTCGCCGAACAGCTGCCCGACGAGTTGATTGGCCACCGCAATCTGGCGATTGCCTGGCTGCTGATGGTCGACAAGGTCGACAGGATCAAGAAACCGGAGGAACATGCCACGGCGCTCGTGGAGTGTCGGGCGGCCATCGACAGCCTGCGCACGCGCGAACCTGACAGCGGAGTGCCCCATATCCTGGCAGCCAAGCTGGCGATGACGGAATCGGATCGCCCGGCGGCAGCGACACAATTCGAACTCGCTGCTGAAAAGATGAGCGGGGATTATGTCCCCTGGGCCGAGCTCTTCATGATTCTGCGGGATGACCTCGAGAATCCACTTCGCCAGCAGGCACTTCGTGAAGCCCAATCTGCCCTGCCCCAGAACCTTGTACTGCTTGAACAACTGACAAATGAACAAGCTGCGGGAAAGAGCAATGAACTGGGACAGACGCTGCGACAGTCTGTTCAGGCTTTACGGCCTTTGGCCGCCGTGCTTGCCAAGCAGGGAATCGACATCGGCACGGAAATCCCGGACTTTATTAAGCGGCTTGGTAATGCTGACGAGAGTGTCTGGGAGGATGCCGAGTTTCGTATGTTCCAGGTCTTTAGCGTGATCCGGCCGGAGCAGGGATACCAGCGTGACTTAGATCAACTCGGCCGCCACATCCTGGAATATGTAATCCACGACTTCTCGCCATCCTTCTATGAGCACGCTCCTGAACCAGCAGTGACCGAGCAGGATCTCATCGAGGTGGCACTGGTCATGCTGCCTCGTGATGGCCTGGCCCATATCACGGATGCAGTTGATATATCAGTCTGCGATTTCGACATGGATGACGACAACGACCTGATCATACTGCGACAGTCGGCGGTGGAGGTTTACTCGTTCGATACAGAAGCTGCCAGGTGGCAACGGATCGCCCAATCCGCATCGCCTGCCGGAATGCAACACCTCTGTGTGGCGGACCTGGACCACGATCGGGCACGTCAGACTCCAAACAAGAGGCTCTTATCCGACCTGGATCTGCTGGTTTACGGTCCGGCTGGATTCCAGTTTTTCGAAAACCGGCAGGAAGATGTCGATGCCGTGCGGGAGCTGGTGGCCGTCAGCGAGGTGCTTGAACTGGAAGCTACCACCTCAATACGGGATGTCGCTATCACCGATGCCGATCACGACGGGGACCTGGACCTGGTACTGGCCACACCCGCCGGCATCTCGATCTGGTCCAACTCAGAGAACTGGAAATTCCTCGACATTTCATCGCGATCCGGACTAGCAGACACCACGCCTGCAGACTGCACCAGCCTGGTCGCCATCGACTGGAATCGCGATGTCCTGGTGGACGTGGTTGCGGCCACAGACAGATCGCCGGCGGGACGCCTGGAGAACATTCGTCACGGCCGATTCCGCTGGCAGACAAGCGACGACAAGCTGCAACCACTGCAGGCCGCCAGCTCGATCGCGATCTGTGATGCCGACGGCAACGGCAGCTGGGACTTGTTGTCAGCCAGTGAGCACGGCGTCTCCCTGGTATTAACCCAGTCGCATGAGACGAAACCAGCCTGGGCCATCAAAACGATCCAGGTCGCCACCAGCCCTGCGGTGGGTGCCAGCAGCTGGGACTATGACAACGACGGTCAGCTGGACATTCTTGCCTGGGGTCCGGATGGCATTGAAGTTTATCGTGGCCAGCAGGACGGCACGTTTGGCACGGCCTGGTCACCGGTCGGCGATCTAGCTGGTGTCGTCAATTCCTGTCGGACTGCCGACATCGACCATGACGGAGACCTGGACCTGGCCTCGGCAGTCGGCGGTCGCGTGGTCCTGCATTCCAACGAGGGCGGTAATCAGAACCACTGGGTCGATATCTACTTGTGTGCCGAAGCTGAACCGCACTTCAAAACGCAGCGAACCAACTTCTATGCAATTGGCAGCCGGGTGGAGCTGAAGGCAGGTTCGAACTATCAGCTGCAGACGGTCAGCGGACCGGTCGTCCACTTCGGACTCGGTTCCCAGGAACGGGCCGATGTCGTGCGAGTCCTGTTTACCAATGGCATTCCGCAGAACGTCGTCAAACCGGAACCGGACCAGTCGATCACGGAGTTGCAGCGTTTACTGAAGGGTTCCTGTCCCTATCTCTACACTTGGACGGGGGGAAAGTACGAGTTTTATACCGACCTGTTGTGGGCGGCACCGATTGGGTTGCAGGTTGCCGAGGGAGTGGTGGCTCCCACACGCGACTGGGAGTACATCCTGATTGAAGGCGACCGGCTGGTTGAGCGGGATGGTGAGTATCGACTGCAGATTACTGAGGAGTTATGGGAGGCAGCATATTTTGACAAGGTCCAGCTAATCGCCGTCGATCATCCAGCAGACGTTGCTGTGTTCTCGAATGAAAAGGTTGGACCGCCGTCGATTTCCGAATTTGGCATCCACGCAATACCCCACAGTTACCTGCAGCACCCCGTCTCAGCACGGGACCAGCAGGGCCGCGATAGACTCCCCTGGATCAACAAGCGAGATGGTCGCTACCTCAAGCTTTTCGATAGCCGACACAAGCAAGGTCTGACCGACGACTATTATCTCGAGCTGGACCTTGGCCAGCTCAGTCAGCCAGGCTCGATCAAACTGATCTTAAGCGGCTGGGTCTTCCCCACCGACACCTCCGTCAACGTGGCAATTTCACAGAACCCGAAGGTTCCGTCACCACGGGCACCATCCATCTGGGTACCATCCGCAGATCCTGCGGATGCGGACGGGCAGCCAGAGATGCGCGGCTGGCGGCAGCTTGTGCCGCAGATGGGTTTTCCGGGAGGCAAGACCAAGACAATTGTTGTCGACATCCCTGCGGATGGATTTGTCGATGACGATTACCGGCTGCGTATCCTGACCAATATGGAGCTGTACTGGGACGAGATCCGGTTTGCCGTCGATCTGCCAGAGCAGGTCTTCGAGCAGCGACCGCTGGAGTTGTTATCGGCAGATCTTCACAACCGTGGTTTTTCCAGGCGTCTGCCGGGCCAGCATAATGGTCCTGAGCGGTACATCTACGACGAGGTCCTGCCCGGTCCCTACTGGCCGCCAATGGAAGGCAACTTCACACGCTTTGGCGACGTGACAGAATTGGTCGGGCAGAGTGACGGGCGACTGGTTGTGATGGGAGCGGGCGACGAAATGACGATCCGCTTCGCGGCAGCGGGGCCGCCACCGAGCGGCTGGCAGCGGGACTTTCTGCTGTTCAGTGTCGGCTGGGACAAGGACGCCGATCTCAATACAGTCTCGGGCCATCACGTGGACCCTCTCCCCTTCCCCGGCATGACACGTTACCCACCGGCTGCCGACGATCCACTGCCGGATCCGTCGACTTACCAGGACTATCTGCGTCGCTACCAGACGCGCCGGCAGAATCCGGCACAGTTCTGGCATCAGCTTCGCTAAGGCCCTGCCCTGTTCTACCGATCGGTTCAGCCAGCTGAACCGCAATTCGAATGGCTTCGTAAAGATCGATACGATCCTCACGGCCGTTTTTTCCGGCCCCTGTGGAGGTTCCCTGAGTGAGAAGCTGGCTGGGATCACGTGATTCCTGCTGGGACCAGCGGGTTTTGACGATAAGCTTCACTACAGGCTCGTTGGTCCTGGTTTCAAGGGAAGTTGGTCGATGTTTGCACGTAACTGTTCACGACTGTTGATGCTGGGTCTGCTGCTGATGGCAGGCTGCACCAACTCGGTCGATCCAGAGCCTGAACCCAAACCGGAATCACCCGCGCAGTCACCGCTGGGACCGGAATTACCCGCGCAGTCACCGCTGGGAGCCGCCATCCACTTCTCCTCAGTAGCGGATTCAGCGGGGATTAACTTCAAGCATTTCGAGTCTCGCCGCGATTCGCTGATTCCCGAGGACGTCGGTTCTGGCGTGGGCTGGGCGGACTATGACAATGACGGCGACGAGGATCTTTACTTCGTCAATTTTGCCGGCCCCTTCCTGATGGACCCTGCCAAGCTCAAGCAGCTGGCTGGCAACACGTTGTACCAGAACAATGGCGACGGCACGTTCACCGATGTGACAGAGACTGCCGGTGTGGGCCATGTCGGCTGGGATTACGCCTGCTTGTGGCTGGACATCGATAACGATGGGCACCTCGACCTGGCGGTCACGCACTACAACGGAGTCATCCTGTATCGAAATAATGGTGATGGCAGTTTCTCCGACCACACAGCAACGGCTGGCCTGGCTGGCATTGATCGCTTTTTGCTTGGCATGACTGCCAGCGATTATGACCAGGACGGGGACCTGGACCTGTTCCTCTGCGGCTATGTCGAATTTGATCGCGAGCGTGCCAAGGGGCGTCCGATTGTGGCTGGCCGCCCTGCCGTCTGGACCAACCCGGTCTCCTATGAGGCGCTGCCAAGCATCCTCTTGCAGAACGACGGGCAGGGAGTTTTCACGGACGCCACGGAAACAGCGGGCGTGGCCAATTCAGCAGGAAAGAGCATGCAGGCGATCTTCTGCGACTTCAACGATGACGGCTGGCCTGACCTCTACATCGGCAATGATGTGGGGACTGCCGATGCCATGTACCAGAACAATGGTGACGGGACATTCAAAGACGTTTCCACGCTCTCAGGTACCTTTGATCGTCGCGCTAGCATGGGCATCTGTATTGGCGATGTATTTCACCGCGGCCAGATGGACCTGTTCACCACGCACTGGGTCAACGAGGACCATGCGCTCTGGAAGAACCTCAGTGGCGGTGGCAACGGCGCCATCCTGATGCAAGATGTCAGCCGGACGACGGGCCTGTTGGAAGTCAAGTCCACGGCGGATGTCGGCTGGGGTACCGAACTGGTCGATTTTGACAACGATGGCCAGCTTGACTTGATCCTGGCAAACGGCAGCACAATTGAAGATGAACTGACGCTGGAAGTCCTCAAGAACCCCAAGCTCTTGCCACAACGTTCACGGGTACTTCGTAACAGCGGGGACGGACAATTCGTCGACGTGAGTGAACAGGGCGGCGACTTTTTCCAGTTGCCGCTTGTGGCCCGTGGCCTGGCGACCGCCGACTATGACCAGGATGGCCGAGTCGATGTTGCCATCGTGCTGCATAGTGGACCCGGTACACTGCTACGCAACGTTACGGAAAAGACAGGCAGTTGGCTGCAGGTTCAACTGCAGGGAAGCAGCAGCAATCGATTTGGGATTGGTGCCAGGATCCATGTAACCAGCGGCGGCGTGACATATTCCAAGCAGTCTGTACTCAGTTCAAGTTACCTGAGCAGCAACAGCCTGGTGTCGCATTTCGGACTGGGAGATGCCGCAGTAATCGATTCAGTCAGCGTAACCTGGCCCGGTGGCGATACCACGGAATTGAAGGACATCGAACCAAACCAGCGAATTACCGTAAAGCAGGAATAGGCGGCGGGCTCGATTTTTGCTCGCGGCGGCGTATTATGATAGATGTAGTTGGTATGCTCGCGCGACGCCCACGTGGCTTCCGCTGGCAGACAGGCTAGCACACTCTTGAGAGGACTTGTTCCATGAAGGTCTACTTGACTGTCGGCACATCGCTGGCACTGTTAGCCGCACTTGTTGTCCTGCCCGGTTGTGGCAAGAAGGAAAACAAGAAGGAGAGCATGGCTGATTTGCTGGACGGCCAGGAAGCGACACACGCGCGTACCGTGGAAACGGAAACTGGCGGTGATCCTCACCATAAACCGATCCAGTATCGGGACAAGGATTCACGGCCAGCCATCACGGAGCCGGAATTTGTGCCGGCAAGCAACGCCCGGATCTCTGCTGGTACAAAGGGCATTGGCGTCAACATCGACGGCAAGAGCCGCTTCTATCCACTCTACGTCCTGCAGTATCACCAGATCATCAACGACAAGGTGGGCAATCGAGCGATCGCCTGCAGTTACTGATCGAGCGAGCAAAAGCTCATGGTCCATGAGCGACGTTCGGAAGGTTCCGACAAGGTGATGGAATTAAGAGTCTCAGGCAAGGTCCTGCACGGCAACTTGATCATGTTCGACAAGGAGACTGGCTCCGAGTACCTGCAGGAAACTGGCAAGGGACTCGATGGCGAACACAAAGGTCGCCAGCTGGTAAAGTTGAAAGAGGATCAGTGGACGCCAAATGTCCGCTGGGATGTCTGGCATGAGAAGCATTCTGATTCCGAGGTCCTGTTCTGCGACCATTGCGAAACGGAGCAGAAGGGGCATGACCACGGCGGACACGACCACTAATTCAGCGAAACCCGCCGCTCGGGACGGGCCCACTAGCTGACGGTCCTCGAAAGCAGATCATTCATGTTTCGCATCGCCCTGCTGCATTTCCTTATCGCTGGCGCAATCAGCCTGCCGCTATCAGCTCAGCAAGAGAATATCTCACGCTCGCTACCTGGCAATCAAATGGCAGCTGTGCTGGCAACGCTGCCAGCGATCACCGATTTTCGCGATCAGCCGTCCGATCGTTTCCTTGTCGACCTGGCTGCTGTCCGCCGTGGGCATCCCTACCGGGGTCGACGAGCCGAGCGGCCACACAGCGGCGGCCATCTCTACTTCACACTCGACAAGCTGCCATTGAAATCGAAGGACATTCAGTCCTACCCAGCGATCTATGCGGTCGCGGATGGCGTCATCACGCGGGTCGATTATGCTTTCCGCCTCCGCGAGATGTTCGAACCAGCTCTCAAGCAGCGAGTCGCCAATTACCGCTACGGAATCGGCCTGGCCTTTGCCCGTGAGGGAAATACGGTAATTACCTTTCATTACAGCATCGAGCCCTTCATTAATCCTGGGGATCCGGACTTCTACCGTCCCTTCCTGTTGGTCCAACCGGGCGACCGGGTCAAGAAAGGGGACGTGATTGCCAGGATGTACATCCCCAACAACAGGCAGCTGGCAGAGAAGTCCCACATCCATTTCAATCTCCTGCGAAGTGGGGGAGGAGGTTTTGTGGCGCCGGCGATTTTCAATAATGAGATCGTGCGGGAATTTCATCGCCGCTGGAACCTGTTTCCCAATGACCCCGATGCCCCAATTCCGCCCTGCATCGGATTCAAGCTGGATGCTGGCGAAAATCCCTTCCAGCGCAAGCCGGTGGATCGCTTGTAAAAGCCAGGCGAGAAAGCAATACGATGAAGCGCAGTACCAACCGAATCCTGACGACACACGTTGGCAGCCTGGCTCGACCCCAGTCGCTGCTGGAAATAATGCTGGCCCGTGAACAGGGCCAGGCAATCGATGACCCGGCTTTTCAGGCTGGGGTAGCCGATGCTGTGCAGGACGTCGTCGACCGCCAGCTCGATGCGGGGATTGACATTATTTGTGATGGCGAGCAAGGAAAGACAAGCTTTCTTACCTATGCCGCCGAGCGTCTGGGTGGTTTCGAGGCCCGTCCACAGGAGGGCGAGGATCTCTGGAAGGAATCTCGTGAGACACTGGCGTTTCCGGAATTCTACAAGGCTCACGAGCATTACCGGACTGGTATCGTGGCCCGACCGGTGAAGCTGGTCTGCACGGAACCATTGACCTACGTTGGGCACGAGGCACTCAGCCGCGATATTGCCACGGTCAAGAAGGCAGCCGCCGAGACCGCTGCGGAAGAAGTGTTCATGACCGCCATATCGCCGTCGGACATCGAGGGCCAGCAAGCCAACGAGTACTATCAGAGCGATGAAGAGTACCTCTACGCAATCGCCGACGCGATGCACGAGGAGTACCAGGCGATTGTGGACGCGGGCTTACTGCTACAGGTCGATGATCCGCGCCTGCTGACATACTATATCTCGAAGCCCGACCTGGAGGTCGCCGACTGCAGACGCTGGGCCGAGCAACGGGTCGAGGTCTTGAACCATGCGCTGCAGGGCATCCCCCCCGAATGCGTCCGATTTCATACCTGCTATGGCATTAATATTGGCCCGCGGGTTCACGAGATGAACCTGGCCGACATCGTGGACATCATGCTGCGTGTGAATGCCGGTGCCTACTCCTTTGAAGCTGGCAATCCGCGGCATGAGCACGAATGGCAGGTCTGGGAAGACATTGAGCTGGCAGAAGGAAAGACGCTCGTACCAGGAGTAATATCCCATTCGACGCCACTGGTGGAGCATCCCGAACTGATCGCTCAGCGACTGGTCCGCTTCGCCAGCGTGGTTGGCCGTGAAAACGTGATTGCCGGCAGCGACTGTGGCTTCTCCTCGTTTGCCAATACCGAGCCGGAAATCCACCCCTCGATTGTCTGGACCAAGTTCGCCGCGCTGGCCGAAGGTGCACGGCTCGCTTCAAAGCAACTCTGGTAATGCCATATACTGGAACGACAGACAGACCCTCCTGCCAGGAAAGCTGAAAAATGAAGTTGCTCTCTCGTCAGCTCCTGATAATCGCCTTGCTGCTGACAGTCGCCACGCCAGCGGTCGCTCAGCAATCAGCCAGCACTGGTTTCTACAAGGACCTCTTCATGAGCGGGGGGGTGAACCTGAGCAGCCGCAAGACCCTGCCGGCAGCTGAGTCACTGGAGTTGAGCTACGAATATTACGCCGGCAAAGACGTTGCGCTTCAGAACCGGCTGATGGCTGGCAATGATCAAGACACCAATGGCGTCCTGCTCTATCCCGATGGAGCTCCCAGGTTCCGCATGCTTTACGTCAACGGAGGATCGGCAACCCTGCATGGCAAGTCATTGGATTTGCCTGGTCGCCAGATCCTGCGACAGTTTTACCGAGCTGGCGGAAGTTACTGCGGTAGCTGCGCAGGCTCATTCCTGAGTGGCCGCAATGTGGATGCCAGGGACGACAGGCGACTCGGCTACCTGCACATCTTTCCTTACAACACGCTCAATACCGGCCTCAAGAAGGAACGCCTGGGCCATGTCATTCCGGACAATTCTCCTCTGCTCACGTACCGCACGTTTGGCGGAGACGGCTACGTGGCGGACATTTACCACAACAACGGCAACTGGCTGTCGCTCAAAGAAGGTCCACACCTGGAGGACACCGAAGTCCTGGCTACCTATGACTCGCCAGGTAAAAAGCCGCACGCCGGAGCCGCCATCTGGGCCTACAAGATCAAGCCCGACGAGGGCCGAATCGTCAATATCGGTTCTCACCCGGAAGGGATCAGCGAGGGAGAGCGACTGGAACTGACCGAAGCCTGCTTCCTCTACGCACTTGATGGTGTTGGTCAGCCAGCGATCAAGGGTACCTTGCTGGATGGAGAAGCCTGGGTCATGGACAAGTCGACCGCTGACAAGGATCCTGCCCACACCCGAATTGGTGATCGGCAATATCATCACTTCCGCCTCGAAGTGCCCGCCGGCGGTTGCCGCGTAACGCTTTCGCTGGCTGGGGAACAGGGTATCGACTACTCGCTCTACCTTTCGCAGACGGGATCTGCTTTTGCAGCCGAAGCGGAATTCGGAGACAACTCAGCCGGACACCGCAAGACACTGGTCCGTCGCCTGGCGGCAGGCAGCTGGTATGTGAGTGTCGAATGCAGGTCTACGGTTGAGGCAGCACAACACCCTGACGAGAGTCACTATGTCTACTCGGGTGACACACGCGTTCTCAACGGTGTCAGATACCAGTTGCGCATGGATCAGAAGCTGCGTCGATCTCGCCGTGATGACAGCGGGGCGTCAGCCCAGCAGTAAAGGGTTTTGACTTTGGAAGCGGCCCTGATCCAACGCCACAGCTACCATCCGGGCAAGTGAGCTAGTACTGGATACCCAGCCGCCGGTAGATAAAACCGAGTAGCCAGAGTGGGCCGACGAGCAGGTATTGCAGGTCCTGGAAGAAAGAGGGCTTCTTTCCCTCTATCTTGTGACCGATGAACTGGCCAATCCAGGCCACCACAAAGATCCCCAGGCTGGTCTGCCAGAGCTGAAGCGATACCGATTGCTCGTGCAGCAGGATCAGGCCGACAATTGCTGACGTGAAGAGTAACATCCCGACCGCCAGGGGAATTGATAACCAGATGTAATAGACCAGCACCACCGCGATGAACAATGTCGCCCAGTTGATCAGCTCTGATTGCTCAGCAATGGCGGGCGTCGGGATCGACCAGAGCAGGCCCAGCAGGCTAGCCGTTATCGCCGGCACGCAGACCCAGTGAAGCAGCTTGTTCAGATGGTTCTGATGGCTTTCACCGTACTCGTCAAACCACTCGTCGGGTTTCTTTCGAGCCATCACGTACACTCCCTGATTTGACATCAGCGTTTGATCTCAGCCGCCTCAGGCAATGATTTCACGAATCACTCGTCCGGCAACATCAGTCAGTCGAAAATCGCGGCCATTATAGAAGTAGGTGAGGCGTTCGTGGTCCAACCCCAGCATGTGCAGGATGGTGGCGTGCAAGTCATGAACTTGCAGGCGATCCACGGCCGCCTTGTGCCCGATCTCATCGGTCTCCCCGTAGGAGCTGCCCCCCTTGATACCACCGCCGGCCAACCAGGCGGTGTTGGCGTGTGGATTGTGATCCCGTCCCGGCTTGGCACCAGGTTGTGAGATCGGCAAGCGTCCAAATTCGCCACACCAGACCACCAGCGTACTGTCGAGCAAGCCCTGCTGTTGGAGATCGTCCAGCAGACCTGCCACCGGTTTATCCGTCTCGCCGGCGAACTGCGTATGATTTCCGTGGATGTCGACATGACCATCCCAGCTGCGTGCATTTTCATTGCCACCCGAATAGAGCTGGACAAACCTGACACCTCGCTGGACCATACGGCGGGCCACCAGACATTGTCTGGCAAAGTGGTCACAGCTGGGCTCGCCAATTCCATACAGCTTGTGAACGTGCTCTGGCTCATCATCGATATTCAGCGCCTCGGGCGCGGCAGATTGCATGCGATAGGCCAGTTCAAAGCTCTTGATCCGGGTTTCCAGTTCCTGGCTGCTGCCGGTCTTTTCCAGGTGGCGGCGGTTCAAGCGAGCCAACAGGTCCAGCTGTCGCTGTTGGCTTTCCGGACTCACTCCCTCCATCGGCCGCAGATTATCAATCGGCACTCCGTCCGGCTTGAGCCATGTTCCCTGATAGGAGCCAGGCAGGAATCCAGACGACCAGTTGAGCGAATGTCCTTTCGGCAAGCCGCGCCCCTTGGGGTCGGACATGACAACAAATCCGGGCAGATTCCGGTTCTCCGAGCCGAGGCCGTAGGTAACCCAGGACCCGACCGATGGAAAACCCATCCGGGGCAAGCCGCTGTTCATCATGAACAGGGCGGGGCTATGGTTGTTGGACTCCGAGTAGAGCGAATGCAGGAAGGCCATCTTGTCGGCATGCCGACCCAGCTGCGGAAAGATGCTCGAGATCATCTTGCCGCATTCACCCCGCGGGGTGAACTCAAAAGGTGACTTCATCAAGGGACCAATTGCGTTGATGAAGAAGCCGGTGTGCTTGTCGAACCCCTCGATCCGCTGGCCATCGCGCTTGATCAACTCGGGCTTGTAATCCCAGGTATCGACCTGGCTATGTCCGCCATTGACGAAAATCCAGATGACCGCTTGTGCGCTGGCCTGGAAATGCGATTGGCGAGGCGAAAGCGGATCAGTATTCCGAGAACCTGTCTCCGTTCCAAGCAAGCCCTGCTCTTGCAGCAGGCAGGCCAGAGCCGTCATTCCCAGACCGCTACCACAGCGGTGAAGTAACTCACGGCGGCTGAATTCTGTATGCACGACAAACTCCCTCTCCAGAAAGCCGGTAGAAGACCCTCTTATTGTATGTAGATGAACTCGTTGGAACTCATCAGGACCAGGCAATAGTCGATCAGTGCAGCCGCTGGCTGGTCCGCTCGCGAAGCCAGGAAATCGAGTCCGTCTGCAAGATCCTCTGCTGTAGGTGGCCGTCCGAGGGCACGCAGGTAGGCAGCCTCGATCGCCGATTCAAGCGACTCGGCCAATTGCGGCTCGACTGCCCTGGCCAGGCCTGCGGCAGAGAGCCGAACCTGCGGGTTGTTCATGAACACAAGAGCCTGCGGGCTAACCGTGGTGACCGGCCGGACTCCCAGGCTGCTGAGTGCATCTGGCCAGTCGAAGACCCGCAGCAGCGGTATCAGCTGACTGCGTTTGACCTTGAAGTAAATGCTGCGCCGCTTCATCGCCTGATCCAGTGTGCCGGCACCATACATGGTCGTGTCAAGCAGGCCGCCAACCGCCAGTAAATTGTCGCGGACAATCTCCGCTTCCATCCGCCGTCGATTCCAGTGGCCCAGCAGGATATTGGCAGGATCACGCTTGAGGCTGCTGCGACTGGGCTGATGAGAAAGCTGGTAAACGTGGCTCATCAGGATCATCTTGTGTAGTCGCTTGAGTTGCCAGCCATTTTCTACCAGGTCCGCTGCCAGCCATTCAAGCAATGCCGGGTGCGTCGGATCATCACCCTGGAAGCCAAAATCGTTGATCGTGCCGACAAGACCGCGGCCCATGTGATGATGCCAGATCCTGTTCACAATCACGCGCGCCAGTAAACTACCAGCCCCCTGCTGCGAATCAGTGATCCAGGCAGCCAGACCGCTGCGGCGATAGGAGGAGTTAGCCTGGCCACCCTGCGGTGCTCTCACGATCCACTCGCCGACGCCGTTTTCCGACCGCGATAGTACCTGCAGGAAGCCCTGCTCAGCAGCCTCTCCCTTGCGAGACACCTCGCCGCGGCCGAGAAAATAAACCTGGGGGTAGAAATCGGGAATCGAACCGTCTGACGTGTTCAACCGCATGGGTTTGAAACCCTCGGCCGTCACCTGGACGATTTGTACGGCGTACGTCGTCTCGAGCTGCTTTACTTCTTCGCGACCCGCGAGAAGAACTTTATCGTGCTGCAGAAACCACTGCTGAGCCGCTTTCTTGAGCCCATCCGACAGCTCTGCCAGTGGCTGCTTGTCAGCGACCAGTGCCTTGATCGCCTCGCGCTGGCTGGCGTCTTTGATCTGCGGCAACTCCGCCTTCCGTTCTTGCTGCTGTTGCACCCATGCAACAAGGGCCGGCTGCCAGTTCTTTCCACGGGCAGCCAGTTGCTGACGAAGCTGCTTGATGCGGACCATCGCCTCGCTACCCTGCGATGGGTCCTGGTCTGCAGCCGTGGCTAATTCAATTTCGCTGCGTACCGTGGTGGTAAACGTGGACAACAGCCGGTAGTAATCCGCGGTCGGTATCGGATCGTACTTGTGGTCGTGGCAGCGAGCACAACCGACCGTTAATCCCAGCATGGCTGTGCCGGTGGTGGCCAGCATGTCGTCGAGTGCGTCATAGCGCACACGCTCCGCCTCGCTGGTCGTAATCTGGGTTGGATAGACGCCGGCACCGAGGAAGCCAGTCGCCATCATGGCCAGCGAATTGTCCGGCGCAAGCTCATCACCCGCCAGCTGCCACTGTACAAACTGGTCGTAAGGCATGTCAGCATTGAATGCCCGGATGACAAAATCGCGGAAATGAAATGCGTGATTGCGGTCGGTATCGTGCTCAAAACCATGGCTCTCGGCAAAGCGGGCAGCGTCAAGCCAGTGCCGTGCCCAGCGTTCGCCAAAGTGGTCGCTCTCGAGCAACCGGTCTATCAACAACTCCCAGGCTGCTGCTGAATCCTCCGCTGCCAGGAACTGCGAAACTTCTGCCGGGCTCGGTGGTAGGCCAATCAGGTCAAAATTGGCGCGGCGGATTAATGTCCGCCTGTCAGCATCTGTTGCAGGTTCCACACGTGCCTGTTCCAGCTGGCCCAGGACAAACTGGTCGATCGGGCTTCTTACCCAGTTCTTCGTGCGGACGCGGGGCGGTTGCTGCGGATCCAATGGACGAAAGGCCCAGTAGTCCCTGTCTTCATCGCTGACAATGAGCGGCTGTGAACCCTGCCCGCTTTCCAGCAACGGCCGATCATAGGCAGCTCCCATCTCGATCCAACGCTGGATTGCCGCGATTAAGGTCTTACCCAGCTGCGGCTGGCCCGCCGGCATCCTGATGTCCCCCTGATGGCGCAGGACCTCGAGCAACTGGCTCTTTTGACTATCGAACGGCACAACCAGCGGGCCAAGCAACTCGCCACCCTTGAGCAGCCCAGCCTTGGTTGTCAGGTCCAGTTCGGATTGTGTCTTCTCACCGCCGTGACACTTAACGCACTGTTCCACGAGAATCGTCCGCACCTGCTGGACAAACAGCTGTTCGCTCTTCTTCAGCAACTCAGCATGGTTTGCCGGCAGCGGCGACTGCTGAGCAGGCAGATGTGCTGGCAGCCATAGCGTCGCAAGCAGACCGCATGTTCCAATCAGGCTCTTCATCGTTTCAATTCCTCGCACGCCACTGTTTTACCGATTGACGGGTATTATGCCATGGAATTCGGATCCAGCGAGACCGGGAATGTAATGCAGGGAGTTGTGTGTCTAGAATGCCGGTAGTCTTCACCCTGTCGACACTCCCTTTACTCTCTACTGTTGTGCTGACGGAGAAACTCCATGCGTTGTGCTACCTGGCTGCTGCTTACCGTAACCTGGTTCTGCCCTATTGGGCTCACAGTCGAGGCCGCTGAGCGCCCCAATTTTATCATCTTTCTGACCGATGACCTCGGTTGGGGTGACCTGGCGTGTTATGGACATGATGAAATAAAGACGCCGAATCTCGACCACTTCGCCACCCAGGGTGTGCGCTTGACCCAGTGTTATTCAGCCTGCGCTGTCTGTTCTCCCTCCCGCTCAGCGATCCTGACAGGTCGAACACCTTATCGAAATGGAGTCTGGCGGTGGGTGCCGGTAGGCAGCCAGGTCCACCTCCGTTCATCTGAAATCACTATCGCCAGTTTGCTGAAAGAAAATGGCTACGACACCTGCCATGCCGGCAAGTGGCATCTGAACGGGCACTTCAATTCCGACCAACAACCGCAGCCGGACGATCACGGCTATGACCATTGGCTAGCCACGCAGAACAATGCTGCGCCACATCACCTCAATCCGGTCAACTATGTCCGCAATCGTAAAGCGGTCGGCCGACTGGAGGGACCGAGTGCCGTGATAGCTGCCGAGGAAGCAATCGGCTGGCTGGAGAAACGGACTGACCAGGAACGTCCCTTTTTTGTCACCGTCTGGACGCACGAACCTCACCTGCCGATTGAATCGGCAGAAAAGTTCATGAAGCCCTACGCCCATCTCAAGGATCAGAACCTGCGGCAGCATCACGGGAATGTCACCCAGCTGGACCATGCCTTTGGCCTCTTGATGCAGGCAGTCGACAGGCTGGGTTACAAGGACAATACATTTGTCATCTTCACCAGCGACAATGGACCGGAAGGTAACGGCACGACTGGACGCACACGCGGTTCCACCGGTGGCCTGCGTGGCCGCAAACGACACTCGCACGAGGGAGGGATCCGTGTTCCCGGGATCGTCCGCTGGCCGGGCCATCTGAAAGCGGGAACCGAGAGTTCCGAACCGGTGATTGGATCTGATATTTTCAGCACCATCTGCGAGATCGTCGATATCCCGCTGCCCAGCGATCGCGTCATTGACGGGGCCAGTATGCTGCCGCTGTTCACCGGCAAACCGATCCAGCGAACTGAACCACTCTACTGGCGCAATCACCTGGCACCAGTAGAGTATCGCGTCGCCCTGCGAATTGGTGACTGGAAGGTCGTCGCGTCCGACGACCTTGCGACGATGGAACTCTACAACATCGCCCTCGATCCGAAAGAAACAAGGGACCTCTCCGCAGAGCATGCAGAGAAGTTCCAGCAGCTCAAGAAAGCCCTGCTGGAACAGGACCGCGAGGTTCTCGAAGAAGGTCCCGACTGGTGGAAAGATGAGCAGAAGCCGCGGACCAAAGCTGCTCCTCTGCCGGCCGGCACTGACAAGTCGGGCGATTTCGATGTGACACTGGGAACCACCGTCAGCAGAGATGGTGATCGACATATCATGGTCAGCAGGTCAGAAGGGCTGACTCTGCGACGACTCGATTCGGCCATCACCACGACGACGCGAATCCAGGGAAGCTACCAGTCGCTGGCCGGGACGGCCACCATCCAGAATGCAATGATCGTGCTGGGTGCCAAGCCAACCAACAACGATACGGTCAAGGTCGGCACGGCAATCGGACTGCAACGACACTCGATCTTCGACGGCGGCTGGAACAACCTGTCACGCCTGGCTCGCACCACGGCGACCGGCAAGGCAGACCAGGTCTGGCACTATGAGATCACAATACGACCAACTGATCGCTATCTGGATGTTGTCATTAACGGACGCAAGATGGCAGTCCGGCTACCACGGTCTGCTTTCCCGATCCGCTACGTTGGCTTCTATAACAAGCAGACCACCACGGCCTTTGGGCCGATGAAAATTGAGCAGGTCGAACCGTGAATGAAGGCGGCTGCAGCTGGCCAAGTGAAATGGTTCCGCGGTCGCCGATCGCGTCAGCTACAATGGAATTCGCTAGCGGGCCAGTCGTCCGCTCTTTGAACAGGCATATCCAAGTGAGTTGATTGATGTTCTCGGTGCACCGAAATCATGGCTCCAGTCGACAGGCCCGGCGGGAATTCCTCAGGATCGGCTCGCTCGGAATGGCAGGGGTTCATAGTCCGCTGCTGCCGCTGATCGGCGCGGCAACACAGGTCACCAAGCCGGCGCGGGCCAAGTCATGCGTCTTCCTCTTCCTGTTTGGTGGACCAAGTCAAATTGACCTTTGGGATATGAAGCCATCCGCTCCGAGGGAAATTCGGGGCGATTTCCAGCCCACCGCCACTCGCGTGCCAGGTATCAATGTTTGTCAGCACCTGCCACGACTGGGACAGCAGATGGACAAGATCTGCCTGGTCCGCTCCATGACCCACAGTATGAACGTGCATGGGCCAGCCTGCAGTGAGATATTCAGCGGCCGCGAGTACTTTGCCGCGCCAACGACCGATCAGGCCGATGAACAGGACTGGCCTTCCCTGAGTGCGATGACGATGCGCTATGGTAAGGGCCAGGGCGGCTTGCCCCCCTCGGTCGTCCTGCCCTGGTACCTCCAGTTTCCGGGACAGGCTCGCAGGATCGCTGGACAATCTGGCGGCAGAATGGGAGAGCAGCATAATGCCATGCTGGTGAATGGCGATTCAGACAGCCACGCTTTCCAGGTCGACGGCCTGCAACTGCGGGAAAATGTTCCGCTCTCGCGGATTGAAACACGCCGCCAACTCCTCGGAAACCTGCTCACCGACGGTACCCCGGCTCGCGACCTGGACTCGGTGGCCAAGACATTTCAACGCCATCGGGATCGTGCCTATTCGCTGATCAAGGATCGCGCCGGTGAAGTTCTCGATATCGAACGGGAGCCGAGTAACGTACGCGAGAAGTACGGCGATACAATGGTCGGGCAGAGCCTACTGATGGCGCGACGGCTGGTCGAATCCGGCGTCTCACTGGTAACTGTCAACTGGGAAGATGAAACGAAAATCAGTAGTACCGATACCTGCTGGGATACTCACAAGGAGAACTTCCCCAAGCTAAAGAACCTGCTCTGCCCTATTTTCGATCAGGCCTTTCCGACCTTTATTGAGGATCTCAGCCAACGAGGCCTGCTGGAAACCACTCTGGTGGTCGCCGTCGGCGAATTTGGACGGACGCCCCATTTGGGGCAATTCAGCCAGAGCAGCAATACGAAAAAGTCCGGCCGTGATCACTGGCCCAGTGCCTTCACCGCGCTACTGGCTGGTGGAGGAGTCGCTGGCGGACAGGTCTACGGAAGTACCAATCGCCACGCATCGCATGTCAAGGATAATCCGGTCAGCCCGGCGGACCTGACCGCAACCGTGCTCGAACACCTGGGCATTGACGCCGGACAGTACTATCGTGACCATTTCCAGCGCCCGCCGCACCAATTGAGTGTCGGCCGGCCATTAACGAATATCGGTTGATCACTCAGGGTCACAGCGAAATGCGAACCCCATGCACGCTCATTCGATCCGGCGTGCCAGCGTAATACGCCAGCAGAAAACGGTCCTCTCCCAACGGTTGAATCGCCGGGTGACCAAAACTCCACTTGCCCATGTCTTCCCAGTACTCAGCAAAGTCGATGTTCTCGTGCCCCTGGCTGATTGCAGCGAGCTCTTCATGCTGGTGGATCACGAGACTCGCATCCACCGGCCAGCTCACTCCCCGATCATCCGATTGCCAGAGTCTCATCGTGCCTGGCTGACCGCGGTCGACCGCGAAGGCCAGTAAGCGACCGTCGCTTGTCATTGCGGGTGCAGCAATCTGTCCAGGGAGCGAGGTGGCAACAGGCGTGCTTGCGGCACGGTCGCCGTCTGCAAGTGATGCCCACTGCAGATGAATCGTGAGATCCTGTTGAGCAGATCGATCGTGCGTCCAGAAGAGAGCGACGTAACCGCCGTCGTCGTCCGTCGCTGCCAATCGCTGGTCCCAGTAGTAGAGCCGATCCGTCGGATCGTCGGCGACTAGCCAGGGAGGTAGGAACGTCCGGCCGCCATCGTCCGAGATGCATAACCAGGCAGCGTGATGAGTCGGGCCAGGCTCGTCAAACTGCTTGAAACTCTCAAAGGTCACCGCCAATCGGCCCGGCCACTGGATGACCGGACCTGTCAGAGCACATCCACTTAATCCCGGCGTTGGCATGACCTGCCAATCACCCCAGCTTTCGCCGTCATCGTCCGATACGCAATATAATTGCACAGCACGAAGGATGCCCTCCGTTTCAGGATCGAATAGTGGCCGCTCCGGATCGCTGCGGTCAAACCATGTCGTGAACAGAAGCAATCGACCTGTTTCCGGCTCAATTAACTCAGCTGCCGCCAACGAGCCCGGGACACCCTGCCAGCTTGTAACAAATCGATGGGCAATAGGTTGCCAGCTCGTACCATTATCGTGCGACCGGGCCAGGCGAACCGAGTTGTTTGGGGTGTGCTTGCCAGGACCATTCTGCCAACCGGCAATCAAATTGCCCGATGCTAACCTGATCAGGCTACAGAAATAACAGACCCGTTCGCTCTCAGGAGCCGTGGTTGCATCAAAGATCAGACCGGTATGTTCGATGTTCGCTGGCTGCATAAGTAGGACAGCTCCTGCCGGGAAGTTCAGTTGGCGTTCGTAGATAAAATCAGCTCGGAACTGGCCGAGCCAATACTAGTTTAGCAAAATCAGTTGCCGGCAAGCACAACATCAAGCGCTGAATCTGCGTTGTGCCGCCACCACTGGTCGCTATCCCCATCGTCGCCAGTCTCGTCAGCTAGCTGATCGTCACGATCCGTCTCGCTTGCATTGCTCGCAAATGCCTCATCAACACACTGCCAGAACGGCTGGGACGCCGGTAGCTCAATCTCAGCCGGCACGGTGACAGCGGCTGATTCAATCCTGTTAGACACCGTCGGAGCTATCGGGCTGATCAGCGGGTACACCGCAAACGCCGCCGAGCGAACCTCGCTGCTGGCAATCGACTCACCTTCACCCGATCCACTGCTGCCGGCATTGACCGCATTGACCACCACAACTGCATCCGCCGAGGAAAACTCGCCATCATGGTTTACGTCCAGGTACGGAGTCACCACTCCTTCACTTCGACTTGTCGACAAAACCCCACCACCGCCGCTGTTGAGGGCATTGATCAGCCGCAGCACGTCCCCTGGAACTGTGTGGCCGTCGCCATTTACATCCTCTGGCACTTCAAAATTGTGCCAGGGGAAAACCGTGTCCACTTCGAGTGTGACTGTACCCGTGTTGCTGGTTGTGGTTCCGTCATCTGCCCGGAAAGTAAAACTGTCGGTGCGGTTGAAGTTGGTCGAGGGAGTGAATTTATACGAACCGTCCTGGTTCAGGACCAGTGTTCCATGGCTGGGAAGAACTGCGACAGAAAAGATCAAGGAATCTCCGTCGACGTCATCGACCAGAGTAGCAAGCCCTGATGCTCTGTCCTTGATGAAGTCCTCGTTTTCGCTGGGCTGGAAAGTGGCGTCGCTGGCAATCGGGGCATCATTGACCGCTGTCACCGTCAATTCAAAAACACGAGCAAACGTGCCATTGTCCGCCGTCGTCGCCAGGTTGCCGTCCATCCCACCGTCTTCCACAGTCACCGTGATCGTGGCTGAGCCCGAAGCGTCCGTGACCGGCGTAAAGGCAATACTGCCGGTCGTCTCGGCCGACGTGTAAGTCACACTTGGATTGGGTACCAGGCCAGTGTTGTCACTCAACGCGGTAACCTTGAGCGGCTGACTCTCATCGTCTCCAGCCGTAATTCCGGACAGCGCGAACGTCTGCTCGGCAGCATCCTCTGCGATCGTGAGGTCGGCAAGCGGATCAAGAGTCGGCATGTCATTGACCGCGGTAACCGTCACGTCGAACGTCTGGCTGACGGTCCCGTTGTCCGCTGTGGTTGCCAGATTGCCGTCCAGGCCGCCGTCTTCCACGGTAACGGTGATCGACGTGGAGCCAACAGCATCTACCACAGGAGTGAACTTCATGCTGCCGGTCGCCTCGGCCGACGTGTAAGTCACA